>ERZ857998.1643-NODE-1643-length-24208-cov-9.826398_pt1 | contig 24208 bp, 21 predicted proteins | sample MGYA00519954_ERZ857998 | MGnify/ENA primary metagenome ERZ857998 (study PRJEB31778, sample SAMEA3449424) | human gut metagenome | biome: human gut; feature: human-associated habitat; material: faeces | place: United Kingdom | collected 2010/2012 ...
GTTCATCGAGGTTATCGAGAAACGTCAGGGACTAAAGATCGCCTGTCTGGAGGGCATTGCCTACCGGCAGGGCTGGATCGACACGGATAAACTGCGCGAAGTGGCGGCTCCGCTGTTGAAGAAACAGTACGGGCAGTACTTGCTGAAAGTTATCGGGGAGCTGGAACGTACGGGCGAATCGAATCTTTGATTACAACTCAGGACCATGAATATAATACGGACATCTATCGAAGGCGTGGTTATCGTCGAGCCGCGCCTTTTCCGGGATGCGCGGGGTTACTTTTTCGAGAGTTTCTCGCAGCGGGATTTCAGCGACAAGGTTCGTGCGGCGGATTTCGTTCAGGACAACGAGTCGCGCTCGACCTGCGGGGTGCTGCGGGGCCTTCATTTCCAGCGTCCTCCTCATGCCCAGTCGAAGTTGGTGCGGTGCGTGCGCGGTGCGGTTCTGGACGTTGCGGTGGACATCCGCCGGGGGAGCCCGACGTACGGGCAGCACGTTGCTGTGGAACTTACGGAGGAGAATCACCTCCAACTGTTCATTCCGCGGGGTTTTGCCCACGGTTTCGCCGTGTTGAGCGAAGAGGCCGTTTTCCAGTACAAGTGCGACAACTACTATGATCCGGAGGCGGACGGCGGCATCTCGATACGGGATGCGTCGCTGGGTATCGACTGGCGGATTCCGGCGGAGGAAGCCATCCTGAGCGAGAAAGATACACGACATCCGCTTCTGCGGAATTTCATCTCGCCGTTCGAGTATAACGAAGACCTTTACAAGTTATGAATATCTTGGTTACGGGCTCCGAGGGACAGTTGGGGCGGGCGCTCCGGCGGGCTTCAGCCGTCTCGTCGGACCGTTACTTTTTTACGGACGTTGCGGGGGACGATACCCTGCGGCTCGACATCACGGACGCGGAGGCGGTGGAGGGCTTCATCCGTGAACACGGGATCGGCGTCGTGGTGAACTGCGCAGCCTATACGAATGTGGACCGTGCCGAGGACGACGCGGCACGTGCGGAGTTGCTGAACGCTACGGCGGTTGGATACCTTGCGAATGCGATGCAAAAGAGCGGCGGGGTGCTGATACACATTTCGACGGACTATGTTTTCGGCGGCGATCCCTACAACACGCCGTGCCGCGAGGAGCAGAAGGGTACGCCCACGGGCGTTTACGGAGTGACGAAGCTTCAGGGTGAGGAGGCGGTACGCGCATCGGGCTGTCGCCACCTGATCTTTCGCACGGCGTGGCTCTATTCGGAGTACGGGAACAACTTTCTGAAGACGATGCTGCGTCTGACCTCGGAGCGCGAGACGCTGCGCGTGGTCTTCGACCAGGTGGGCACTCCGACCTACGCCGGAGACTTGGCGCTTGCGATCTTCTCCCTGATCGAGACGGGGCGCTACGCGGGCAACGAGGGGGTGTACCACTTCACCGACGAGGGCGTGTGCTCGTGGTACGACTTCGCGGTGGAGATCGCCGCGGCCGCGGGTCACGGCACGTGCCGCATCATCCCCTGCCACACGTCGGAATACCCCACGAAGGCCACCCGCCCGGCCTACTCGGTGCTGGACAAGACCAAATTCAAAGAGACCTTCCAAATGGACATCCCCCACTGGAGGGAGGCTTTGATCTACTGCATGAAACGACTTCAACGACAATAGATATGGCGAAAATAACTTTTGGCTATGTCAGTAAGGCAAACCCCTTCATCGACCGGAAGGCATGGAGCGGCACAATTTTCAAGATCCGGGAGTCGATCGAACAGGCCGGATATACGGTGCGATGGATCCCCTATACCACCCCGTTTTTTTCCAAGTTTATCCTGGGACTGTACCATTTGTATGCAAAACTTACGGGAAAGAATATCGTCTACTCCCACATCCCGCTGATTGCCCGGATGGAAGCGCACAGCATCGATAAAAAACTGATTGCAGGATGCGACATGCTGTTTTTCAGCGGAGGCTCCCAGGTGCTGTCCCGGATCGAAACGGATAAACCGGTATTCTACCTCAGCGATGCCACCTTTGAACTGATGGTCGACTATTATTGGCCGAACCTCGCCGCATGCAGCGTCAGATATGGAAACTCCATCGAACAGCGGGCTTTGGATAAGGCTTCGGTAATTATTCATTCTTCTGAATGGGCGAGTAACTCGGCCCGGGATTATTACCACATTCCGGCGTCTAAACTGAATGTGATAGAGTTTGGTGCCAATATCGATGAAAATAAGATACAAACTCCTGTTAAACAGGAGTTTGGGGGGGGGGGGTATTTGCTCCGCATACTGTTTTCCGGGGTCGACTGGGAGCGGAAAGGCGGCGAGATTGCTGTAGATACGGTCATGCAGCTTAATGCCGCCGGTATCCGTGCGACGCTGTATGTCGCAGGTATTAAAGACCTGCCTCAAAAACACCGGGATAATCCGCATGTTAAAAACATCGGCTTTTTGAATAAGAATATTCCCGAACAATATCACCAGTATGTGCAACTTTGGCAGCAAGCCGATATTCTGTTGTTGCCGACACGCGCGGAATGCTCTGCCATCGTGTATTGCGAGGCTGCGGCTTACGGAATCCCCGTTTTCACGACCGATACCGGCGGAATAGCTAATTATGTCGTGAACGGCGTGAACGGATACAGGCTTCCCCTGACAGGTACGGGAGCCGATTTTGCCAACAAGATAAAGGAGTGCATATGCAAGCAGGAATTTTCCGGATTGTCTGAAAATGCAAGGAGATTATATAAAGAAAAATTGAGCTGGCCGGCCTGGTCTTCCCGGTTTGCTGAAATGGTGGAAACTTATTCCGAACGAGAAAATCAAATATAAGATACGAGATAATGGCACCAAAACGCACCATCCTGATTACGGGCGGCGCGGGCTTTATCGGCTCGCACGTAGTACGCCTGTTCGTGACGAAATACCCGGATTACCGGATCGTGAACCTGGACAAACTGACCTATGCGGGGAACCTTGCCAACCTGCGGGACATCGAGGATTCCCCGAACTACGTGTTCGAGAAGGGTGACATCTGCGACCTGGATATGCTGCGGGCGCTGTTCGGGCAGTATGACATCGACGGGGTCATCCACCTTGCGGCCGAAAGCCATGTCGACCGCTCGATCAGGGATCCGTTCACCTTCGCGCGTACGAACGTCCTGGGCACGCTCTCGCTGCTCGAGGCGGCACGGGAATACTGGAACGGTGATTGGGCAGGCAAGCTGTTCTACCACATCTCCACCGACGAGGTGTACGGGGCGCTGGAGCTGACCCGTCCCGAGGGAGATGCTGCGGGCGGGGAGAGCGGCGGCGGGCCCTTCGGCGAGGAGTTCTTCACCGAGGAGACGAAGTACGACCCGCACAGCCCCTACTCGGCGTCGAAGGCTTCGTCGGACCACTTCGTGCGGGCCTACCACGACACGTACGGCATGCCGACGCTGGTTACGAACTGCTCGAACAACTACGGGCCCTACCAGTTCCCGGAGAAGCTGATTCCGCTGTTCATCAACAACATCCGCCACCGAAGGCCGCTGCCCGTGTACGGCCGCGGGGAGAACGTCCGCGACTGGCTCTACGTCGAGGACCACGCGCGGGCCATCGACGTGATCTTCCACAAGGGCAAGGTCGCCGACACGTACAACATCGGGGGTTTCAACGAATGGAAGAACATCGACCTGATACGGGTGATCGTCAAAACCGTGGACCGGCTGCTGGGCAATCCCGAAGGCGCTTCGGAAAAGCTGATCACGTATGTCGCCGACCGCGCGGGCCACGACCTGAGATACGCCATCGACTCGCGCAAACTCAAAGACGAGCTGGGCTGGCAGCCCAGCCTGCAGTTCGAGGAGGGGATCGAAAAGACGGTCCGCTGGTACCTCCAGAACCAATCGTGGATGGACGACATAACCTCAGGCGAGTATGAAAAATACTACCGGAGTATGTATAAGGGAAGATAAATGACCCGTGACGAGAAAATATATTTTTCCTTACTAAGGATAGGATTAGGAACTGAAAGCCCGGGAGAAATTTTACCGGAATTGGCTAAACTCCAATGGGGTGAACTTTATCGTTTGGCTGTTCGACAGGGGACGGGGGCATTGATCTGGGATGCTTTGCGGCAATTGCATGCAACGGAATATTTACCATTGTCTTTGCGTGTGCAATGGGCCTATAATGTCGAACAAATTGAAGATCGTTATCGAAAACAGGAAAAAGTATTGGCTGAATTGTCAAAATTCTATGCTTCCCATTCCATTTCGCTGATGCTCTTGAAAGGGTATGGACTGAGCTTTTGCTATCCGTGTCCCGAACATCGGGAATGTGGCGATATCGATATCTGGCTTTTTGGTCGACAGCGTGAAGCGGACGAGTTGTTATGTCGTGAATGGGGAATTCGGATCGATGAAGACAAACACCATCATACAGTTTTTCTCATCGACGGAATTATGGTCGAAAATCATTACGATTTTTTGAATATACATGCCCATGCCTCGAATCGGGATATAGAACGGCTCTTGAAAAAATATGCCGAAATACCCGGAGAAATGATCCGGTTGGGACGTGCGAGTATTTATCTTCCGTCGCCCCGATTCAATGCGCTCTTTCTCTTGCGCCATGCCGCTGCACATTTTGCCGCCGAGGAGATTGGTGTCAGGCATGTGGTCGATTGGGCCATGTTTATTCGACGCCATGCTGATGTAATCGATTGGCCGGAACTTTATGCAATGGCAAGCCGCATGAATATGCATCGCTTTTTGAATTGTATGAATGCCATTTCGATTGACAATTTAGGATTGGATGCAGCATTGATTCCTCCCTTTGAACGGGATATAAAACTTGAAAAGCGGGTCTTGAATGATATTTTACATCCCGAATTTAGCGAAAAATTTCCTGAAAAAGGATTTGTTCAGATAATCCGGTTTAAGTTTCGTCGCTGGATGGCAAATCGATGGAAACATAGGATTGTTTACCGCGAAGGTATAATAGGAACCTTCTTCAGGCAGGTATACAGCCATCTGTTAAAGCCTAAATCCATAACATATAATTAAACTGGATTTTACTCGAAAGTGGATTAACCGCTATATATAAAATAAGACCAATACAATAAATATTAATGAATAAGCTTGGAATAATAATTCAGGCTCGTACTGGGTCAACCCGGCTGCCGTCTAAAATGATTCTTCCGTTTTACGGAAATGATGGAATACTCAGCATTCTGCTTTCTCGGTTAACACAGTGTAAGTTGGCTGACAGTATTATTGTGGCAACAACATCATCATCTCCTGATGATGCCATATGCGATTTAGTTCGGGAACACAGGGTGAAATGCTTTCGGGGAGATGAAAATGATGTCTTGGATCGCTTTATTCAAGCAGCCCGATATTATGGGATTTCGAAAATTATCAGAATTTGTGCTGATAATCCTTTCTTAGATATTGAATCGCTTGATTCATTGATTTTAGCGAGTGAAAATATCGATGCAGATTATGTATCATTTTGTACGAGCAATCATACTCCAACCATAAAAACCCATTTTGGCTTTTGGGCTGAATATGTTACACTGGCAGCATTGGAACTTGTTGCTCGGAAGACGGCGGAGAAAGTATATCACGAACACGTAACAAATTATATTTATACTCATCCTAACGATTTTAAAATAATCTTAAATCCGATTCCGGCTGACCTTGAAAAGCGGACAATCCGCTTAACCATAGATACATTGACTGACTTTCGTATCCAGCAGAAAATTTTTCAGGCTGTTTTTGAGGTAAATCCTCGCTTCACGATAAAAGATGTCGTATCGTACCTTGATGGACATGCATGCCTGTATGCAACAATGGATGAGATTATTAAATCCAATCAAAAATAAAATATAAATATGAGAAAGACATATATTATCGGTGAAATTGGGCAAAACCATAACGGTTCCGTCGATATTGCAAAGTTGATCATCGAATTGATATGCAGACCGATAGAGGAAGATGTGTTCGGACTGGATCTGCAACCTATGGATGCAGTCAAGATGACCCGTCGGGATTTGAAAGAGGAACTTACTGTTTCTCAAATGAATAGACCATACAACACCCCAAATTCTTTTGGAGCTACGTATGGGGAACATCGGGCTTACCTCGAACTGGATGACCAAGCCCATTATGAAGTATATCGATATGCCAAATCCAAAGGGTTGGATTTTATCGAAACCCTTTGTGCTAAAGGGTGTCTTTCTCTTTTAAAATTGTTTACGCCGGATAAATTGAAGGTTGCAAGTCGTGATCTGACGAATCTGCCATTATTGGAAGCTATGGCTGAGACACGCATTCCCATCATTCTTTCTACGGGGATGGCCGGAAAAAAAGAACTAGATGATGCTCTGGCCACCATCACTAAATATCATGATGATATTTCCATCCTTCATTGTGTATCACAATATCCGACAGCACCGGATAACCTAAATTTGCAAACCATATCTTATCTGAAAAAAAATTATCCCCAGTATAAAATAGGTTTTTCGGATCACACGATTGGCATCTCAGCTCCTATAGTCGCGTTGGGGCTGGGGGCAGAAATAATCGAGAAGCATATTACGATCGATCGTCGTATGAAAGGTACCGATCAGGCTGGGTCATTGGGGCCGGATGGCGTATACCGAATGGTTCGGGATATCCGAGTTGCAGAGCGTTGGATGGGGACAGAAGATCTGTATATTGAAAAGGATGTGCTAAGCGCTAAAATTAAATTGGAGCGGTCGATTGCAACCCGGAGGAGTATTCGACAGGGAGAAATAATCTCTGAAAACGATATTCATCTCTTGAGTCCCGGGGATGGATATAAATGGGTGGATCGCGCGGAAGTGATCGGACGCAAAGTGCTCCATGATATTCCTGCAGATGAAATAATATACCCGGAAATGATTTCATAGAATGGATGCATTTGAGATATATCAACTTGTCCACTTTTAGAAATCAAAGACCTACTTCAGTGAGGAAAAGCTGGATTATGATGTTGAATTATATAAAAACGCTATTGATCAATTTATAGATGATTATCGTCGGTGGTATGATGGTGAGGTAATAGATATCCATCGGCTTAACATAACACCGCAATTACACCCTGTATTAACTTACAGATTGGCCAGATTACTTTATCTGAAGGGTAATGAAGAGCAAGCCTCTGTTTATTCTGTTTTGGAACGAATTCCCGGTCTGGTTGAAATTTACTATTCTGCTCAAATTGGTCGGGGATTAAAGATAAATCATGGTGCCGGCTGTGTTATTGGTGTCCGATGCGTAATTGGAGACAACTGTCTCAGGGTGTTACTATAGGGGATAGAAACGGCGGCCGGCCGATTATTGGCAATAATGTCATAATATATGTTGGGGCAAATAACCATAGGTGATTACAGTGTAATAGGGGCTAATGCTGTTTGTCTTCGCAGTTCCCCCCCCCCCCCCCCCCCCCCCTCCCAGGCTGTTTGCGAAGGTGTGCCTGCTCGAAATATAGCTGAATATGAATAATATAAAATTAATCCTTACCGATATTGACGGTGTTTGGACTGATGGTGGTATGTATTACGATCAGACTGGAAATGAATGGAAAAAATTCCATACTTATGATAGTGCGGGGGTTTTTTTCGCGCATCGGGCCGGTATACCTGTGGGTATATTGACGGGAGAAACCACGTCTATTGTCAAACGCAGAGCGGAGAAATTAGGTGTTGATTACCTTTTTCAAGGTGTGACAAATAAGCTTGAAATTGCCCAAGGGTTATGTGGTGAACTATGCATCTCATTGGATGAAGTTGCTTATATTGGAGATGACCTTAATGATATTGAATTGCTTCGGAAGGTCGGTGTTTCCGGAGTTCCTGCGAGTGCTCCGGAGTATATACGTCGGTTGGCAACTGTATCTCTTCAGAAACGAGGAGGCGAGGGCGTTTTCAGAGAGTTTGTCGAGGTATTGTTGCAGGATAATTTGGTGACGTTATTTCAGGGATATATTTCTGAAAATAGCTAGTGAAAAAAAGGTGTCAATACCAAGGGTGATGTCATTGGAAAGAGGATATTTTTACTATAAATGTGATAAAGGCTTGTGCTGAATTTTAAATGACAATCGCTAGTGTTCATATAAAATGAAGTCTTTGTTAAAGTAGTCTGGAGGCAGATATGATTTCATAATTCTGAGATGCTATTGTTTATTTAGGCATTATATCTATGCTTTAAAATTGTTAATAAAATGATTGAAAAATGTATATAGAAATTTGTGGTAATTCGATTCGTATAGGACGTGTGGAATCAGATGAGATTTTCTTGGATGATGGTGAGCGTATATTCTGGGCATATGGTTTAATGAATCGGAATATATCTAAAAAAGAATTTTTTGCGACGGTTTCAGTGTTAAGGAGTGAACTTTCCCACCAATTAGCTAATCGAATATTTGCCGGAGGATATTTTATTGTTTTGGTTGACCGGAAGAGCGGTATGTTAAATATGATGCGTGATTCAATGGGGCAGAAATCTGGATATTATTATTTTGATTCGCTTACAGAACGGTTAGTTGTGGCGACCAATATGCACGATATCGCTTATAATGTTTCCACAGACATAAATAAATTCTATACGGATTTTTTGCTTTATCAGCAGTTCATACCTGATGGTTATACTATTTACGAAGATGTGAATGAGGTGCGTATTGGTGAGATGTTGCACTATATACCAAGAGGAACCTTGCAATCTATTGAGCGAGAATCATTGCCGATCGAGTATTCTGAGAACGATTATTCGGAGGAAGAAAATATACGTCTGCTGCGTGAAAAGATATTGGAAGTACATGCTGATTGGGCTGGTGAAAATAATGTGGTTTATTTATCCGGAGGCATAGACTCTTGTGTAATGTTAGCTTCATTACATAATATTTGTCCGGAACAAACACGAGTTGTTTCCTATCGTATTGCGGGAAGTTCGCAAGATGAAACTATATATGCTCAAGAATTGGCTTCTTATTTAGGGTATAATACGGAAGTTGTGACGGTCGATCCAGCAGATCCTAAAATTGTGGCTGATTATGAAGATGATTTACAAAAGATGAATAATCCAGTTTTTGGAAATTGGATATTTCGGCCTCATTTATCAAACGACATTTCAGTGCGTTATTTTGCTGGACAGGATACCAGACTTCATACTCCTTCAGTCAATAGCGTAGATATGAAGGTAATTGATCGAATATCTCATCAGGGAACAGGTGGTTGGGGGGCATTCGGTAAAGGAGTGGTGGACTTGTATGAGCGGCTTTCCTGTCTTTTGAAACTCTATAATGCGGCTGACCGAAGAGTGAAGTACTCCCATCTGCTTGTCAATGCGTTGGTACCCGAATGGTTTATCCTGCGAAGGAAATTTATGGCCGATCCGGTCAAATACAAAACCTGGAGATACGATATGTCCAATTTTGAGAAAATCTGCGATTGGTACCGGGTTGATTTGCATGCTGGAATGAGTTCCAGGGAGATATTTAATCGACTTATCGAGAAAAAATGGCAGGAGCAGTATACCGATGATATTCGTTATATGGTCGATATGGCCCATAATCGCGGGGTTACTACGGTACTACCCTTCTACGAACAGCGTTTCAATCAATTTGCATCGACTATTCCTTGGAAATTGGCGAACAAGACTATGGCTGGACTTGATGGATTCAGCAATAAACCTGTACGCGTCAATAAATATGTTCTGCGCAAAGCTTTTGAAAAAGAATTGCCCTGGAATATTATGGTAAGAGCTAAAGCCGTATCACTCTCCAGTCATCTGATGATGAACGGTGTTCTGGGTATTCGGGTGGAGCAGACCTTGCGCGACGATTTACGCTCTTCCGACTCTTTTTGCCGGAGATTTGGCTACCAAGCCAAAGCCCGTGAAATCATTGCACACCGGAGTAAATGGGAGATGAAAAACTCTTATATGGTTACGTTTGCCAATTATCTGAGCGCCCTCTGTGTCTATTATCGGAAGAACGTAGTTAAAAAATAAAATAGAGAATCGATTCTTATGAAGCGTTGGCTTATCGCATCTATTTTGTTTCTGTTACCTTCGTGTATCGCATTCCCTCTTGTAAGGATATTTGGCGGGGAAGGGTATTCCTTCGGCCGTAAAAGCAGAATTGGGTTTTCACTGATCCTGACTTCAGGTATTTACCTGGGAGAAGGGGCTGTGATTCAAAGTGGGAACTTAATTCTCACGAAATCTATTCATCTGGGCACTCGATCGCGCATTCAACGCATGAATTTGCTTAAGGGGCGTTTCCGAGTGCAATTGGATGCTGAAGCCGTTATCAATAAATACAACAGGATTCTTTCGGCAAGTTCCAATCTGCGCGAATCGGAACTAATCCTGGGTATAAATGCCATAATCGGCGTATCGCATTTTATCGACATGACGGCCAGTGTCCGTCTCGGTGCAAACTCCATTTTAGCTGGCATCGGAAGTCAGCTCTGGACTCATGGGTTCTATCATAGCAGATCTGGAGCAGCACGCTGGAGAGTGGACGGCAGCATCTCAATTGGACAAAATGTCTATGTCGGTTCGCGCGTATTGATTTGTTCGGACGTATGTATTTGTGATGCTGTGACTGTAGGGGCCGGGGCTGTAGTGGCTAAATCGCTCACTGAGCCGGGGCTTTATGTTGGGCAGGCTTTGCGTTACAAAGAATTTGATCCGGATCAGGCCATCTGCCATTACGCTAAAGTGGCAGATCGAATTTATGAAAAGCGACAGTCTCACAAAAATGGTGGTGCACAATAAAAGCCTGCTCTTTAAAAAGGTGCGGGATAACATCCTGTTTTTTGTATTGTCAAAGGGAGTTGCCTTCTTGGCCCCTATTTTTTTTCTTAATTTTGTTTCCCTTGAAGAGTATGGTGTAGTGGAATTCTCCTACGCGCTGGGGAGTGTACTCGCCGTCGTGGCTATGTTGGGTTTAGGGGGGGCTTATCCTTATTTCGTGCTTCGTCGGGGGGAAAGGGATAAAAAGCAGGTTTTTATGCTCTATGGAGTTCCTGTACTGGGGATAGCCGTCATAGCCTGTTTGTTGCGTTGGTACGGAGCGATCGGTCAACGATTTTCGCTAATTTTGCTTTTTACCTTGATTTTTGCACTCCAAAGGCTCTACAGCTCTATCCTCAAATCGGAAGACAAGGGTTGGCTGGGTGTATTGTTCGACGGGGGATATTATTTCATATTGACAGGAGTGATTTTGGTCATATGGAGTTTCGGAATCACTCATCATGTTATGCTCCTTGAAGCGGCCATGCAGGTTTACCTTTTTGTGTTGGGCGGGTTTTATGTGCGACAGTTTTATAAGCTCCACACCAAAAGCATACCTGCCCTGCTGCACGACGACTGCGGCGAGATTCTTCGTTACAGCCTGCATATGGTTGTCTCCGGAATTATTATCTATTGGCTTACGTCCAGTGCCAGAATCTATATCGCTTACTTTATGGGGTATGAACAAGTGGGCATTTACAGTTTTTATTTTCGTCTGGCTGGTATCGCTATCATTATTCATCAGTTTTTGTATATCGCCTTTTTCCAAAAGCTCTATATGGGGAATAGCCGTCGACTCGATCTCTATTATACAGCGATTATGGGCCTAGTGCTGTGCGGTTGTCTGGCCTGTTATCTGTTCGTGCCCTTGCTTAGCCGCTATTTCTTAAAAGGTCTTTCGATCGACAATGCCCGGCTGTTTTTTCTAATAGCCCTTCAGATGCCCTTATGGGTGGGTATTTCGCTTTGTGAAGGTCTTGTGGGCAGAGAGAATCAGATTCGACAGATGAATTTGCGTGTCATTGTACCGGTCATGTTGTTGCCTGTGGCGCTATACTTACTTCAAGGCCGTCTGACGATCGAGCTTTTTACATTGCTCAATGCGGTGACTTTTACGATAGCTTTGGCCATTCAGCACTGTTTGCTGAGCAGGCGCGGCATCAAACTCCGCAAATGTTCTATTTTGAGTTTGGCTTTGTTTGCGGCATCCATTGTAATTTATTTTACGGTATGATATTATGAAAATATTATTTGTCGAAAATCGTTTTCGGACGAGAATATGGGAAACTTTTGCTGATTGTCTGATTAATGACGGGCACCAAGTCCTTTTTTTGGTGCAAAATCATTTGTTCCATCCTCGATGTGGGCGTGTTTGGGTGATACCTTATCCGAATAAAACCCAGTTGGAAGAGCCAACAGAAGCCGATCGCTCATTAATATTATCCGATCGTAATATAAACTATTTCGGACATCGGTCGACGGGGCATTATACCTATTATCGCAAGCTGATCCGTGATTTTCTGGAGAAGGAACGACCCGATGTAACTTTTGGTGAAAGTACTGCTTTCCATGAATTGCAGACGATTGATCTTTGTCGAGAACTTTCCATTCCCTATTTACAACCTTCGACCTGCCGGTTTCCTCCTGGCCGTTTTTCCTTTTATCGTTACGATACGCTCGAACCCTTTTCCGGCTCGGGTGAAACAATGTCTGACGAACAGGCAATAAAATTGATCAACAGTATTGTCCATCGCACTATTAAGCCCGATTATATGCAAAAGTATAGGGCGACGCTTTCAACTCGGTTGAAACGATGGAATGATTTGATACACCTTTCGGTCGCCTATCTTGGTGGAGAACATTACAATACACCTGCTCCCTGGGTGAAATTGCGGATTGAACGTCAACGGCGTAAACTGATCCGTAAATGGAATGCATTGGCCGAAAGCCGTAATGTGGGGTCGTTTAAAAATAGTTTCCGGTTACTCTATCCAATGCAAATGCAGCCCGAGGCTAATCTGGATGTATGGGGACGTCCTTATCGTAATCAATTGGAAATGCTCCATCATTTGTACGACAGCCTACCTAGTGGTGCGGTGATTTTCGTCAAACCGAATCCCAAGTCGAAATATGAACTCACGGAAGAGTTACTCGCTTTTATTGCTTCTCATGAACGGATCGTTCCTTTGCGTCATTCAGTTCGTATGGATGAGGTGCTTCCCAAGATAAATATGGTCGTGACAGTGACTGGAACAATAGCAATCGAGTGTATACTTGCAGATATTCCGGTTGTAACAATGGTGCGCACGCTCAATAATGATATGAAAAATTGTCCATTTGCTGCGTCGTTTGAAGAATTGAGAGCATGGATGGATAAAGTCCCTCGCGGTGAATTTCCGCGCACGGATACTTTGGATAAAATCCGATTTATCAATCGGTTGAACAATACCAGTTTTCCGGGAATCCCCTATGAGACCGTATTAAACGAGCAGAATGTCGAGACCTGTATGATGGCTTTTCGTAAAGTGTTGAAAGAGTTGAATAGCAAATAAAATTTCCACATGAATGAGCAAGCCTTAAATATATCTACAGGGCGTAAATACTGGATAGATGTGTTACGGGCTTTAGGCATAATCCTGGTAGTTCTGGGGCATGTTTCGAAAGAGCCGAATACGGTGATTTTTATTTACGCGTTCCATATGCCTTTGTTTTTTCTTCTTTCCGGTTTCTTGTTTAATAGGCATCGTTATGATCTGCGTACCTTCATCATTCGCCGGTCTCAAAAATTGCTGCTACCTTATGCATTCTTTTATCTGTTGACGCTGCTATGGTGGTGGCTGGTAGAGTGCAATTTCCCCCCCCCCTGTCTGCTCTGGGATCACTTGGTGGCAACGTCTGATACCGCTAATGTGGGGATCGAATATAAACGGTTGGATGAGTCATAACATCGTATTGTGGTTTTTGCCCGCACTTTTTTCGACCGAAGTATTGGCGCGGTTGTTAGCTGACTATATTTGTTGTCGAAAAACAATCTTTGTAGTTTCTGTCCTTTGTGCTGTTTTGGGGCTGGGACTTTATACAAAGGGAATTGAGTGGCTTCCAATGGGGCTGAATGTCGCGCTGGTTGCCCTGCCTTTCTATGTGACCGGGTGGATGGTTGCAGAGCGGGTTCAGTATTGGACGCATGTTCGGCATGTAATACTTGTCGCTGTTGGTTGCTGCTTATTATTGCTCATTGCCGTGCATGAAGGTTGGGCTACGAGGATTGATATGGCCAGTGGCCAGTATGGCTGTTTTTTGCTTTTTCTCTTATGGTCGGGTGTCGGTTGTATGATGATGATAGCCATTGCAATAGCATTAGGTCGTGTAAGCTGGATAGAACATATCGGATATAGTACATCGACACTGGTAATCATGGCTATACATGGTATTATCTTGCGTATTGTAATTTTCACAATAAGTCGGATGACAAATGTGGGAACAGGCGATTTGCGCGAAAATCTATGGATTTGCATTCTAATTACAATGATTGTAATCGGAGTTTGTCTCCCGTTCGTAGGGTTGTATAAAAGATGTGTAAATAAGTTAATATGCAGATGTATAAAAAACTAATAGTTTTTTTTATCTTTTTAATGTTGTTCGGAGAAGCCTATGGTGAAACGCTGATTGGATCAACATATAGATATGTATTCGTGGTATTGATTATTGTGCTATTATGCAGCTATTTGTTTATCTCGGGGGGCGTGCAAATTAAACCTCTTGATAAATTCCCATTCAATTGTGCTGTATCATCGTGGTGTTTATTATTGATTTCAGTCCCTTTTTGGTCTTATTATCATAATATTTATTCATATGGAGGCATCGTTGTAGCATTTATAGTTTATCTGTTAGATTTCAAATTCGTTTATAAATTAATCGTCGGGTTTGTCTTTTTGTCTTTAGGTTTGACGGCTTACGAATTTGTTACTCATAAATTGTTATTTGTTAATGTGTTGAATGGAGTTGTGTTTGATGAAGCTTTGTTTGGCGGAAATCTTGGTGTTTTTCGGGCAAAGGGGCTATTTTGGGGGCCTACTGTACTTGGAATGTTTATGATAACCGCATTTATTTTAGCCAATAAGAATTTATGGTTATTGTTTTCCGCTATTCTGTCTTGTTTTTTTGCGAATGCTCGACTAGGGATTATATTATTGTCAATCCCGTTAATTGTTTTGTTGTTTAAACGGAAAAATATAAAATATTTATGGATTGTTGTACCAATATTTATTGGCATAATGAACTATGCTTATATGCATGCGGGAACTTCTGTAGAAAGGCTGTTAGCATTGAGTGAAGGTGAAAATCAAAATGCCAGAATCTATTACTGGACGAAAGGGATAAACTTGTTTCTGGATTATCCGTTGCAAAGTATCATTTTTGGAAATAATGGGTATTATAACAGTATCTATGATAATAACCCAGAAAGTGGTTGGATTTGTTTATTAACAGATAATGGAGTAATAGGATTTTTTTTCTATCTCTTGCCTTTATTGTATTGTCTACATCGATTTTTAATAAACAGGAAGTGGTACAATTTGATGCTTACCTTATTATTTATCGTTTTTAATTTTACCATTACAGGACATTTGTCTGGAACAGGGAATTTCATGTATTGGTTGGTAGTTTTTGAACTTTTTAACAAGGCAAAGTATGGATGCGGTAAGTTAGATTCGCCGGTACTTTTAAAATATCATTATCCCAAATTGGCATGAAGGTTTTACATATTGGTAAATTTTATCCCCCGTTCTGTGGCGGTATCGAAAAAGTGAATTACGATTTAGTTGAAAATTTGAATAAGATTGAGAATTGTAATGTGGATGAACTCTGTTTCCAACATTTGGCCGGCAACGAAACGGATGACTTAACTCCCGCTTATCGATTATTCCGGGTGCCGATTCGTACCATTTTTCATTCGACTCCCATCTCGATGCGTTATTTTTCCGTTTATCGGAAAATTCGCAACCATTATGATATTATTCATCTTCATTTACCTAATCCATGGGCTGCTTTAGCTCCTTTATTGTTCCGGACAAGGGCGAAAATCGTACTCCATTGGCATTCGGATATTGTCAAACAAAAGAGTCTGATGATATTTTACCGCCCGTTTCAGACGATGCTGTTACGTCGCGCAAGCCGAATTATCGTTACCAGCCGCAACTATTTCGATAGTTCATCTGATCTGCAGCCTTATGTTAAAAAAGTCCGGGTCGTCCCGATCGGTCTCGATACCGAACATCTTATGTTTTTACCTGGAATTGATCAAACAATCAAAACGCAATATCCGGGAAAGAAAATCGTGCTGAGTATCGGTCGGCTTACTTATTATAAAGGTTTTAGGTATTTGATCGAAGCGGCTTGTAAGCTGAGGGACGATACGATCGTCCTCATTGGCGGTTGTGGGGAGTTGCAGGATGAATTGGAACGTCTCATTAAGCAGAAGGGGGTTGCTGATCGTGTGAAATTAATCGGGCGTATTCCGCAAGAGCAGATAGGAGCCTATTTTGCGGCGGCGGATTTATTTTGTTTGCCTTCAATTGTTCGCACGGAGGCTTTTGGCGTGGTATTGGCCGAAGCCTTGGCGATGGGGGTGCCGATTGTAGCGTGTGATATCCTTGGATCTGGGGTTAATTGGGTAAATAAACATGGAGATACGGGGCTGAATGTCCCTGTATGTGATTCTCAAGCTCTATCTGCTGCAATTAATAAAATATTGGACTCTCCCGAACTGTTAACTCGCTTCAAAATGAATTGCAAAAAGAGATATGAATCTTTTTTTTCTTTGAAAAAAATGGTTTATAAAGTCTATGAAATTTATGACGAGATATTGAATAGTAAGCTTGGATAAAAGTTAGAGATAAAATCACTTATAGCTGTTATGTGTATGTCTATGAGAAGAGCTATATATTTTCGACTACAAATGTTTGTCAGAATGGGACGATAAGTTCGATTAAGTCTAAATAAAATGGTAGGTATAGACTTATTTTAATACAGATGAGGTGGTTGCTTTATATATTAATATTACTTATTTTGTTTTATCTTTTTCTGTGGTGGAGCATTCGCAAAGCCCCGGTTATGAAGGACGATGAACGAGACGTGCGGCGTATTTCCCGCCTTCTGGAACGCCTTAATGAGAAGTGGAGCCGAAATAAAAAATAAACAAAAGCCGGAGAATTCTCCGGCTTTTGTTTACTGAAATTCATTGTACGATACCTCGCCATGCATTATAATTCGAAGCGCAACGATAATCCCTATTGCTCGCAGTCGATCTGCTTCCTGAAAATATTTTCGGGTAATTGTTTTGCATTTTTTGATTCCTATCCATCTTTTGTATCTTATCAGAAACTGCACCGTCATGAAGACTTCAGACCCTATTGCTAAACCCGTACAGCGAGATTGGTACCTCGTCAATTTGAAAGTTTTTCTGATCCTATTGGTTATCTTCCATCATGCCGGGCCGGCTTACAGCGATAGCGATAATTGGATATACCAGCCTTCGCTTGATGAGTGCGCAGTTTGACTGCGGAGTTTCTTTGCTGTCAACGCTTCATTCCTCATGGGACTTTACTTCCTGTTTTGCGGTTACTTTCTCCCTTCCAGTTGCGACCGTCACGGTTTTCAGGGCTTTATATCGGCAAAATTTCCTCATTTGGGAATTCCGCTCCTCTTTTTTTACTGTTTTGTGCTCTGTAGTTACGGGGCATGTCGAGGTCGGTCACCTCTGGTTTGTCGAACGCCTGCTTTTCTATTCGCTGGTATATGCCCTTTTTTGGTTTGTCGTGCGCAAACCCATGCGCGTGCAGAGCGGGGTGAACGTGGTGTGGATCGTTTTTGCTGTCATAATCGTTTCTGCAGCTAATTATCGGGTACGTCCTGCCTGACCGATTAACAACTGAAAATGTTTGAGCGGTTTGCTTTGAGCGGAACCGACTCATCTGGCGCAGCATGTGGCACTTTTCGTGACGGGGACGGTTGCATGGCGAGGCAAGCTGGTTTCTTCGAATAACGCGACGTATGGGCATGATGCTCTTCGGCCTGGAATTGTTGTTGGCCCTATCGGTCTATCTGCAGGCCTTTTTCCAGATCGGTCGTTCATGGTGGTGGTATGAAACGCTGCTTTGTTTTTCGCTATCGTTCGGACTGATCGCCCTGTGCTGTTTCTTCTTTGGCAAAACATCTCGGATAATGCTGTGGATCGCGCCGCAATCGTATGCCGCTTACCTGGTGCACATTTTCGTGATATTGGGATTGTAATACCACTTCGATCGGGTACCGATGGGCGGCGGAACGGGAAAATTTCTTTTTGTCGGAGTGATGGCAAGTGCACTCGTATGAGGTCATCTATTTTTGCACCGCATTCCGGGTGTCGGACGCATTGTTTGCCCGCTTTTTGCCGAGTCGGTTTGGGACTGCCTACCTTTTGGGCGGCTTTCCTTCTTCGAGCCATTCTTTTTACCTGGAATATCTGCTTTCCCGGCCGGCCGTTCATCGAAGAAATAGGCTTTCTGCCGCCGTTTCTCCTCCTGCGAACGGGCGACGTAGACTTTTTCATGTATATAGGGGTTCTCCCCGGTGTAGAACATCACCGACGAGAGGGTCATCGGCGTCGGGGTGAGATCCTGTACCTGTTCGAGGTTGAAATGGAGCTTGCCGAGTACTTTCGCCGACAGCGAGCGCATGTCACGTTCGGTGCAGCCCGGGTGTGACGAGATAAAGTAAGGGATCAGTTGGTAGGGCAGCCCCTCGCGGCGGCAGATATGCTGGAAATCGGCGTTCAGTTGCTCGAAAAGTGCGAACGGAGGCTTGCGCATCAGTTTCAGCACGGCATCTTCGGTGTGTTCGGGGGCGACCTTTAGGCGTCCCGAGGTGTGGTGTTTCACGACCGTGGCGAGGTAAGGGCTGTCGTCGAACAGGTCGTAACGGATGCCGCTGCCGACAAAGGCCTTCTTGATGCCCTTCACGGCTCGGATCTTTTCGTACAAAGCCAACAGAGGCCGGTGGTCGTTGTCCAGATTTGGGCACATCTTCGGGTGCAGGCACGACGGACGGCGGCACCTGCGGCACAATTCCTTGTCGCGGCCGCCCATGCGGTACATGTTGGCCGAAGGTGCACCGACGTCCGAGAGGTAACCCCTGAAGCCGGGCATCGAGGCGATCCGCCGCACCTCGTCGAGGATCGAGCGCTCGCTGCGCGAGTTGATGAATTTGCCCTGGTGAGCCGATATGGTGCAGAACGAACAGCCGCCGAAGCATCCCCGGTGGATGTTGACCGAGTGTTTGATCATCTCCCAGGCCGGGATGTCTCCTTTGCCGTTATAGCGCGGGTGCGGTGCCCGTTCGTAAGGCAGGTCGAACGAGTGGTCGAGCTCTTCGGTCGTGAGCGTCGTGTTGGGCGGCGTGACGACCACATAGCGGTCGCCGACGGCCTCGACCAGCGTCGCTGTCGGTTCCATCAGGTTGCTCTGTGTCTCGATGATCGTAAAATTCTCCCCGAAAGCCCGTTTGTCGCGCGCACACTCCTCGTAGGAGTGCAGCCGGATCGTCTTCGCCGGGTCGAGCCGCTCCACGTAATCTTTGCCGGCCATGAACGCCACCTGCCGCAGTTTGCGCAGCAACTTGGCATTGTATCCGTTGCGCAGTGCCCGGGCGACCTGCTGCACGACCCGTTCGCCCATGCCGTAGATCAGCAGGTCGGCGCCGCTTTCGGCCAGCACCGAAGGCTTGAGCGAGTCGTTCCAGTAGTCGTAGTGCGTCAGCCGCCGCAGTGAGGCTTCGATTCCCCCGACTACTACCGGGACGTGCGGGAACAATCGCTTGACGATTCGCGTGTAGACTGTTACGGCATAGTCGGGCCGAAACCCCGCTTTGCCGCCGGGCGTATAGGCGTCGTTGCTCCTGAGGCGGATGTTGGCCGTGTAGTGGTTGACCATCGAATCCATCGACCCGGCCGTGATGCCGAAGAAGAGCCTCGGCGTACCCAACTTGATGAAGTCGCGCAGGTCGTCCCGCCAGTTGGGTTGCGGCACGATGGCCACGCGGTAGCCTTCGGCTTCGAGCAGGCGGCCGATTACTGCCGCGCCGAATGCCGGATGGTCGATGTAGGCGTCGCCCGAAAAGAGGATGACGTCCAACTGCTCCCACCCGCGTGCGCGGACTTCCTTTATCGTGGTCGGTAAAAACAAGGTACGATGAGTTTTTTTGTTTCGTCCCGGAGTAATTCCGGTCTGTATCGTGTGTTTGAGGGGTGCGGGCCGGCGGCTTTATGCTTGGGGGTTGCCGTTTTGGGTGTCCGCAGATGCGAGCCGCCGTATTGCCGTGAGTCTGTCCGCTGCCGTGCCGTTTATCCGTTATCCGTCTCTTTCGATGCCGCTGCGTAGGTTTCCCATTTGCCGAGCAGCGCACGGAAATCGGCGGGCAGTTCGCTCTCGAAATATACCGTTTCGCGGGTCGTCGGGTGTACGAACCCGAGTGACCGCGCGTGCAGTGCATGGCGGGGCAGCACGGCGAAGCAGTTTTCGACGAATTGCCTGTATTTCGAAAAGGTCGTGCCCTTCAGGATGCGGTCGCCGCCATAGCGTTCGTCGTTGAAGAGCGGATGTCCCTGCCACGACATGTGGACGCGTATCTGGTGCGTGCGGCCCGTTTCGAGCCGGCATTCGACCAGCGTCACATAGCCGTAACGTTTCAGCACCCGCCAGTGGGTCACGGCGTGCTTGCCGTCCGACCCGTCTTCGAATACGAACATCTTCTGCCGGTCGCGGGGGCTGCGGCCGATGTTGCCCGTGATCGTCCCCTCGTCCTGGTCGAAATTGCCCCACACGAGTGCCACATAACGGCGCTGGATCGTATGGTCGAAGAATTGCTTGGCCAGCCGTGCGTGCGCCTGTTCGTTCTTGGCCACCACGAGTAACCCCGACGTGTTCTTGTCGATGCGGTGCACCAGCCCGGCGCGCATGTCGCCCTCCTGGAACAGGGGCAGGTTGCGCAGGTGGTACGTGAGTGCGTTTACGAGCGTACCGCTGTAATTTCCGTGCCCGGGATGCACCACCAGCCCGGCGGGCTTGTTGACGATCAGCAGGTCGTCGTCCTCGTAGGGGATTTCGAGCGGGATATCTTCGGGGATGATCTCCACTTCGCGCCGCGGGTAGGGCATCACGATCTGGATACGGTCGAGCGGCTTGACCTTGTAGCTCGATTTCGCGGGCTTGCCGTTCACGAGGATGTTGCCGCAGTCGGCAGCCGCCTGGATACGGTTGCGCGAGCATTTCTCCATGCGTACGGTCAGGAACTTGTCCAGCCGCAACGGGGTTTGCCCCTTGTCGGCTACGACCGCAAAGTGCTCATACAGCCCGGCTCCCTCGCCGTCCTCTTCCGTGGCTTCCGATCCCTGGTAGAGTTCGGGATCCTCCTCTATGTAGCGTTCGTCGGCCATCAGTCGAAAAATCCTTCGTCGTTTCCGGCTGCCGCAGGCTCGTCGGCCGGCTGTTCCTCTGCGGAGCCTGCCGCCGCCCGTTCGAACTCCGCCTGAGCCAGCGAATCCGCATGTTCGCGTTCGGATTGTAATCGCTCTTCGGCCGCCTCCTTCGCCTGCTTTTCGGCTATGGCTCGGTATTGGGCGAGTTTCTTCTCGTCGAGCGTCAGCCTGAGGTCGACGCGCGAGCCCAGCCCGGCGCTCCGCTCGGCCGTGGGATGCTGGATATAGACGCGGGCATCCTTCTGGTTCAGGAGGTTGATCCCTTCGTCGAAATCCACCTTGCCGACGTTGAGCCCCAGTTCCCACAGGCGGCCCTTGGCCTCCTTGAGCGGGAACCCGACCAGACGCGGTACGACCGTCGTGCCGTAGCCGCCTTCGACACCCACATAGAGCGTCACGCCCGAGCCCAGTTCGGCCTCGATCTTGCTCGTCGCCGCTACGGGGCGGCCGTCGCAGTATTCGTCCAGTACGTAGTTGGTCGCCATGTCGGCGCGGTAGACCAGCTCGTCGATCTCCAGCCCCGCGATCTCCAGCATGTTCTTGGCCTGCCGCAGCGAACGTCCCGCCACGTAGGGCACGGGCACCATCTTCTGGCGGAAGGAGTTGATCGTGATGTAGACCGTGCGGCCGGGCTTGACCTCCACGCCCCCTTCGGGCAGCTGGTCGAGGACGATGCCCCCTTCGTAAGCCGGCACGAACAGCGAGTCGTTGATGTGCAGCTTGAGGTCGTACTTGCGGGCCATGCGCTGTGCCTGGTCGAGCTTCACGCCCGAAAAGTCGGGCACCGTGCGGCGGGCGCCGTGGCGTGTGCCGACCTGCATGACGATGTGGGCCGCGACGGCCATCGCCAGGATGATCGCCCCGATCAGTACGAGGTTGTATGCCAGTCGGTTTTTCCGGAGCCGTTTCCAGTAATATGCCAGTTTCTCCATTGCGGGGTAGGGTTATATTTCGTTATAGAAGGTGTCGCGTTCCACGGCGCGGTAGCCGGCCGCCCGGACGATGCGGTGCATGTCGTCGATGCTCATCGAAGGCTTCCGGTCTTCGGCTCCGGCCATCGAGTAGATCCTCGTCGTGTCGTCGATCGTGCCGTCGATGTCGTCGGCGCCGAACGCCAATGCCAGTTCGGTCGTCGCCTTGCCGTACATCACCCAGTAAGCCTTGACGTGGGGTATGTTGTCCAGGTAGATCCGGCTCATGGCCAGCATCCGCAGGTCTTCGATCACCGACACTTCGCCGATTTCGGACATCGGGTTGCCGAAATTGCGGTATTTGAGCGGGATGAAGGCGTTGAACCCGCCTGTGAGGTCTTGCAGTTCCCTGAGGCGCCGCAGGTGGTCGATGCGGTGGCGGAGTTCCTCGACATGCCCGTAGAGGATCGTGGCGTTGGTCGGGATGCCGAGCCGGTGCGCCGCCTCGTGCACTCCGAGCCATTCGGCCGTCGAGCCCTTCTCGGGACATATCCGCTGCCGGATCCGCTCGTCGAATATCTCCGCCCCTCCGCCCGGTATGGCGTCCATCCCGGCCTGCTTGAGCTGCCGCAACCCCTCCTGCGTCGTCAGTCCCGCCTTGCGGATCATGTACGATAGTTCGATCGCCGTAAATGCCTTGACGGCCGCCCCGGGCAGTATGGACTTCACGCGGCGGATCATGTCGGTGTAGTAATCCAGCCCGTGGTCGGGGTGTACCCCGCCTACGATATGCACTTCGGTGATGCCTTTTCCCTGCCGTTCGCGGGCGATTTGTTCGATTTCGTCCATCGTATAGTCCCACGCTTCGGGGTCGCCTGGCGGACGCCGGTAGGAGCAGAACCGGCAGTTGAAGACGCAGCGGTTCGTCGGTTCGATGTGGAAATTGCGGTTATAGTACACCTTGTCGCCGCTTACGCGCCGTTTGGCTGCGGTCGCCAGTTCGCCCAGCAGCCACAGCGGGGCCTCGCGCCAGAGCCGTGCGGCTTCGGCGTCGTCGATGCGCTCTGCGCGGCGCACCTTGGCGGCTATGTCGTCGATGTGTCGCATGTTATTTCGGGGCCTTCCGGTAGAGGTAGATGGCGATGAACAGGTAGATGATATTGGGTAGCCATACGGCCAGCCCGGGCGGCAGGGTGCCGCTCTTGGCGAACTCCTCGAAGAAGCGGTTGAAGAGGATGTACGAGAAACAGAGTCCCGTGCCGATGCCGATATGGAGCCCCGTGCCGCCCCGCACCTTGCGCGAGGAGAGCGATACGCCGATCAGCGTCAGGATGAAGGTTGAAAGCGGATAGGCGAAGCGGGCGTGCTTTTCCACCTCGATGATGTTGATCGAATCGGAACCCTTGGCGCGCTGCTGGTCGAGGAACTCGTTCAGTTCCGTGATGTTCATGGTCTGTATCAGGTCGTTGATTTCGCCCAGTTCGGCCACTTCGAGGTTGATGAGTGTATCGAGGTTGCGGAACTGCTCGAATTTCTCGACGCCCAGCGAGTCGAATTCGCGCTTGGTGTAGCGCGGTGCCGTCCAGCGTTTGGTCTCGGGGTTGAATTTCACGTCGGCAGCTTCGAGCGAGCGGGTCATCGTGCCGCTGTAATACTCCTCCAGCGCGAGGAACGACGCCTGCTGCGAACCGTCGTTGTAGCCGCGGATGTAGGCGAACGTCCCCGGCTCGATCTGCCGGTAGATGTGGCGGTTGAACTTGGCGTTCTGCTTGCGTTTTATGTACTGCGACTCGAAATTGACGATGTGCCGCTGCGAAATGGGTATCAGCCAGAGGTTCAGCGTCAGCGAGAGGCTGCCGATGATCAGCGCCCCGAGGAAATAGGGCCACATCAGGCGGCGGAACGACATGCCGCCCGAGAGCATGGCGACGATCTCGGTCTGGTAGGCCATCTTCGAGGTGAAGAAGATGCAGGCGATGAAGG
>ERZ857998.1647-NODE-1647-length-24178-cov-18.301455_pt1 | contig 24178 bp, 19 predicted proteins | sample MGYA00519954_ERZ857998 | MGnify/ENA primary metagenome ERZ857998 (study PRJEB31778, sample SAMEA3449424) | human gut metagenome | biome: human gut; feature: human-associated habitat; material: faeces | place: United Kingdom | collected 2010/2012 ...
AAGAGGTAAGATAACCGCCCCTACAAAAAAGGTTACGTTATCTTACCTCAACAAAGTTTACTCCGGAATATCCGTCGTCCACGAAAACCTGAGTATTATCAAATCCGTTTTCCTTGGCGTAATTTTCAAGGATCATTCTTTGGTTTATTATGCTGTCACTGTCTCCCTGCCGCATATCCTCCTGCGACAGTCGGCAGTACAGCGCCGTTATTTTTTGGTTTGACTGTAACATTATTCTACCTCCTGATTTTAAGCCAAACCGATTGAAAGATTTGTGCGAAGAATATTTCCGCACAAGCATAATACTCCCAATCGGTCTAAATGTCCAGCAGTATTACGAGACTTTTTCAGAATCCTTCTGCAAGTCCATACCGAGAAGATATTTCAGACCGTCATCAGCCGATCGTGAAAAATTAAGGTCAAAGCAGGAATTAACAATATAGTTCATACCGCCTATTTTATATTTTTTGCTCTGCACCATTCTGTCTTCGGTAATACTGTAGAGTGTGGTGCGCCGCTGGCTAATTGCAAACTGACGGTCGTATTCACTTTCGGACGGTGTACGTAAATCCACAACCGAAAGTTTAGCACCTGACGGAAACATATCATTTTCATATACATTTTTTTTGCTTGTTTTACTCATAAAATCCTTTCTCCAACTTATAGTTGGCATAAAAACAGAGTGTGAGAATAAATATTTTCTCACACTCTTTACATTCCGCCCATAACCTGTCCGTGATTCTTTTTGCGCTCGGCGGGATAATATTTTGTTGTGCAGTCCTCCACGGGCGTCTCCTCGTCTATAATATTGCTGAGGTTGCCGATAAGATATGCCGCACCAATTCCAATATCAAGAGTATCGCCGAAGGTATCAGGGACGCCCAGAACATTTTGTCCATATGCCTCTGCATTTGCTCCTCCGCCAAAGAGAGCTTGCTCGAAAAATCCTCGCTCACTCTCCCAACCCGTCTCTCGGTATCCGTTATCAGCTGCTTGATACTCCCCGTCAGTTCCTCCGCCGATGTTTCCATCGCAGTCTGAAACTGTTCGGTCGTTTCTTCGGTCTGCTCGGTGTACTGAATCAGCACTTTCAACTGCTCGTCCATATACATTTTCAGTTCCTCGCTTGTCGTAAGCGTAGGTAGGGTTTCCTGAATATCTTTCAGCAGTTCTATTTGCGCTCTCTGCGTAGATATCAGTGCCGACCAATTCGGCTCGGTCACCGCCACGCAAGGATGAACCTTTTCGGCGGCGGTGAGCTGCTGTTGTGTTTTGGTTATAAAATCTTGCGGTGATTTGCGCTCTGTAGCAGAATTCATTTTCCATACTCTCCTTTAAGAATTTTTGATAGTGTAATTTGCTGTCCCGACAGGCTTTGCCATCGGGTGTGGTGTAGGTGATATTTTTACGGGAGTCCGTCCACTTGACACCGTAACCTTCCGCTTCCATCAGCATAATAAAATGTTCTTTCGAAACGGCGGTCTGCATTGCATTTGAAATAACAGCTTCAAGCCGTATCTTCCAACTCTCGCCTTTTTCAGCAGACCGATATTCTCTATCCGACATCGGTTTGACTCGCTCGGAACTCGGCTTGGGATTTAAAATCGACAAATCGTATTCGCGGCAGATTTTATCCGAAGCCTGCATGAGCATTTCAATCTCTCGCTCGGTGATATGAAACTTTTTGCCTGATTCGGCATTTACGCTGTTCATTATAAAATGCGAGTGGATATGGTCGCGGTCGCAGTGGGTGGACACCACGATTTCAAAGCCACGAAACTTTTCGGTCTCCTGTGCAAACCGTAATGCAATTTCGTGTGCTGTTTCGGGTGATATATTTTCCTCCACCGAAAAGGACTGCACGAAATGATAGAACAGTCTGCCGTCGATTTTTCCAAACAGCTTTTTGGTATTATTGAATTCGGTATAGTCGGATTGCGGTGTGCAGTTAACACCGGTTACATACTTTTTACCGTCACTGGCAACGGTTTTCTTGTCCTGCATTGTGTATCGCAAGACATAGAGCATACCGCCCTCGGTCTGTGGCTTTTTGTAATTTACGAAATGAACAATAGCCATAGTTACCTCCTTGGAAGTTGCTCGGCAAGCAGTTCGTAAATCTTTTTAAGTTCCAGTTGCGTCGCGGTAAGATTCACGGTGTTGATCCTTCCCTGACGGGATAAAATCAAAAGCTGATTTACATTATTGCCGAGCTTTTTTACCTGTGTGGTAAGCTTGTGCAATCCGTCATAATTTATTACCTTTTTATCAATGGCGCAGAGTATGATATAGTCGGTAATGCTCATTCCGGCATCTGCGGCTTTCTTACGAATCAGAGCATCCATTGTATCGGACACTCTAAAATTAAATCTTTTAGATTTCACAAAAAATCACTCCTTCGTATAAAAATAAAGTGGGTGCAGGGCTTCTGCCCGCCCAGTTTGCGTTTGGCGTACAGCCAAATGCGATGCTGGTTCTCTCCCCAAACGGGAGAGAAAAAAGCGGAAGTTTTTATCTCTTAACGAATAACGGACAGCGAATAATAACTGCACGCCAACTTTGTTTGCATTTGTGTTTGGAATGCAAACATTTTTTGTTGTAGGAAATATGACCGCACGGTTTACGAAAAATTTCCACTCGTCGTACTTTCTCAAGGTGCTACCTCCTCTCTTTCTGGGCGCAGAACCCCGTGTTTTCAGCTATCTTTTTGCCCTGTGTGGCGTTTAAACAAGGCGGTCGGGCGTTTTCCCGAACGCTTTTGAACGCTCGACAAAGGGCGCACATTTTGCTTTACGCTGTTTCGGTGACAAAAGTGACAACAATGACAAGAAATTCAGGCGTCAACTTTTATTCGTCACTAATGACACTTTCGTCACCGGCAGAGGAAATATATTTTATTTCCATGAACCTTGTACTGTTATTTCGGTAATCACGGTAGTGAACACCAAGCTCTTCAAGGTCGTACCTCCAACGCCCCATCATTCGCTTGAGTCCCTTTACCGTAACCTCACAGTCGGTATGCTTGTTGAACAGTTCCACGAACTCACTGTTACCGCCTACGAAAAATTTTTGCTCTTTCATAAAATTAACAAGGGATTCCATTTCGGGCGGCAATATTTTTTCCGGCTGTTCACGGCTGTCGGATTTTAATTCCCAAACAAAATCCTTGCTTGAAAACTTCAGTTCCAACTGCCGATACTCAATATCTCTGCCGGTACAAACAAGAGTAGCAAGACTTTCTCCACGCTTACTTTTGTCCAGCACGAACACCGAATCGACTGCGCCTATTATTCCCGTAGTGCCTGACAGCTTGTTCAGCGGATCGCTGTCGCCCTGCTTGCGAAGGTGATGCACCAGCAGAAGAGAAATATTAAGCTCGTCTGCCAACTGTTTCATCTGCCGTATCTCATCATAGTCGTTACCGTAAGAGGTATCCGCACTGCTGTTACGCACGATCTGAAAGGTATCGATTGCAACAAACACAGTATCGGGATGCTCTTTAACGAACGCGCGGATCTCATCGCAGAGACCTTCGGCGAGAGTGTGTGCCGCCGTTGCAAAGAAAGCATTAGAGGGGACGTCATCTGTGATGCAATTAAGCCGTTCCTGCACACGCCTGAGAGTATCCTCCAAGCAAAGATACAGGGTTGTACCTTTGGTGGTCAGCATATCCCACACGCTTTCTCCTTTGGCGATACGGACGCACAGATCCAGCACCAACCATGATTTGCCGATTTTAGGTGCGCCGCCGAGGATGGTTATCCCTTGCGGCAGCAGAGTGTCGATACAAAACTTGGTCGGCTCCAGTCTTGTATTCATTAAGGTTTCACCGTCTATAACAGTGAGCTTCGGTTTGTTTTCATCCATCTGAAAACCTCCTTTAAATAAAGTAAGGGCGAGAGTCAAAGTTTTTTGCCTTGACTTTCGCCCTTCTACTTGTATTGTGTAAGAAAAAATGATAAAATAATAATAGTCGCATACAATTTAAAACTATTTGCTGACAATTTATAAACGGAGGTGTTCCCTTGTTCGGATGTATATCCTTTTGTATAGGAGACAAGTGCATTGAGATTAACGGTAAAAAGCTTTCCCTCGGCGACCTGACTACCGAGTTTTTAAACCTTCCAAAGGACAAGTACGCCGCCATGCGCAAGCAGTTGGAATTGACGCAAAACAAGGCAAAGAAATATATTAAGAGCAAAAAACTTTCCGATTGGTACGATGCCAACGAGGAATATATTAAGCTTGACGCTATGATATGTGAGATTCCCTGTCTTGCCCTTGTAAGGGAAGAAACGGATATCTTTGAAGAAACGCGGCAATTAACAGCCCAAATGTCTATGTTTGAAGACGACGATTGCGAGCTTACCGACTATGACCTTGAGGTGCTTAATAAAATCACCGCTTATGAGGATTACCTTGAGCATCCCGAAAATTACGGCGGAACGAATAAAGAATATTACAGAAATACAGAAACGGATAAGGAGTTTTGTGTTACCTCACCTCAACCGCCGATTCCAGAACCTCCGCCCGAAAAGACACGGGCATTGCTTGTTTATCCCGGTAAGCTTGATTGCAAATGGGAGTATTACAAGAACTTCTGCGACGCATACGCACAGGCGCTTTACGATATTGAGTCCTTTAACAACACGATTATTAATTTTATAAAATTCTTTTTATCCTCGCTTAAAAAGATGAATGCAAACAATTATGTTTTGGCTCTTGAAGACTTTTTCAATTTTCCCCGCGCAGATAAAATGATTGCAAACCCAATGCGAGGTACGGGTTTGTTTACCGCTAACGACCAAGTGATTATGCGCCATATGCCGAGAGAAACTTTTGAGGGTTCGGGAGAGTACAAAATCTATCAATACTATGAGGTTGAGTCGCTGCAGGCGCTTCTTAAAATGGATTTTTACAAGGCGTTGGAGTCGGGATATATTATCCGCAAATGCGAATACTGCGGCAGATATTTTCTGCTTAAAAAAGGCTATCACACAAAGTATTGCGACAATCCTGCGCCTGACAATCCGAAATACACCTGCGCTCAGCTCGGCTATCACCGTAAAGGAATAAAAGAACTGCAGGCTGACAACCCAAAGGCGCAGTCGCTTCGCCGCTGCTATCTGCGTATCGACAAGGATTTGTCGCGGGGAGTTATTACACGCAAGGAGAAAGAAAAATTATACCGCACGGCACAGGATTTATATTACGATGCGACTACAAAATCGGGAACATCTAATGAAGAATTTGAAAAACAGCTTGAATCAAAAAATCTGTATTCGCTGTGTAAGGTGACCCGCAAAGCAAAACCGCGCGGCAGACCGAAATCTGAATAAAGCATTACGAGGGGGTGAGCTTATTACCAACGAGGAATTGATTTTAAAGTTTTATCACGGCGACGAAACCGTTGTGGAAAAGCTTTATAACAAAAATATCGGGTTTATCTACGGCATTGCAAAGGAGGTCGCCGTCAGCTTTAACTGCTATAACAAAAGTACCGACTATCCGCACAAATTAACGGCCTATTCCAAAGGCATTATGGAAGAACTCAGCAATGAAGGTATGCTTGATTTTTTCTCTTGTCTTCGTAGAAAAGAATACGATCCCGAACGGGCAAAGCTCACCACATATTTGCACCCGCGCTTAAAGGGCGCTATGTATCGGTGGATGGAAAGCAACCTCGGCGTGCTTTCCTTTGACAGTGAGACAATGGCTCAGCTGCGTAAGGTACAGAAGTTATACTTTTTCGACGACAAGGAGATATCGGAGATTGCAGAGGAGCTTGACATTTCGCTTAAGGCAGTTGCAAGGTTTATCGGTTATAACACGCATACATTATCCGTTTACGACCTTGCACCTTATGAGGACGGTGAGCCGTATGATCCTTTCGAATATCTGATGCCGGACAAGCTCACCGTATCTACGGATAAAATAGCTTATCATAATATCTGCCTGGAGCTTTTAAAGGAGTTGTTTGAGGAGCTTCCCAAAAAGGACAGGGAAATTCTCGGTCATTCCTACGCAATTTTCGGTTATAAACGCAAAGACCTTGACAAGCTCTGTCTTGAGCATATGATGACGGCAGACGGCATTATCAAAGCCCGTAAAGCGGCAATTAAAAAAATGCAGGAAAACTATCCCGAAAGCAAGCTAAGGTTATGGAAAAAGATTTATCATACAGTTATGCGAGTGGCTGAACATTTCAGCAAATAAAAGCAGAAAATCCCCCTCGAATGTGATTTCTTTCATCATCACACCCGAGAGGGATTTGAATTGTTTTTTTAGTCTGTGCATTAATAGATTCGGACACGCAGACATACTGTTATAAGATTTTAGAAGACTATCTTCCCGGATCTTTAAAAAACCAATACAGCGATTAACACAGAATTGTCAACTTCCTCTCTGCTGTCTTTGCTGTTTATGAATATATTATTTCTCCGTTAACAATCTCCCTGGCGCAATCTTGAATATTATTTGTATTTTCTACCCATTCAAACATCATCAGCCGCATCGGTGTACTCTTTACGAAGCGTTAGCCAATGCTTTTTTTAAGTTAATAAGATCACGTATATCAACGCTCTCATCACCGTTGCAATTAGCAACCGCAGGGTCGTACGGCTTTATATCAAGCAAATCCTGGCGCAGACAAACCATGTCCGCTGCGTTGACCGTTCCGTTTTTATCAAGATCGCCGGGGTCAAATGTTCCAAAAGACGCGTAAATTACAGTCTTGCCGAACTGCTTTGAGAATATGTAGCCTTCCCTTGAATACGGTATATCGTATTTTTTGTCCCCGATGCAATAATATGCCTCGTCAACAATTTCTCCCTCGTTTGCGGGCACGGCGACTAACTTTACGGTATCTCCGACATTCGCGGCGCCGCTGTTAAGCGCGGCGTAAACAAAACCGTTTTCACACTCTCCGTGCACAACAAGCGCGTCCTCAATATTATCCGCCGCATCAGTTATGTTGAAATCGCATATTTCACCCTTTGAGCTTATTGAAAGACCTATTGCTCCGGCGTTGAATACTGTATTATACGCGTCGTCGTTAAAGGTTTTGCCGCCGGACACTCCGGTAGGCTTTTTAGTTAAATCAAATTCTGTTTCGCCGGAGGAAGCAGCCACGGCGTTGTTGTCGTCAAGCACTTCAAATTCCGCTTTTGCCTTAGTGCCCTCAACCGTGAGCTTTAATCTGATATGCGCTCCCGCAGCTCCTAATATATTGCTTTCGGCAAGCGGATAAACTGAATTAAGCGCAGTAAGATTCGGTTTGCTCCCTACCGTACCGAGGTACGAAAGGGTTCCGTCCGCCTGACGCGCCCATTTATATACAAGCAATACAATTCGACCGTAATTGCCCGTTTTATTGTCGGTCTTATAAACGCAGCAGGAATATCCCTCCATATCGTCCTGAGAATTGCCTAAACCCTGCGCACGGAAAACTATACCCGCCTTAAGCTGACCGTCGGCACTGATTTTAAATACCGCGTCGGCGGTAAAATCAGTGACTGTGGCGGAATTTAATATGACTTTTTTGCCGCTTGCGTCGTCTGCGACAAATCTATCGGTATCAAAGTGTCCGCCCGTGCCTTGCTGATAAACCGTGTAGCTTTCGGGGTTGAGCTTGTTTATATTCTCCTCTGAGGACAGAACCTTAAAGCTCACATTGGAAATACTTCCCTGACTTGTATTCTTGAAAAGACCGAAACCTCCGTAGGAATAGTAATCATCATAACCGCCCGCCGACTTGGTTAAATCAAAGGTATAGGTTCCGGTGAGCGACGCGTCCTCCTTGTTGGTTAAAACTACCGTAAGCGTACTGCCTAAAACGGTTGCTTTCATATTTACGGTCTGAGTACTCGGAGCGGCAGTACCGCATATCTCACTTTGAATATCTATGCTATCCATAACGCCTAATAACGTACACTCGGTTCCGTTTGATTTTGTACCTAACCTTGACAGAATTAATTTTAAATTGTCCGTAGTGTCGGCAACATACTCATTAACGATCCTGACCGCGTAACCGCTGACGGTGTAGCTGGTACTTCCCTTTTTGGCAATATCGGTATCCTGAACACGCAGAACAAAACCCGCTTGATTACTGCTTTTTGTTGTTGTGGCAAGTTCAATATCAGCCGATGCCTCAAGATTTTGAGCGCGTTTTAAATAAGTCGACTTTGAAAGCTCAAAATTGCTGAACTCGGCGGTACCGTTTGCGGTAAGCATAAAGCCGCCCGACGGATAATAAATCGTTCCGTTATTTAAAGGATAAGTAAGCGTTCCCGTGGTTTTTGAGCCATCTTCAGTTGCGGCGACAACATAAAAATTACGGTTATCCGCCCAGACCGAAAGAGTAATCTTTTCGTCGGTATTTCCCGAAAGAAAGCTGAAATCAGAGGTTACCGGCTTAACCGTCGTACTTGATATATAACGCACCCTTACGGTAAACTTTGAAAGCGAAGTCGCGCTGCGAACAATCATTACGGTGTATCCGCTTGTTGAGAAAGCAAAGGTTTCGGGAGTAAAGTCCTTCTGTTGCATGTGGAAGCCGAAGCCTGCCTGTATCGCTCCGTTAGATGCGCCCTTAATCGTCACCTTTGCGCTGAAGCCCTGCATATACTCGGTGCCTTTTATCCAGTTACGAGACTGTTCTCCCGCCTGATTTGTTACCGTTTTATTGTCGGTGTCAAAGACAAGAGCTTTTCCGTTCTTATTCACCTGAGTGTAGCTTACTTCGTCGTAAAGTCCGGTGATTTTGGTTTTATATGCCGGCTGATTGGCAGAATAAGGCTCTGTTCTTAAAAGGGTGGAAACAGACGAGGGAAAAGTGAATTCTCCGTCTGTCAATTTTACATTTTTTATAGTATAATTGTTTGACGAGTTATTGTAAAGCTCATAGCCGTCAAGACTTTCGCCGGAGGATTCCGCTTCGGGCAGCTTCATCGCGGCAACCTCAACATTTGAAAAGGTAAACGCGCTTTCCGCGGTATTGCTGCCGTTGTTATAATAAGCCAGCAAATATCCGTCCGAACAAAGCAGTCCCGCCGATTTTGAAAAAGCATTTTCGGCTAGCTCTCCGGGGCCTTCTGTAAGCTTTGTGAAAGAAGCCGTCGAAACTGTCGGCGCGGTATCTTCCGAATAAACGATTGCCTCGTTGGAAATCGCCACCTGAGAGCCTACCGCGTAGGAAACACGGGCAGGTGTCAAGCCGATATACCGGTCGGTCGTCTGATAAGAAATCGCCAGTCTGCCGTCCGGAAGAGTAACTACATAGGGGGACGCGCAAACCGCCTTCTCACCCGACGTTGCTTTTTGACCAAGGTTTTCGGGCTGTGCCACGGTAACAGGCTCAGTCCAATTAATGCCGTCCTGTGAAAACGACATTTTAATAACAAAGGTAGCATTTCCGGCAAGCTCCTCGCCAACCGCTGTCGACTCTATGACCATTGCGTAATTTCCGTCCGAAAGCTTAGTGACCACGCTCATACCGTCGCGTGACCCATGGGCTGTGCCGTCTTGCGCAACCGATGATTCTCCGAAGGTTTCGGTTTCGCTGTCCCACTTGCAGACCATAATATGCTGATAGGAAAGATTATTCGGTGTGGAGGTGTCAGCATAGTAAAGCAGTAAATCGTCGCCTACATAATACGGGTCAGGCTCCCAATAGCCGTAATCGGAAGTTGCCGAAGCAATCTCCTCAATTGTTCTTGAGGTTTCCTTAGCCACCAGATTACTATCGCCCCAAGTCTCTCCTCCGTTACTGCTAATTCTGTAAGAAATTGAAGAATAATATGTATTAAAATTGTACTTGTATGTGCCGTCGCTGTTTTTCGAGGTATAGGTATTATAACGGTAAAACACCATCAGTCTGCCGTCTTTAAGCTCTATAATATTAGGATTCTGTGTTTCAAGACGTCCGTATTCCTCGTGCGTGGTATTTTCCTGAACAAGAACCGGCTCGCCGAAGCTTATTCCGCCGTCGGTGCTTCTGACAAAATAAATTCCGTCCCCGGATTTATAGTAAACACCCACTACGTCGCCGTTATTAAGCCGCTTTGCCCGAAAATATCTGCCGGATTTTGAAACCTTTTTTGTAAACGACCAGGTATAGTCAAACCCGTTTTCGTCGGTCGGAGGAATTGTTACGGCTGATATGCTGTTTGGAAAAATAAAAATGCTGAAGAGAAGTGCGATACTGATTATCAAAGCAATCGATTTTTTCATTACATTCGCTCCCGCTAAAATTATTTAGAGATATCTCCGCATAAAAATGCTATCATATTTGCACAAAATATTCAACACATAAATTTCAATTTAATCTTATTTTAACAATCTTCAAAACAATAAATCGGTTTTTCCGTTTTAAGTAAAACAAAAAGTCGATTTGTTTAATTGCAAATACCAAATATGTCTGCTATAATAAAAGGGCGAGAACAAAAAAAACGAAACGGAGTTGATCTAATGCCGGTATTCATCGCCGAACAAGCTATGCATTTAAAGCATCAGAAAATAGGATTTTCCATTTTAAACCGTGTTGCTAAATCTTATATTTTTCTGCATTTCATCAATCCTGTAACAATTTACATAGGTAATGAGGAAATTAACACCTCCTCTAACGCCTGCGTTATTTTTACGCCGGAAAGCAATCTGCACTACACCGCAAAAAAAATCTCAATGCTTCATAATTTTCTGCATTTTTACATAACCTCGGATAATTATTTTGATGAGCTTAATATCCCTCTTAACCGCATTTTTTACACCAATTTACAGAATGAAATTACCAACGCTGTGGAATTTATCGAAACCTGCACGGTTAAAAAATTCAGTAATTACGATAATATGATAGACGAGACCATGCAGAAAATGTTTTCGCTGATTTCCAAGGAACAGCACCGACGAATTTCCTTTGACGGCTTTTCCTCACGGACGCGGTTTGATAACCTCAGAACTCTGATTTATCAAAATCCGGGCGGCTGGTCGATAGATACCATGGCTGAATATATGAATTTAAGCCGTTCAAGGTTTTCCACAAAATACCGCGAGACCTTTGACACAACTCCAAACAAGGATCTTACCGACGCCGCCATGCTTTTTGCAAACAAAATGCTTGCCACCACCGATCTCTGCATTGCGGATCTTGCCTATGAATGCGGTTTTACAAGCCCGGATTATTTTATCAGGCTTTATAAAAAGTATTACGGCACTACTCCCGGAGCCTACAGAAAGCGGCTTCGCGCCTCTAAGGGAAATAAAACCTGACGAATTTATCTTGTAAATGCACTTTTTGTTTCGCGCAACAGTTTTTTTATTTTAAGCTGTGCACAAATCTAATAAAATCACTTCATATAAATTGAATTAATTATTAAAATATGATAAAATCAGTCTTGTGGAACAAAACTCAAAAAAGGAGATTTTTAACCATGTGCAAACATTTTCCAGGGCTGAAAAAATATCTTTCTGCGCTCATAACGGTTTTTATTGTATGTGCCTGCTGTTTTATTTCGTCAGCGGCGTCTGACGGCGATACCAATGTACCGCCCCGCCTTTCGGATTTTTCAATGAAAAACAGCTCATCCGCTCTTCCCACCGAAGCCGCCGACGGTATAGTTACACCGACGGGAACCTTAAAAATGACGGTGCTTGATGAACAAACCCAATATGAGCAAAAGGTATTTACAGACCTTTACAGTGCCGACAGCTACACTGTGTACGGAGCTTATAAAACAGGACAGACAGGGTATTATAACTGTACCTTTGACGCCAATCAGGAAAAAATCGCCACGGGATCAGGAATTGCCTCAAAAGCGATGCTTAACGGCAGTGAAAGCATGACTGATTTTGAAGCACATTTTACCGTAAACCAGCCAAATTTGTCCGCATCGCTTTACGCGGGCGCGGCTTTCAGAATCAACGCCTCTGATTTCAGAACCGACAAATTCGGAACACAAGGGTATATGCTTTTACTCTACAGTAGCGGTTCAGAAAACACCCTTGATGTAAAGGTTTCTTTAAGGAAATACGGTACTTCCAAATACGGCAATGTAAATGATTATAATGAAGATCCAGTAACCTTCCAAAATTTATTATCTAAACATACAGACCCCATCACCGTAACACTAAAAGTGGAGGGTGATAAAGCAAAGGTCGCCTTAAGCGTCGCTAATAACAATAATAGAACCGAAACGCACGAATTTTCGCTGCGTCCGGGAAGCAAACAAACAAAAGCGGCTTATTTTGACAGCGGAGCCTTTGCGCTTGTCGCCAACGGAAGCCACACCTTTAAAGAGCTATCTCTGAGCGGAAGTGCCGCGGTGAATTACACCGAACACGAAAAAGCGCTATATAATTTAACGGAGCAAAGTACATATACCGTTTACGGAAACAGCACCGACACAAATTACGGGATTACCTTTTCCGACGGCGTTATTTCCACCGCGGGGCAATCCAAAGTAAAAATCAACGGATATACAAACATTAAGGATTTTCACGCCGATTTTACCGTAACAAGGGAAAGCGGTTTACTTATGGGCGGTATAGGCTTTCATTTGCAGGACACCGCTTTTGAAAAAGCCCCTTTCGGCACTTCAGGATATCTGCTGTACGCAAGACGCGAATCCGGCAGTCTTGATGCGGAACTTTGGCTTCGTAATTACCGAACGGCTTCGGAATACAAAGAAACTCAAATCGGAAGCTTTGAGGGACTTCTTAACGCCTCAAACAGCGGAGTGCGTTTAGATGTAACGGTTTCGGGTACAAATCTTACCGTCACGGTTTACGATTCAACCGACCGCACCCGTTTTGGAACCGTTGAAAATTATTCTTTGTTAAGTGAAGACGCAAATGCCGGAAACTACACCGGCGGTTCGATAGCCTTTGTTTCAAACGGAGCGCATAAATTTTCGGATATTTCGGTTAGTCAGACCGTAAGCGAACCTCGGTACAAAACGGTTGAAAATTTTGAGGCGTCTGCTGATTTTATAATTCCGCAAGAAGGTCTTTTTGATTTCGGTATTATGTTTAATGTTCAGGATACCGTAAATCTCTCTCCCGGACTTTCAGGCTTTGTTCTTAAAGCATTTCGCACAAAAAACACCGCCGATAATTCAGTTGCTCTGCAATTAATAAGATACGGAACGGACGCATCAGGAAATAAAAACATATCTCTCGGCGGGATTACAGGCTCCACGAAAAAGCCGGAAATTTTAGCAGATGCTAAAGGCGCGGGTGAAAAAATACGTTTAAAGCTAAAGGTTGTTCGCGGTATTATTTATTACAGTGTTATTTGTCTCACCTCCGAAATGGAAAGCGCTGTATATACCTCTCAGATTACGACTGCATCAACTGTGTCTAATATCACCGATACAACAGCATATTCCTCCGGCGCGGTAGGCTGTTTTTCAAACGCGGCAGATGTAACACTATGCGCCTTTGCTGTTACCGTATTTCCTGATTGCAAGCTGGATTTCGGCGCCTACGATGGCGGCAGTGCAAAAGGCATCGGAACCTATTCCTACGGCGAGACCGTAACCGTGAGCGCTGCACCTGATTACGGTTATTATTTCGGCGGCTGGTATAACGGCGAGACGCTTTTATGCAGTGACGGGGATTATACGCTTACTATGTATGAATCCCTTATTCTTACGCCTAAGTTTATTCCCCATCCCCTCAAATATCTTTGCAGCGATTCAGAAAACAGAACGGTAATGCTCCGTCTTGACGATATCGACGGCGTAACCGAAATAGGCTGCGAGGTTACGGTAAAAAGCGAAAATAAAGAGGAAGTCTTTAATCTTTCAACCGCTTATGTAAACGCGGCGGCGGACGGTAACAAACCGTGGATTGCCGACCGTAACAAGATTTATTACTGCGATATAAACAATGACGGCAGTGCTGATACCGCCGATAAGGTAAGTCTGCGAAAGGGCTTAATAAACGGCGACAGTACTCTCGGATTTGATACCGCCGACCTTAACGGCGACGGCAGTGCCGACATACGCGACTTAATTCGCTTTGAAAAAGCACTTTCATACACGGCTCCCGAATTTACCGAGGACATAACAGAGGGCTTTAATTATCCGTTCGTTATAGGAAACAGGCTTAATCAAAGCGGAAAGCAGTATATTTGCCTTAAGCCCTACACGGTTAAGGACGGTCAAACGCAATATTCCGCCGCCCGCTATTTTACCTATAACGGAACAGTGCTTGAAAGCAACAGCACTTCAGAGCGTCACACTCCGTTCGGACAAATACGCATAGCCTGCGTGGGTGACAGCATTACAAAGGGAATCGGCGCGACAGGCTGGAAGAACGGTGACTTTACCTACGCCTACCCCGAACAGCTCGGCAGACTGCTCAGTGACAGCTGCCTTGTCGGTAACTTCGGCAAGGGTAGCAGTTATGTTTACTACAAATCCGGCAGAACAGAAAATTTATGGTATCCTAACACGGCGGAATACACCGACAGCATGAATTTTGACCCCGATATTGTAATTATAAAGCTCGGAACAAATGATGCAAAGTATGTTAACAGCGATGATCTTTCAAACGAATGGGCAAAGCAGTTTACGGATATTGTAAGCGCTTATAGAAATCTTGACAGCAAACCGGATATTTATATAATGAGCAGTATCACAATGAAGCTTTACGATGATAAAAACATAGCTGCGGAAACCGCAAACTATATTAAGCGCGAGCCTAATCTGACCGCATATATTCTACCCAAGCAAAAATCAGTCGCAGAGGAACTCGGCTGTACCTTCCTTGACAGCTATAATGACCTTTACGAATTATTTTCTTCAGGCGACGGCTTTGCCTCGGATATGATTCATCCTAACGATAAGGGATATGCGGCAATCGCAGAGTATGTCAAACAAAATATATCACTTGATATATTCTATTAAGGAGCTGAATTTTCTTTGAGAGTTAAATTAAACAGCCTAAAAAAGTGTCTGCCCTTTTTGCTGTCTGCTATTGTATTAAGCGGCTGCGGCGCGGGTACGGCAAACAGCAAGGCTTCGGACAGCGGCGGCAATACAGTAAAAATAGCCTGTGTCGGTGACAGTATCACACAAGGCATCGGCGCAGACGGCTGGAAAAACGGTGATTATACATATGCCTATCCCGAGCAGCTCGGAAGGCTGCTCGGAGACGGCTTTACGGTCGGTAATTTCGGCAAGGGCAGCAGTTACGCCTGTTACGAAAGCGGCAGAACCGAAAATCTTTGGTATCCCAATACGTTTGAATATTCGCAAAGTATGAAATTTGAGCCTGACATAGTCATTATCATGTTAGGCTCAAACGACGCGCATAATGGAAAACGAAGCGGATTCCTACAATTACAAGGATCAGCTTACCGAAATAACGGAAAAATATCTCGATTTGGAAAGCAAGCCCGAAGTTTATTTTTTAAGCAGTATCACCATGGGACTTTATGACCAAGCAAAAGAAAATAAGCTCAAAAAATATATACTCCCCCGTCAAAGGGAAATTGCCGAGGAGCTGGGCTGTGTCTTTATTGACACCTATACCGAGCTTTATGATGTATTTATTTCGGGCGGCGCCTTTGCGTCGGATAACGTTCACCCTAATAACACGGGATATGCCGCTATCGCGGAGCTTTTAGCCGAGCATATAAAATCCGGCAAATAAAGACTCATAAAAACTAAAGCCTCCGCTCTGACCGAAATCCGGTCAAAGCGGAGGCTTTACTGTTTATTTATTCATTATTTGTTTACCGTATTAAAACCGGAAATCTTCGCCCAGTTTTCAAGATAGGCACAGTCCTTACTCAGATTCAGTACTGAGTTCGGACAGCCCGACGCCGAGAAGGATTTTGCAGAAGAACCCGCAAAGGTGCCGCCGTTAATGGTAAGATTGTACGCTCCGGTAAGCTTTGGTTTTTTAGCTCCCGGATAGCTTTGCAGATAATCTATACCTGAACCGCTGATAACTCCCGAATTAACGGTAATGTTTACCGTTCCCGCAATTTCCGGCGCGCCCGACGCGGGATATGGATTAAGGCGCGGCACGGCGAATAAAGCGCCTTTAAAGTTTCCGCCGTTCACCGTCAAATTAACGGTAGAGCCCTCTTGCATACCGTTTTGCCCCACTGCGGACGACAGCGTTCCCTCGGCGGTGGAGTAATTGGACGCGCCCTCCTCCCTTGAAAATGTACCGCCGTTTACCGTTATGCTTACCGTAACTCCGGATTTGACCGAACCGTAAGCATACGGCGATTCCGTTTTGGATACCGCACGGTAATTTCCGCCCCGCAGATAGGTAAAGGTGCCGCTGTTTACAGTAAGAGAACAGCTTTTATTACAACTTAACACTTCCTCGGTCTGCCATTTGCTTACAACGTCATGACCGTAAATCAGAACCGAATATCCGCCGCTTGAAACGGTACAGGAAACACCCTTGTCAAAGGTAATATTATTATATCCGCACACTATTTTAGTCGCCGAGGCTATATAATCGAAGGTGACGTTTTCAAATTCAAAATCACCGTTTAAATACATCGAGCCTGACATAAATATACGTGCGTTATTCGTTTTTCTGTAATCGGTTCCGTTATAAGGGTCGATACTTGTAACCGTAATCTTATAATCGTTTTCAGGAGCGATAAAAACCTTTGCAATATTAAGTCCGGTTGTAGCAGGGGTTATAGGTCCTGAAACCACTATCGTACCGCCGCCCATGCAAAGGTCTACCGCGCGGGCAAGATTGGAGGTCGGCTTATCAGGAGAGGCTCCGACGCTGTCATAGCTTCCCTTTGATGAATCCACATAAACCACATACTTCTCGGTCGGAGGAAGGGTTTCTTCCTTATAGGAGGTAAGTCCATCGGCTACGGCATTCATTACCGTCTGCGCTAAGTACTTATATCCCGCGCTGTTGGGATGAAGTCCGTCGGTCTCATAAAGCGCTCCCTCAAAATATTCCTTTGTTATGCGGTATGTATCGATAACATACGCCCCTGTGCCGTCGGCGGCGCTGATAACCGCATTGTTAAGCGCGTTTTGCGCAAGATAGCTGCTGTATGCCGTCACCCTTACAAGCGGAGTGCAGACAAAAACGAGAGGCTTAGATTTAAGCGACTTAATATCGCTTATAAGCTTTTTGTAAGATTTTTCAAGCTCCTCGCAGGCTTTTACGTCGGTTATATATCCTATGTCGTTAATGCCCAGCATCATAATTACAACGTCAGGCTTATCCTTGCGGAGCGCGGAATACTCCTTTGTGTTGCAGTAGCGCAGAGTGGAAACGTTCGAGCGTCCGAAATCCGCAATATACGCACCTGCGTGACCGTAATTCGTGACCTCGAACTTTTTTCCGTAACGCTTTGAAAGCAGCTTTCCGAGCTGAACAGGGTATGAATCGGTCTCAGGATTGTCGGATATAGTACCATAGGTAATGCTGTCGCCCACACAGGCGATTTTTACGGTGTCGGCAGTTCTGTCTAAAATATCGATAAATATATTCGGATCGTAAACAGTCCCCGCCTTGTTGCTCTTGGCATAGGTTTTATCAAGGGGGTTAAGCAAGCCTGTGTCCAGCGTGACCTCCTCTTGCTTTGAAACCTCGGCGGTTACGGTGTTCTGCCCTTTGGCGGCGCGTTTGCGCTCTTTTGCGCCGCCCGAATCATTTCCGCAGCCCGCAAGGCACAGAAGGATTGCCGCCGCAAGCAGCAAACTCAGTATTTTTTTCATAATGGACATTCCTTTCGGATAAAGCTTATGAACCGTTATTTCTTTAGAACAATGACATTCCATGAATGCTTTTCAAGAAGTGACGTCAAGCGTCCGCCCTCAAATCCGGAATTGCTGTTTTTTATTACTTCCGTAACGTTATCCGGATTTTCCTCGGTGTTGACCGCCTTAATATCGTCATGGTTAAGCACTATGTGCTTTTCAAGACTGTAATCTTCAAACTGCCTGAGATCCGCCTCCATAAGACAGTCCTCGTCAAGGTCACGGTTTACCGCAAAAACGGTCAGGCGTTCCTCTTCCTCACTGTAAATCACAGATGACGCAATATAAGGAATATCGGTATAATGCTTAGCGTCATATTTTTCACAGTCGATAACGCTGTGCAGCGCGATGCCGCGTCCGTATTTACTGCAATGCTTGAAAGGATAGAAAATAGTTTGTCTCCAAGCGCTGTCGTCAGAGGTCATTATCGGCGCGATAACGTTTACAAGCTGTGCGAGACACGCGATTTTCACTCTGTCGGCGTGGTTCAGCATCGTCATAAACATGGTCCCGACCAAGAGCGCGTCCTCAAGATTGTAAACGTCCTCAATCTGGTGCGGCGCTTTTGTCCAGCGTGCGTCAGCGGGAACCTTGCCGTGGGGACGGTAGACCACGTTCCATTCGTCAATCGAGAGATTTATGCGCTTTTTTGATTTATTAAGCGCCGAGGCGTAATCGCAGGAGGCAATGACCGAGTGAATCTGATCCTCAAAGGTGAGGGCGTGAGCCAGGAAATCTTTGGTATCGTCGGGCGTTACGTTTCGGTTATTATAATAGGTGTGCATTGAAAGATAATCGATGTAACGGAAACAGCAGTCGGCAACCGTCGCGTCCCATTCTCCGAAGGTCGGAAGCTTAAGTCCGGCGCTTCCGCAGGCGACCAGTTCGATATCAGGTTGTATGTCCTTCATAACCTTTGCGGTCTGCGCCGCGAGCGTGCCGTATTCGTGGGCGTTACGGTGTCCTATCTGCCAAGGGCCGTCCATTTCATTTCCAAGACACCAAAGCTTTATGTTGTGCGGCTGCTTATAGCCGTGGCTTATTCGCAGATCGGAATAGTATGTGCCGCCGGGAAAATTGCAGTATTCAAGGAGATTTCGCGCATCGTCCACGCCCCTTGTGCCGAGATTTACCGCCATCATCGGCGTGGTTCCTGTCTTTTTAACCCAATCCATAAATTCATTTGTGCCGAAGCTGTTATCCTCAAGATTTTGCCACGCCGCTTCAAGCCGAACCGGACGAAGCTCCTTAGGGCCTACGCCGTCCTCCCAGTTGTAGGCGGAAACAATATTGCCTCCCGGATATCTCACCGCAGTTACTCCCAGTTCCTTTACAAGCTCGGCGGTATCGCGGCGCATGCCGTCCTCATCGGCGAATTCGTTTCCCGGCTGATAAATTCCCTCGTAAACAGCCCTGCCCATATGCTCAAGGAAAGAGCCGAAAAGGCGTTCGTCAACGCGGTCTATTTTAAAATGCTTATCTGTTCTTAAAATTGCTTTTTTCATATAAGTTTATCTCCTGTTTTCTCTCTTTTGCCCCGTTTTTTCCAGTATCCCAAACCAAACGGCGGATACAGCCGAAATCAGCAGTACGGCTCCTGCAAGCAGAACCACCATGCCCTCACCCGTAGTAGGCGACAGACCGAACGCCGAGGCTAATTTTCCGAGTGCGGAAACCTTGACTTCGACACCCGAGCCGTCATCGATATGAAAATTGCGAAGCTTAGTGGTATTAAGCGGGTCGGAAACCGAATTTCCGAGATACAGTCCTATCGCTCCCGACTCATAATAAACAGCACCGTTCTTTTCCTTGCCTGCGGCAAATTTAAGGTTTGCGGAAAAGGTTGCAGGCTTATTGCTTTTATCGCTCTTTTTATAGAGCGTCGCGTCTATCGCCGCGCCTTTTACAGATACGACAAAGGTAAGCTCCTCGCCTGCCATTTTTCCGTCCATAAAGGTTGCTCCGCTTTTGAATGCCTCGCGCGAGACCTCCCCTAAATATGAAAGCTTGCCGTTTACATAGCCCCACTTAAAGAGCACTATGTCAATGCGGTTGGGATTGGTGTCTCCGAGCGAGCTGTAATTTCGGCTGACTGCAATCGCCCAGCCTGTCTGAGCGTCCGCACCGTTACCGATGTCGTTCACGCGGAAAAAGAAGCCTGCTTTCAGGTTCCCGTTGTTATCTATCGTCATATCAACCGAAGCCTTAAAGTCGCTGACGGTAAGGTTATTGACGATCATTTTTTTGGTGCCGGAGGAATTGGCTACAAAATAATCCCCCTCTTTGGTAACGCCGCTGCCGTAAACCGTGTAGCTTTCAAGCTGTGAAAGATCGCCTACCTCGTTTGAAGGATAAACAGGCTCTCCGACGGTAAAATCGGTAAAGGTAACATAATTTGAGGCGGTCAGACCTATCGCTCCTGAGGAATAGTGAACGCCCTTAAGTGAGGGGGTCGATGACTCTATATCGGTCTCGTCGTTTAAATCCGCCGAAAGAGCTTCACTTTTAAGCGAGGGCTTGTCGGTATTATAGAAGTAAGCGGTCACTTGGTCTCCCGCAACGTTTACGTCAAGCGTAAGCGACTGACCCGCTGCGGCGAAAATACTATTTTCAAAGCCTTGAAGGGGTATTTCGCTCTCCTTTGACGCGACCGTGCCTAAGTACATATAGTCACCGTTTTTAATGCCGAACTTATAAATAAGCAAAACTACTCTGGCATGGGTTCCCGAGGTTCCCGGAGTTTTATAAAGAACGGCTGAATAGCCCTCAATATCGTTAGCTCCGAGCGTTTCATCCTTTTTAAGCGCTTTTTCGATATTATTCACTCTGAAAATAATACCGCTTTTAAGGGTTCCCTCACTGCCTATGCGCATAGACGCCGACGCGTGAAAGCCCTTGACCGTAACGCCGTCAAGTATCGCCCGCTTTGTACCGGTTGTATCAGAGATAATTCCGTCGTCTGTTCTAAGAAACGAGGAAGAGGTTGACGAGGAATAAAAGGTATAGTTGTCAAAATCAGCCGCGTATTCGGCAAGCGAGCTAATATCGGGAGCCGATATATTGCTCCCGCCGACCTCCGCTAACACCGCGGCGCCGCCTCTTACAGCACTTCCCTTTTGTCTGTCCGTTGCGGCGGTACCGCCGGGATATTGTTCCTTTGGGTCGTCGATTTTTTCGGCGGTGCCCACCTTTAACGAATCAGCCTTTACAAGCGAGCCTTTTGCCGTGTAAAATCCGACGGCTCCTTTATCAAAATAAAGCCCGCCCGTATGCACCGTACCGTTGTTTTCCCTGTCGGTTGTGGTCTTAAGCGAAGCGCTTAAAACCCCGCTTTTTAGGGACGGCTTATCGGTATCAAAGAAATAAGCGCGTATCCGGTCGCCCAAAACATTAAGATGCACCGTAAGCTCCTTTCCGGCGTCTGCGGTCTCTGAAGCGGTATAAGCGGCAAGCACCGAAGTGTCCTCAAGATAAGCTATTCTTCCGAGATAACCTAAATCTTCTCCGTTATTACCGTATTTATAAAGGTAAAGGCGAACCTTTCCTGCGGACATTTTCTGAATAATCAGCGAATATCCCGACATTTCGTCCGTACCTGAGCCGGCTTCTCCTACGCGGAAAACTATTCCGGCTTTAAGAGCGCCCGACGGATTAATTTTAAATGTCATATCTGCGCTGAAATCCGCAACAGGAGATTCTTTAGTAGTTTTTAAAATTCCGCGCGCAATCGAGCTTGTCGCGGTGGTATAATCCCCGCTGTCGGTCGTTACCGTTCCGTATATGTCATACATTGAGGAAGGGTTATTTTCCTCTTCTTCCTCCTTTGGAATATTCTTCATGTCCCCGTAGGAGATAACCGAAATTTCCGAAAAGGTGTGCACGCCGTTTGTTATTAAAGCGAACGCGCCGGAGGAATAAAGCTTAGTCGAGGGATACTCATCAGTATTGTCAAGCGGATAGGTCTTATTTCCGTACAGGGTTTTCCCGTCTTCGCTTAAAAGCTTGACCGTGAAATCCGATTCTGTTACAGAAAGGGAAATTAAAAGCTTTAAATCGGTATCGCTCGGCAGACTTCCTACCGAAAAAGCCGTCAGCTCCTTGCTTTCCTTTGTTGTACTTCCAAAGCAGTAGCGAATCAGCACTTTAGCGGTATTAAGCGTACTCTTGCTTCGCGTGACTATAACCGAATACCCCGGCGTATTGAATGTTCCGTTTTCAAATTCACTTTCCTGAATGTGAAAAGCCACGCCGCCGTAAATATTCCCGCTGCTGCTGCCTTGGATAATCAGCGAAGCGTCAAAGGCGGTCATATCCTGTGAATAATTAATCATTGATTTGGTCTGATTATTGCTGGATTTTATATATTTCTTTTCCTCGTTAAACTCGACCGAATAATTCGTGTTTCCGTGTGTACGGTAATTTTCGGCCTTGTAAAGCCCCGGAAGCACCACCCCGTCCTCAGCGGAAGTAGAAAGATTCAAGGGCAAAGTAACCGAAAATATAAGCAAAAAGCAGACCAGCACAGCCGTAAATTTTTTCATTAAATCACCTGCTTGTTTTGTTTGTCGAACGGTTTTATTCCTTTGCGGAAAGCTTGTTAAGCACGCCGGGCGTATCTTTCAGCCTGTCTTTGAACGCTTCCACCATCGCATCGCTGAGCTGCTGGGATGGGACTTTCACATAGCCGGAGGTCTCATCGTATTTCGGGTAGTTATAACGCCACTTGTCGTAGTTCTCCCGGTTGACTTCGCCATTGCGGAGCTTTTCTGCCTGCTGTGCCCACGCTGTGAGCATTTCGGAAAGCTCAGCGGCGTCCTTCCCCTTCAGGGGATCAACACGCAGCGAAACGCCGTTCTCGCCGGTTTCCACCGTCAGACCGTAGCGATCCTCCAAGGTGAACAGCGTGTGCATCAATCCAAGATAGCTGTCAATGTCCGGCACGGACAGCGCCAGCGGTGAGACACCCAGCACACCGGCAAGGTTCTCTGTCAGCTCCGCCTTGGGTGTTCTGCTGCCGGATTCATACTGCGCCATACGGATGTCGGCGGTCTTTTTTGGGAAACCGACCACCTGCCCCAAGTATTTTTGCGTCATTCCCCGCAGATTACGGAAAAACCGAATTCTCTCACCGATTGCCATAGCGATTACGCTCCTCATTTTGATACTGAAAATCAGTATAGCATATAAATTTAATCTGTATCAAGATAACAATAGCAAAAAAGTTAAATATTTTTCTGCAAGCCTCTTGACAGTAGCAAATAGCGTTAAGTTTTTGCGAACAACAGAATATCCGTCGTGCGTCACGGTAATGGCGTACCCGCTCGGGCAAATCGGAATGCGGTCAGAAAGTTCTCCGACACTAAATAAGAGAACTATAACCAAACGAAAGGGGTGATGGAATGGAAAACACAAGCTTTATGAGAGTCGAGGAAGTGGCACAGGAACTGGGCGTTTCCAAATCCTACGCCTATAAGATCGTTCAGAAGCTGAATGAAGAACTGAAAAACAAAGGCTTTCTCACGATTTCAGGACGAGTCAACAAGCAATATTTTATGGAACGCACCTGTTACGGTGCTGTTCAGAAAGAGAGGTAAAAATGTCAGTTTTCAAAGATACCAAGAACAACACTTGGAAGGTCCACTACCGTTTTACGGATTGGCAGGGCAAAGTCCATCAGTCTACGAAGCGAGGCTTTCCAACCAAACGAGAAGCTCTTGCTTGGGAGCGGGAACAGCTCCACAAAGTGGAAGCCGATCTGGATATGACCTTTGATAGCTTTATCGACACCTACACAGCCGATATGAAGAACCGGCTGAAAGAGAACACTTGGCACACCAAGGAGCATATCATCCGCACCAAACTGCTTCCCTACTTCGCCAAGCGGAAAATGAACTCGATCCAGCCCAAAGACATTATCGCTTGGCAAAATGAGATGATCAAATGTCGGGATAATCAAGCTTATAAGATTTAAGCCATCCATTTGCTAAATCAGCAATATTAGGTTCGACAGATTGAGTTTTAGTCATTGTCATTTCCTCCCTGTATCCAGCTATTGTTATTAGCTAACCAAATTTTAGTGTATTTTATATCAGCAACTGCAGCTTTGTACGGTTCTGTTAAAAACTTTTTTATAGTTCTCAGCACCGCATTGAAATCATCCGTTTTGGTGTCAATCTTCTTGCAGAAAGCTTTCCATTTTTTCTGCATAGCATCATCATTGCCAAAGGTTAGTACCTGCTCAAATTGTTCTATCGTAAAGGCATGCCCACGATTTTCAAAAGTCTTTTTAAGTGCTTTTGTCAGCGTTGCACCGTCAAAATCAAACTTATTGGCAAGATAGTAAATATCATAATAATCTTTCATTCGACTTGAAAATTCCATTAAATCAAGAATTGCATCAAGCTTTTCGGCAATTGTCGTTT
>ERZ857998.1649-NODE-1649-length-24146-cov-21.446059_pt1 | contig 24146 bp, 18 predicted proteins | sample MGYA00519954_ERZ857998 | MGnify/ENA primary metagenome ERZ857998 (study PRJEB31778, sample SAMEA3449424) | human gut metagenome | biome: human gut; feature: human-associated habitat; material: faeces | place: United Kingdom | collected 2010/2012 ...
ATGGATACTGACGGTCAAAACAAAGGCTTTGACCCATAAAATCGAGATTTTAACTTGATTTTATATAATTGCATTTGCTAATGCAATTATTCAGTAGACATTATTTTACACGAAAATGAAGGCATGCGAGGAAGAATGCGCCTTACCGCGTCAGGCTTGTTTTCTTAAAAAGAAGTTTGTTTTCCTGTATAATAAGTCGGTTTTTTCTCTTGCAAAAGCGCGGATAAATTGGTATAATAAGTAAAACTGAATACCGATGTAAGAAGATACGGTTTGAAAAGTTGTTAACTGAGTAGATGAAAAGGAAATCAGGTTCGAGTCCTGAACAACCGCCATTACTGTATTTGACAAGATGGGAGCGGTACACCCGACCGAACAGTCGGGGACAGCCGGCTCTGTGCGGATTTTCCGCAGTATCATAAGTCAGGATACCTGCCGTATCTTTTTTGGTTCAACACGACTTTGGTGTGAGGAGTGCAGCCGATCCATCGCTTCGCGGCGGGGCTTTGGTGCGCGCGGGTCTAATACCCGAGTCATGCTTTGCCTTGCATTGTTACGGATCTGTTGTGCTCTTTTGACCGCCGGGTTGAAAGGGTATTTTTTGATTTTGTAAGGGAGGTATGACGGTGTTAAACGGTCTCGGGCGGTGGGACTTCGGTGCTGAATTTAAAAATATTTATTTAATGCTTGCTGAACAATTCAAAAGTACCTTAACCTGGGCATGTCGGTGTAAACTTTTGAATTGTTCAGGTGCAAGGTTTTTCGCAAAATTGCGCAAAAACCTTGCACTTTAAAAAGAATCACATTTTGATTCTTTTTAAAATCAGGCGACAATCAATGGATACTGACGGTCAAAACAAAGGTTTTGACCCATAAAATCGAGATTTTAACTCGATTTTATATAATTGCATTTGCCAATGCAATTATTCAGTAGACATTATTTAAAGCAAGTGAAAAAAGGAGCAAATAAAAATGTTGAAAAAATTAAAACGCAATTTGGTACTGCTTTTAACGGCGGCACTGCTGGTTGTAAGCGTCGTGCCTGCCTTTACCGCGTCTGCTGAGGGCGAGGCGGGTGTAACCGTCACAAATACTCTGACCGACGGCGCCGTTATAAAAAGCGCCAAAAAGACCTTTTTTGTGACCGCGAGGGATGAAAACGGCAATACGGTCGATATAGCCGCCGAATTCAACGGCAAGAAGCTTTCCCCGAACTGGAAGGATTCGGCAATGACCAGCTTTACGCTTGAATTTACCGAGGAGGGTGAAAATACCGTTGTCGTTACGGCGGGGGATAAAACCCTCACATATACCGTGACCTATCAAAAGGCGGCACCCGGCGAGCTTATAGGCTATGCCACATGGACTGTAGAGGCGCTAACCATCGGCTACGGCTACATAATAGAGCCGGTGCTTTTCCCGGTTTATGAGGGTGAAAACGCCGCGCAGGCATTTGACAGGCTTTTGACCGAAAACGGCTTTTCATATAACTGCACCGGAACTACGGAAAGCGGCTTTTACCTTTCGTCAATAGGCCGCGGAGGCGCTTTGAAAAAGGGAAGCTCCGAATGCTTCGGCGCGGGAGAAAAATTTGCCGTGCCCGAGGAGCTTGACGAAAACGATATCCCCGCCGCGCTTGCAGAGCAGATATCCGATCTTGATACCGGCTGGGGCGAGGGCGAATACACCCTCGGTGAATTTGACTACACATTTATGTCGGGCTGGATGTATACTTTAAATAACATTCTGCCGAATGTCGGATTTGCGGACAGCTTTCTCTCCGACGGCGATGTTGTGAGAGTGCAGTATACCCTTTACGGCTACGGCATGGATATAGGCTTTTCGATGTGGGGCGGCGACGGATACTATAAAACCGCCAATAAGGACGCGCTGCTCACCGAAATCGCGAAAATGAACGCAATGCCCGAATTAAATGAGCTGCTTAAAAACGAAAGATTCGCGGCGGCATATCAAGGCGCGATGTCGCGCGCGCTTGAGCTTACGGCGGCGCAGGATGATGTGACGACTGTAAACAAGGAGCTTACCGCTTCGTCTGCCGAGGCAATTAAGGAACTTGAGAATAAAAATCAGACTCCGCCCGATAACGGCGGCAACGGAAATAATAACGGCAATAACAACGAGAATAACGGCGGACAGAATTCGGGCAGCGGAAGCACAAATTCCTCGGGCAATTCGGGAAACACTTCCGGTTCTGCGAAAAACGATCTGCCGAAAACCGGGGAGGAGGACGAAACCGCGGCTGTAACCGTTATAAGCCTTGCAGTATTCTTTGCGGCGGCATTCGCTGCGGAGCTTAAGCGCGGACGCTGCGGGAAATGAAAAGAATTATTTCGCTGACGGCGGCGGTTCTTTGCCTGCTTGTTTATATTCCCGCGTCTGCCGCAGGCTATAAGGGGAGCGATGAGCTTTCGGGCATTGCGAACGGTATTATAGATTGGAAGAAGCTCGATAACGGAGTGACCGACGGCGGCACGTTTTTTAACGATAAATTTTTAAGCCTTGCGGGCACAACGCCGGGGGATTGGTATCCGATAGGCATGAGCAGGCTCGGAATCGCGGAGAATTACGACCGCTACCTTGCTGTTTTAAAGGCGGAGGTTGAAAAACGCTACAGGGAAGAAAACAAGCTTTCAGCCTCAAAGGCGACCGAATGGCACAGGATAAGCCTTGCAGTGCTGGCAGCCGGCGGAGATCCTACGAATTTCGGCAGGGATAAGAACGGAAATCCGATAAATTTAATAGCGGACGGAACATACGACAGGGGAAAGACCGTATCTCTCGGCAGGCAGGGTATAAACGGCTGGATATGGGGACTTATAGCGCTTGATTCAATGCATTATGAGATACCGAACGGCAGCTTTTATTCACGCGACGACATTATAACCGAAATTCTTTGCCGACAGCTGTCGGACGGCGGCTTTGCGCTGACGGGCAAGGACTCCGACCCCGATATAACGGCTATGGCAGTGCAGGCATTGGCACCGTATTATAATTCCGGAAAGTCATATACATATCAGCTGAAATCGGAAAAAAAGCAGGTCAGCCGAACGGTAAAGCAGATTGTTAATGAGGCTCTTTCCTGTCTCTCTCTTTTACAAACCGAGGACGGCGACTTCATGAGCTGGGGCACGCAAAACGCCGAAAGCACCGCGCAGGCTGCGGCGGCGCTTTGCAGCCTTAATATAGATCCGCAAAAGGATTCCCGTTTTATAAAAAACGGGAAAACGCTGCTCGACGGCATTTTAAAATACCGAATGCCCGACGGCGGCTTTACGCATTCCTATGCTTATGATAAGGATAATCCCTCATCAAAGCCCGGTAAGTCCAACTCCATGGCGGGAGAGCAGGTTTTGTATGCTCTGGCTGCAGTAATACGGCAGCAAAGGGGACAAAGCCCGCTTTACAATTTCGGAAGATATACTGCCGTAAAAGGTGCGGATAAAGCGTCCGTGGCTGATAATAAAACCGCAGCTTCGGCAGCCGAGGCTGATAAAAAGCCTGCGGCTGTCGATGGCAAAACGCCCCGCGATGACGGAAAAACGGCGCAAGATACGAAGGGGGATATGCCGATTCTGTACTTTTCCGCTTCAGACCGCGAGGCGGCGGATAAGCTGCCCTCAAGGCTTACAACAGAGCAGTATGTTACGGTCATAACCCTGCTTGAAAAGCTTGAGCAAAGTGAGGATTTTGATGAAAAAGCCGAATATCTTAAAAAGCTCACAGAGGCGAAGGCGGAAATAGCGGCACTTCAGGCTGAAATAGATTCCATAAATTCGGATATAAAGCAAAAGCTTTATCCGTTTGACAAAATGGGAATTTCCGATAAAAAAACGGTGGACGGCATTGTAAAGCGATATAACGCCCTCAGTGAATATGACAGGCAAAAAATCGAACGCTGGGAGGATGTTATCAAAACAAAAACGCGCATTGATAATATGCTCCGCGGGATTATTATCGCGGCAGCTTTATGTATTATCGCCGCCGTTATTTCGTTGCTTTTGATTCGCCGCATTAAAATAAGGCGCAGAAAAAAAGAAGTCGAAATGGAGAAGCTGGCGTCGCTTTATAGCAACGAATAAAACGAAAAAGGGGGGTCGATATGAAAAAGGATATTCTTGCGGTATTTGCGATTATTCTGATCGTTGCGGCGGTTATCAACGGTACGCATATTCAATCGGTGGACGAGTATTATCTTACGCATATCGACGATATAACCTCCGAGAGTGAAACGGTTAAAATCAGTATCCGCTGTGATACGATACTTGATAATTACGGCAATCTCGAGCCCGCCCTGCAATCCGATGAATTTGTTCCGCCCGACGGCATTATCCTCCCCGAAACCGAATATGTGCTGCGCGAGGGCGATACAGTTTTTGATATTTTGGACAGAGCCGTGCGCTATAACAGGATACAAATGGAATTTCAGGGGGCAGATGAAAACAGCTATGGGAGCGTATATATTCAGGGTATAAACTATCTTTACGAATTCTCCTGCGGGCCGCTGTCGGGCTGGATGTACCGTGTTGACGGAGAGTTCCCGAATTACGGCTGTTCCAAATATAAGCTGCGGGACGGTCAGGTCATCGAATGGGTATATACCTGCAGCCTCGGTACGGATGTGGGCTGTTATTTTGTAGGCGGTGAGGAAAAATGAGGGCGTTCGGAAATTATCACCCAACGGTGCTTATGACATATTTTTTATCGGTGCTTCTGGTTGTGATGTTTGTGCCGAATCCCGTTTTGCAGCTTTCGGCGCTGCTCGGTGCCTGCGCCTTTTCGGCAATCATATCGCGCAGGCGTCAGGTGCTTTCGGATATCGGCTTTTATGTCCCGATGTTTTTAATGGTAGCGGTTACTAATCCGCTGTTCTCGCATAACGGCGTGACCACGCTGTTTTTCCTGAACGGAAACCCCGTAACAGCAGAGGCGTTTATTTACGGTGCAGCCATTGCGGTTACGGTAATCGGAGTTATGCTGTGGTGCAAAGCCTTCGGTGCCGTTATGTCGAGCGATAAATTTCTTTATCTTTTCGGCAGAGCCGTTCCCAAGCTGTCTCTTGTTTTGTCAATGGCGCTCCGATTCGTCCCGAGGTTTAAGCGGCAGATGAAGACGGTGAGCAGGGCTCAAAAAGCAATGGGACTGTACTCATCCAAAAGCTATACCGACAAAATCAAAAATGCCGGGCGCGTATTCACGGCTATGATATCAAGATCGATTGAAAATTCTATGGAGACCTCGGATTCAATGAGGGCAAGGGGCTACGGAATGAAGGGCAGAAGCAGCTTTTCACTCTTCCGTTTTCATACGCATGACGGAATTCTTTTGGCAATCTGCGCGGCGCTTCTTATGTTTACTTTAGCGGGCTTCGCGTTTTCAAAGCTTGATTTTTACTATTATCCGCGCATAAGCCGGCTTCCCGTGACTCCCTTTGCGGTATCGGTTTATGCCGCGTTCGGAATTTTATCGTTTTGTCCGTTTATTATCGAAGTAAAGGAGGCTCTTGTATGGAAATATTGCGTATCGAGGATTTGAGCTTCCGTTATGCCGAAGCGGAACAAAATGCGGTGGAGCACGTAAATTTGTCGCTTGAAAGCGGGGAGTTCATAGTTGTCTGCGGCGAATCGGGCTGCGGCAAAACTACTCTGCTCAAATTGCTCAAAAGGGAATTGGCTCCTGCGGGCAATATAAGCGGAAAAATATATTATAAGGGAATTTTGCAGCAGGAGCTTGACGAAAAAATGAGCGCCTGTGAGATCGGTTATGTTCTTCAGAATCCCGATAATCAGATAGTGACCGATAAGGTTTGGCACGAGCTTGCCTTTGGTCTTGAAAATATGGGCATTCCAACCGAGGTGATTCGCAGACGGGTCGGGGAAATGGCGGGCTATTTCGGAATAGAAAGCTGGTTCCGCAAAAATACGGACGAGCTTTCGGGCGGTCAGAAGCAGCTCCTGAATCTGGCTTCGGTTATGGTAATGCAGCCCGAAATATTGATTCTTGATGAGCCGACAAGTCAGCTGGACCCGATAGCCGCGGCTGATTTCATCGCAACGCTCCAAAAGCTTAATCGGGAGCTGGGGCTTACGATTATTCTGGTTGAGCACAGGCTTGAGGAGGTCTTTCCGATTGCCGATAAGGTTCTTGTTATGGAAAACGGCAGAGTTTTGCTTTATGCCCCGCCAAGAGATATCGGCGCTTCGCTTGCCGAAATACGTAAGGATCAACCGATGCTCTGCGGACTGCCGAGCGCTGTGAGGATATTCGGCGCTCTCGGTATTCATGATGAATGCCCGCTTACCGTAAGGGAGGGCAGGGCGTTTCTGCAAAAATATTTTTCCGATACGGACTATCAGCCGAGGTACGAGGATTACCGACCGAGCGAGGATATTGCCATAGAGCTGAAGGGCGTATGGTTCCGTTATGAGAGGGATCTGCCGGATATTTTAAGGGCTGCCTCTCTTCGGGTGCACCGCGGTGAAATTTACTGCGTTCTCGGCGGCAACGGCGCGGGAAAAACCACAATGCTCAATGTTATATCGGGTCTTAATAAGGCATACCGCGGCAAGGTTTTAATTGACGGGAAGCCGATAAAGGATTATAAGGGCAATTCCTTATACCGAAAAAAGCTTGCGTATCTTCCGCAAAATCCGCTGACCGTTTTTATTAAGGACAATGTGCGTGAGGATTTTGCCGAAATTCTTGAGGCTCTGGATATTCCGAAGGATAAACGCGGGGAAAAAATCGACGCGGTTGCAGAAAAAATCGGCATATCGCGGCTTCTTTGCAAGCATCCGTTTGATTTGAGCGGCGGCGAGCAGCAAAAGTGCGCTATTGCAAAAATGCTTCTGCTTGAGCCCGAAATACTTTTGCTCGACGAGCCTACAAAGGGCTTGGATGCCTATTCAAAGAAAAAACTGAAGGAAATTCTGATTGATCTTAAAAATGACGGCTTGACGATTCTCACGGTCACTCACGATGTGGAATTTGCCGCCGAAAACGCAGACAGATGCGCCCTTTTCTTTGACGGAGAGATACTGTCCGCCGCCGTGCCGGAAAAATTCTTTTCGGAAAATAATTTTTACACTACCGCCGCCAACCGCATGGCGCGGAATGTCTGGAAAAACGCGGTGACGGTCGCGCAGGTTATTTCCTGTGCCGAAAAAAGCAGAGGCATCTGCAAATGAAGAAGCGATTGTCCTATATAATACTTTGCTTTGTGATTCCCACAGTCGTTTTGTCAGGCGCATTGATTTTTAAGGAAAAACAGTATGCATGGATATCGCTATGCGTAACGGTGCTTTCCTGCGTCCCGTTTTTTCTTCATTTCGAGCACAGTGAAAACGATGTCCGAAGGCTGACAGTTATAGCCGTAATGGTGGCAATATCCGTAATCGGACGGTTTATCTTCGCACCGATCCCGGGCTTTAAACCGGTTACCGCAACGGTAGTTATTACCGCAATGTATTTCGGCAGTGAAGCGGGCTTTATGACCGGGGCGCTTTCGGCTGTCATATCGAATTTTTATTTCGGGCAGGGCCCCTGGACGCCGTTTCAAATGTTCAGCTGGGGAATAGTAGGATTTATTGCGGGGGTTGCGGCAGATCCGCTGAAGCGCAGTAGGATTGCCTTGGTGATTTATGCCGTCGTTTCAGGAGTGCTGTATTCGCTGCTTATGGATGTATGGACGGTGCTGTGGGCGGACGGATATTTCAATATATCGCGTTATATTGCCGCCGTTATATCGGCTGTGCAGTTTACGGTTATTTATGCCGTTTCAAATGTGGTATTCCTGCTTCTATTTGCAAAACCGATCGGAAAGGTTTTGGAGCGTGTAAAGAAAAAATATCTTTTATAGTATAAAAGCACGGCAAATCTCTGATGAGATTTGCCGTGCTTTTTTGGTGGAGACGAAGAGGATCGAACTCTCGACCTTACGGATGCGAACCGTACGCTCTCCCAGCTGAGCTACGCCCCCATAGTGTTATATTAAACAGGGTCTGTGCGGTGCGAAAGCATCGTTTTAAGAACCCAACGTAACTATTCTATCACATTAAGCTTTAAAATTCAAGCTTTTTTTAAAGAAATTCATAAGGGGCGCGGATTTATGTAACGCGCCCCTTGATTATCGGTAAAACCGCTTATCAGCTGAAGGTGGGATTATTGCCTATGTTTACAATGCTGACCCAGCTGTTTCCGGGGTTTACCGTAAGCTCGCTTCCGTCTGCCTTTGTGAATTTAAAACCGTTTTTGGCAGCTCCCTTGCTCCATTTGATTGTGGTATACGTGCCGTTTACGCAGTAGTAGCCGTCGCCGCTTTCAAGCATTACCTGACGGTGGTAATTATCGGAATAATTGCGGATCGTGGTAAAAAGAATAAACACATTCTTCATATCCACGGTTTCACCGGTGAAATAATCCTTACGAATGGTGTTGCCGTAATATCTTGTGTATTTGCCCTTTGCCGCATCATACTTGAATACAGTGCGGTAGCTGGCAGAAGCCTTGATATCAACTGTATTTGCGGTGCTTTCAAGAGCTACGGGAGCGTCCTCCTCGGCGAAGTTTACCCACGGTGCGGCGGTCGAAGCGGTTGTTTTGTGACCGTCGTTTTGCACCGAGCTCCAAAGCTTTTCGCCATAGGCGTAGAGGGTATGCTCGGTAGCCAGTCCGTTCTTTATACGAACGCCGTAATTCTTTACCATAAGGTCAATATCGTCGGTATCCTTTAAGTGGGGAGCGCAGTAGGTATTATCCTGTCCGCAATGAACATAGATCGCATTGTGACCCATTGCGAGGTCAACATAAGGGTAGCGAGCCGAGCGGATGGCTCCGATTTTTTCAGCGGTGGTTATATCCTGAAAAACCGCCATAAGACGGGTAATTCCGCCCTCAACCTCGGTTTCATAAATAATATCCGCCTTGTTAAGTCCTGTCTGCACCGGCTGGGCGGTTGAAATGTTATTTATCATAACCGCAACCGGACGGTTTTTGGTTTTTTCTTCGGATATACCCGAAACACCTGTAAGCGGGTTTTTATATGTTACGGGCTTTGTTTCGGAGACTACCGAGGGCTCCGAGCCCTTATCTACACTTAATCTGTCCTGTTCCTTTTTGCAGCCTGCCATAGTGAGCATACACAATGCCAGCGCCAGCGGTAAAATTCTTTTCAGCATTAAAATTCCTCCGTGAAATATTACACTTGACAGGGTGGCCCCTGCCAAGTGCTTAAAATGATACTTTACAAGTATAAGCCTTTCGACGGAAAATTTCAATAGCAATTTTTATTTTGTAACCATTTTGTTTTTACTCGCTGCGAAGTGCGGTAACGGGGTCTTTTTTTGCCGCCACTCTTGACGGGAATAAGCCTGATATAAGTGTCAGCAGCATGCTTATTATAACCAGCGCGGCGCCTCCCGCAAACGGCAGCACCGCAAGCCCCGAAATATCGGTCACGGCGGCAATCACCGCGTTTATCGGGATGAGCAGCAGGAGCGTTATTAAAATACCTATTGCTCCCGCTGCGAAGCCGACTATAAGCGTTTCGGCGTTGAACACGCGGGAAACATCCTTTTTCGAGGCGCCCATCGCGCGTAGCACGCCTATCTCCTTCGTGCGCTCCAAAACCGAGATATAGGTTATAATGCCTATCATAATGGATGACACTATAAGCGAAATACTGATAAACGCAATCAAAATATAGCTTATTGCGTTTATAATTGTTGTAACCGATGAAAGCATAAGCCCTATATAATCGGTATAGGTTATTTTTTCGGTATCCTTAACGCCCTTGTTGTATTCGGTTATAAGGTCGGAAATTTTCTCCTTAGCCTCAAAATCCTTGGGGTAGATATTTATAACCGACGGCTCATCAAGACTTGAAACGCCCATAAGCTTTAGGTTGCCGTCATATGTGGAGTTATTGCTTTTTTCCTTTATTGCCGCTTTAAACTGCTCGGTTATCTGCTCCTTGGTCTGCCCTGCGGCGGTCATTTGGCTTATATACGCGTTATACTCTGCCTGCTCCTTTTCGGGTAGGGTGGCTATATATGCCGTTAATTGCTCATAGGTCATATTATCCGCGTCGGTCTCAAAGGGTCTGCCCGTGAAAACATCCTTTTCGGGCTCGGCTTTTTGCGCCTTTACTATCTCGCTGTCGTTCACCTTGTTTATAAGGTGCTCCATAAGCGATTCGGGGTAGCCCACAAAGCCGCTTGTTTGATTTGCAACCGACGAATCGGCGGGTCTTATTATTCCCACCACGGTTATATCCTCTGCCGCTGTGTTAAGCTTTGAAGAAACGTAAAGCGAATCCTCTGTTTTATCGTCCCAGGTGCCGTCTGCGTTCTTCTCGAAATAATCTGTATTGCAAAGCAGCTTGAATTTAAGCCCTAAAATATCGTCGTATGTGTAGCTTACCTCTGCAGTAGGCTCTATTTTTTCGCCCGCCTGCGCTTTTTTCATCATTTCTTCAAGCTCTGCCGAATCCTTAAGCCCCAAGGAATAGAGCGCGTAGTCGCTTATCTGGTTGTTTTTATCCACCGCAAGCACAATTTCGTTGTATTTTTCAGGCATACGCCCCGCAATAACGTCATACTGTTTTTTCAAAAATTCTTTATTTTCAAAAAGGCGCGTCCATACCTCGGTATTGGAAAAAGAGGAGGACATTTGCATATTTCCGCTGCTGCTCCGACTTTCGGGAAACACGGTGGAAAACACGGTATTCGGGTTTACGCGGCTGCCCTTTTCATCGTATATATTCATAACCGTTGAATATTTATACTCAATCTCGCTTGAATTATCCGAAAAGGCGGAGGTCTTTTCAATATGCTTTTTTAATTCCGAAAGATTATTCGCCGAAATGCCGTTCACCATGGTAGACATCATTTCGGTCATAACATTGTTGCTGTAAATTTTGCCGTCCTCGCGGTCACCGTTCGGCTCATTTTTCCCCATAAGGTCGCTTACTAATTGGCTTACATCCATTCCCGCCTGCTCAATCGTTATGGGGTAGCTTGAAAGCGTTTCCTCCTCAACACGCGCGATATACGCGTTTACGCCGTTTGAAAGGGATAAAATAAGCGCTATGCCTATAATGCCGATAGACCCCGCAAAGGCGGTTAAAAAGGTTCTCGCCTTTTTGGTCATAAGGTTGTTGAGGGATAGTGAAAGCGCCGTTAAAAACGACATTGAGGGGCGCCTGCCGCTTTTTTTCTCCGTTTTTTCCTCCTCGTCACCCGAGTAGGGCATGGTATCGTCTGTAATATTGCCGTCAAGCAGCCTTATAATACGAGTGGAATACTGCTTTGCAAGCTCGGGGTTATGGGTCACCATTATTACAAGTCTATCCTTGGATATTTCCTTTAAAAGCTCCATTATCTGAACCGAGGTCTCGCTGTCCAGCGCGCCCGTAGGCTCATCGGCAAGCAGTATTTCGGGGTCGTTTACAAGCGCGCGGGCAATGGCTACGCGCTGCATCTGCCCGCCCGACATTTCGTTCGGCTTTTTATTGATCTGATCTGCAAGCCCCACCTTTTCAAGCGCCTCAGCCGCTCTGCGGCGGCGCTCCGCGCGCGGAACGCCCGTAAGCGTTAAGGCAAGCTCCACGTTTGAAAGCACCGATTGGTGCGGAATAAGGTTATAGCTTTGGAAAATAAAGCCTACCGAATGGTTGCGGTAGTTATCCCAGTCCCTGTCGCGAAAATCGCTTGTAGCCCTGCCGCCTATATAAAGCTCGCCGCTTGTGTACCTGTCAAGCCCGCCTATAATATTAAGCAATGTAGTCTTGCCGCAGCCCGACTGACCGAGTATCGATACAAATTCGCTTTTGCGAAATTCAACGCTCACGCCTTTAAGCGCGTGCACCGCGGTATCCCCGGTAATATAGTCCTTTTTAATATTTTCCAGTTTAAGCATCCATATTCCTCCAAACATATGAATTATATTCCCAATTTTTAAATACATTATGAATGTTTAAAAAATATTTGATAAATAAGCAAGTTAGTGTTATAATCAAATCAGTATACAGGAAGGGCAGGGAACTATGGAAAAGATTTTTAAAAAGCTGACCGTGTTTTTATCGGGTTTGCTTATTGTAACGACTGTTTTTTTGATCTTTGTTATTCCCACTTATATAAAATCGGACAGGAAGATAGACTTTTTCTCGTCCAATAAAATTGTAAGCAACATTAAAAATATGGAAATGAACATGACCACTGTCATATATGTTCAGAATGAGAAGGGGCAGTGGGAGGAATACCGCCGACTGCACGGCAGCGAAAACCGCCTGTGGGCAGGAATCGATAAAATGCCCAAGCAATTGGGCAACGCCTTTATCGCAATTGAGGACGAGCGGTTTTACGAAAACCGCGGAGTCGATTGGAAACGAACCTTTGCGGCTGTGGGTAATAAGCTTTTGAAATTCAACTCCACCGAATTCGGCGGCTCTACCATAACGCAGCAGCTTATAAAAAATGTCACGAACGACAAGGATCGCGACGCGATGCGCAAATTCCGTGAGATTGTGCGCGCAACCCTTATAACCCGCAAGCTCTCAAAAAAAGAAATACTTGAAGCCTACCTTAACACGATTTCTCTCGGCAACGGTATTTGCGGCGTTCAGGTGGCGGCAAACTACTATTTTAATAAGGATGTAAGCGAGCTTAATTTAACCGAGTGCGCAGCTCTTGCGGCAATAACCAAAAACCCGTCAAGGTTTAACCCCATAACCGAAAATGGTGCGGAAGAAAACAAAAAGCGGCGGCAAACGGTGCTTGATAAAATGCTGGAGCTTAAGATGATAAGCTACGATGAGTACGATAAGGCGTATAATACCGAGCTTAAGATAGACGATTCGCAGAAGGATGAATACGAGGGTGAAATAAACAGCTATTTTGTCGACGCGCTGATAGACCAGGTAATAGACGATCTTGCGGAAAAATATAACCTGAATACTCAAATGGCTTCTACCATGTTCTATAACGGCGGCTTTAAAATATACTCTACCTTAAAACCCGATATACAGGCGCAAATGGAAAAGGTCTACACAAATATTGATACTTATTTCCCGCAAAAAGCGACCTATGATAACGGAGTCACCGCGCACGCGCAGTCTGCTATGACGGTTATGGACTATAAGGGCCATATAGTCGGAATAGTGGGGGGAGCGGGCGAGAAAACCACAAACCGCGGGCTTAACCGCGCTACCGATTCGCCGCGTCAGCCCGGCTCTACCATGAAGCCGATAGGCGTTTACGCGCTGGCAATAGATAAGGATATTGTGGATTATACCTCCCGTGTGCTCGATAAGCCGATAGAAAAATACTATGCCGACGGCAAAAGCGGACCCAAGGAATGGTACGGCTACTATAAGGGCACGGTTTCCCTTAACTACGCAATACGCAAGTCAATGAACACTATCCCCGTGCGGTTGCTGCAGGAGGTAGGGGTTACGGAATCATATAATTTCTTAACTCAAAAGCTGCACTGCAGGCATTTGGTAGAGGCGGATAAAAACCTTGCGGCGCTGGCTCTCGGCGGCACGCACTACGGCATTACCACTACCGAATCCGCCGCGGCTTACGCAATCTTCGGAAACCAAGGCGTTTACCACAGACCTACGACATATTACGAAATTAAGCACGCAAACGGAGATACCGTAATTAAATACGATGAAACCGGCGAGCAGGTGATAAGTCCTGCGTCAGCTACCATAATGAACCACCTTTTGCGGGAGGTAGTTTACGGCAGCGAGGGTACGGGCAGCGGAATAAGGGGATTTAACTACAAGCTCAAGGCTTATGCCAAAACGGGCACCTCAAGCGAATCCTATGATTTATGGATGGTTGCAGGCTCTCCTTATTATGTAGGCTCCGTGTGGTACGGCTTCGATTTATCGCACAATATTTATAACGGAGGTGCGGCGGCAAAAATTTGGCGCGATGTTATGGCGGAGGTGCATAAGGGACTTGAGAAAAAGGAATTTGAGGACAGCGAGGATGTTGTTAAAAAGGGCATAGGCTACTATAAAAAGGGTGCAAAGGTTGAAACGCCTATTTATTATAATTCCTCATCTGCCGCGTCTTCTTCGTCGTCGCCGTCTTCAAGCAGCTCTGCACCGTCTTCTTCCGGGTCATCGTCTACGGTAACCTCGTCGGAAAACACATCTTCATCATCAACGCCGTCCGACACATCGTCCGACACCTCAACCTCACAGCCCGATACTCCGTCCTCCTCATCCTCCGAAAGCTCATCGTCGGAGCCGCCCGCTTCATCGGACACATCATCCGGGGGAGACGGATAATGCGCCCGATAGCGAAAATATATACCGATTTTCCCGAAAAATTCGGGCTGCCGCGGCAGAGCGGAATTGTAAAGGAACTGTGCGGAAAAATCATTTTCGAGCCTGAATATCGCGATATATCAGCCGTGCGCGGACTGGACAAATATTCGCACATATGGCTTTTGTGGCAGTTTTCGGGATTTGACGGCGGCGATTGGTCGCCTACGGTGCGCCCGCCGCGGCTCGGCGGGAACAAACGCATGGGTGTTTTTGCGACCCGCTCGCCCAACCGCCCGAATCCCATAGGGCTTTCCGCCGTAAGACTTGAAAAAATAAGCTTTGATGAAAAGCTCGGCGCAGTGCTTGAGGTTTCGGGAATCGATATGATGAACGGTACTTCGATTTACGATATAAAGCCGTATTTAAGCTTTGCCGATTCATACCCGGATGCAGTCTGCGGCTTTGCGGACGAAAAATTCGGGGAAAGGGCGGCGGTGGAAATTCCCGAAAGCATTGCGGATACACTGGACGCGGAAACGCTTTTGCAATTAAGGAAAATTTTAGCCGAAGACCCGCGCCCGCATTATCAAAACGACCCTGACAGGGTATACGGATTTACCTTTAAGGATATGCAGATCCGTTTTTGCGCTGCGGAAAATCGGATAAAGGTGCTGTCTGCTGTAAGGATATCTTAAAAAATTTAACCTTTTAAGTAGAAAACTGACATATACTGTGATATATACCCGATATATATTAATCATATTTCCTTTTTGTGTTTATTTTGTATATAATGAAGATACCAAATAAAAACGGAGGAATGACAAATGTCAAGATTCACTTTACCCAGAGATGTCTATTTCGGCGAAAATGCAATGGAAAACCTTAAGACCCTTAAGGGCAAAAGGGCAATAGTCGTTGTCGGCGGCGGTTCTATGAAGCGTTTCGGCTTTCTCGATAAGGCAGTAGGCTACCTTAAAGAGGCGGGAATGGAGGTAGAGCTGTTTGAGGGTGTTGAACCCGACCCCTCTGTTGAGACCGTTATGCGCGGCGCCGAAGCCATGCGTAAATTTCAGCCCGATTGGATAGTAGCAATCGGCGGCGGCTCTCCGATTGACGCGGCAAAGGCTATGTGGGCGTTCTATGAATACCCCGATGTTACCTTTGAATCGCTCTGCGTTCCGTTCAATTTCCCCGAGCTTCGTCAGAAAGCTAAATTCTGTGCTATATCTTCCACCTCGGGAACAGCGACAGAGGTTACTGCTTTCTCTGTAATCACCGATTACTCAAAGGGCATTAAGTACCCGCTCGCAGATTTTAATATTACCCCGGATGTTGCAATAGTTGACCCCGAGCTTGCGCAGACAATGCCGCAAAAGCTCGTAGCCCATACAGGTATGGACGCGCTTACCCACGCAATCGAAGCTTATGTTTCGACCGTTGCAAGCCCCTATACCGACGCGCTTGCCATGAAGGCAATTGAGATGGTTACGGCTTACCTGCCCTCTTCTTACAACGGCAACCGCGAATCCCGTGCCGCCATGCATGACGCACAGTGTCTTGCCGGTATGGCGTTTTCTAACGCTCTGCTCGGTATAGTTCATTCAATGGCTCATAAGACCGGTGCTGCGTTCCATGAGGGCAGCATGAAGGACAGACACCTGCCGCACGGCTGCGCAAACGCAATTTATCTGCCGTTTGTTATCAAGTACAACGCGCATGACGGCAGAGCCGCCGAGAGATATGCCGATATCGCAAGAATGTTAGGTCTGCCCGGCAACAGCAACAAGGGGCTTATAGAAAACCTCTGCGCGCTCATCGATAAGATGAACGATGAGCTTAATATACCGCACACCTTAAAGGAATTCGGTGTTGATGAAGCCGAATTCAACGCAAAGGTTGACGAAATAGCCGTTAACGCCGTGGGCGACGCCTGCACAGGCTCTAACCCCCGCGCAATTGACCCCGCCGCTATGGCTAAGTTATTCAAATGCACCTACTACGGTACAGAGGTGGATTTTTAAATCTATTTAAGGAATGATACCAAGAAATGTTTAAGATCGTAAGCAAACGAAACCTGAACCCAACCGTTACCATGATGGACATTGAAGCGCCGCTCGTGGCTAAAAAAGCCGAGGCGGGTCAGTTCATCATTCTCCGCACCGATGAGGACGGCGAGCGTATCCCGCTTACCGTCGCGGGCTTTGACCGCGAAAAGGGTACGGTTAAAATTATCTTTCAGATTGTGGGCGCTACCACCGAAAAGCTGAATCATAAAAATGTGGGCGACTGCCTTGCCGATTTTGCGGGGCCTCTCGGTAAACCTACCGAAACAGAGGGTCTTCACAAGGTCTGCGTTGTGGGCGGCGGCGTAGGCTGCGCAATAGCGCTGCCTATAGCCGAAAAGCTGCACGCCGAGGGCTGCGAGGTGCATACCATAGTCGGCTTCCGCAATAAGGATTTGGTTATTTTGGAGGACGAGTTCTCCGCCTGCTCCGATAAGCTTACGATAATGACCGACGACGGCTCCTACGGCACAAAGGGCGTTGTTACCGCCCCGCTTAAGACGGCTATCGATTCGGGTGAGAATTACGACGAGGTAATTACAATAGGTCCGCTTATTATGATGAAGTTTGTTGTGGCAACCACCAAGCCTGCGGGCGTTAAAACGGTTGTTTCAATGAACCCGATCATGATTGACGGCACGGGTATGTGCGGCGGCTGCCGCCTTACCGTGGGCGGGCAAACAAGGTTTGCCTGCGTTGACGGGCCTGATTTTGACGGCTTTGAGGTCGATTTCGACGAGGCTATGAAGCGCGGCGCTATGTACCGCGATTTTGAAAGACACGCATATGAAGAAACCTGCAATTTATTTAAAAAGGAGGCGCGGTAATAATGGCTGTTAATATGGATCCCAAAAAGCACGAAATGCCGGTTCAGGCACCCGATGTGCGTAATCACAATTTTTCCGAGGTTGCCCTCGGTTACAGCGAGGAAACCGCGCTTGAAGAGGCGGCACGCTGCCTTAACTGCAAGCATATGCCCTGTGTTTCGGGCTGCCCCGTTAATATTCATATCCCGGCATTTATAGAAAAGGTAAAGGAGGGCGACTTTGAGGGCGCTTACAGGGTAATAGCGCAGTCCTCAAGCCTGCCCGCCGTTTGCGGCAGAGTATGTCCGCAGGAGAAGCAGTGCGAGGCAAAGTGCGTTCGCGGCATAAAGGGCGAGCCTGTGGGCATAGGCAGGTTAGAACGTTTTGTTGCCGACTGGCACAATGACCACGCTGACGGCAATACTGCCCGCCCGGAGCCTAACGGTCATAAGGTGGCGGTGGTAGGCTCGGGTCCCTCGGGGCTTACCTGTGCCGGCGACCTTGCCAAAAAGGGCTACAAGGTTGCGGTTTTTGAGGCTCTGCACACTGCCGGCGGCGTTTTGGTTTACGGAATACCCGAGTTCCGCCTGCCCAAAGCTATAGTTAAAAAAGAGGTTGATACCTTAAAGCAATTGGGCGTTGAGATCGATACCAATGTTATAATAGGCAAAACCGTTACGGTTGACGAGCTTTTCGATATGGGCTACGAGGCAGTGTTTATCGGCTCGGGTGCGGGGCTGCCACGCTTTATGGGAATTGAGGGCGAGGCGCTCTGCGGCGTTTATTCAGCCAATGAGTTTTTAACCCGCAATAACCTTATGAAAGCCTACAAGGACGGTAGCGCCACCCCAGTTATGCACGCTAAAAAGGCGGTTATAGTAGGCGGCGGCAATGTTGCTATGGACGCGGCGCGCACCGCAAAGCGCCTCGGCGCCGATGTCACCGTGGTTTACCGCCGCACCGAAAACGAGCTGCCCGCCCGCAGGGAAGAGGTAGAGCACGCAATGGAGGAAGGAATTGATTTTAAATTTCTTACCAACCCAATCAAGATTGAGGGTGAAGACGGCTGGGTAAAGAGTATTCTTTGCCAGGAAATGAAGCTGTCGGAGCCCGATGAATCGGGTCGCGCGCGTCCCGTTCCCGTTGATGGCAGCGAATACGAGGTTGAGGCTGACTGCGTTATAATGTCCATCGGCACATCCCCCAACCCGCTTATCAAGTCCACCACAAGCGGACTTGAGGTTAATAAACGGGGTGGAATAATCGTAAACGAGGAGACCGGCAAAACCAGCCGCGACGGAGTTTACGCCGGCGGCGACGCCGTTACGGGCGCTGCAACCGTTATTCTTGCAATGGGTGCGGGCAAAACCGCAGCAAAGGCAATCGATGAATACATTATGCAGAAATAACCTGATAATGTTAAAAAATTTCCGCCTGTTGCAAAAGCTTAAAAAAAGTGGTACAATACTCCTTGTCGCATGACAGGGGGTATTTTTTATGCAGCTTAAAATTCAGAACGGAGTGGTTGAGCTTTCGGGTCAGCCGATACTTTCCTCCGTTAATATAGAGATAAACGATGCAAGCCGCATAGCCGTGGTCGGGCGGAACGGCTGCGGAAAAACGACCCTTTTAAGGCTGATTTCGGGTGAATACTCCCTTGCAAAACGGGACAGCGACGAGGATAGCTTTTTCGCAGTATCGGGCAAGCCGCGCATAGGCGTTTTGGACCAGATGGTTTTTGACGATGAGGAAAGAACGCTGAAAGACGAGATACGCTCTGCCTATACCGATATTTTGGAAATGAAAGAAAGACTTGCCGCAGCGCAGGAAAAAATGGAAAACGATCAGACCGATGAAAACATACGGGAATACACTACCCTGCTTGACAGCTTTACCCTATGCGGCGGCTTTTATTTTGAAAAGGAATACGAGGCGGCGCTAAAGCAATTCGGCTTTACCGAGGAGCAGAAAAACCGCCCGCTGTCTGAATTTTCGGGCGGGCAGCGCACCCGCATAGCCTTTTTAAAGCTTTTGCTTTCAAAGCCTGATATTCTGCTGCTTGACGAGCCGACAAACCATCTTGATATTTCGGCGGTGGAGTGGCTTGAGGAATATCTTTCGGGTTATAAAAAGGCGTTTGTTGTGGTATCGCACGACCGAATGTTTTTAGATAACACGGTGAATACCGTTTATGAAATAGAGCACGGAAAAACCTACCGTTATGCGGGCAATTACACGCAGTTTACCGTGGCTAAAAAGGAACTGCGCGAGCGGCAGGCAAGGGAATATGAGGCGCAGAAAAAAGAAATAAAGCGGCTTACGGAGCTTGTGGAAAAATTCCGCTATAAGCCCACAAAGGCGGCAATGGCGCAATCAAAGCTAAAGCAGATTGAACGGATGAAGCCTATCGATGCGCCCGAGGCTTACGACCTGCGCACATTCCGCGCCGATTTTGAGCCGGCAGACCCCGGCGTTAAGGATGTGCTTTCGGTAGAAAAACTGAAAATAGGCTATACCGAGGTTTTATCGGAGGTAAGCCTGGAAGCAAAGCGCGGCGACCGAATAGGAATTATAGGCGGCAACGGGCTGGGGAAATCCACCTTTATTAAAACCCTTGTGGGCAAGACCCCCGCACTCGGCGGCGTTTATAAGTTCGGACCCAGAGTGAATATAGGCTATTTCGACCAGCAAACCGCACTTTATTCGAGCAGCAAAACCGTTTTGGATGATTTTATGGGCGCTTTCCCGGGAATTACCGATTTTGAGGCGCGCAGCGCGCTGGGTGCATTTCTTTTCAGCGGCGAGACGGTGTTTAAAACCGTTGATATGCTCTCGGGCGGGGAGCGGGTGCGGCTTGCGCTTTGCAAAATGTTTAAGCGCAGACCGAATTTCTTAATACTCGACGAGCCGACAAACCATATGGATATAGTGGGCAAGGAAACGCTTGAGGATATGCTGCTGAATTTTTCGGGAACGGTGCTTTTTGTCTCGCACGACCGCTATTTTATAAAGAAAATTGCAAACAGCCTTATATCGTTTGAGTCTGACGGCGTTAAATACTACCCCTACGGCTACGAGCAATATTTAAACAGCAAAAAAGCGCCGACAGCAGTACCCGAAAAACAGGTTGAAGTAAAGGAAAAGCCTAAAAAAAGCTTTACAACGCCACTTAAAGAACGCTCGCGGCTTGAGCGCGCAATAGCAAAAGCTGAGGAAATGGTGGCGCTGCTCGAAGAAAAAACCGACGGTCTGCGGTGCGAGCTGGGTATGGAGGAAAACGCATCGGATTATTTAAAACTTTCCGAAATTAAAGAAGAGCTTGACGAGGCGGAAACCGAGCTTGATACCGCTATGAACGAGTGGGAAAAATTAAACGCCGAATATGAGGCGCTGATAACTTCCGACAATTAAAAAAATTTACCGAAACGAGGAAAAAAGTATGAATATATGGCATGATGTATCCGAAAGCCGCATAAAACCCGAGGACTTTCTGGCGGTAATAGAAATTACAAGGGGCGATAAGAAAAAATACGAGCTGGATAAGGAAACGGGCTGCATAATTCTTGACAGAATTTTGTATACTTCAATGCAGTACCCCGCAAACTACGGCTTTATTCCGCGCACCTTGGCGGACGACGGCGACCCGCTGGACGTTTTGGTGCTCTGCAACGAGCCTATCGACCCGCTGGTGCTGGTTGAGTGCTACCCGATAGGTGTGCTTACAATGCTGGACGGCGGCAAAAACGATGAAAAAATTATAGCTATTCCCTTTAAGGACCCGACCTATAATGACTACCGCAGCGTGCATGACCTGCCGAGCCATTTATTTGACGAAATGCGCCACTTTTTCTCGGTTTACAAGCAGTTAGAGGGCAAGCAGACCGCCGTGGACGAAATAGGCGACAGAGAAAAGGCGGTTGAAATAATTACACGCTGCATAAATTGCTATAACGAAAAATACGGTGACAAAAAATGATTTTTAATTTAAGCTGTGCCGTAAACGCCGCGCAGACTATCGGCAGCTGGTATCCGTCCCTTAAAGCGGTGTATGCCGCAATAGGCGCGGTACTTTCGGCTATGGTGCTTTACAGAGTAGCCTATAAAATAATCGGGCTTTTTTTCACGCGGAAATTTGCGCCGGCGAAGAAGCAGCATAAATACGCCGTGGTAATAGCCGCGCGAAACGAGGAAAAGGTAATAGGCAACCTGCTTGACAGTATAAAAAAGCAGGACTACCCGCGCGAGCTTGTAACGGTTTTTGTGGTGGCGGATAACTGCACCGATAAAACCGCGGCTGTGGCGCGCGAGCACGGCGCAATTTGCTACGAGCGCTTTGACGACGAGCATAAAACTAAGGGCTTTGCGCTGCAGTTTTTGTTTGACAGAATAGGTGAAGATTATGGCAGGCAAAGCTTTGAGGGATATTTTGTTTTCGACGCGGATAATCTTTTAAAATCGGATTATATATCGCGTATGAACGACGCGTTTGACGCGGGCGAGAAGATAATTACCTCTTACCGCAACACAAAGAATTTTGACGAATGCTGGATAGCCTCTACATACGCGTTGCACTGGCTGCGCTCTATAAGGGCGAACCACCGCGCGCGGTCTGTTTTAAGGCTTGCAACCAATATTCAGGGAACGGGCTTTCTTTTTTCAAATGAAATAGTGCGCGACGGCTGGAAGTATACTTCCCTTACCGAAGACCGCGCCCTCACCGCCGACGCGGTGGCGCAGGGCTACGCCATAACCTATAACGACGCCGCTGAATTTTACGACGAGCAGCCCACAAGCCTTAAAATAGCGCTGCGGCAAAGGCTGCGTTGGTCAAAGGGGCATTTGCTTGCCTTTGCCGAAACAGGACCTTACCTGCTTTTAAACGTGTTTTGCGGCAAGCATTTTTTAAAAACGCGTTGGCAGGACGATAAAAAAGAAAAGAAGAAAAAAGGCTTTAAGGATATTTGCAAGGGCTTTTTGGAATCGGTAAGGCATCGCTTTGCCTCATACGACACGCTTATGCAGCTGACTCCCTTTTCGGTTATAAACATAGTGCGCTGGCTTTTGGTATCTGTAATAGCCTACGGCTTTTACTGCTACGCCTACGGCATAGGCGGTGCGGCGGTATTTACCCGCGGCACCTACCTCGGGCGGTTTCTGCGCTTTTTATTCCCCATTGAAATAACCGTTTCTTCAGGTCTGCAGGCAATGGCGGTGGGTATGCTGCTGGCGGTGTGGCTTAGAATTTTATACAGGCTCGGCAAATACCTTGAAAACACGGCTACCGCAATTTACATTTTTATTGTGGAGCATAAGCGCATTAAAAAAATACCATTTTCAAAAATGCTGCTTTACATTTTTACCTGGCCCACCTTTGATATAATCGGACGGTACACCCAGTATGTGGCGCTGTTTAAAAAGGTTACCTGGAAGCCCATACCGCACGAAAGCAAGGTCACAATAGACGATATTCACGAATCGGGTAAGGTAAAGGAAACGGCGAATATGCGGTGACTTCCTGTAAAAATTAACAGTTGACAAACCCGCAATATGTGGTAAAATATAAACAGAACTGAATATTATCCTTATCAAGAGCGGCGGAGGGAACCGGCCCTGTGATGCCCGGCAACCTGATTTTAAAATTAAGGTGCCAATTCCGGCGGATTATCCGAAAGATGAGGCTTCATATACCGTCTCGTCCGAGGCGGTTTTAATTTTTTCACAGAAAGAAGAATTGCAAATGGCAAAAATGCTTTTTACATCCGAATCGGTAACCGAGGGTCATCCCGATAAGGTCTGCGACGGAATATCCGACGCGATACTTGATGAAATTTTAAAGAACGACCCCGAAGCCCGCATAGCCTGCGAGACCTTCTGCACCACGGGCAGCATAACCGTTATGGGTGAAATAACCACAAGCTGCTATGTTGACATTCCGCAGATAGCACGGGATGTGGTTTGCAGAATAGGGTACGACAGTCCCTCTGCCGGGTTTGACGGCAACACCTGCGCGGTTATGACGGCTATAGACAAGCAGTCGCCAGATATAGCGCTCGGCGTTGATAATTCGCTTGAGTACAAGGATGGTGAGGAGGACGAGTATAATCTCCGCGGCGCGGGGGATCAGGGCATGATGTTCGGCTATGCCTGCGACGATACGCCCGAGCTTATGCCGCTGCCGATATCTTTAGCGCACAAAATGGCTAAACGGCTGACAGAGGTTCGCAAAGATAATGAGCTTAGCTACCTGCGCCCTGACGGCAAAACACAGGTCACGGTTGAATATGACGACGGCAGACCGACTCGAATAGAGGCTGTTGTAGTGTCGTCGCAGCACAGTGCTGATACCGATTTATCGGCGCTCAGAGCCGACATACTCGAAAAGGTAATAAAGCCCACCGTGCCCGCAGAGCTGCTTGATGAAAACACAAAGCTATATATTAACCCCACAGGCCGCTTTGTTGTGGGCGGGCCGCAGGGAGATACGGGACTTACCGGCAGAAAGATAATAGTCGATACCTACGGCGGCTTTGCCCGCCACGGCGGCGGAGCGTTTTCGGGCAAGGATCCCACAAAGGTTGACAGAAGCGCCGCCTACGCCGCAAGATATGTCGCGAAAAATATTGTAGCTGCGGGCATTGCGAAGAAGTGCGAGGTGCAGCTTGCCTACGCCATAGGTGTTGCGCACCCGGTCTCGGTAATGGTTGATACCTTCGGTACGGGAATATGCCCCGATGACAGAATCGCAGAGGCGGTTAAAAAGGTGTTTGATCTGCGCCCCTCCGCAATAATAGACAAGCTCGGACTTAAAAAGCCCATGTATTCCGCCCTTTCCGCATACGGTCATATGGGCAGGGAGGAGCTCGGCGTTTCGTGGGAGAAGACAGATAAAACAGAGGAGCTTAAAAAGCAGATAAACGCATAAATAATGTCTACTGAACAATTGCATTAGCAAATGCAATTATATAAAATCGAGTTAAA
>ERZ857998.1652-NODE-1652-length-24124-cov-3.215879_pt1 | contig 24124 bp, 26 predicted proteins | sample MGYA00519954_ERZ857998 | MGnify/ENA primary metagenome ERZ857998 (study PRJEB31778, sample SAMEA3449424) | human gut metagenome | biome: human gut; feature: human-associated habitat; material: faeces | place: United Kingdom | collected 2010/2012 ...
CCGCTCACTGTGAAATTTTCTTCATTTGGGTCTTGACTTTTTGTTTGCAGACTCCCTTCGCAAAAACGCCGCATAGTTCATCTTGCTTCTGCCTATACTTTTATTGAAATATCCGTAATTTTTTTACGGACTCCTATTGACGCTCAGATTTATCTCGTTTAGAATGTTCTTGAAAGGGTGATTATACATGCTGAAACTCTTTGAAGTATCAGGCTTTAAAAATTTTCTTTCTCCTATTCGAATTGACTTTTCCGATGTTAAGAATTATCAGTTCAACGAAAACTGTATCTGTAACAATCTTCTTCAAAAACTGATTGTATACGGAAAAAACGCTTCTGGCAAATCCAACCTTGGGCTTGCCTTATTTGACATCGTCTCCCACATGACTACAAACAATGTCATACCCGGGTTATACAGCTTTTATCTCAATTCCGAATCAAAACTCGAATTTGCTGAATTCCGATATGTTTTTGTTTTCACTCCTTATCAAATTGATTACCTATACCGTAAAAACGGCAATCAAGACTTGGTATATGAACGTGTTATTCTTAATGATGATCTGCTATTTGAATACAATTATGCTGAGAAACAGGGAACTTTATCCGGACTCGAAAAGCTAATTCCTACTCTCAACCTGAACTTCAGAGGCAACGATTCACTGCTCAAATATGCCATCACAAACTCTGCTTTGCCAGACAATCATCCTCTTTATCAGATGATGTCTTTTATTTCTCACATGCTCCGGTTTCGTTCTCTCGACGAAAATCGCTACATTGGCTATAAATCAAGAAGTTCTGATTATTATGACTTTATTTTTGAAGGAGACCGTATTAAGAAACTTGAAGATTTTCTACACGCTGCCGGTGTAGAAGAAAATCTCGTCGCAAAAAACACACCGGAAGGAAAGAAAAAACTTTATTTTGATACGCCTTCCCCTCTTCCGTTTTTTATGGCTGCATCAAGTGGAACACGCGCTCTTTACACCTATTTCTACTTTACTGAAACTTGCCCGGATATTTCCCTTATGTTTATTGATGAATTCGATGCCTATTATCACTACGAACTATCTGAAACCATTGTCAAATTGATTGAGAAAATGCCGCACTGTCAGGCAATTCTTACTTCACACAACACCAATCTGCTTTCTAATCGCATTATGCGTCCAGACTGCTATTTCATTCTTTCAGACGGTAAACTCACATCATTTGCTAATGCAACAAAGCGTGAACTCCGTGCTGGGCACAACCTCGAAAAGCTGTATATGAGTGGTGAATTTGATGTCTAAACGAAAAATACTTCTTCTATCCTAAATCCTCTTGAAATCAAAAAAACTGCCAATCACGGCAGCGAACTGACAAAAGTGTTTTCTCTGCTCGATAAGGCTTCCACTCCTCGCGGAAAAGGGGCTATCCTTTGCATGAAGCCCGCTCTTGGTGCCATCGATAAAGAAAACTATATTATTCCAATTTGGATGATCTAAGGTTTATTTACCTTCATAGAAACGTAAAACTGCCCGCTTTTTTCGGCGAGCAGTTTTTCATATTCACTTAATTATCATTACATTTCACGACTTGATCGTTCTGCTCAATTCTTCAACTTCCTGCTTTGTCAGCATCGTTAGATCAACAACCTGCTCTATGGGGTAGTTTTTTTCAAGCATACGACGAGCAATAGCGAGTGTCTTCTGCATTTCGCCGCGCTTCTCGCCACGTTCTTCGCCGCGCTTCTCGCCCAGCATGATTCCTTCATCAACCATTTGTCGAATCGCTTCACACATATTTACAGCCTCCTTATTCGGGTCAATCGCAATTCCCGCATTCGTCATAGCATTGATAACCAGAGCCGCGTTTGTTTCCAGACAGCTGAACTTTGAATCCTCATTCAGCAATTTTTCCATCTGTGCCTTATCCCGCTGGTATTTAATATACGCCAGCACTTCACGCAGACTGCTGTTCAGCTTCTGAAGGTCATTGTCGCTCATCTCCATCGGGTCAATCATGAAAACCCGATAATCCTGAATAAATGGAAGGACTTTTTCGGGCTGCTCGCCGTACATCTCGCGCAGGCTGAGCGGCGCATCCCATTTCTTTCCGCCAAAGTTAATGACCAGCGTAATCACAGGGGACAGCCGATCTTCTTTCTTCATACCAGAAAGATATTCTTCCGATGTACCATTTTTTCCTTCCTTACGATGCTGGCTTGCCAGATCACGCACCTGCTTTTCGAGCTGCATGGCATCGTACAGCATGTTGCGAACCGGCATGGCATAATGCACATGGCTCTGATTCTCTATTCCCAGCACGAGATAGGTGTACCGATCATCCGTTTTAACCGCCAGCGTTTTAAGCGTATCACGGTATTTCTGCGCCGCTTCCGGCTTGCCTTTCTCATCCTCATGATATGGAATCACGTACTGTGTTGTATCCATATTGGTCAGCTGTTCCGGCTTAATCACCTGTTCGCCATCATAAATCAGATAGTTAAAAGCATCTGCAAACACTTCCACTTCCGAAACATACTGTTTGGTTGCCGTATCCTGAATGGACATGTTTTTTCTCTCCTTTGAGCCATCATTTCATCCGTCCATGCTCTATTTCAATTTTATTTTATCACGTCGCTTATGATTTCGCAAGCACTTATGATTCATTACCGTTCCTGCGAAAGCTGCCGCTTTTTATACCAGCCTTCCAGCAACTTGATAATGGTATCTTCCATTTGCTTTGGCGTGTAGGATTTCGGAAAATACTTGCGCAGCGTTTCGTTTTTCAGCGTCACCCGATCAAGGTCGGTTTTCTTTTCTTCGCTCATAACCGCCCGCATCACATCAAGGGAAAGCATCTTCTGCTGGCTGAATTTCTTTAACCGCTGTGCTTGAGAAAGCGACGGAGTTGCCTGCTCGCTGTCCATCGCCTCAAGCAGAAGGGTTTGTTCTTCTTTCTTCAAATAGGACAGCTCGACCGCAGGGTTAAACGCAATTTTGCGTTCATCCACCATGTCCAGCAGAGTGGGAATCAACTCAGTCAGGCGAATAAATCTGGAAATTTGATTACGGCTTTGTCCAACTTGCTCTGCAAGAATTTCGCGAGATTCCCGATTTTCTAACTTCCGCCCAACTTGGGCGGAAGTTAAATCCAGCCGTTCTCCCTGATGTTTCATTGCTTCTAGTTTCATTTTATAGGCAAAAGCCCGTTCGCTCGGCAGCAGCTCCTCACGCTGCAAATTGCTATCCACCATGATGATCGTGGCGGCATCGTCGTCGAGGTCACGAACGATGACCGGCATGGTTTCCTTACCTGCCAGCTCAGACGCATGATGCCGCCTGTGACCAGCGATCAGCTCATAGCCGCCGTCAGGATCAGGACGCGCAATCGCGGGGACAAGCACGCCATACTCGCGCACACTGTCTACTGTGTCCTGCATCGCCGCGTCGTCCTTGACCTTGAAGGGATGATTTCTGAACGGATGTAGCTCACCCAACGGGATTTCCTGCACCTTTTCCCGCTGGGCATCCGCTCTGCTTTCTTCCGTCGCAAAAAGATCATCGACCGATTTCAGCTCGATGTTTCTGGCGCTGCTTTTCATGCTGAATCACCTCTTTCGTCAGCGCGCTGTACGCCTGCGCGACTTTGCCTTTCGGATCATACGCGAAGATGCTTTTTCCTTCGGCGCTGCACTCCGCCGCCCTGATGGAATGCGGAATTACGGTATCAAACACTTTAATCTTCGTTCCGTACTGCGTCCGAAGCAATTCGCTGATTTCACGGGCATACGTCGTCCGGCTTGCCATTGTAATGAGAATTCCTTCAACTCGTAATCCCTTATTTAACCCCCGACGCATCCTGCCGATGCTTTCCATCAGCTTACCAAGTCCATCCACCGACAAATAATGCGGTATGGTCGGAATCAGCACGCTGTCTGCCGCCGCCAGTGCGTTGATCGTCATCATGCCCAGCGACGGCATACAATCCAGCAGCACATGGGAGTAGTCTTTTCTGCAATCGTTCAGCACCCGTTTCAGCACATTCTGCCGTGTATCCAGCGACGCTTCCACGCCGGATAAGGCAATGCTGCCGGGAATAAAGTCCACCCCTTCCGCATGATGCAGAATCGCTTCTTCGGCATGAACAGGCTGTTTCTGAAGAACTCTGCCCATGAGGGTAGCCAGCGTCACCGGCAAGGTTTCCGGCTTTCTCCAGCCTAAGCTGAGTGTCAGACTGGCTTGCGGATCACAGTCCACCAGCAGCACACGCTTTCCTTCTCTTACCAAACCAATGCCCAAATTGGCGCAGGTCGTCGTTTTGCCTACGCCGCCCTTCTGATTCGACAGACTGATAATTTGCGTATCCATGTTTTCTCCTTTCCGATGAATACAAAAAGGACGCTCGTTGTCGGAGCGTCCCCAAGTTGCTGAGATTGAATTCTCTTATCTCACGATCAGAATGATCCTTTCAGGTTTATCATAATTCGATAGTCCATGCTGTCAGCATGGGCATATCGAAAAAGTCATTGAAATTAGAAAGTTTTTCTTAAATAACGGTAAAAACTATTGATATCTTCGATGCTTTCTGCACATGTTTTTGCGGAGATATGTGCAGTAACCGAAAAAGAGGCTCATGTTTTTGCATATACTCAGATATAATTATATGCAGAAAGACCGCCAACCTAATTTATTTTACCTATGCTGTCTTTTAAGGTTGGACAGGCTGACGATTTATGCAGCCGATGAAAAAGGAGCTGGCAGAACACCGCTGCAACAGCTCCTCATTCTGTGTTTTCTCATCTCGTAATGTCGTTCCAAGTAATGATATCGGGACATTTTAACAGATTATCTTTCAAATCAGCCGGATTCATGAACTCGCCTGTCTGAGCATTTACAATCATCGTATGATAATCCAGTCCCAGCGTTACTTGCCCATCTTCCATTTCTGCGTAATGCTTTTGTTCTTCTTTCGGATTAAAGAAATAGTCGCACTCGATTTGCCATACAGGATATAATACGATTTGTTCGTTTTCATCAAGATAACAGCAATATCCAAATCTCATCTCATAAACATTGCGGATATTTCCGTGTTCAATTTGTTTTTCGACGCTTGATATAACCTCATCGAACGTACACAATGGCACATCATCGACTAGCGAAACAACTTTTTTCAGCGGTCGAAATTGTATTTGATATCCACCATCAACATACGCAATAAAATCCCATAGCGAACGTATAAAACCTCCCCAATATTCTTCTCCTTTTGTTTTCCAGCTTTTCGGGAATTTGAATCCCATTTCTTTTTCATTTGTCCCTCTTGCTATATCTCCGGCACCCATTAAAATAGGAATTCCATCAATCTTTTGCCTCAATGTGCAGACATAGCATGGACGTGTATTGGGTACAATCGTCACCCACATTATATCTAAATCCAAGTTATAATCTGGGAAAAATTTTCCGAGTTCTTGATTGGCACAATCTATACTATCTTGAACTGTAAAATCATATCCGTCAAAATATGGATACAACCGCTCGACTTCGTTTGAACAATATTGAATTCCGCTGAAGCTTTCCAATTTTGTTGTTGTTTTTTTAATTTTTGTATTCAGATCATCGTATTCGAATAAAACCAGATTTCCATCGTTCTGACAAATATATACAGCGCCTCGTTCATTTTTGTCCTGATTCAGATAATTCATTATGATAACATTATCTTCCTCTCTTTTTTCTTCCTGTACCATTGATTGAGGATAAATGTTCAAGACATTTTCTACAGGTAGAATCTGATTTTCCATAATCTGAATCGGCACTTTATCTACTTGAGGAATGATTGGCGTTACATCTACGCTAACTGTCCTTCCATATCGGTCAACATAATCTTTTTTCCACTCGATATTTGCTTCTGTTTGGAGTTCATTTATGCCGATGTATTCCGCGCGTACCGGTTTAGTCATGCCTATTATCCACGGTATGGCGCAAAGTAACATTAAGGCAGGAATTTTCTTAAACATGTTCTCTCTCCTTAAATAATGGGTAAGTTGTTCCGCTCCTTTATTCCAACTGTACAAGCCTCGCCTGACTCTATTTCCGTAAACTTTTTTATGCCTTCTTAATCCACTGGAATCACAACCTTTTCATCTAAACTTTCTCACTTATATAGACGTAAAAATTTTCTCATATTTACACCTTTTTTCGTTTTTGTCGGATATAAATCAATAAATCGCAATTCGTAGCTCGTTTTCTTTTCGAAAAATCACTCTCAACCATAGCATCATTTTTTCGTTTTCCTTCCCAATATGCAAAAAGCGCAGCCTTTTCAAGCCGCGCTCTCTCGTCTATACTGTTATCGTTTCAAAGTAATTCACGTTTCCGTCATCCATTTTCACTGAAACGCAGATTCTACGATTTCCAGCCCCGATATGTCGCTTCAAGCGTCCGCGTCTTTTCCCGAATCTCCTCGGCAATCACTTTGCAGTTCTTCGCGTTCATTCCCGCCGCTTTTCCAACTGCCAGCAGTTCTTTCATTCCCGGATTCCTGCCGTTTCCATCCACCGTCGTGCTATGCTCTCCGAAGTAGGTCGTGCTCCACGTCAAATCATACGCCGGCGACGGATGCCAGCAATCCATCTGTTCGTCATAGATCCAGCTGAAATTCTTCGCATGGTCATCACGATTATGCGCAAAGACATTGAAACACATCCGTCTGTACATCTGCTCCAAATCTTCCCGATTATCCAGAGAAAGAATCTTCGTCAGTTTCATCAGCGTATGATAGTCCATCGCGGCAGTGCGCCAATCCACTTCCAGAATCGCCGCCGCAGTCAGCATGTGCTGCCGCTCGATATGCCCATCCGTCTTTCTTCGGTCAAACCGCTTTACAGCAAAATAACCCGCACACACATCGGACGGCATCAGTTTGGTTTCCGGCACGATGATTCCACAGCCCGCAGCGCAATCCATATAGGCTTTTTCCATCGTGCCGCTATCCTTCATCTCATCGGAAGCCGGAAACTTGATGATCCACTCATCCGTCATGATCTTCGGTCTTGCGCCGCCGGAACTGCCGCCCATTTGGAACAGTTCATCCAGATCGCCCGCATCCTCGTGATTCAATATCGCATGACATTGAGCGGAAAGCTCGTCCAGATCGCCAATCGCCGCATCCTGCTGGATATTCCACGCCGGGCGGTACGACAACGCGCCCATTCCCGAATCGCCGACGATCGTCAAACGCTCCAACTGCGTCATATCCGCAGAAAGAATTTCCCGCGCCTTTAACATCCGATCGACCAGCAGCTGCCCCCACGCATCCGGCAGACTATTGGCAAACACGCCCCACAGTCCGGAAAACGCTTGGCTCGTCGGAACAAAGACCTTTTGCTCCACCGGCAGCGAAAACGGGCTGATTGCAAAGCCGTTGTCCAGCCATTTTTCCGAATAAGCGAACGCTACCCGCCGATCCGCGGTCTGCGCCATCGTTCCGACAAATCGCTCGCCGAGGTAGACTTCGAGCTTACGTTCTTTCACGGATAACCTCCTCAATGCTGCCGTATTCCACATTCGTGAACAGATTTTTGATTTCATCCGCACAGTCCAGTGCAACACACAACTTTGTCAGCGAGTTCAGCGAAATCTGCCCCGTCGTTTCAAAGCGCTTGATGCTGCCATAGCTTACGTTGCTCTTTTCGCTCAGCGCCTGCTGTGAAAGATTGCGGCGCTTGCGGATGCGGCTCAAACGCTGCGCCAACGCTTTGTCGATTTCTTCCGGCGTTTCCCAAACGAATTTCATGTCATCCTCCGACGGATCATATTTGATACAAATCTCCAGAAGTCACGCTTAATAGACCATATTTTATCCATTTCAGTATAGCACAATGCGTTTTTGTTTTCAAGACGATACTTCCTATGCAAAAAGCGCAGCTTCTGCAAGCCGCGCTCGATCATTCGGTTTTCCGCTTTTAGGCATATTTCTCAGTTTCATCGCTCCTCTGAACCGCTGAATGGATCGCTTTTCAAATACCGTTTCATCAGGAACGTACAAAAATACGGAAAGGTATAAACGTTATCACTGAATCCAATGTTGCCACCCGTCAGCTTGATTCCATGATGGATCTCAGGATATCTGTCATTCTCAATCAACGCCTGCATGGACTTCGCTTTTCCGCTTTTCGCCTTCACTTCAACGGGAATCAGTTCGGAAGCCGTCCTGACAAAGAAATCTTCCTCCAGCGTTGAATCCTCCCGTTTATAGTAATACAATTCATATCCGCTCTTTACGAGCGCTTCTCCAACGACATTTTCATACAGTGCGCCTTTGTATACGCCAAGATTTTTGTTTGCCCTCAAATCTTCCTGTGCTTCTTCATCCAAGAGCGCCACCAGAAGCCCACTGTCGGCAAAATACACCTTCATTTTTGTATCGTCATAGTTTCCCCTAAGCGGCAGTTCAGGGAAATGAAGGCAATAACAAATATTGATAATTCCCGCATCATTCAGCCATTCTATACAGCCCCGATAATCCTTGAACCGCGCTCCGGACGCCACTTTAGAAATTTGGAATTTCTTGTTTTCTTTCGCAAGCTGCACCGGAATCTGATTGAAAATATTCAAAATCCGTGTCTGATCTACGCCGTCCGCATATTTGCGAATATCTTCTTTATAATCTAAAATGAGTTGCTTCTGAATCTCCTGCGTTCCTTCAAACGTTCCCTTTTCAATATATTCCTTGACGACGGCAGGCATCCCGCCCAAGATACAGTAATCCAAGAACAGATTATGGCACGTTTTCAGCAAGACCTCGTTAAATGGCTTCATCTGAACCATGTGCTGATAAATATCTTCAACGAAATCGGCTTCATAACCTTTCGCCCAAAGGAACTCCTCAAAATCCAAGGACTTCATTTCATAATCGCTTTTATACCCTACGCTGTTGCTTTCAATCTTTCGATAGTTGATTCCAAGCATCGAGCCGCTGCAAATCACGTCAAATCTTCCGTCTATGTGAAAAAACTTGAGCGCCGTTGCGATGTCCGGGAATTCCTGCAACTCATCGAAAAAAATCAGTGTTTCGCCCGGAATAAAGCGTTTAGCCGGATCCATTCGCGATATGTTCTTAATGATGTCGTCTGTTTTGTAGCCATCTTCGGTAATCAGCTTGTATTTGGGTTCTTCAACAAAATTGATGTATATGACGCTCGTATAGTTTGCCTCGGCAAAGTGATGAACCGATTCCGTTTTTCCAATCTGTCTGGGTCCTTTAACGATCAGTGGCTTTCGTTTCGGATCAGCCTTCCACTGCCTGAGCGTTTCATCTATTTTCCGCTTCAAATACGTCATCGCAACCGCTCCCCTCTGCTTTCTTTCTTCAATTATACGCCGTCTTTCCGATTTGCACAACGTAATCTGCGAAAAAATGAGCGAATATTTCTCCAAATTCAGCATTTTATGAGCGAATATTCCGCGAACATCCACATTTCATGGGGGAATCCGCTTTGTTTTCTTTATCCTATTGAAAAAGCGCAGCTTCTGCAAGCCGCGCTCGATCATTCGTTTTTCCGCTTTCACGCATATTTCTTTCTCTGCTCGATCACGCCCGCCAGCAGCGTCAAAAGCATCTGCGCGTCCTCCTGCGCATCGCCTTCCAATGCCGTCTGTTGCGGGTCGCCCTCGCGGATTCTCAGCGTTCTTCGAATCTCCTTGGGAATCACCACGCGCCCCAATTCGTCGATTCTCCGCACAATGCCCGTTGCTCGCACAATTATGCTGCCTCCTTCTTCAACTTTCGCTCTCTTTGGCACCCCTATTATGCGGCAGGCAACGCGATTTATGCGCATGAGCCCATCTGGCAATCCCATCCAGCAAATCGTTCAGGCCGCCCGTCCGCGGAGCATGATTTTGGCAGAGAAGACGTTATCCCGATAGGTGAAGGTGCTTGCGCCGCCGTTTTTTTCCGCAATGTGCCGAACGGACTGAATCCCGACGCCGTTTCCCTTGCGTTTGGAAGAGCGGAATACCCCGTTTGTTTCCTTCACCTCCGTGTCGCATGCGTTTTCAACCAGCATCAACAGCAGCTTTTCCGCGTGCACATAGGCCTTCACCTTGATCTGCCGCCGAGCGGGCGCGGTGCGGAAGCTGGCCTCCAGCGCATTTTCCAGCAGATTGGACAGCACCAAGCCCATGTCAATTTCATCGACCGGGAGCGTCTGCGGCAAATCAATCTGCGCGGAAAACGGAATTCCCTCTCGCTTCGCAAGCGCGCAGTAATAGCCGAGCACGCTGTCCACCGCGCGGTTTTCGCAGAAATGCATATCCAAATCGGGAATCCGGGAAACGGTCTGCGCCAGATATGCCTTGATCGCCTCCATGTCGTCGGCTTCCGCCAGCATGGAAATCTGGTTCAGGTGGTGCCGGATGTCGTGGCGCGCCTGCCGCACTTCCTCGATGGCGACCTTGAGGTTTTCGTAGCGCTGCTGCTGCATGGATAGAAGCTGGTTCTCCTGCCGCAGTCTGGCGTTTCGGTTCAGGCTCGTTGCCATCAGCAGGAAGATCGTGTTGAACATGAACATGAGGATGAGCAGCGCGACGCTCAGAACGATGTAGCCCTGAAGCACACGGCCGGTATAGAGCGTCGTCGGATAGATCGGAACCATAAAGAGGTTGAGCGCGATAAACATGAGCGGCAGAATCCAGAACACATACCACGTCTGCGCAAAATTGTCGTCCTCCACCATGGTTCTCACCGCGTGGGTCGCCGGATAATACGCGGCGGCGGTCACCAACCAGCAGACCGCGTTGTAAACGACGCCCGCCCGCAGGCAGAACCACGGCGCCGCCTGCGGCGTTTGGGCGCGCATCAGCATGGCCGCGTTGAGCGCTCGGGACAGGCTGTTTAAGCAGGCGAATACCGCGCAGACGGACAGCGCAATCGTTCCGGATTTCCAAAGGGAAATCTGCGTCGTTCGGATGTACAGGAGCATCGCCATCAGCGTCAGCCCCGCCGTCGCGAGCGCCGTGGAGGCATGCAGATACCGGCAGAGCGCGCCTCCGGCCACGCACAGCCCCAGCATCATCGGCGTCAGCCACGCCGCGAGTCTGCCCGCCGGCTGCTTCAAATAGGATTTCACCGGGAAATACGCGAGCAGCAGGCCGGGAATCACCACCGTGAGCTCCAGAATCGGGCGAAGAACCTCCCTCACAACGCGCGCCCCCCTTGCAGTAGGAATTCCATGAATACCTGACGAGCGCTTTTCAAAAGCTCCTGGCTGACATAGACGCGGCTGCCGTCCGCCATCCGGAAGGAAGCGTCTTCAAAATCCTCCGCGTGCTCCAGATTGACGACCACGCCGCGGCCGCAGACGAAAAAGCGGCGGTCGTCCTTCAGCGGCTCGACGAAGGTTTTGAACGGCTGGCGCGTGGCCAGCGTTTTCCCCGCCGTGGTATGGATTTGGATCACGTGCGCGAAATGCTCGGCGTATAGGATGTTCTGATAGCACAGGCGGATGTCGCTGCCGCCGACCTTCACATCCATGTATTTATCGGGATGCGGGATTCGTTCAAGCATTTCATCCGTCAGCCGCTCCAGCTCCTCCTCGGCAAACGGCTTGACCAGATAATGCATGGCGCGCACCTGAAAGCCTTCCAGCGCATGGTCGGTCGAGGTCGTGGTGAAGATCAGCAGGCAGTCCGTGTCGAATGTCCGCAATTCCTTTGCCGCGTCCACGCCGCTCATGCCCGTCATATAGACGTCCAGAAACGCCGCGGTGAAACGCTGTTCCCTTTCCGCCGCGAGAAACGCCTCGCCGCTTTCAAATTCCAGCAAATCGGCCTGCACGCTGCGCCTTTGCAGCTGCCGCTCCAGCCGTTCCCGCAGAAGCGCCCGATCCCCGGCAAGGTCATCCACAATCGCAATTCTCATCACAGACGAGCCCCTTTCCAATCAATCATCACAATCATCCAATATGATTATAGCACAAAAATCCGGCTCCGGCGCGGCTCATGCGCCGGATTTCGTGCCGTTTGCGCGGCTTTCGTGCCAACCGGCTTGCCAAAGCCTTTCCCCTCTGGCTATACTGATTGCAAGACAGGCACCGACTGAATCAAGCGCAAAGCGAAAGGAGGGAAGGGATGCATCGCATTGCCGTGCTGACGGAGCAGGAAACGCGAGGGGCGCAGATGGAAGAACAGATTGCCCGATTCTGCAAGGAAAAGGGGCGCTTTCCCCGGATTGAGCCCTACTGGAATCAGGAAAGCTTTTTTAACGCTGTGCTGACCGCGACATTCAGTCATGCGGTGATCGCATTGCCGGGCGTCGCCGGGCTGAACGCCGTCGAACACCTGCGCGCGCTACGCCCCGCGTGCAGGATCATCTGGTGCAGCGATTTGGATTTTTCGCTCCACGCCTTCCGGCTGCGCGTCGATTATTTTCTGCTGGAGCCGGTAACGGAGGAGGGCTTCCGACGGGGGCTTCTCGTCTGGCTGGAAGGGCGGACGTCCATCGCTCCATGTTCATTCGATTCCAATAACCATTGATGAGGAGGGTCTATTTGATGAAAACAAACACCATGCTGCGTTCCGCGCTCAGCATATCGCTGGCGGCGGCATTGCTCGCGGCTACGGCCGCCTGCGGCAGCGCAGAGGCGCTGCCCGTCAAGGCGCTGCAACCCAAGCAGGTCGAGGAAAACCCCTACATGGCCAAGAGCGACGCCAACATTCACCACGACGGCTACAACACCGATTCGACGGATGAAATTCTGCCGCTGGCCATTTACCCGGAGATCAACGTCTCCTACGAGACGACCAACGCGAACGCCTCGCCCGCCATTTACTTTGACAGCTACGGCCACGCGGTCGTTCCGCTGCTCGGCGGCATCGCCATCCGCGATTTGAACGCGGAGGAAGCGAAAACCCTCGGCTACTTCTCCCCGAAGCAGCACGACGGCGGCGGCTATCTGATTCAAAGCTCTTACACCTTTTTGGATGCGGAAAACCGCATCGTCTGCCCCACCAGCAACAACCACGTGCTGATGCTGCGCGCGACGGATGAAGCCGGGAACGTGCTGCCGGAGTTTGAAAAGGTGCTGGACATTGACGTCAAGGCGGCGGCGGAGACCGCGCTGGGCAAGACGCTGGAACAGAATCTCCTGTCCGTGGTCTTTGACTACGAAGGAAACCTCTGGTTCGCCACCGGCGGCTTCCGCATCTACCCCGAGCGCGCGCAGCAGGGCGTGGTCGGCTACATCGCCCACGCGGCCATCGAGGCCATCCTGCGCGGTGAACAGGCCGAGCTCGCCGACGCGGTCTTCGTCCATGAGCTGACGCCCGGCGAAGGCGCGGAAAACGGCATTGCCGCCTCCAAGGATGGCGCGGTCATCCTGACCAACCAGAACTGCTACCTGCTGCGCGCGGAAAACGGCGTGACCGTCGCGTGGCGCACGCCGTATGAAAGCGTCGGCGCGAAGGTCAGCGGTGAAGGCGACAAGACGACCGGCGGCGGTCTCGCGTGGGGCGGCGGCTGCTCGCCCACGCTCACGCCGAACCTCGTGATGTTTACCGATAATCAGGATCCCGTCAATCTGCTTGCGCTGGATATGAAGACCGGCGAGGTCGTGGCGAGCTGCCCGGTGCTCGACGATCTGCCGGAGGGCTATCAGGTTGCCGTTGAAAACTCCGCCATCGTCTATGACGACGGCGAGGGCGTCGTCAGCACCATCGTGTGCAACTGGTTCGGCGCGGGCAGCGCGGGGCTGGCCGACCCGAACAGCGACTCCTCCATCCAGAGCTACGCCAATATCTACGACATGAACTGGCTCATGCGCGGCAACGTGATGATCGCGCCGGGCGTCGAGCGCGTGGATACCGTGAAGACCGCCGACGGCTATGAGATGAAGAGCGTCTGGTGCAGAAACGACCTGAGCGACACGTCCATCCTCAAGCTCTCCACCGCAACCGGCTACATTTACGGCTATGTGCAGGATCTGAGCACCGGCATGTGGCAGTATATCATCCTCGATTTTGAAACCGGCGAAACGGTGTTCACGATGGATGTATCCAACAAATACGGCTATAACAACATGGCCATCGGCATGTACGCGGGCAACAGCGGCAACGCGCTCTACTGCCCGACGGGCTATCTGGAGCTGCTGCGCCTGCAGGATCGCTTTGTGTATCTGCCGGAGATGCCGTATCGCAAGGTCGATTTGGATCACGCGGCGCGCAATGTGCTGGCGCAGGATCAATTCGCGGCGGACGGCGGCGAAGGCAGCGTCGCGAGCTGGCTGAACACGGCCGCGGTTCGCAACGCGCACCCCAACACGACGGTTGCCTTCCGCATGAACAACCTCTCCGGCGCGGCTGCCGATTTGAAGCTCTACGCCTACGGCGCGGACGGCAGGCTGACCCAGGTAGCGGACGACCTGTGGGCGCTGACGGATGAAGCCGGTCAGGCCGTGACCGAGCTGACCGACGGCACGCTCTACGAGGTGCGCGTCATCGTCGCCGACGGCGGGGCGTTCGACCTGAGCGAAGCGGAAAAAGACGTGAAGCTCTCCGTCGTGCTCGGAAAGTAAACATTAAAAAAAGCGCCGGGGATGCGGCAGTTTCCCCGGCGCTTTGAAGTTTTGGGTTACGGAAAATCAGCGCAGCGTCTCGCTGAAGAATTTGCCCGTCTCGTCCACCGCCTGATACAGGGAGTGGAAATCCTCCTCGGCAAACACATTGAAGGTGTGATCCATTCCCTCGATGAAGCAGGTCTTGGAGGCCGGGTTCTTGCTGGCGGCGACGATCTTGTTGCTCCATTCGGGATCAACGGTCGTGTCTTCCTTGCCGGCAATCGCCAGCACCGGACCGGTATAGCCCGCCTCGAACTCGCCCAGCACGTCCGTGTTCTTCACATCCTCGCACCACTGCAGGGACACGTTCAGCGGCTCGCGCCAGTCAAAATCCATGACGAAATAGCCGTTCGCCTTCGCCTGCTCATACAGCTCGTCGGTGAGCATGTCGCTCAGATCCGGCGCGCCCGCCCAAGTCACCACGGAGGTGAACACATCCGCCGCACGAGCCGCGCAAAGCAGCGCGTCCGTGCCGCCCTGGCTCCAGCCCATCACGCCGATGTGCTCGCCGTCGATCTGTTCGAGCGTCTTGGCGTAGTTCGCGGCCGCCACAGCGTCGCTCACGGCGCTTTCGAAGGTGTAGCCGGTGTAATCCGCGGTGGAATCGCCGCTGCCCATAAAGTCAATGCGGACAGTCGCAATGCCGTATTTTTCCGCCAGCACGGGCGCGGCCATCTTGTAGCCGTTTCCCGCTTCATCGCGATTGGAGCCCGTTCCGTGGAGCATCACCACGACAGGGAACTTCCCTTCGCCGGAAGGCATACAGACCGTCGCGGGAACCTCGTGGTCGCCGTTCGGGATCGAAACGACGCTCTCCGTGCTGCCCTCAGCCATCGCCGCGGTGCACAGCAAAGCAAACATCAGCGCAAGGAACAAGGCCATGAATTTCTTCATCATCGAATCATCCTTCCCTTCATACATACGTCTGCCGCAAAAGTATATTGTTTATACCATGAATAGTATATACGCGCCCATTCCGCCCGTCAACCCCCGATGCGTTTTATCACCTTCCGTATGTCAAAAAAGGTTTGAGCCGCCTTCCTTCGCTCAAAACAAATCCAGCGCGTTATCCAGATAGACCGCCTCCCGGACGTGCAGCTGATATTCCGGCCGGGTCATGTAATGCAGCAAAAATTCCAGAATCAGCGCACTCCCCAGCCCGCGCCCTTCGATTTTGAAATGGGAAAAGCCCATCGGCAGATAGACGTTTTGAATATCGCCCACGCCGATAAACCCCGGATTGGCCATCGCGCGGGAAAAGCGATAGCCGCCGTCCGCCCCCGGCGCGGCGCAGCGATGCTCCGCCCCGTCCATCCCGAGGTTTTTGCGGCTGACCGCCTCATAGCAGCGCTTCCGCTCCCGGCAGCCGAACCAGCAGCACTCGTTGCAGAGAAATTCCACCTTGTCCTTCTCCGCCGCGCTCAGCCCGCTCAACCGGTCAAACGCCTTGTTGAGCCGAAAATCCGGCACAACATACGAAAACGCATCCCGCGCCAATTCGCGCCTGAGGTCTTCGAATTCCGTCAGCACCTTCGTGGTGGACGAAACGAAATAGAGCTTCGGATAGGTCTTTTGCAGGTACTCGAGCAGCACATCCGAATGGACGATCACGCCGTTTCGCGTCTGCCCGTCCGATGAAAACAGGGCGCAGAGCGCGTTGCAGCGCGCATCCGAGAGGTGTTCCGTCCGCAGCAGCGAATTGCTGAACGTCAGCCGCGCCGAAACGCCGTATTCGCGCATCAGCGCCCGCACATCCCTTGGATCGCACGCCCCGCCGCCGACACGTCCTCCGCCCCAAACGCAGTCCGCGGGCGCGCCATAGATCGAGCCGATATCGCACCAGTCATAGAAATATTCCCGATGCTCGCGAAACAGCGGCAGAAAGACGCGATACAGCTCGTAAAACTCAAACAGCCCCGGAAGATGATAATGGGCGACGCCCGCCTGTTCCACAGCCTGCTCCCTCCAATTTCTTCATGCTTTCCTATACGGCAAAACCTCCCCGTATCCGGGGAGGCCAGCTTGTTGACATAAGCAAACTTGATTTGAATAGCAAAATCAAGAAATTCAGCTATTCTTTCATTTGCGGAAATGGCTATTCTCCCCCCTTCGAGGGGGAGAATAGCTTTTTGTCTACAGTCTGACCGCCCCGTATCCGGGGAGGCTCATGCGTCGTTTCGTCAGGAAACCTTGAATCCGCTCGCCCGAAGCGCGTCAATCACCCGCTGTGCGTGCTTGCGATCCTGCGTTTCCATCGTAATTTCCAAAATAGCGTCGCGGATATCCAGATCGACGTCCGTTCGGTCGTGGTGAACGACCATGACGTTCGCGCCCTCGGCGGCGATGATGCGGCTGGCCATTTCGAGCTGCCCCGGCCTATCCTGCATGAGGATGCGGAGCTTGGTCATGCGCCCGGCGCGAAGCAGACCCTTTTCAATGATGCGGGAGATCATCGTCACGTCGATGTTGCCGCCGGAGATCACCGCCGCAACCTTGCCGCTCACATCGAATTTGCGGTTCATAATGGCGGCGACCGGCGCGGCGCCCGCGCCCTCGGCGACCATCTTGCCGCGCTCCATCAGGAACAGAATCGCCTGCGCGATTTCGTCGTCATCGACCGTCACGATCTCATCCAGATATTTGCTGCACAGCGCGAAGGTCAATTCGCCCGGCTTCTTCACCGCGATGCCGTCCGCAATCGTCTTGGCCGTATCGAGCGAAACGACATGCCCCGCCTCGATGGAGGCCTTCATGCCCGCCGCGCCCGCGGCCTGCACGCCGATCACCCGGACGTTCGGGTGGAGCATCTTCACCGCGGAGGCCACGCCGGAAGCCAGCCCGCCGCCGCCGATCGGCACGACGATGGTATCCACGTCCGGCAAATCGTCCATGATCTCCAGCCCAATGGTGCCCTGCCCCGCGATGACCATCGGGTCGTCAAACGGGTGGATGAACGTCGCGCCCGTTTCCTGCTGAATCCGGCAAGCCTCGGCGTATGCGTCGTCGTATACGCTGCCGTGGAGCACGACGTTCGCGCCCAGCTCGCGCGTGGCCTTCACCTTGGAGAGCGGCGCGCCCGCAGGCATGACGATGGTTGCCGGAACGCCGAAGGCCTTCGCCGCCAGCGCAACGCCCTGCGCATGGTTGCCCGCCGACGATGCGATCACGCCGCAGGCGCGCTCTTCCTCGCTGAGGCTGGCGATTTTGATATACGCGCCGCGCACCTTGAACGAGCCGGTGTTCTGCAAATCCTCGGTTTTCAAGTAGATCTGGCTGTGCTCGTCGGAAAGCGCTTTGAACTGCACAAGCCCCGTCCGCTGCGCCACGCCCTTCAGGCGCTCGCGCGCTTCCAGAATCATTCCCAGCGTAAATGCCATCGCTTTTCTCCCCTGTTTTTCAGCCTTTCAGCCCTCTGGACTGACGATCCATGTCCTCCACGACGATATCGTAGATTTCGCCGAGGGACGCGCAGTATTCCAGCACCTTCCACGGCTGGTTGGTATGGTAATGAATCTTGATCATTTCTTCGTCGCCGACGGCAATCAGGCAGTCGCCTTCAAAGTTATCGACGAAATAATCGTAAATCTTATCCTCATCGAGGTCATGGCCGTCGATGAGCAGCTGCGTGTCATACCGATATTCAAGCATGGTTTTTCCTCCTTAGCTTTGTTCTCTGGCCATTTCGTAAATCATAATGCCGGCGGCAACCGCCGCGTTGAGCGATTCCGCGCCGCCGCGCATCGGCAGCGCCAGATGGTGCGTCGCCGCGTCGCGGACGGGCTTGCTGATGCCCTGCCCTTCGCTGCCGATCACCAGAATCGCCTTGCCGCGCGGGCAGCAGGCGTAAAAATCCTGCCCGCCAAGTTCGGTCGCTGCAACGGCATAGCCCTCGCGCTTCATCGCTTCCAACGTCCCCGGCAGGTCGTTCGTCGGCAGCACCGGCACGCGGAACACGCTGCCCATCGTCGCCCTCAGCGTCTTTGCGCCGTAGAGATCCGCGCAGCCTGGGCCGAAGATCGCGCCGTCAAACCCTGCCGCATCCGCCGTGCGCAAAATCGTGCCGACGTTGCCGGGATCCTGCACCCCGTCGAGCGCAACGAGCCGCCGCCCCGCAAGCGCCTTCGGCGGCTGGGGAATCCGCGCCGTGCAGACGACGCCCTGCGGCGTTTTCGCCGTGCTGACTGCCTGCATCACCGCCATTGAAACGACGTACAGCTCGCAGCCCGCGCTTTCCGCCTGCCCGATCATCGGCGCATATTCCGCCTCGCGCCCCTTTTCGATAAAGAGCGCCTGAGCGAGCCGCAGCGTGACCGCTTCGCCCACCAGCTTGGCGCTTTCGCAAACAAAAAGGCCGTTTTCGCGGCGCGCCCTCGGTTTTTGAAGCTCCCGCAGAAGCTGAACGGCAGCATTGTGTACGCTCGTAATTTCCTTCATGTCGATCCTCCCCGTGGACGTATAAACGCATTTTACAGCAAAATGCGCCGCAATGCAAGAAAAAGCTATCCCTTCCGTGCGGAAAGAATAGCTTCTGATTCATGCTTTCGATGAGTTTTTTTCATCATAAAGAAAAGCGAGATCGCGATTGCCGTCACCATCTCGCAGATTCCGCATGAGCTGCGCCGCGAAAACCCTTTCCACCAAACAGCGTGAAGCCGATTGTTTTCTGCCTTTACTCATGCTATAATATTTTTTGTCAGTCTCTACTGACAAGCACGGCGGAAGGGCGGATACCTCATTTTATCCAATCGGTGAAAGGAGGTGAAGCCCATGCAAAAGCTGAAAGTAAAGAGAACCAAGCGAAAGACAATCACGGAAACGGAGATTGTTGAGTACCAATTTTTCTCAGAGCCTTCCGGTCGGACTGCCGCTGTCGAGGCCCATCAAAACCCCGACAACAATAAAAGCGAGATCGTGATTGCAGTCACCATCTCGCAAGTCCGCAAGGGCTAAACCACAAAAACCCTTTCGTCGTGCTTTTATTATAGCGGATTTCATCGCGGAATGCAAGCAAAATCCAACGGATTTTCCTGCATTTCCGCGATGTTTTCTTTTTCAAACCGCTTAGATGCAGCAGAACATCGGATAATACATCATCCGACCGCCGCCGCAGCAGGCGCAGCACAGGTTCAGCATCAGGATGGTCGTGCAAACGCTGTTCATGCCGCCGGTTCTGCGGCCGTATTCCTGCCCCTGCTGGCTGTACCAGCTTCCGCCGCCCTGAAGCTGGCTGAGAAGCTGCTGATACTGCATGTTGCTCGGTTCCATGCTCGCGGCCTGTCTGGCGTATTCCATGGCCTGCGCGTTGTTGTGCAGGCCGCTCTGCGCCAGCGCGCTGAGGAAATACCAGCGGGCGTTCCGCTTTCCGGGGGGCACGCTGCCCAGCGCGTTGAGCGCCTCGGCATAGTGGCCGGTGTCGATGTAGTTCTTCGCCGCGCGCATCTCGATGGAATCATCCTGCCGCGTCTGGCCATATCCGCCGTAGCCCGCGTTGCCGTAGGGATTTCCGCCGTAAGCGCCCCAAAACGAGGCAAACGGGTCGTCATACTGCGGCTGGCGCTGCTGCTGCGCGCCGCCGTTATAGCCGCTGCCCGCGCGCTGGCCGCCGCCCTGCCGGCGGTGCATGATCTCCTCATACGCCTGCTGAACTTCCATGAATTTCTTTTCGGCCTGCGCGGCGTCCGGCTTGCCCACGTTCGCATCGGGGTGATACCGCTTGCAGAGCGTTCGATAGGCCTTCTTCACCTCGTCGTCGCTGGCCGTCGGGGATACGCCTAAAACCTGATACGGATCTGTCATTGCTTGCTTTTCGCCTTTCTTCGCTCACATGCGCCCTCAAAGCGCAGCCATATGCCCGAATAGAGGATGTTGCGCATGATCGGCGCGTCCTCAAGCAGCGGCAGGCACTCAAACGCCCTGCACGCGCGAGCCATCATATCCTCCAGCATCATGCGGCTCTCAGCCTCAAATTCCGGCCTTTCAAACCGCTCGACGAGGGGATTGTAATTCTTCTTTTTGATATCCTGCTCGACGTCCTCAAAGCTGTCGCACAGATAGATGAATTTGCCGAGGTAAAAGCCCAGTTCGCGCAAATCCCGCTCGTAAACGTCCTTTTTCCAGACGTACAATTCGCCGAGCATTTCGCCCGAAAGGTTCGCCGCCGCGTCGAGGTTCATGTCGTTCCTGCGCTCCACCTCGTGCAGCCGGGCGACGTATCGCTCCACCGCTTCCCTCTGCCGGGGGAGCGCACCTCCCGCGCGCCCTGCCGCCGCTTTGAACAGCGCGCTTTCGGCGAGCCTGTCCACGCGCCGTTCGTCTTCCCATCCATCGCGCAGATCGTAGTAGGAGATCAGCGCGCTCAAATCCGCGCAGTAATCAATGGCGTCGTTGCCCAGCATCAGCCGCTTTTCGATGGGATGAAACGCGCACCGGCGCATTTCGCCGCTCGTCTGCGGCTCATACAGCGAGGTCAGCAGCATGGATAAAAACGTCATCTCAAAACTGAGCGCCATTCGGCAGGCTTTGCCGCAGCGCCGGCCGATGGCGCGGCAAAGCCCGCAGTAAAACCCGCGATATCGGTCAAATTCGCGGAACTTGAGTTCCTCCTTGCGGACGGTCATCACGCCGAGCACGACCGCGCCCCCTTTCCTTTCCCGCTTTTATGTATTCGCTTCTGTATCTGCTTCCATACTCGCTGGATTATAACATAACAGCCCGACGCAGACAAGCGTTGTGGGCTGAAATGTCGGTTTTGAGGGTTATTTTCTGCGCATCGGCAGCGTCACGAAATACACCGCCGCGCAGCAGAGCACAATCGCCGCGCCCGCGCTCGTGTTGAGGTAATACGACAGCGCCAGCCCGATCACGCCGCAGCAAAGCGCGATGATCACGCTCGTGCGCATATACCCCGCCGCGCTGCGCGCAACGTTGCGGGAGGCCGCCGCCGGAAGAATCAGCAGCGAGTTAATCAGCATCACGCCGACCCAGCGAATGGACACCATCACCGCGACGGCGACCAGCATCGTGAACGCATATTCCGTCATACGGGAGCGAATCCCGCGGCTCTGCGCCAGCGGCGCGTTGACGCTGGTAATCAGCAGCGGGTTAAACAGGAAAACCCAACAGACGATTGTGCCGACCAGCGCCAGCAGCAACGCCAGCAAATCGCCCTGCGCCACGGAGAGCACGTCGATTTGCTGGCGTTGCTGCTGGCGCTGGAGGAATATTTGGCAAACGCGCCGCCGCGCGAGAGCACGACAAGCCCCAGCGCAATCGAGGTGGAGGAAAACACGCTGATGATCGTGTCCGCGCTCATTTTGGAATGGTGCTTCACAAACGTGATGAGCACCGCCCAGATCAGGCCAAACAGCAGCATCGCGCTCATCTGGCTCTGCCAGCCGAGCACCACGCCGATGGCGATGCCCGTCAGCGCGCTGTGCCCCAGCGCGTCCGAAAAGAAAGCCATCTTGTTATCCACCGCCATCGTGCCCAGCATGCCGAACAGCGGGGTGAGCAGAACAATCGCGATCAGCGCGTTCTTCATAAAGGTATAATGCAGCCACTCAAAGGGCAGAAGCGTGTCCATCAGGGCATATACGCCGCTCATACGTGCCCTCCTCTCGTATAAAACACCTGCGCGAATTCTTCGCTGTCAAAGACGGTTTCCGGGTCGCCCTGCCGCACGATCGTGCCCTGCATCAGCGCCACGCGGTCGGCGTAGCGGCGCACCACGTCCAAATCGTGCGACACCAGCAGAATCGCCATGTGGTTGGTGCGCTTCAGCTCGTCCACCGTCTGATAAAACGACTCCAGCCCGTTTTGATCCACACCGGAGACCGGCTCATCCAGAATCAGCAGATCGGGCTGCGGGGTCAGCGCCAGTGCCAGCAGCACACGCTGCAATTCGCCGCCGGAAAGCGCACCCAGCGGGCGCTTGCAGAGCCTCTCGCTGTGCGTTCTCGCCAGCGCGGCCATCACCTTTTCGCGCGTCTTTTGGCTCACGCCGAGGAAGACCGGCCTTCTGGAAAGCGACGCGGCCATGAAATCCGTGACCGTCACCGGGGAGGAACGGTCGAATTCGAGCTGCTGGGGCACGTAGCCCGTGCGCACGTCCGCCGCCGGCCGGCCGTCCGTGGTCAGATGGCGGATGACGCCCTTGTATTCCACCTGTCCCAGCAGCGCGCGGATGAGCGTCGTCTTGCCCGCGCCGTTCGCGCCGATGAGCGCGGTCAGCTCGCCGCAATGGATGTGCAGGTTGACGTCGTGCAGAAGCTGCTGATTGCCCGCCGATACGCTCAGGTGATCGACCTCGATGCGGCAGAGCCTGCACGGCGCATGGCCGGGGCAGTTCACATGCGCGTGACCAGCGTGGTCATGCGTAATCTGAGGCTGAACCGTTTTTTTCTGCGTCATTTGGAAAGCGCCTCCGTGAGTACCCTTGCGTTTTCGCGCATGATGGTTTCGTAGCTTTCTTTCGTGCCGTCGCCGGATACGCACGGGTCGAGCGTATAAATGGAAGCGCCCGTCTCCCGCGCGATGGTTTCGGCGGCCTTCTGCGGGTACTGCGGCTCGACGAACAGCGTTCGAATCCCCAGCGTCGTCACCAAATCGCAGGTATCGGCGATGTCGCGCGTGCTCGGCTCTTCGCCCGGCTCGCTGGCGATCACGCCGGCCACATGCAGGCCATACGCATCGGCAAAATACGCGAACGCCTCGTGGAATGTGATGATGTCCGCGCCCGCAAACGGCGCAAGCTGCGCCTTCAGCTCGCCGTCAAGCGTCGTCAAGCGCTCGATATAGCCCGCCGCGTTCTCTTGGTATGCCGCCGCGTGCGCCGGGTCGGCCTCGGCCAGCCCGTCCGCGATGTTCTGCACCTGCTTTATCGCGCGGCTCGGGTCAAGCCAGACGTGCGCGTTATAAAGCTCGTCATGCTCGTCGTGCGCGTGCGCGTCGTGGTCGTGCGTCTCGTCGCTGGGGAACATGGCAATGCCCTCGCTCGCGTCGATGACCGGCAGATCTGCGCGCAGGGTGAGCACCTTATCCATGAACTGCTCCATCCCGCCGCCGTTGATGACCAGCGCGTCCGCGCCCTCCAGCGTCACCATGTCGCGGGTTTGGAGCTGATAATCGTGCAGACAGCCGACGTTCTGCTCCGCCATGTTCTGCACCGTCACGCTGTCGATTCCGTCCGTCACGTTGAGCGTCAGCACATACATCGGGTAAAAGCTCGTGACGATCGTGGTCTGCCCGTTCGTCTGCGCCGCGCAGCCCGTGGCAAGCAGCGCCAAAAGCGCCGTCGCCAACGCCCAAATCGTTTTTTTCTTCATCATCGGGGATGTTCCTTTCCTTGGGTCAAAACGCCGTATAGGCATACACATACAACTTTTCTTTTTCGCGCAGCTTTCCGTTTTTCCTGCTTTTCCGCCGAAAAAGGATAATTTTTCTCGCCGCGCCGTTTCAAAAACCATTTGCTATCCATTAACCGCCCTTTATACTAATTCGCAGTTAAAATGCTTAACAGAGCGCATCAGATTTTTTGTTC
>ERZ857998.1653-NODE-1653-length-24098-cov-3.320800_pt1 | contig 24098 bp, 14 predicted proteins | sample MGYA00519954_ERZ857998 | MGnify/ENA primary metagenome ERZ857998 (study PRJEB31778, sample SAMEA3449424) | human gut metagenome | biome: human gut; feature: human-associated habitat; material: faeces | place: United Kingdom | collected 2010/2012 ...
TAGGATACATGACTTTTACCCCGCATAGGATACACGATTCGAAATACTCGTAAAATCCGACACGTGGGGCACAATAGAATAAACAGTAATTCTTGAAGGAAAGTGGTGTGTTGTGCCTGAGAATTCACTCGAGGAAGCGCGGTTCGATCATGTCAGTGATACCGGTGAACTCGTCTTTGTTTCAGGTGCCAGAAAGTTCTCTGTGAAGGTCGATGAGGCGCTTGAAAGAGCCATTTTGGAGGCCAAGCAGATTCGTTCCGAAGTGCAGGAAAAACAGCAGACGCACATTCCGATCACCCTGCCGATTTCGCAAATTCAGTCGTTGATTCGCGCCGGCGCCGATCCCGCGCGTGTTGCGGAAAGATATTCGTTGAGCGAAGCGCTCGTTCGGCGTTTCTCGGCGTCGGTCGAAACGGAGAAGCAATATGCGATTGAGCAATTCCTCGCCGTTCCAGCACCGAAAGAAAGCCGTGTACGTACGCTTTCCGAACTGATTGAACGCACATTCGCGGCAGCACGGGTGCGTTTGGAAGACGTGACTTGGAAGGCTACCAGGCTTGGCTTGGAACCTTGGAAAATCAGCGCTCAGTTCGTTTCCTCCGGCCATACCATCTGCGCGGAATGGTCGTGGAACATGCATGACAACGCCGTAAGCTGTTTGAATTCCGCTGCACGCAAGCTCATCGGGGAACAAGACGCGCCAAAGGAAGGACACGCCGAGAAACACGCCGACGAGAATTTCCTCGCTTCGCTGAATCTTCCGGGAAATTCCGCCCGATCGGCGCGAATCGAACAGACCGTATCGGCATGGAACACGCCTGAACCGTCCCTGCCGGTGGCGCGCCCCTCAACGGCACCTTCCGTTCCAATCGCGCCAATCGGCGTGTCTAACGAATTCGGCACGCCGAACACATCGAGTGCCGCCGCCGACATCTCCCTACCAAACCGATCGGCAGACGCTGTGACGAAAACCGACGTCAGTGCAACAGGCGATGCTCAGAACACCATCGCGCCCGCATCGGATACCGCCTCGAACACCGCAAACACGAATCAAACACCTGATCCGCACAGCCAAAACACCACCAAATCGAAGCGGCGCGCAGGACGCTCCGCCGTGCCAAGTTGGGATGAGATTCTGTTCGGCGACTGAACCAAACCCTGCATGTTAGGCCACGTCGATCAGACAGGGGATATCGGACTCGAGCATGGTGAGCGAGCCATGCACGCTTGGCAGATGCATCGCCTTTTCCGCCTGAGTGCGGGAATCCACGATGGTGACGGCCTTCGTGGCCGATACAATCACATCACCAATCATCGGTTCGACGCGCGAGACCACAGGTCCGTACACACCCTCCGCAATCGCCTGCGATCGCGTACGCACTTGTGCCCGGTCTCCCAGCACATCACGCCACCGCGCGGCGATGTTTTCCGGTGCCTCGCCCTGTTCCGCATAGAGCATGACGCAACGCGGTTCACCGCCGACATGGACGACACCCTGCATGAGCCGCTGATCCTGCGCAATATCAATCACGGATTCGGGATCAGTGGTGATCATACCGTGATCCGCTACAATCACAATCAATGTGCCTTTGGGCACGCTGCGGCGAAGAAGGCCAAGCTGACCGTCAACACGCTCGTACGTGCCAATCCATTTATCGGAATCCCAGCCGTAGTTATGCCCGACCTTATCGGTATCACGCAGATACAGGTATGTCAGTCCGGGATTTTTCGCCGCTTGGGCCGCGACCGCGACACGCTTGCGCGGATCATCGTTGGAAATGTAGTCACTGCCACGTAAGGCAGCCTGCGTCAACGCGGAAAACGCGAATTTCGGCAATCCAGAACTGGTCACACGAACGCCTTGTGCGCTTAGCCGTTCGAACATGGTCGGCTGCTGCTGCAACTCAAGCGGAGGAACCGCATTTCTGAAGGAAATCAGCTGACATATTTCGCCGGTTTTCGGATTGAGCTGCGTATAGCCGGTCATACCCGTCATACCGGGGCATGTTCCCGTACCGAATGTAGACATAGCTGCGACGGTAGTGCTCGGCATGCATGTGGCGATGGGACGCTGATTGGCTGACTCGTTCATGAGGGACCGCAAGTAAGGCGCATGCCCCAGTCTCATGTTGAGGTTCCAGTAGCCGAGACCGTCCACGAGCACTACGACCGCGGACGCCGCGTCCGGCAGCCCAAGCGCTTCCTGCAGAGCTTTCGGGTCAGAATGAATGTCCGTTGGCATGGGGCAGCCAATGGCGTTGGAAACCGCAGGAAGTACCGACGACAGGTGCAACGCTCCCCCACGGATCCCTTCAGATGGCATGCCATCTCCGTAGCATGCCGGTTCGGTCATGGTAAGCAGCTCTTCGTCGCTTGGCACTTCAACACTCATGACTCCTATTCAAGCACCGCGGTGGTACCGGCTGGTAACATTGCTAGGTTGATTACCATTACTTTTCCGTGAGGAGATTCACCGCATGGTGTCGCACCGCAAATCGGCAAAACCAGCCTTTGACCCGCGTACGGTCAAAGAGAACATCGTCGAAACACCGTTGAACGAGGAGATGAGCAAGTCCTTCCTCGAATACGCGTATTCGGTGATCTATGCCCGCGCGTTGCCCGATGCCAGAGACGGTTTGAAGCCGGTGCAGCGCCGCATCATCTACCAGATGGGTCAAATGAACCTCAATCCAGATCGTCCGTACATGAAGTCGGCCCGTGTGGTCGGCGAGGTGATGGGTAAGCTTCACCCGCATGGCGATTCCGCGATTTATGAGGCGATGGTCCGTCTTGCGCAACCGTTTGCCATGCGTCTGCCCCTGGTAGACGGCCATGGTAATTTCGGATCCCTTGATGATGGTCCGGCAGCATCGCGTTACACCGAGGCTCGCATGGCCCAGGCTGCGCTTGGTATGAACGCGAATATCGCCGAAGATACAGTGGATTTCACACCGAACTACGACAACAAGCTGCAGGAGCCAACCGTTTTGCCTGCCGCGATTCCAAATCTGCTCGTCAATGGCGGTTCCGGCATCGCCGTCGGCATGGCCACGAATATGGCGACGCACAATCTGGGCGAAGTGGTTGCCGCAGCCAAATATTTGATGCATCATCCTGATGCCACGTTGGAAGAGCTTATGCGCTATGTTCCCGGCCCTGATTGGCCGAGCGGTGGCGTGATTGTGGGACGCAAGGGCATTCGTGAGGCCTACGAAACCGGTCGTGGCGCGTTGACCACGCGTTCGGTAACGCATATTGAAAACGTAACCGCTCGTAAGAAGGCAATTGTCGTAACGGAACTGCCGTTCATGGTCGGCCCGGAACGTGTGTTGGAACGTATTTCCGAGGGTGTGAAAAATCGCAAGCTGGAGGGTATTTCCGGCGCGATCGACCTGACGGACCGCCATAACGGCACTCGCCTTGTCATTGAAATCAAAACCGGTTTCGACCCGAACGCAGTACTGGCGCAACTGTTCAAGCACACACCGCTGCAAGACAATTTCACCATCAATAACGTGGCGTTGGTCAACGGCCGCCCACACACCATGGGCTTGAAGGAAATGCTTCAGGTGTGGGTAAATCATCGCCGTGTGGTGATTCGCCGTCGTAGCGAATTCCGCAAAAAGAAGGCGCTGGAACGTCTGCATTTGGTTGAAGGCCTTCTGCTTGCGATGGTCGACATTGACGAAGTGATTCAGGTGATTCGCTCGTCTGACGATGCCGAAGCCGCAAAGACGAAGCTCATCAAGGTGTTTGATCTGGATGAGATTCAGGCACAGTACATTCTTGACCTGCGCTTGCGTCGCCTGACGAAAATGAGCCGCATCGAGCTTGAAGCGGAACGCGACGATTTGAAGCAACGTATCGAGGAATTGGATCGCATTCTCGCCTCCACTGAGGCGCTTGACGGCGTGGTGATCGCCGAAATGGACGAGGCTGTTGCCACGTATGGCACGCCACGTCGCACTGTGCTGTTGGATGAAGACGCTGACGGCAGGCTTGTGCCTGTTGCAGCGCATGGCGATGATGGCGTATCCGCCTCCGCTGTGGCTGCGGCACGCGCTGCAGCCACAGTGTCGTCTGCCGCCGCCGATGTCGCCGCTGCCGCGAAGGCCGCGAAAAAAGCCGGTGAAGACAATGCCGCAGCCATGGCTTTGCAGATCGACGACGAACCGTGCGCGGTGATGTTGTCGGCCACTGGTCTGATCGCACGCACCTCTGAAGACGCGTTGGAGCGTTGGGAGAATCGCTCTTCTGCCGACCAGCGTGTAAAGGATGATCAGATTATTTCGATCTTCCGCACGACCACGCGTTCCTCATATGGTTTGATCACATCTGCCGGCCGTCTGATTGTGGCGCATGTCGTGGAATTGCCGGTTGTGTCTGCGGATGGACCGCTCCACGTGACTGGCGGCGTTCACGCCGAAGAGTTAATCGGCACGACGGAAAACACCGATCCAATTCGTGGTGAACGGGTGATCGCTGCGATCGCCATGCCATCCGTCGACGATTCCGGTGATAATGCCGTAGAGCCCACTCCTCTTGCATTGGGTACGCGCAATGGTGTAGTCAAGCGTTGGAATCGCGAATCGCCCACCACCATGGATTCATGGAGTGTCATCGATTTGAAGGATGATGATGAAGTTCTGGCTGCCGCTGAAGCGCGTGACGAGGATCGGCTGGTGTTTGTATCCACCGACTCCTCCCTGCTGACGTTCGAGGCGAAGAACGTACGCCCGCAGGGACGCACTGCCGGAGGCATGGCAGGCATTCGCCTGGCTGAAGGCTGCTCAGCGGCTGCGTTCGCGGTAGTTCCCGCCAGCAAGGTGGCGTGGAATTATGAAGAAGGCGAGAATGGCCTGTTCTCCGCGTCTGGAGCTGTGGTGTTGACGGTTGCGGGCGATTCCGAAGCGTTGCCGGGTACGGAGAATGGTTCTGCGAAGGTAACCCCGTTGGAAATGTATCCGACGAAGGGCCGCGGTACCGGTGGCGTTCGTTCGCAGCGCTTCCTCAAGGGACAGGATACGTTGGTTCTCGCATTTGTGGGCGCATACCCAGTACACGCCTCCACACAGGGCGGTGCCGGCGTGGAATTGCCGAAGCCGGATATGCGTCGAGATGGCTCTGGCACGGAGCTTTCCGCACCAATCGCCATCATCGGCTAACTTGTTTTTCATTGACAATGCCCGTATCTTGCGATGGCTGGGATCGTTTTGGTTTCGCCTGTGCTTGCAAGATGCGGGCATTGTTGTTGTCGGCACAGTTCTGCCAGTGCGTCCGTTTCGTTCGCTTTGGCTCAGGCAATGTAACACCAAGCTAGCAGTAGAGCTTCATGCCTTGCGGACTGTCGACGAAGCCGGCCGCATGAAGGATCTGCCGATTCGCATTCCGTTCCTTTAACGACATACCGTTCATTTCGCTGAAACTGATGCTGCCACTGGGCTGTCGTTGCAATGCGTAGGCAAATTCGGCGCAAGCTGGTTTCAATATTGTCTCGTCAGTTACGAAGCTGACGATTTTATGACTCTTTGGCACGGCAAACAACACGGGTTCGCCTTGTCTGAGTACGATGACGGAGCCAGATCTACGTGCCGGTTTGAGGTAATCCTGTTCTGGCCAGGCGATTGCGGAACCAATAAGATTGGCGGGATCAGTCACATCGAGTGCCGCGCAGGATTGACTATGCCATTGCGTATCGCTACGAAGCGCGTCGATGGTTTCTCGCTCCGCGAATTGTGCCGCGCCGAAACCTTTCACGAACATGCCTCGGACCAGTGTGCCATGTTCTTCCATTCGTTTGAGTACTGGATAGAGTGATGAAAATCCTCCGGCAATCCGTTCCTTATCAACCAAAGGAGCGGCAATCACCCCATATCGATCCAACAGCGAGTCGATGAGCGCCAACTTACGCTCCTCCACACTTGCTGCATGCGCCGCATCATCAATGCCGGTATCTCTGTTTTTAGACATGGCAGGCTCGATGACACTGTCTAGCGTTTTATTTGATAGAACGGTTCGCCCATCACCACAAGCTACAGCGGACCATAATCCACTCAAGCTCAATGGTGTTGGAGGACGCATGGTGACGCGCCTACGTGCGACACGACGAGGTGTGCGAACAGTTTTGCCTCCGTGTAGGAGCGTTCGCACTGGCGTGAACGAGCCGTTCGTCACTTTTCCTTGCCATACCAGTGACCATAGGGCTTCCTCGAACTGTTGCTCACCCCATGCGGGGAATATGATTTCGCCTGTTTCAGGGTTCACCTGCACTTCGGCATGCTGCTGCCAGATGGTTTTGACTGCGGCTGAAAGCTGTTGAATGGGGAACGCTCCGCCACCGCTCAATGCTGCTAGCACGGCTTCCGGCATAGTCAATGTTTCATTATTTTTCAGTTCTTCCAATGTCGGTTCAGATGGGTTGAGCAGCAAAGAACCCGCTGGATAGAAGGCGATATCACCAGCTTCTTTGGCGTTGGATCCACTCGCTTTCGAGCCGACCCATACCACATCCGATGATGAAATGAGCTCGTCGAGCATGCTGGGCTGATACTCACGCACACGTGCCGGGAATACCGTGGATTCCCATACCGAAGCGTTCAGGAACACGCCTTCCAACTGTTCGATGACACGCATCAGACCATCGACGCCTTCGTAGCGTTCACCTCCAACAGGACCAACTCCTTGACGATCAAGCAGAAAAGCCTGATAGACGCTCGGATCGACCGGTTTGACGGCTTTTCGGGCCCTGGCAAGAGACAACGATCGAATACGCCGGAAAACATCTTTGTGAAGCCATTGCTGAATAGCACTCTTTTCGGAAGTCTCACCTAAATCAGTGAACCTTCCTTTGATGAGTTCACCTCGAGCATCCAGCTCATCAAGCGCATGCACCGCTTGTGCCGCGTCAACATCAAGTTCGGCAATCATCTTGTCGGAGGTGAATGGGCCATGCGTCTTGGCGTATCTCGTTACGCGCCCGTTGATATCTTCTTCGGCGAGATCATTCCAGAATGTTCGTTTGGCAAGCTCGTCTTCCACCTGTGTAACGGCTTCGGCATCCAACAATGATGCCATGTTCGTGCTCCCTAAGAGCCGTTCCAGTGCTTCCGGATCCATGGACAGCAATTGTGTGCTTCGTTCGGCCTGCGGCACGTCATACTGGTACATCACCGAGCCAACGAAACCAAACAGCATATTCTCCGCGAACGGAGACGGCGTTTCGGTAACCACTTCCGACAACCGTATCGTCCCAGTATTCAACCCGTTCATAATCGTGTGCAATGCGGGAAGATCATACACATCCTGCAGGCATTCGCGCGCGGTTTCCAGCAGTAGGGGAAAATTCTTACGGGTACGGGCCGCATTCAATAGTTGTGCGGCCTTCAATCTCTGCTGCCATAGCGGCACACGCTTACCTGGACGAGTGCGCGGCAGGAAAAGTGATCTGGACGCGCATTCGCGGAATCGGGCCATGTAGAGCACGCTTTCGCCAACCTGTGTCTCAACGATGCGTTGCAATTCGTCCGCGTCGAACAGCAGCAGCTCATGCATCGGCAAATCGCCATAACCGTCCGGCAATCGTAGAACAATGCCATCGTCGGCCGCATACACTTGACCATCGAAACCAAACCGCTGTTTGATTCGAGTGGTAATAGCCAACGCCCAAGGCTCATGCACGCGCCTACCGTATGGCGAGTGGATGATAATGCGCCAATCCCCACCTTCATCCTGACAACGTTCCACCACGAAATCACGATCCGAAGGAATCACACCGGTCGCCTCACGTTGTTCGTCAAGCAGTTTGGCAAGATTGCTTATGGCATTGCAGTCAAGACCATCCCGCTTCAAACGTTGTGTGGCCTCACGGTCGAATCGCACTTCCGATACAGTTTGGACCGTATTCTGATCACCATTCTTTGCTGGTTCATGTCTGTGCAATCTTTGGCTGAGTTCGCGTGTCAAACGTCCTTGTGCCAATCCGAAACCATAATCGCGCCCGTCCTGGTCTCCATGCCAGAATGGCAGGCGTGCAGTACGGCCTGGTGCGGGAACCACCACTACCCTGTCCCGTGTGATCTCTTGGATCTGCCAAGTCGAAGTCCCCAAGGTGATGATGTCTCCCACACGGGATTCGTATACCATTTCCTCATCCAGCTCACCTACCCGTCGAGGGCCCGGACCGGAGCCTTCCTCCGGAAGCACCACCGTGTACATGCCACGGTCAGGTATGGTACCGCCGCTGGTCACTGCCAAACGTTGCGCTCCTGGACGTGCGGAAATCAGCCCCGCTTCTTCGTTATATTGCAGCGGCGGGCGGAATGCGGAAAAGTCCTCACTGTTGTATGCGCCTGTCATCATGCCGATAACCGCATCGAACATGGACCGATCGAGATCTCGGAAAGGCTCGGAACGACGCACGCGGTCGTACCAATCATTCGTAGAAAGATCTTCCATGGCCGCGGCCGCAACGGTCTGCTGTGCGAGCACATCCAGAGGATTGCGGGGCATTCGTAATGGTTCTATAGCCCCTTCCCGCATACATTCCATGCTGGCTGTTATGCCAATAATCTGCTGTCGGGTTATAGGGAAGAACAACGCATGAGAGACTCCCCCGACATTGTGGTCGGCACGGCCCACTCGCTGCAATCCCGATGCGATCGACAATGGGGCGGCCACCTGAATCACTAGATCCACAGAGCCCATATCGATGCCGAGTTCCAAGCTGGAGGTGGCCACCACACAACGCAACTGACCGCGTTTCAACTGCTCTTCGATCCGTTTGCGCCGATCTTTTGACACGGACCCGTGATGTGCCATGGCAATCACATCAACATCGTCATGCGATTCAACCAACATGGTGGTGGCCCCCACCACCGAATCGTAATGCCCGGCAAATTGCTCACGGCCTTCCGGTGAGCCCAAATCACGGTGCTCACTCAAATCGGTCGCCTCCGCGCCCTGTTTCGACTCCGCATACATGTCGTTGAGCCGTGCAGTAAGCTTCTCCGCCAATCCACGCGAGTTGACGAACACCAATGTGGTTCGATGCCGCAACACCTCATCGAGAATGGACCGTTCAAGAGCCGGCCATACCGAACCACCTGTAGCGCTAGTATCAAGCATATTGCGCAATGGTTCCACGGCTCTCAAGTCCATAGCCGGAACAGCGCCGGGGTTCACCACCGTTACCGGTTGCGAACCTCCAAGGAACCGCGCTACTTCCTCAACGGGATTAACGGTTGCCGATAACCCTATGCGCTGCACTGGATGTCCGATCATATCGTCAAGGCGTTCAAGACTTAATGCGAGATGCGCGCCTCGCTTCGAACCCGCGACCGCATGCACCTCATCGACGATCACCGTCTCCACACCCGCCAATATGCTGCTCGCTTTGGAAGTAAGCAGCAGGAATAATGATTCCGGCGTGGTGACGAGAATATCCGGCGGATGGCTGACGATTTTCGACGTTGTTCAGGTGTGGAATCACCGCTGCGCATAGCCACTTCAACATCGGGGACGGGCAGTCCCATCGCCTCGCACTGTTGAGCAATTCCCTGCAATGGCAATTCAAGATTCTTCGTCACATCGACGCCAAGCGCCTTCAACGGCGAAATATACAGCACTTTGACGTTACGCTTCGTTTTCTTGTGGGAACCTTTCTTCACAGTTCTTCGTTCCGCATGGCTCTCGGTTGCCGCGGTTTCGCCATGAACGTCCACTCCTGCGGAACGCACTCCGCCCGCCATAAGCCGGTCAAGAGCCGAAAGGAACGCACAGAGGGTTTTACCCGACCCAGTGGGCGCCACAACGAGCACGTTCTCGCCGGAATGGATGGCCGGCCACGCCTGCTGCTGGGCTTCGGTGGGCCGGTTGAACGCATGTTTGAACCATGCTTTGGTCGGCTCCGAAAACAAGTTCAAACATTCGCACATACGTTCGATTATCGCATCACCGTAAGACGTCACTCGTCTTCGCCGTCAACCCATTCGAGCACTTCTCCCGGTTGACAATGCAATGTCACGCATATGGCATCAAGCGTGGAAAACCGTATCGCCTTGGCCCGTCCGTTCTTCAACACCGAAACATTGACCGGCGTTATGCCTATAGCCTCCGCCAGTTCACTGACGCTCATTTTTCTTTTGGCGAGCATCACGTCAAGTAGTTCAATATGAGGTGTTGAACGCTTTTCGTGATTTCAATCCGATGGCGCTCACTCTTCACATCATGTTCATCGTATTGCCGTGGCCGTACTGCTTATCGTATGGTATGTTGCACTCGGTTTTAGTAACCCTAACCGTATATGCGAAATCTACAATGCTGCTCACGGCATCGCAGACGCAGTGGCGGCAACGCCCTACCAGCCGATGGTCTGACCACCGCACTTTTTACGCAGGCTCTCGTGCATGATCACCATAAGCACCAGGAAAACCAACATGTACAGAGGGAACCACAGCACGCTGATATGCTGTGCGATCAAGCCGAATACCGGCGGCATGCACATCGAGCCGACGTATGCGCATGCCATCTGCATGCCGACGATCGCCTGCGATTTGTCTTCGCCGAAATATGCCGGCGTGGAATGAATGACGCACGGATAAATCGGAGCGCAGCCGAGACCGATGATCATCAGCCCCACAATAGTGCCGATATTGTGCGGCAACGGCAACAACATGCTAACGATACCGGTCAGCACGAGCGCCTGGCCTAGGCGGATCATAGTCGGATCGTTGAACTTCATGGTCAGAAAGCCACTCGCCAAGCGGCCTACGGTGATGCCGATGCAGAACAGACTGGCCCACATGGCGGCTGTGGTCTTGTCAATACCTTTGCCGAGCACCATGTAGCTACTACCCCACAGCATGGCCGTGGATTCCAACGCACTGTAGCAGAAGAACATCACCAGGATTTCTTTGGCACCGCGAATGGCAAGCACGCCTCGTACACCAAGCGGTTTGCGAGTTTCATCATTGGCCGTTCCGTCGGATTCGCCGGAAACTTCGCCCGTCTTTGCCTCGGAGCGCTTCTTCCACAGTGGCAGGCTGAAAATAAGAATGGCGGTGAGCGCAACCTGCAGTATGGAGATGTAACGGTAGCCCCACGGCCAGCCTTGACCCGCACCCAAGGCAAATCCCATGACGTATGGGCCAGTCAATGCGCCGATGCCCCACATGGCGTGCAGCCAGCTCATATGACGGCTCTCGTAGTGAATGGCCACATAATTGTTGAGGGCCGCGTCAACTCCGCCCGCTCCCAAACCGTACGGGATGGCAAGCAGAATCAGCACCCAATAGTTCGGAGCCACCGAAAAGCCAAACAACGCCAACGCCGTCAATGCCACGGAAACCGCGGTGACTTTGCCCGCTCCAAAATGCAAGGTCATACGGTCGGAAAGCAGCGCAGAGACAATGGTTCCAGCAGAAATCGTCATGGAAATGCCGCCAGCCCAAGAGATGGGTGCACCTAAATCGACACTCATCGTCGGCCATGCGGCACCCAACACAGCATCCGGCAAACCAAGACTGATGAACGCCACATAGATTACGGCAAGCAAAAGATTGACCACGCCCCACTCCCTCTTGACTGATAGCTGCAGAAGACAATATCAGTCGTCATTGTAAACATATCTATCTACCGATCGGTAACTGCTCAATTGCACTACTTACCGCAGAATCTTCAATCCCTATCTCGCGAAACCATATACCGTCTTCGCTAAGAAAACGCCCTCCGCAACGTCTTTGACGCAACGGAAGGCGAACCATCGAAAACACCGATCAGGTATCGATCTTGGAACGGTCGAAGTCATCGGCATTCTCAACAATGAATGCCTTTCGAGGAGGCACATCGTCACCCATCAGCAAGCTGAAGATCCGACTGGCCTGTTCGGCATCTTCCATACGAATACGGCGCAACATGCGCGTGCGTGGATCCATGGTGGTGTCAGCCAACTGATCGGCGTCCATCTCACCAAGACCCTTGTAACGCTGGATGTCTTCGTTATAGCCGATGCGCTTCTTGTCAAGCTCCGCCAATTTTCCAGCAAGCTCATCGTCGGAATACGTGTAGATGTACTCCCCCTTGCGAGCTCCGGTCAAGGCAATGCGGTGCAGCGGAGGCACAGCCGCATACACATGGCCATGCTCGATGAGCGGCCGCATGTAACGGTAGAACAAGGTGAGCAGCAGAATGCGGATATGCGCACCGTCAACATCTGCATCGGTCATCATAATGACCTTGTTATATCTTGCCTGCTCAATGTCGAAGCTTGCACCGGAGCCAGCACCGACCACCTGAATAATCGCCGCGCATTCCTTGTTCGACAACATCTGCGACAGCGATGCCTTCTGCACGTTAAGGATTTTGCCGCGAATCGGCAACAACGCTTGGAAGCCGGAGTTACGTGCGGCCTTGGCGGTACCGAGTGCGGAATCACCCTCCACGATGAACAGTTCGGCTACATCGTCATTACCCGGCTGGCAGTCAGACAGCTTCGGAGGCATGGACGCCGATTCGAGCGCGTTCTTGCGACGGGTCACCTCTTTGGTCTTACGCGCCTGAATGCGGGCATGCATTTCGCCGACGATCTTCTCAAGCACGCGACCGGACTGTTCCTTATAGCCGCGCTTGGATCCGGTGATCATCTCGCCGAACTGCTTGTCAGTCATTTTGCTGACGATCGGCTTGACCTGCGCGGTGCCAAGCACATCCTTGGTCTGGCCTTGGAACTGCGGTTCGGCGATACGCACGGTGATGACGGCCACAAGACCGGACAGAATATCATCACGTTCGACCTTCATGTTGGAATCTTTGAGATTCACCTTGAGCTTGCGCGCATTGTCTTCAATGGCCTTACGAATCTGCTTGGTCATTCCCAACAAGTAGCCGTCCACATGCGTGCCGCCTCCGGGGGTCTCCACCACATTGACGAAACTGCGCATGGTGGTGTCGTAACCGTTGGTCCACCGCATGGCGATGTCAACGGCGCACTTTCTTGTAACCTTCTGCGCATGCAACTCGCCGCCGTCGCCAACGGCCTGGGTTTCTTCAACGTAAGTGTCTTCGCCAGTAACGCGCCAAATGTCGGAAACGGCTTCACCCTTGGACAGGTAGTCCACGAAATCCCTCACGCCACCGGTATGGCAGAATTCCTCGATACGGGCATGCGTGTATTTCGATTCCTGAGGTTGTGCCACGGCATCGGTTTCCACCGTCTGACCTGCGACGGCATTTTCAGCATCGCCGCTTTCGTCGCTTTTCTGCGTTTGCGCATCGTTATCCGCTACCGGTTCCTGAGATTGCGCAACTTCCTGCGTTCCTTCAAAATCCTGAGATTTGTCGTCCGCAGTATTCGTAATATCGTCGACTTCCAGCATTTCATCGATGGATTCATCGCCGGTTTCCGGAATATTCTCGTCGATGACGGTGATTTTCAATCCCGGCACCAGGAAACTGGTTTGCCTGACACGGTCGATCAGCTGCTCGTAGCTGAATTCTGCGGTATCGTTGAAAATCTCCGGATCAGCCCAGTAACGAATGCGGGTACCGGTGGTCTTCGGACTGACCTTGCCAATGATCTCGAGTTCGGTCGGACGGTTCTTGCGCGTGCGCTTGAACGGCGCGTCCGGCGACGGATGCTCCGGATCGACGTCGGTATATACCCCCGGATGACCCTGATGGAATGACATGTGATGGGTTTTGCCATCACGATCCACTTCCACATCAAGCCTAGAGCTCAACGCGTTCACCACGGACGAGCCTACACCATGCAGGCCGCCAGAGGCGCCGTACGAAGAGTTGCCGAACTTCGCGCCGGCGTGCAGCTTGGTCAACACCACTTCCACGCCGGTAAGCTTGGTCTTCGGCTCAATGTCGACAGGAATACCTCGTCCGTTGTCGGCGACTTCCACGGAACCGTCAGAATGCAGCGTCACGATGATATGGTTGCAGACACCAGCAAGGGCCTCATCGACGGAATTATCGATGATCTCCCATAAACAGTGCATCAAACCTTGGCTATCGGTGGTGCCGATATACATGCCTGGGCGCTTGCGCACCGCGTCAAGACCTTCGAGCACAGTAAGACTGCCTGCGCCGTAGTTGTCCTTGTCCTTCGCCATTTCCCTCATTCCGACTTGCTTATTCGCTTCGGTTTTTCAAAAACATAAAAACGTCTTGTAGATGTAAGAAGTCGAGAAATTCGACATTCCCGCCGGATTTCTCGACTTCATTCACACACGTATCGTCTGATCACTGATCAAGGAAGTCACGCAACGTCTGCGAACGAGACGGGTGACGCAGCTTCGACATGGTCTTCGACTCAATCTGGCGAATACGTTCACGGGTTACGCCATACACACGGCCAATGTCGTCGAGCGTTTTCGGCTGACCATCTTCCAAGCCATAGCGCATCTTGATCACACCGGCCTCGCGCGGAGACAGCGTCTCAAGCACCTGCCTGAACTGTTCCTGCAACAGCGAGAAAGCAACCGCATCGGACGGTGCGATGGCGTCGGTGTCTTCGATCAGATCACCGAACTCGGAATCGCCGTCCTCGCCCAGCGGGGTATGCAGGGAGATAGGCTCACGACCGTACTTCTGCACTTCCTGCACCTTCTCGACTGGCATGTCAAGCTCGCGCGCAAGCTCATCCGGCGTAGGTTCGCGGCCAAGATCCTGAAGCATCTGGCGCTGCACACGGGATAGTTTGTTGATCACTTCGACCATGTGCACAGGCACACGAATGGTACGCGCCTGATCGGCCATGGCTCGGGTAATGGCCTGGCGAATCCACCACGTGGCGTAGGTGGAGAACTTGAAGCCCTTCTTCCAATCGAACTTCTCAACAGCGCGAATCAAACCAAGGTTGCCTTCCTGAATCAAATCCAAGAACAGCATGCCGCGTCCGGTGTAGCGCTTGGCCAGCGACACCACGAGTCGCAGGTTAGCCTCCAACAGGTGGTCCTTGGCACGCCTGCCATCGTTTGCGGCCCACTTAAGCTCGCGCTTGCGCTTGAAGTCCATCTGGTCGGATTCGGTGTCCAGCAGGTGCTGGGCATACAGACCAGCCTCAATACGCTCGGACAGGTCGACTTCCTGCTCCGCGTTCAGCAGGCTCACTCGACCGATCTGCTTCAGGTAATCCTTGACAGGATCGGCGGTCGCTCCTGCTGCGATCACACGACGCTTCGGGTTGCCGGACGGAGTCAGATTCTCATCATCGTCATCGTCTCGCACCACGAAAGCGCCTTTTTCCTTGGGCTCTTCCGGCTTCTTGCGTTCTTCCTCGTCGTCATCATCCTCCGGCTCGGATTCCTCGTCATCATCGAGATCGTCATCATCATCCGAATCGACGTCATCGAGATCGTCATCGAAATCATCGAGATCGGGGTCATCCACCTGAGCGTCCTCATCGTCAAGGACGTCATCCTCAATCTGCTCCTCTTCCTTCTTGGCGGGGGCGCTCTTCTTGGCGGTGGTCTTGCGAGGGGTCTTCGTGGCAGGGGTTTTCTTCGCTGCGCTTTTCTTGGTGGAGGCTTTACGCGTGGCGGCTTTCTTCGTGGAGGTGGTCTTTTCGGTCAGATCAGCCTGTTCCATGCTTGCCGTCGTTTCCTTGGTGGCCAAACTTATCCTCCTATTGATCCTGCCAGAAGCGTATACCACAAGGACCCACTTCTGGCAAGGGCAAATCGTCAACTATGTGAGTAAACCATCTTGCAAGGACGATTATTCCCGCATAATGAGGCCTTCACGCGCAAGTCACGCCACTTTACGGCGTGTTGCTTTAGGTTTCCGATGTCCAGGCAGGCCCGATATGCCGTTCGACCGCCGAACATACGATCGACGCCAGCGAACACCGATCATCTATCGCGAGCGCACTGATGGCTGCCGCTATGGCGCCTTCCTGACCCATCCACCACATGATGTAGCTGATTACGGCGAACGGCTGCGCCCGATATGGTTTGGGAATCATATCGATGATGTCAAACAGCATGTTGATCGCTTGGTCGCAACGTTTCATATCTGGTCTGGCTGATGGGTCGCGGAATGCATCGCTGAGCAGCTGTTCCAAACGTTGCGCATTGCTTGGCTGCTTGGGTCGTTCGGCGAAATCCATAAGGAACTCCCGACTGGCGCGTTGCTCATCGACTATGGCGGAGATGAGGAACGCATCGCGTATGGACAGCATTTCGCCCATGCCCACTGTAATTCGTATGACCGTGTTCCTATCGAGGCTGCATTCGGTACGTGTCACGCTTACTCGGCATGACTCGTCATTTTCCGCCGACGCCTGTTCGAGCGCGTCCATCCATATGAGAAACGCCTCTGATATGAGGGAGCGCACCGCTTTGCGCGTGCCATTCGATCGGCGATCTTGTTCGAATTGGTTGATGGTTTCTTTCATTTCCGTTCCGGTGATGCGTACGGTCCTGTCGACTGTCATTGTTCTGTCCTCCTTGGCATGGTTGATCGGCTTCTCTGCGCGCCGCTTGTATGGCACTATGTCTGATGCGCTGAGGCGATGCGCTGTTTTTCGGGGCTTGTGGTCGGAGGATGGGTCTTTCGGCGTTTCGCACAATGGTTTCGGTACCGCAACTATTGCAATCATTGAGCTTTGGTCTTGTCGAACGCCTGTGGATAACTGTTGGTATGACTAGCTCTTCCGATTTGGAACAGATTGAATCGCGCATTGTTTCGTTAGTGAAGGATTTTGCGTTCCTTCATGTGGACGATTCGGTTGCCTCTTCCTGCAAGCCCATCGCAGACATGGTCGCCATGCAAGCGGTCACTTCAAGTGAGGGCGGCAAGCGACTTCGCGCCTTGCTGACGTTGGATTCGTTCCGCGCGTTCGCTTCGGAGGATGTGCTGGAACGCGATTTCGATGCACTACTTGATTTGGCGTGTGCCGTAGAGGTTTTTCAGACCGGCGCCCTGGTGCATGATGACATCATCGATGATTCCGATCTGCGTCGCGGCAAGCCATCCGCGCATCGTGCGTTTTCCACCGATACGCATAGCGAGACTATCGGCCATGGTTTGGGCATCATGCTTGGCGACATGTTGGCCACGGCGAGCGTGGATATCGCAGATAAGGCCGCATCCAAGCTTACTTATGGTTCCAATGTGGTTGCGGCGTTGCTTAATATGCATCGCGAGGTCGAGGTTGGCCAGATACTTGATTTAGCTGTGGAGCTCAACCCGTTGAACGATCCGAACGAGCTGGTGGAAGCTTCGTTGAACGTATTCCGTTGGAAGACCGCCAGCTACACTACCATCGCCCCTCTGGAATTCGGCATGCTTGCCGCTGGTTTAAGCAAGGATGATGCTCGAAGGCACGCATTGGCGGTCGGGTTGCCGCTCGGTTTGGCATTCCAGCTTGCGGATGACCTTTTGGACGTTGTCGGATCAAGCAGGAATACCGGAAAACCTGTTGGCGGAGATATTCGCGAAGGCAAGCGTACCGTGCTTCTCGCCGATGCCATCAACGCTGCGGATGATGGGCAGCGACGTGAGCTTATCGACATGTGGGAAGCCGATTCGCGTTCCGAGACTCAAGTGCAACGCGCCATTGAACTGTTCAGACAGACGGGAGCCATCGCGCAATCCCGTAACAGAATCGCGGATCTGTGGCATGCGTCGAAATCGGCTATCAATGCGCTTGATCTTTCTGAGTATCGCAAATCGCCGCTCGTCGAGGCTTGCGCACGTTTTGTACCTGACGTACGTGCAAATGCGTGACGAGATCCGCGTGTCTTCTGACTGGTATCCGGACAGGACGCGCGTTCGTTGCATAATCCGCAAACCTCTGCTTGTAGACTACAAATGAGAACATTCAGCGTGAAGCGTTTTGAAGAAGGAACCGCAGCAATTAACCATGAGTGAAGCTCCACACGCCCCCGAAGGTCAGGTCATCGAAGGCCGGTATCGGGTCGTCAGCAGAATCGCCGATGGTGGCATGGCCACGGTGTACCAGGCGGTAGACGAGCGCTTGGGGCGCACAGTCGCCATCAAAATCATGCATACGCAGCTGGCTCAGGGGCCGCACCGTGATCAATTCGTGGAGCGTTTCCACCGCGAGGCACGCTCCGCGGCCGCCATCGCCAACCCACATATCGTGCAAGTGTATGATACCGGCGAATTCGACGGTCTTGACTACCTCGTCATGGAGTATGTTCACGGCGTGAATCTGCGCTACGAAATGAACCAGCAAGGCACGTTCAGCGTTCGTGAAATGTTGCGCATCATCGGTGAAACGTTGGATGGCCTTGCTTCCGCACACCGTGCGGGCGTGGTGCATCGCGACATCAAGCCGGAGAACATTCTGCTCAACGACCGCGGCCACGTACAGATTACCGATTTCGGTTTGGCCAAAACGGTTTCGCAGGCGACGCTTTCCTCCACTGGCATCCTGCTTGGAACGGCCGCATATCTGGCGCCGGAAATGATTGAGAGGAACCAGGCCACGCCTCAAGGCGACTTGTACTCCGTAGGCATCATGGCTTGGGAAATGCTCGCAGGCAAGGTGCCGTTCACTTCGAACAATCCGGTGACATTGGTATTTAAGCATGTTCACGAGGATGTGCCAAGCATCATTACCGTCTGTGAGGGCATCAATGCCAATGTGGCTGCATTCATCGCTCACCTCACGGCGCGCGCGGTCGAAGCGCGACCCGCAGACGCTTCCGCCGCACTGGCCGAGTTGCAGAGACTGCAATCCATGCTCGCGGTCAGCGATTGGCAGTATCAGCTTCCCGCGGCAAACGTCAACATATCGCCCAATACCACACAAGCAGAAGATGCCGCTGCCCCGATGAATGAGGGTAATCCGGCTCCACCCACTCCCCCGGCTCCACCAACGCAACAATTCGACGATCGTACACGCAAGCTGGACAGAGTCAAACCGAACATGACGACCGTCATGCCAGTGCAACAACAGAACATTGATCCCGAGGCGACAACGCGCTTCTCGCTGCCGCTGGATGGAGACGTCAATACCGCAGACGGCAGTACGAGGCCGCAATCCCCTGCCATGCAGAACGGCGATTACGGCAATGCTGGAAAGGACAAATCTTCGAAAAAGCATCGTACGCCGCTGATCGTCGCAGGTGTGGCTGCGTTTCTTCTGACGTGTGGCGCAGGCGGCTGGGCATGGTGGTGTTACCAGGGGCCTGGCAGTTATTGGGCCATGCCTCAGCCGGATGGCATGTCGTGCAGCGATTCCGTAGCCTGCCCCATCACTGGTGTGAAATGGAGCGACTATGAGAGTCTGCTAAAGGTTTCTGATATCGAATATGAAGTGTCGGAAAAGTATAGCGATTCCATAACGGAAGGCGATATCATCTCTACCGATCCGGCGAATGTCGGCGATCGTGGCAGCAAGCGTCGCGGTCAGAAGGTCAAGGTCGTGGTTTCCAAGGGAGTCAGGCAGGCGACGGTTCCCGCCGACATTCTCGACGCGACCAGCGCATCCGGCAAGGATCCGATCAATGCGTTGAAGAAGGCCGGATTCGATAATGTCGAGCAGACCACTGCTTCCGATGACACGTATTCCATGGAGGTGCCGCAGGGGGCGTTGCTGTCGTTAAACGTGGATCCCGGTGCCACATTGCCGCATAATACGACGATCACCGTCACCGTGTCGCAAGGACCAAAGCCAGTAACCATGCCTAATATTGTCGGCAAGACGAAGGATGAGGCGCAGCAGACGATGGATGACCTCAAACTCACCGCCAATTGGACGGAATCCTTCGACGATAAGATTCCGCAAGGCCAGGTGATTTCCACTTCCGTCAGCAGCGGCAATACGCTGCATTGGGGAGATAGCGTCGACGTAGTGGTCTCCAAGGGACCGGAAACCATAACCTTACCGAATTATGTGGGTCAGAAAGCCTCTGACGCCAAAGCTGCGTTGGAGAAGCTTGGATTCACGGTCAAAGTGAGTTCGCAGCTCACATTGAACGCCAGCCAAGATAAGAAGGTCGCTTCGCAGGATCCGGTAGGTGGCACCGAAGTACGTATCCGAGACGAAAATGGAACCCCGACCACCATCACATTGAAAATGTATTCCTCACTGTTCTAAAACGTGGGGGAATCGCCGGATCCGGCAACGCGTTTCCCCACAACAGAGTGAGCCCGTCCGATTTCCCGGATGGGCTCACTAATGGCGTTCCGTCTCCGCTTTCAAACCATCTTTGCGGCTGCGTGACAACGACGAAATTCAGTCCTGCTTCAACTGCTCTTCCGCTTCCTTGGCCGCCTTAAGCTGTTCCTTGACTTTTTGTGCGTATTCGTTCACATATTCCTGACCACTCATCTTCTGAATCTCCATGGTCACACGGTCAGTAAGCGAACGCAGGTCGTCATGCGTGATCTGGTCCAACGGTTTTTTTTCAACCTCGATCGGCTTGCCGTAAATCACCATGGTCTTGCCTTTGTCGGGAATGACCTGCCCTGGCTTCTGCAATTCTCGGGAGCCGATGATAGCGGCCGGAACAATCGGACATCCGGTTTCGAATGCCAGACGCGCCGCACCGGTGTGGCCTTTATAGAGACGCCCGTCAGGACTGCGGGTGCCTTCGATGTGGATGCCGAACAGGTGGCCGTCCTCAATGATTTCACGTGCATGGTTCAGCGCGCCCAACGACTTGGAACCACCGGAACGATCCACGGGGAACACGCCAACGGACGTGAACCACCATTTCTTGAACTTGCCTTTGATGCCTTTACCTTCGAAATATTCGGCTTTGCCCATGAAGTGAATCATGCGTGGGCTGGTCAGCGGCAACAGCGCGTCGTCGATGACGGCAAGATGGTTGGCCGCAATAATGGCACCGCCTTCGCGAGGAATGTTTTCAAGCCCTTTTGTGGTCGGTCCCAAACGGTGGATGGCGATCGGTCCTAGGCCTTTAACGAAAAACCAGTAGAGCATTCTTCACGGTCCTCCCAGCGGATGGGCATCCGCTTGATTAAAGTTATCAGTATGACTGACCTCAACAATAGCAATGCCGACGAAGAACACCCAAATGCCGAGTCGCATGGCGGAGGGAATGTTCCCTCCTCTGATGCGAACGATCTGGATGCCGCTTGGGCAGAGTTCGCCAGTTCCCATGCCGACGATTTGAAGGCCGTGGAACACTCACGGAATGCGAAGCGTTTCGAGAAGCATGCGCAGCGACGTGAAAAAGAGGCGCTGCTATCGATTCAGGATCTGGATCAGGGTACATTCACCGACGATATGCCGCAAGGTCGTGGACCACGCGATTTCACGGGTTCCAGCTGGCTGGACACCGATAGCGTGATGGACCGTTATGGAGATGATTTCGTGCCTCCGAGTCCCGAAATCGGACATGTCAAGCTTTCGAAACTCGTGTTCTGGGCGTTGCTGGTCGCCGGAGTCATCGGCATCATCGCTTCCGCATTCATGCCTGCGTTGGCGGCGATTCTGGGATCGATTTTCGGCTTGTGTGCATTGGTTGGCGCCGCAGGGCTTATTGTGCAGCACAAGGGACACTCGCAGACTCGCTTTGATGAGTTTGATGATGGCGCGAGGGTCTGATTTCGACCTTTTCTTCATCGAGCATATTTTCAGAACATCATAAGAATCCTGGCAACGAGTTTTCCATATCGAAAGCCTCGCATCAAAAAATGCGTGTGCAGCACCGGATATTTCGATGCCGCACACGCATTATTATTCAGTTATTGGCAAATATCGATCAGAAAGTCTTGAATCAGGCATTTTTCTTCGACTGAGCGGTGGCGATCCATTGATCAAGCAACGCGGATGCCTTACCGGAGTCGACGGTCTCTTCGGCGATGGCGTAGGCCGCTTTGAAACGATCGGCGAGGCTGGCTTCCGTTGGCACCAAATGTCCATCGGCGACAATCGCGGATGCCGCATTGAGCAGAGCGGTAGTACGGAACGGTACGTCCTTGCCTGCGAGGAAGTCACGGAATAGTTGGGCATTAAGCTCCGGTTCACCACCCTTGAGGTCGGCGACGGTCACTTTGGAGAGACCGAGTTCAACGGTTGGATCAAATTCGTTTTCCGTGACCTTACCGTCCTTGAACTCCCAGATGGATACCGGGCCAGTCGGAGCCATCTCATCCAAGTCTTCGTTGGAGGTGTAGACCATACCGGTCTGACCGTTCGCCGCATATACTTCGGCCATAATCGGACTCATCTTGCGATTGGCACAACCGACCGCCATATGCTTCGGAGCGGCAGGATTGGTCAGCGGGCCCAGCACGGCACGAATCGGACCAACGAAACGCATCGCCGGATGGAAGGTGCGTGCGAAAGCGAAAGCGATGCCGCATTCATTGCCGACTTGGGCAACCTGCTCCGGCTCCAGATCAAGAGGCAGTCCCAACGACTCGAAGCAATCGGCGGTGCCGCACTTGGAAGAAGCTGCGCGATTGCCATGCTTCACGACTTTCACTCCGGAGGCGGCAGCCACCACCGCACCCATAGAAGACAGGTTCACCGTCGCAGCACCGTCACCGCCAGTGCCGACAATGTCAGTAGTTTCGCCGGAGACATTCAATGGGATGGCGTGCCCCACCATCGCCTTGGCCGCGCCGCGTACCTCATCGGCGGTCAGGCCGAGCTGCTGTTGCGTGGCGAGCACCGCGCCCACGGCGGCGGGATTGGCGTTACCCTGCATCAGATCATCGACGAACCACTCGGATTCCTCGGTGCTCAGATGGTCCCCTCCGACCAACTTAGTGAGGATCGACTTCCATGTGATTTCGGCCATGATACCCTCCTTGACGCTTCGGCACGTCATATCGTTGTATGATACCGATTATTGTATCGGGTCTACGTTTCTTGGTTTTCCAACGTCCATATCACGAACAGATGATTCCACAAACCGTCCCACTTATAAAATGCACAGACGATTCCGACATCGATCTCACGTATATCAGATAGCAAAAGAACGGATTAAAAAGGCGGTCTGCGAAAAATCCGCAAACCGCCTTCACCATGCGCGAATCAGCAACGCACTATCTCACACGTCACTACTCGTTCTGTCCGTGGCACATCTTGTACTTGCGACCGGAACCACACGGGCACTGGGCGTTCTTGCCAGTTCCCGGGAAGGTACGGCCATCCGCCCATGGGGAGTGCAATTCCTCGCTCTTCGGACGCTTGTTGGCCGGAACTTTGCCTTCGGCGTGGCTGATCGGCTGCATGCCAACGATGCCAGGTTCGTTCTTCTGCTCGTCGGCCAGTTCGTCGATGACGGTCTTTTCGGACTCATCATCGGTTTCCGGCTCGGCAGGAGCGGTTTCGCCGGTAGGTTCGGTCTCGCCTCCCAGTCCCATCACCGCTTCAGCCGCATTCACGGCCTCATCCTCGTCAGATTCGGTGTCGGTGTCTTCGGTAGTGGCGACACGATCGATATCGACATGGAACAGCAACTGGATGGTCTCCTCCTTGATCGCTTCGATCATGGAGTTGTACATCTGATAGCCCTCGCGCTGGTATTCGACCAGCGGATCGCGCTGGCCCATGCCACGCAGCCCGATGCCATCCTTGAGATAGTCCATCTCATACAGGTGTTCGCGCCACTTGCGGTCAAGAACCGCGAGCACGACACGACGTTCCAGCTGGCGCAGACCCTCTTCACCAAGCTTGCCTTCGAAGTCGGCATACTGGTCCTTGGCGTCGGAAACGATAAGCTCCTGCAGGGCCACGACGGCCTTGTCTCCCTTGAGCTTGGAGACAGCATCCTTGGCTGCTTCTGAATCAACGGCAATCGGGTACACGGCGTTCAGAGCCTTGAACAAGCCTTCCCAATCCCAATCCTTCGGCTTGTCAGAGCCCTTGTTGGCACCCTTGATGTAGCTCAATACCGTCTCGTCGATGAACTTGAGGATATCCTCGTGGATGTCCTCGCCCTTCAGTACGGCCTGACGCTCGGCATAGATGACGGTACGCTGCTTGTTCATCACATCGTCGTACTTGAGCACGTTCTTACGGATTTCGAAGTTGCGTGACTCCACAGCCTTCTGTGCGGTGCGTACGCCCTTGGAAACGCTCTTCGCCTCGATCGGCTCGCCTTCCGGCATGCCCTTGGCCATGACACGCGCCACCAGCTGGG
>ERZ857998.1657-NODE-1657-length-24018-cov-45.362100_pt1 | contig 24018 bp, 19 predicted proteins | sample MGYA00519954_ERZ857998 | MGnify/ENA primary metagenome ERZ857998 (study PRJEB31778, sample SAMEA3449424) | human gut metagenome | biome: human gut; feature: human-associated habitat; material: faeces | place: United Kingdom | collected 2010/2012 ...
TAACAAAAAGGATATTTTCACTCTTGAAAATATCCTTTTTGTCTACAGTCTGAAGGACTGCTTAAGCAGTCCTGAATTAAAAATGTAGAAAGTAAAATGTAGAATTATGGATGTAATTTGAAGCAAATTACCAAAATATTATTTAATTTATAAACTCCGCAAGGAGTTTATTCCTTTATTCTAAATTTTACATTATTAATTTTACATTTCTTAAGGTGTGTTATAAAAGGAGCAGATACTAAGAAGCCAAATAAAAAAGAAAAAATATATATTGAAGTTTTACTATAGAAAAATTTAGTTACAATGCTATAGGATGAGTCAAATATTTTATCTTCTATTACAGTATAAGCCTCATTAATGGCTTTTATGCTAATATAGTCAACAGTATCATTAGGTGTATGAATTTTACTTAAATCACTATGACAAAAGCTAAGGGAATCTATATCTAATAGATTAAAACTAGCATGATCACTTGAATTTTCATAAGCTATCTTTGTATTTACATTATTTCTTTTAGCTATTTTTTCAATGGATTCTAGAAGTTTTGATTCCTTATCTTTATAATTTGTACCTAGCATTAAAGTAAGTGGAAAGTTATCACTTCCAATCATATCAAAGTTAATAACTTCAGCTCCTTTTAATTTATTTAGATTTTTTTCTGCAAAAGCTTTAGAACCTAAAAGCCCAAATTCTTCTGCATTTAAAGCCACAAAAATTATATCTCTTTTTGGTTTACCATAAGTTGCAAGAGACTTTTGAAGTTCAAGCATAAAAGATGTGCCAGAAGCATTATCTAAAGCTCCACCATAAATATTTTTAAGAGCATCAGTACCTAAATGGTCAAAATGAGCAGTTAAAACTAATGGGGGAAGAGATTTAGATGTTCCTTTAATAACTCCTACTACGTTAGATATTTCTTTTTCTTCTGTAGAAAATGGAATATTAATAGAAATCTCGGCTCCATCTCTTAAAGAGTTTAATATTTTATTGTAGGTATCAGTATTTATTAATACCATCATATTGTAAGGAAAATCATGTATAAAAGAACTTCTAAAAGAAAAATTATTATTAGGAGCTAAATGAAATAGAAATTTTCCATTTGTAGTGCTTACTTCAATATAATTAGAAAAGACATTAACCTTATCCTCATTAGAAAAGGTTATTTTTGTGTTTTTAAAATTAATCATATCTTCTTTAAAGTCAACACCATATTTTAGGTTTTCTTCATATCCATCATCATAAGAAATTTTTAAGTAAGGAGTGCTATTATTATTTACTGGAGAAATAACTTTAAAGCTTTCCTTATAGCTATCATTTAGTGGGATAAGCTTATTATCTTGAAAGTTTTTTCTTATTAATTCTTCTAATAAAGAGTTTTCTTTGCTACCAGCAAGTCTACCAGCATATGTGTCAGAAGATAGTATAGCAATGCTTTTTTTTACATTATCAGCGTTAAAGGGTGAATATGTAAAATTTGAAAATAATGATAAAGATAATAAAACTATTGTAGTAAATAGGGATACATAATAAATTATTTTTTTTCTCATAAAAAATACCTCAAAAAATAGTTATAATTAATACTATTAATTAAGGCTTTAAAATATAACAAATATAATTTTCTAAAATATTAAGCTTTCTTGTATATAAGATCAATAAACCCACTTGTAAAGGAAAATAATATACAAATATAAATAGAAATATTTATTTTATTAGAAATTATAGAAAAAACTCCCCCAACTATAAAGCTAAACAAAATTATACAGTTAATAAATTTTGTTAAGGCAGATTTACTAACTATTATTTCTTTAGTAGAAGAAATAAGAATTAGAATTAAAGTTAAAAAATAAAGTATATATTTAAAGGTGGTTGAAAACTCTATAATATAATATTGATTTAAAATGATAAAAATTATGAAAAATACTAGAAGTATATTAATTAGTTTATTAATGAAAATAGAAATTTTATTCATAACATCACCTGATTGTAAATATTTTACAATTATAATTATATACGTTATTTTACATAATATCAAGAGAATAATATATAAAAGTATAAAATTGTATTATAATAGTAATATGATTTTTTTTAGGAGGAAACTTATGGTTGATATAGCAGGAAGAATAGCAGAAGAACTTGGAATAAGCTTAACTCAAGTAAATAATGTTATTAATTTACTTGATGATGGAAATACGGTTCCATTTATTTCTAGGTACAGAAAAGAACAGACTGGTGCATTAAGTGACGAAGTTTTAAGAAAGTTTCAAGATAGATTAATTTATCTTAGAAATTTAAAAGAGAGAAAAGAAGATGTACTTAGGCTTATAGATGAGCAAGGTAAACTAACAGAAGATATCCAAAAATCATTAGAAAAGGCTTTAACTTTAACAGAAGTTGAGGATATTTATAGACCATATAAACAAAAGAAAAGAACAAGAGCAACAATTGCATTAGAAAAAGGCTTAAAGCCATTGGCAGAAGTAATTTTGTCAGGAGAATTTAAGGGAGATATAAAGGAAGAAGCTAAAAAATACATTGATGCAGAAAAGAAAGTTATTATAGAAGAAGATGCAATTAATGGAGCTTTAGATATAATTGCTGAAGAAGTATCAGATGAAGCAAAATATAGAAAATGGATAAGAAACCTAGTTTTTAGAGAAGGAAAGATTGAATCAAAAGGTAATAGTGAAGAGCATACACCTTTTGAAATGTATTATGAATATAGTGAAGATGTATTTAAAATACCACCTCATAGAATTTTAGCTATAAATAGAGGTGAAAAGGAAAAGGTACTTACTGTTAAGATAACTGTTAATGAAGATAAGATAATAAGTTACTTAGAGAAAGAAATATTGAAGGGTAATAATATAACAGATGAATATTTAAAAACTGCAATTAAAGATTCATTAAAAAGATTAATATACCCATCTATAGAAAGAGAAGTTAGAAATGAATTAACAGATAAAGGTGAAGAGGGAGCAATAAAGATATTTAAAGAAAATCTAAAATCATTACTTATGCAACCACCTATAAAAGGAAAAGTTGTTATGGGCTATGACCCAGGGTTTAGAACAGGATGTAAAGTAGCTGTGCTTGATAGTACAGGAAGATTCTTAGAAAATACTACAGTTTATCCAACAGCACCACAAAATAAAGTAAAAGAAACTAAGGAAGTATTAAAGAAGCTAATTAATAAACATAATGTTGAAGTAATTTCCTTAGGAAATGGAACTGCCTCTAGAGAATCAGAAGAAGTAATATCAGAAGTCATTTCAGAAATAAAAAAAGAAAATGGAAAAGAAGTAGCTTATGTAATAGTATCAGAAGCGGGAGCATCAGTGTATTCAGCATCAGAGCTTGCAACGAAAGAATACCCAGATTTAGATGTTACAGTTAGAGGTGCTATATCAATAGGAAGAAGATTACAAGATCCTATGGCTGAACTAGTAAAGATAGATCCTAAAGCACTAGGTGTAGGTCAATATCAGCATGATGTTACACCTAAAAGGCTAGATGAATCTTTAACTGGAGTAGTTGAAGACTCTGTTAATAAGGTTGGAGTTGATTTAAATACTGCAACACCTTCTTTACTTACTTATATAGCAGGAATTAACTCAAGTATTGCTAATAATATAGTTCTTTATAGAGACGAAGTAGGTGGCTTTAAAAGCAGAAAAGAGCTTTTGAAAGTAAAAAGACTTGGACAAAAAGCATATGAGCAATGTGCAGGATTTTTAAGAGTTATGGAAAGTAAAGATCCATTAGACAATACTTCAGTACACCCAGAATCTTATGAAGTGGCTAGAAACTTAATATCTTTACTTAAGTATAATGATAATGACTTAAAAGAAAATAACCTAAAAGATATAGATGAAAGAGTTAAAGAAAAAGGAATAAAAAATATATCAAAAGAACTAGGGGTAGGAGAACTTACTTTAGAAGACATTATTAAAGAACTTAAAAAACCAGGTAGAGATATTAGAGATGAAATGCCGAAGCCTATTTTAAAAACTGGGGTAATAGATTTAAAAGATTTAAGTGAAGGTATGATACTTATGGGGACTGTAAGAAATGTATCAGACTTTGGAGCTTTTGTAGATATAGGAGTCCATCAAGATGGATTAGTTCACAAAAGTCAAATGGCGGATAGGTTTGTAAAGCATCCATTAGATATAGTTAAATTAGGAGATATAGTTAAAGTAAAGATTATTGAAGTAGATAGTAAGAGAAATAGAATATCTTTATCTATGAAAGGAATAAAAGAAGAAGATTGTTAAAAAAATTGCTTGTAAATAATTCTAAATAGGAATATAATAATATTGTAAATAAATTATCTTCAGGGCGGGGCGTAATTCCCCACCGGCGGTATAGCCCGCGCGCTAATTTCTAGCATGATTCGGTGAAACTCCGAGGCCGACAGTATAGTCTGGATGAAAGAAGGTAAGGTGTTAGATATTGCTTGTTATGTATTTAATTTAGCAAATCTTATTTCTTATGATTTTAAACCCTGATGTAGTTTTACATTAGGTTTTTTTTATTTATTATAAACTGTGTAATTTTTCTAAAATCATAGGAATATTGTTAAATTAATATCATGTTAAGCACTAACCCATGCCCCAGGGGATATCTTTTGGGAGGAGAAAAAATGAACAATCAACAAAACAAAAATTTAAACAAATTTATTAAAATTTCACTTTTAGGTGCCATAGCAGTGGTACTTATGTACTTTGATTTTCCAATACCATTTTTACCATTTCCATGGTTAAAAATTGATTTAAGTGACATTCCAGCACTTATGGGAGCCTTTGCTTTTGGACCTATGGCTGGAGTATTAATAGAATTATTAAAAAATTTATTGATTCTAATTGTAAAAGGTACTGGAACAGGTTTTGTTGGAGAAATGGCTAATTTCATAGTAGGAGTTTCTCTAGTTGCTCCAGCAGCATGGGTTTATAACAGGAATAAGAGTAAGAAAACAGCTATACTTGGAATGATATTAGGAACTATATGTATTGAGGTTATAGGAATTATAGCTAATGTGTATTTCTTATTACCAGCATATGGAATGCAAATGGCACCTAATGAAATAGTTCAATATGTAACTATAGGATTATTACCTTTTAATGGTATAAAATCTATAATGGTATGTGGAATAACTTACGTACTTTATAAGAAAGTATCATTAGCAATTTTCAAGGTAGATTCAAAATTGGATAATAGAAGAAAAGGAAGCCTTGGCTCAGTTTAATATAATAAATTTAATGAAAAGATAGGAGTACTATATTTAAAGTATTCCTATCTTTTTATTATTATCCATTGAAAATTACTTTTTCATATACTATAATAACATGGTTGCAAACGCAACTACATTGTTATATATTAAGTGTATTAAACTTGATTTGTTTAGGAGTTTGTTATGAAAGAGATAGAGTGTGAAAATATAGCAAAATATATATCAGAAATTCAAAGAATGGGTAATATATTTTTCTTAAAAGAATTATCTCATTTAGGACTTGGTTATGGACAATTTAATTTTTTAATGGAACTATATAGAAAAGATGGAGTAAGGCAAGAAGATTTATGCCTAAATCTAAAAATAGATAAGGGGACAACAGCTAGAGCTATTAAAAAATTAGAAATTGAGGATTTTATTATAAGAGTAAATGACGAAAAAGATAAGCGAGCTTATAGAATTTTTTTAACTGAAAAAGCTATGGAACATAAAAAGGATATATACAAAGTTGCAAAAGCTTGGGAAGAAAATTTAACTAAAAATTTAACTTTTGAAGAAAAAGAAATAATTTTAAATTTACTAAAGAAATGTATATAACTAGGAGTGTGATTTAATGAGTACACAAGAATTACTTGCAAAAGAAAAAATTAGTAAATTATTATTAAAATATTCAGTGCCAGCTATAATTGGTATGTTAGTTAATGCTTTATATAATGTAGTAGATAGAATCTTTATAGGTAATATACCAGAGGTTGGTTCTCTAGCAATTACTGGAGTAGGTGTAACCTTACCTATAACAACTATTGTTTTAGGGTTTTGTATGCTAGTTGGAATTGGTGCAACTACTACTATTTCTATAAAATTAGGACAAGGTAAAAGAGAAGAAGCAGAAAAAGTAATAGGAAATGCTATAACTTTATCTGTAATAATTGCTATTATATTAACTGTAATAGGAATAGTTTTTGGAGAGTCTATTTTAACTAAGTTTGGTGCAAGTGAAAGTAGCTTATATTATGCTAAATCATATATATACATAATTTTATTAGGAACAGTGTTTAATATGGTAGCATTTACATTAAATAATACTATAAGAGGTGATGGAAATCCAAAGCTTGCTGCTACAATTATGATTATTGGATGCCTAACTAATATAGTATTAGATGCTGTATTTATCTTCATATTTAAAATGGGTATTCAAGGAGCAGCTGTTGCAACTATTATCTCACAATTAATAACAGCTATAATAGGTGTTAGATATTATGTAAGTGGAAAATCAAATTTAAGATTTTTCAAATCAAATTTAAAGCTAAATAAGGATATAATAATAAAAATATTGGCAATTGGGGCATCACCTTTTGCAATGCAAATGGCAGCTAGTTTAGTTCAAGTTATAGCTAATAATGTACTTAAAATATATGGAACAGATATTGCAATAGGAGCAATGGCTACAATATCTTCAATTGCACTTATGTGTTTAATGCCTATTTTTGGGATAAATCAAGGAGCACAGCCTATAATAGGCTTTAATTATGGAGCTAAGCAAGAGAAAAGAGCTCAAGAAGCATATAAATTATCACTTATAGTTGCAACTATTATATTAGTAATAGCATTTATAGTAGTTCAAAGCTTCCCAGAAGCTATAATAGGAATATTTAATAAAGATCCTAAGTTTATGGATATTTCTGTTAAGGGATTAAGAATATATTTATTAATGTTACCTATAGTTGGAGTTTCAATTACTGGAACAAACTATATTCAATCAATTGGTGAAGCAAAAACTGCAATGATATTAAGTCTATTAAGACAAGTTATTTTATTAATTCCATTTATGATAATTTTACCTAGAATATTTGGATTAGGAGTTAATGGAGTGTGGATAGCACAACCATTAAGTGATTTAATTGCATCACTTTTAACAGGTATAATATTACTTAATAGTATGAAGAAAAATTAATATGAAGACAAAGTAAATGAATATGTATTAGAATAATATAAAATATCATACTAATTTAATGATAGATACTTATAAGAAGTATAAAAAACAAAGAGGGTTAAGGTATAATAAATATACCTTAAGAAAAGATGAGCAAGAAGTCATTGATTTCTTGCTCATCTTTTCTTAAGGCTATATTCACTTTGGGAAATGAAATATTATTCTGTAGTCCTATATATTTATTCTATTTTTTGTTTTCTGCTTCCATTTGATAATAGCTATCTTTACTAATATAGATACCTGCTTCATAATACTCTGTCATATTTAAAAGTACGTCGAATACATCAATGAAATCCTTAACTGGCTCAATAAGACCAGACCAATTTTCATCGTACACCATTCTAAGACGTTTCCAATCAGTATACATGCGAATTGCTTGTCTATCATCTTTCCCATTATCAATAGGGAATTTTAATTTCACATCCTTATCTAAAACAGTAGCGCCATTTTCATTTGGAGGGGGAATTTCTCCATCCTTTTGAATAGGAACAAGAAGTCGTGCTTTTAACAATTCTTTACTCATAAACTTATAGTAAAGTCCATAAATTAATTTGGAATTTTCATCATCTACATTTCCTAGTTGACCCATTAGAAGTAACCATCTTTCAAGATCAGGATTGGTAATAGGAATATTAATTTCAGGTAAATCACCATAATTAGGTTCTGGAACAAGCATCCCTGAAGCAATTGAAACATCATTTGAAATTACCTTTACACCACATGCACCATTAAGATAGAAGGTTTCTCCCAAAAAGTTATAAATTCCATCCTTACTTTCACCATTCTTAATTTCCTTAATTTCATAGGGGTATTTACTAAAATATGCTTCTGCCATACTCTTATATGATTTTGGAAAAATAAGAATGTCTGGAGGCATGCACATATATCCTTCTTCTATTTTTTTAGTGGTAGAAAACAAATTTGGTTCTCCTGTTCGTTTATTAAAAACACAGTAAATTTCATCTGCCTCAAATATTTTTTTTATTAATTGCTTTGCAACTCTTTCTATTTTTTTGTAATTAATTTGATTTTGTCCCTCATTTGTTCCTTTAACTGTTTTGGATTGAAACCAAGAAAATAATCTCCAAACTTCGTAGCAATCAGCGATGCTGAATTGTTCTAATTCTGAATCAGGAATATCCAATTCCATCTGTGCAACAAAACAATCTCCCATAGCACTAATATATGCATCATGAACGGTCTTTACGGATGTTGTTCTTGTATATAAAACAGTACCTTTTCTAATGCCTAACAAACTTCCTCCTTCAATACGAAGTGCAACTTGACAATCACTTGCCTCATTTGTAAGATTGTTTGGTACTTTTTCAATTGAAATTATTGTGGAGAGGCTTGTTGGTTCTGTATCACTACCAAAATTAGATATATACACAGCATCACCTACTCGTGTAGTTCCTTTTAATGGTCCAACAACAATTAGGTCATTACTTTCCTTTAATTTGAAAGTATCGTGCACTCCTAATACGAAATTAGTTGGTATATCATCATTTTTTTTTACTTTTTGTTCTTCCTGCTTTCTCCCAAACAAATTATTTATTAATCCCATATAACTTACCTTCTTTCATGCTTAATAAAATAAATAGACTTTTATTAATTAGTAGGTGAACCAATAGTATTTTACTAAATTATAAATATACTTTCCAAAAATTGCAAATAAAAAAACAGAAGTGCATAGCCAATGCTATGCACTCCTGAAATGATATTAAATTATTTATTATTTCTTAGTTCATAAAGAGAAAATCCCTTTATATTTCTTATAAGTATTTAGTCATTAGTATTGCATCTTCTTTGTTATCTTCATAATAGCCTTTTCTAAGTCCATCAACTACAAATCCATATTTTTCATATAGATTTTGAGCAGGATAATTAGATGCTCGAACTTCTAAATTAATTAATGAACAGTCTAAATGTGTGCATAAATTAATTAATGATTCTAATAATTTTGCACCAATTCCTTGTTTTCTGTAATCTGGATGAACAGCAATATTAGTTATGCTTCCTTCACCAACAACTATCCATATACCTACAAAACCAACAACTAAGTTTGAATCTTCATCTCTTGCAACAATATATTTTGCTAAGGGATTATTTATTTCCCCTTCAATTGATTCAATGCTCCAAGGCATGGAAAAACAAGCATTTGATATATTAAAAACTCCATTAACATCTTTATTAGTCATTAAATTATAAGTTATTTTCATTTTTTAACGCTAACCTTTTTTCTAATTCTCTTTGAGCTTGAGGTTTCTTTAAATAAAATGGAGATGAATTTAAATCATCACACTCATTATTTAATAACATTTTAATTCCTAGCTCACCTAAAGAAGAAGCTCTTATTATGCTAAGATGATTTGGAGCAAAATTGGAATTTGGTAAATGCTCTAATAAATAATCCTTATGTTTATTTACTGCATCTCCAGTGAAGATAACATCTTCTCCTTTTTCTTTTAATAACTCTATTAATTCATCTAGTTCAAGTGCAGAGTAGTCACTTATTTTTTCTAAAGTGCCATTATTTCCTTTATAAAGACAAGTATAAACGCTACTTCTTAATGCATCCATTATAGGGCAGATAATTCCATTAAAATTAACTAAAGAATAAGCAAGAGCATCTAAGCTAGATACACTTATATATGGTTTATTTGAACCAAAACTTAAGCCTTTAACTGTAGCCATTCCTATTCTTAATCCTGTAAAAGAACCAGGACCCTTTGAAACTACAAATCCGTCTATATCATCAATGTCTAATGATGAATCTTTTAATAATTTATCTACTATATCCATAATTAAAGTAGAGTGTTCTAGTTTATTATTAATTGTATATTCTGCAATTAAATTATTTTCATCTAAAAGAGCAGCAGTAGCTACTTTTGATGCTGAATCTATGCTTAAAACTATCATAAGTTTAACTCCTTTATATAATTATATCTTTCACCATAAGGAGTAATAGTAATATTTCTATAGTTTTCTCCTTTAGACAAATCTTTTTCTATTAATATATGTAAATATTCATTAGGTAAAATTTCTTCAATGTAATTAGCCCACTCAATTATAGATACTCCATCTGAAAAAATATAATCATCAAAGCCTATAGCATAAATTTCATCAGGATCACTAACTCTATAAACATCAAAATGGTATAATTTAAGCCTACCAGAATCGTATTCATTAACTATAGTAAAAGTTGGACTAGTAATATATTCATCTATATCTAAACCTTTGGCTATTCCTTTAGTTATACGAGTTTTCCCAGTTCCTAAATCTCCAGTTAAACATACTATATCACCAGGATTTAATAGTTTACCTATAGCAAATCCAAGTTTAGTTGTATCTTCTATATTTTCAACATTAAAATTCATGTGAAATCTCCTTTCTAAAGAATTTATATTAATATATATTCTATCTAAAATGAAGAAAAAAAGAAAGGTAAAAATAAATACATTATTTAACTTGTAATTAATATGTAAAAGATTTGTAATTCTTTTTTAGTCATGATAAGATAAAATATATATAAGTAAATTATTATTTCCTGGAGGAAATTAAGATGAAGAAGTTAACATATGCCTTCCTTATTTTTACTTCTATATTATTTTTTGGATTGACATTTTCATATAATCCTTTAATGGCAAATCCAACAAATGAATTAGATGAAGAAAAGGATACTTATTTAAACATATTAACAGTAAATAAAGAAATATATTCAATGGTTAAAGCTTTAACTTTAGATAATCATAATGTAGAGTATTTATTTAGTAATGAGAAAGAGATAAAAGATTTTAAGGTAAGTGAAAATATTATAAATAATATATTAAATATGGATTTGTTCATATATAATGGAGTAGGCTACGAAAAGTGGATAAATGAAATAGTAGATAACTCTAAGAATTCTAATGTAGGTATTATAAATGCTAGTAGAGGAATAAGAACAATAACAAAATCATTATCTAAGGAAAATGAAGAAAATCCATATTATTTATTAGGATTTAATGAGTATAAAATAGCTTTATATAATATTAAAACCTCATTACAAGAAAAAGATATAAAAAATAGAAGTTATTATGAAGAAAATTATAACAAGATAATTGATGAACTAGATAAATTTTTAAGTGATTCTAAAGAAGAACTAAAAAAGTATAAGAATTATAATATATATACTAATACAGATAAATTTGATTATTTATTTAGAGACTTAGGATTACAAGTAAATAAATTAAAAGATAATGATGAGGAAGTAGTAGAAGATAAATTAACTAACAATATATTTATTTATGATAATAATTTTGAAAAATTAGATGAATTAAAGAGTAAAATGAAAAATGAATATACCTATGTTGGGTTAAGCTCTGAAGGAAATAAAGATGTATTAATTAAAAATGTAACTGATATTATTGAAGCATTAAAAAATAAAAGAAATATTAGTAGTTGATTTTTAGATAGACATAAGATATAATATTAATTGTTCTGCAAAGGGGTATAGCTCAATTGGTAGAGTAGCGGTCTCCAAAACCGTTGGTTGTGGGTTCGATTCCTACTGCCCCTGCCAAAAAGTCAGCAATTTTTTATTGCTGGCTTTTTTATTATAAAAAAACTTTACATTAAAAATAAAAACCACTAGTTTAACTAGAGGTTTTTATTAAGTAAAATTAATTATATTATATAAGGAACAGTTATAACAGCAATATTTTTATTCTTCAATAAATTTTTTCTAATAATATCAGAAGTATGATTATGAAGAACATTATCATAAAATTTTTCGGTATTCAATTCAGAAAGAACTATTGTTATAATGTCATGTTTAGAGTAATTTTGATTTTTAATAAATCTTTCTAGTGGATCTAGGATATCTCTATAATCAGACTTTTCAATTACTAAAGGAACATCTATCTCATATTTTTCCCATTTGTTCTTTATATATTCAGTTTCTTTATCATTGGTTGACACATGAAATGCTACAATATCATTTGATAAGCATTTAGCATAATTTAATGTTTTAATAACACTTCTATTTAAATCTCCAACAGGTACTATAAAATGCTTTACTGTAGCTTCATTAAGCTTAGGAAACTCTTGGCCTTGCATAGAAAGTTCATTAGCTGTGAAGGTATAATGGTTCTTTATTTTTTTCATTATGAAAATAACGAAAGGTATAAGAATAAATACCATCCAAGCACCATGAAGGAATTTGTTTATTCCTATAACAATTGTACAAACAAATGTTATTGTAGCACAAAAACCATTTATGAAAGCTTTATGTCTCCAACCCTTTTCTTTTCCTCTTATCCATTTCATTACCATACCAGTTTGAGATAATGTAAATGACATAAATACTCCAACTGCGTATAAAGGTAATAAGAAGTGGCTTTCACCATTAAATATTATTACTAAAAGTGATGAGCAGAATGCTAATGCTAATATTCCATTAGAATAACTTAATCTATCACCACGTTTTGTAAGTTGCCTTGGTGCATATCCATCTCTTGCAATAAATGATATTAATAATGGAAAATCAGAAAAAGCTGTGTTAGCTGCCATTATTAAGATTAAAGTAGTTGCAATTTGAATTACATAAAACATTAAAGTGTTTGTGCCAAATACCATTTCAGCTATTTGTGATAAAACTGTTTTATCTAGACTTGGTACTGCATGATAAATAGTGGATAAATATGATACACCACCAAAAATTACAATAACTATAAGGAATAATAAACCTAAAACAATTTTAGCATTTTTAGTTGCTGGTTCTTTAAAGTTAGCAACACCATCACTTACAGCTTCAATACCAGTTAAGGCAGTACAACCAGCTGAAAATGATTTTAAGAAAAGTAAAATAGTTAAATCTCCATAAACAGCAGGGATTCCCACTACTGATACAGGTGAATATCCAAAGATGATATGTTTAACTATTCCGACAATTATCATTATTATAGTTACAAAAATAAAAAAGTAAGTTGGAATGCTAAATATTTTAGATGAATCACTAATCCCTCTAAGATTACCTAAAGTCATAAGTAGAATTATAAGTACGGATATAAATACTCTATGAGGTAATAAAGCAGGGAAAGCTGATACAATTGCGGCAGAACCTGCACAAGAACTAACTGCTACAGTTAGGATGTAATCTATGGTTAATGCTGACCCTGCTACAAGGCTTGGTATCTCTCCAAGATTTTCTTTAGATACTATATAAGAACCTCCACCTTTAGGGTAGCTATTAATAGTTTGTCTATAAGAAAAGATCAATATGCTAAGTAATAATATAATTGATAAGGTAACATAAAGTAAAGATGTATAAGCTGCTAAGCCTACAACAGGAATTAGAACCCAGAGAATTTCTTCACAAGCATATGCCACAGAAGAAATTGCATCACTAGATAGTATAGGTAGTCATCTAAAAACGCTTAATTTTTCATGTTGGATTTGTGAAGACTTTAGGGGTTGTCCAATTATAATTTTTTTTAATTTTGAAAACATATTGCACCTCTTTATAAATAACGAATATCTCAAGAACATTATAGTGATGAGATAATATAATGTAAAATATAATATACTGTGTAATAATTGTTGAAATAACTAAAATTTGTAGTTTATACTAAAATATCTTAATTAACCTTTGAAATATTAAAGATGATAATGATTACAAACATTATAATTAAATTCATTTTATTGTTGACAAGTATCAAATTATCATGATAAAATAACTTTTGTTGAAGGGGTATAGCTCAATTGGTAGAGTAGCGGTCTCCAAAACCGTTGGTTGTGGGTTCGATTCCTACTGCCCCTGCCAAAAAAAAGGCTAAAAAATTTATTTTTTAGCCTTTTTTTTATTTTATATATTTATAAAAAATGATAAAGTATATAATATAAAGTAGAAATTTGATTATTATTCTGTGGGGAATCATTTATATGAGATATAAAATAAAAAAAATAATAGTTTTTTCTATAATAACTAGCCTTATGCTTAATATTTTTTATTTAAAAGCTAATGCATTGAGTAATGATAAAAAAGATATTGTTTTTAAAAGAATAACTGTGGATGATGGATTGTCTCAAACTACAGCTCAATACTTATTTCAAGATAGTAAAGGGTATATGTGGATAGGAACAACAGATGGCCTTAATAGATATAATGGTCATGACTTTGAAATATATAAATATAGAGAAGGACGTAATGAGAGTATAAGTAATAATTATATTTCAGCTATAAATGAAGATGAGCATGGCTATATCTGGGTTGGAACATCAGGTGGTTTAAATAAAATAAATACAGAAACAAATGAAATAAAAAATTATTTTTCAGGTACTGATGGTTGTAATTTATCTGATAATAATATAACTGAAATATTAATAGATTCAAAGAAGGATATCTATATAGCAACTGAAAATGGTTTGAATTTATATGATAAAGAAAATGATAATTTTATAAGATTATATGAAGAAGAAGCTGGTACAAATAAATTAACTAGTCAAATTATTTACTCAATAGATGAAGATTCAAAAGGAAACTTATGGGTAGGAACTACAGAGGGGCTTAATAAAGTCAACAGAGAAACTAACAAAATCACTAATTATTATGCAGACGGCTCCCCAAATTCTATCTCAGACAATTTTATATATGACATATATGCAGATGACAAAAACAATTTATGGATAGCTACATATAGTGGTGGATTAAATAAGTTAAATATAGAGACAAATGAGATGAAATACTATTATAATGACCCAAAGGATGAAAATTCCATTGCTAGTGATTCTATTAATTCAATATATAAAGATAAGAAAAACACAATATGGATAGCAACTAGCAAAGGACTTAGCAGGTTAGAAGAAAATGATAATAAGTTTATAAATTATAATTCAAAAATATATGATCCTCAAAGCTTAGTTAGTGATGATGTATTATGTTTAACTGAAGATAAATCAGGATCAGTTTGGGTTGGCACATATGGTGGAATAAGTATCTTCAATAATGAAAATTCTTTTATAAATTATAAAAAGGATTATTTAAATAGCAATTCATTAAGTGATAATATGATTGCTGGAATATATAAAGATAAGGATGGACTTATTTGGGTTGGAACAGTTCAAGATGGAATAAATATTATAGATAGAAAAAAGAATACTATAACTAAATATAAAAGTTCTGATTATGATAACTCCATTAGTAGTGATAATATAAGAGATATAACTGGAATTGATAATGAAATTTGGATAGCGACTGAATATGGATTAACAAAATATGATAAGAGCACCAATGAATTTACAAAGTATTTTCATAAAGATGATAATTCTTTAACAGAAAATTATGAAAACGATGAAAGTGATAAAAATGATAATTCTTTAATATCAAATGATGTAAGGAGTTTATATATAGATAAGGATGGAGATTTGTGGATAGCAACTGCAAATGGTGTATGTACCTTTGATAGAAAAGGTAAGTTTAAGTCGTATAAAGAATTGTTTTTAAAGAATGGAATACTTAAAGGTATGTTTTCAGGAATAGCTCAAGATAAAGATGGAGATATATGGATAGGATCTTCTTTAGATGGAGGCTTAATTAGAATAAATAAGAGTACCAATGAAGTAAAAGTCTATAAAAATGAAATAGATAATAAAAATAGCATAAGTTTTAATGTAGTAAAAAGTATTGCAGTAGATGAAAATAATACTATTTGGGTTGGGACTCAAAATGGATTAAATAAATTTAATAGAGAAGATGAAACTTTTACAAGATATTACGAAAGTGATGGATTATCTAATAACTTTATTTATGGCATACTGATTGATGATGAAGATAATCCTTGGATAAGTACCAATTATGGTATATCTAAATTTAATGTAAAAGAGCATAAGTTCATTAATTATGACGTTACAGATGGTTTACAAGGAAATGAATTTAATGGATATGCATATCATAAGGCTTATGATGGTGAAATGTTCTTTGGGGGAATTAATGGACTAACCACCTTTTATCCAGAAAAATTAAAAGAAAAGGACTTTATACCAAAGGTAGTTATAGGAAGTGCATATACAAACCAAGATGAACTCTTAGATTTAGACAAAATATATTTAAAATATAAAAGTAATAATATACACTTTAACTTCTTTTTACCTGATTATAGAAACGTTAAAAAGACTCAATATGCTTATAAGTTAGAGGGATTAGAAAATAATTGGATAATGGCTGATAATAGAAATTATGCTAATTATACTAATTTAGATGGTGGAAAATATACATTTAAAGTTATTGCAAGAAATTCTACTGGAGAATGGAGTGAGCCAACAAGTATAACTTTTACAGTAGGAGTGAAGCCGTGGAAAAGTACTTTTGCTTATATGATTTATTCATTCCTTTTATTTGTAATAATATATATCATTTGGAATAGAGTAAAGATATTAGATAGCTTGGTAGCTCAAAGGTCTAATGAGCTGAATAAGAAATTTAAAGAAAATGAAATCCTTTATAATAAATTAATTGAAAATGAAAAATATAAAAATAATTATTTTATTAATTTATCTCATGAGCTTAGAACTCCATTAAATGTTATAATTTCTGTTCAGCAGCTTATAACAAAATTAAATGAAGATAATAAAGTTATTCCAAAGGATAAGTTATATTATTATATGCAGGCAATAGGAAAAAACTCTAATAGATTATTAAAGTTAATTAATAATATAATAGATACATCAAAAATAGAATCAGGCTCATATAAATTAGACTTGAAAAAACATAATATAGTTTACTTAGTAGAAGAGGTAACCTTATCTATGAAAAATTATATTGAATCAAAAGGAATTGAGCTAATTATAGATCCTGAAATTGAAGAAAAAATTATAGAATGTGATGAATCAGAAATAGAGAAGTGTATAGTTAATTTAATTGGTAATGCTGTTAAATTTACTGAAAGAGGAGGGAAAATAGAAGTTACAATTAGCGATCTTGGGAATTCAGTAAAAATATCAGTAAAGGATACTGGTATTGGAATAGATGAAAATTATCATGAGGCTATATTTGATAGGTTTGGACAAGCGTATCATAATATATCAGAGGAATTTGGAGGAAGTGGATTAGGATTAACACTTACTAAACAATTAGTTGCATTACATAAAGGTGAAATATTTGTTAAAAGTGAAGTTAACAAAGGTAGTGAATTTATAATTATTTTACCTGTAAAGCAAAGATAAGTTATAATTATTGACAGTAGTAATTTACAATGATAAGATATATTTATTAAGTATCTGGATTGTTACTGGAATGCAGGCAATACCTAAATTGGGGTGTATTAGTATACTCTAGTTTAGGTATTTTATTTTCCAAATGTAAGGAGAATGTAAAATGATTGTTGAAAAAATATTGAACAATAATGTAGTTGTATCAATAGATCCTAATACTAAAAAAGAAGTCATTATTATGGGGTCAGGAATTGCCTTTAAAAGAAAGGTTGGCCAGGAAATAGAAGAAGATAAAATTGAAAAAATATTTGTTGTAGATGATAAAAAAATGAGCAATAAAATTAAAAAGTTAATAAATCAAATTCCAGATGGAATATTTGAATTGGCTCATGAAATAATATCTTATTCAATTAAAACATTAGATAGAAAATTAGATAAACAAATATACATATCTTTAGCTGACCATATTGCCTTTGCGATAAAGAGATACAAAAACAATATACAAATAAAAAATGATTTATTAGATGAGATAAGAAGAATTCACAAAGAAGAATTTTCAGTAGCTCTATGGGCAGTAGATTATATCAATAATAAATTAAATATTAGTTTACCTGAAGATGAAGCAGCTTTTATTGCTTTACATTTAGTTAATGCAAGTTATCAAGAAACTTCAAAGGAATCTGTTATTGCAACTAATATAATTAAAGGTGTTTTAAATATTATAAGATATTACTACTCCATAGAATTTAATGAAGATGATTTAAACTATGATAGGTTATTAACCCATTTGAAATATTTTGCAAAAAGGGTAGTTACTAATAATCAAAATAGTGACAATAATAGTGAATTTATAGAGATAGCAAAGAAAAGTTATCCAGAAGCATATGAATGTGCTCTAAAGGTTAAAGCATATGTTAAGAATAATTATAATTATGATGTTAATGAAGATGAAATAGTTTACTTAACTATGCATATTCATAGAGTTATTTCTGTACTTAGAAGTAGTTAAATATTATTTATACCTTTAAAGATATCGGGACTGTGGCAATAGACTTTTTAAATTATGCTACAGTCCTTCTTTGAATTAAATTAGGAGGAAAAATGGATATTAGCTTATTTTTTAAAAAATCCTTTGGAGTTTTGCAAAGGATTGGAAAATCAATAACTTTACCTATAGCCTTATTACCAGTAGCAGGATTATTAATGGGAATTGGAACATTATTTGAAAATGAATATTTTCTAAATACATTTCCAATTTTATCTGGAAAAACATTTCAAATTATAGCTGATATAATGTCTGCATCAGGGAATATTATATTTATTAATTTACCATTAATATTTGCAGTAGGTGTTGCAATTGGTATGAGTTCAGGAGATGGAGTTGCAGCATTAGCAGCAATAGTAGGATTTTTAATAATGAATGTAACTACAGGTATAATTGCTGGTGTGGATATAACACAAGTTCAAAATAATCCAATGTACACAACTGTATTAGGAATACCAACCTTATCTACAGGTGTTGTTGGTGGAATTATTATAGGACTTATTTCAGCAAGTATATATCAGAAATTTTATGATATAAAATTACCAGAATTTTTAGGCTTTTTTTCAGGAAAGAGATTTGTTCCAATAGCAGCAGCTATATCTGGGTTAATATTAGGAATTATTATGGCAGTTATTTGGCCTCCTATTCAAAATTCTTTATTAGATTTTTCTAGAAGAATGATAAGTACAAATGAAACTCTCTCTGCATTTATCTTTGGTTTAATAGAAAGAGCCTTAATACCTTTTGGATTACATCATATATGGTATACTCCTTTTTGGTATCAATTTGGAGAATATATAAATTCATCAGGTCAATTAATAGTAGGAGATCAGTCTATATTTTTTGCACAACTAAAAGATGGAGTGGAGTTTACAGCAGGAACATTTATGACTGGTAAATATCCCTTTATGATGTTTGGGCTTCCAGCAGCAGCACTTGCTATGTATAATGAAGCTGAAAAAGGAAAGAAAAAGATAGTTGCTGGGATTTTATTTTCAGGGGCATTAACTTCATTTTTAACAGGTATAACAGAGCCTATAGAATTTATGTTTCTATTTGTAGCACCAATTCTATTTATTATACATTGTGTATTTGCAGGTTTATCCTTTATGATAATGCAAATGTTAAATGTTAAAATTGGATTAACCTTTTCTGGTGGATTAATAGATTTTATTTTATTTGGAGTAATACCAAATAGAACAAATTGGGTATGGGTTATTATAGTAGGATTAATATTTGCAATTATATATTATTTAGGTTTTAGGTTAATAATAAGAAAGCTAAATTTAAAAACTCCAGGAAGAGAATATGATGAAAATAATATAAGTATAGATATTTCTAGTGAAAAGCTTCCTTATGAAATTCTTGATGCCTTGGGTGGAGGAAGAAATATAAAATATTTAGATGCTTGCATAACAAGATTAAGGGTAACTGTAAATAAATTTTCAGTAGTTAATAAGGAAAAGTTAAAGACCTTAGGAGCAGCAGATTTAATGATAATAGGGAATAATATCCAAGCTATTTTTGGACCACAATCAGATATTATTAAAGAACAAATGAAGGATATTATGGAAGGAAAAGAAATAGTAGTAAAGAAAAAAAGCAAAGAAGAGAAAATTAAAAGTGGTATAAAAACTGAAAAAACAATAAAAATTCCGCTTTCAGGGGATTTAATATATCTTGAAGAAGTACCAGATGAAATATTCTCAATGAAATTAATTGGAGATGGATTTGCAATAAATCCTAGTGATAATATTTTAAGATCACCAGCCAAAGGAATAGTTCTTACATTAGCTAAGGAAAAACATTCTATTACCATTAGAACTTTAGAGGGCTATGATATATTAATTCATATAGGTATAGATACCTTAAAGCTAAGAGGAGAAGGTTTTAATGCTTTTGTAGAAGAAGGAGATATAGTAGATGCAGGTGATATTCTAATTGAATTTCCTTTAGAAATTATAGAAGAAAAAGCTAAATCTAAAATAACTCCAATTATATTTAAAGGCTTAGAAAATGACAAATATATATACTTTAAAAATAATAAGAAAGTTACGGCTGGAGAAGAAAATATAGTTCAAATACATAAAAAGCTAAAATAATAATATAGGCGTTAAAATATGATTATGTAGATAATAATACTAGTGTAGCCAGTAATTACTAGGGATATAAACCTTATATCAGGTTAATATAATAGTGTAAACATCAGAGTTCTTAATTAAAAAATTTAATTAAAAGCTGTTTACTAAACCAACAGCCAAAGGAGGAATTACAAATGGCAAAAACATTAGTTCCAGAAGCAAAAAAGGGATTAAGTGCATTTAAAAATGAGGTTGCAGCGGAGTTAGGAGTTCCATTTAGTGATTATAATGGAGATTTAACTTCAAAACAATGTGGTTCCGTTGGTGGCGAAATGGTAAAAAGAATGGTAGAACAATACGAAAATTCAATAAAATAGCCACAGGAACAAAGAACCTAAGGTATTAAAAACAGGATGGATATACCACCAAAGAATATAGTAATTCTACCGTTCTAAAAGGGAGAAGCCTAATTTAAGTAAAAATATTTTACTTAAGTAGGCTTCTTTCTTTTTTACTAATTAGAAAGTTAGATTTAGGAACAGAATTTAAATATTCTGAAAATTAATAAAAATAAAGAAATATAAAGGAAAGAGAAGATAAATCCATATAATAAGTAATAAATCTAATTAATGAAGTGTGCAAATATATATGTACTAGTGTACTAATTAATTAATACACTAGTACTGTATAGAAAGGAGATAAATTTATGGTGCTTGAATTAAATACAAAAGAGCCTATATATCTTCAAATAATTGCTTATATGAAAAAGAAAATAGTTTCTGGGGAATTAAAAGGGGGAGAAAGAGTTTTGTCTGTTAGAGAATATGCAAGCGAAGTTAAAGTAAATCCTAACACAATACAAAAAGTTTATAATGAACTGGAAAATCAAGGACTTATTTATACCCAAAGGGGAATTGGAAAATTTGTAACAGAAGATAAAGAAAAAATTAATTCATTAAGAGAAGAATTATTTAACGAAACTATAGATAAATTTATAGAGGACTCAAAGTCATTAGGATTTACTAAAGAAAATATATTAGCAATTATATCAGAAAGATATAAGGAGGGGGAAAATGAGTAATTTATTAGAGGTTAATAATATAAGTAAAAGAATAAAGGGAAAAGAAATATTAAAAGGAATTAGTTTTAATTTAGAACAGGGAAAAGTATTAGGAATAATGGGACCTAATGGACAAGGTAAGACAACCTTGTTAAATGTTATTCAAGGATTTCTAAAAGCTGATAATGGTGAAATTAAAATAAATGGAAATCCTCAAAGTGCTTTGACTAAAAATGATATATCTTTTTTACAGGATGCAAATATTTTTAATAAGTCTATGAGAATAAAAGATGCAATAAACTTATATGTAGATTTTTTTGATGATTTTGACAAAGAAAAGGTAAATTACTATTTAGATTTTATGAATTTAGATAGTTCATCTAGGATAAAGGATTTATCAAAAGGGATGATGGAAAAATTTAATTTATCCTTGGCTCTAAGCAGAAAAGCTAAATTATACATGTTAGATGAACCAATTTCAGGAGTAGATCCTGTAGCTAGAGAAAAAATACTTGATGCAATTTTAGAAAACTTATCAGAAGATAGCTCTATGATAATAACTACCCATTATATAGGTGAACTTGAAAGAATATTTGATGAAGTTATTTTCTTAGGTGATGGAAAAATAATAGAATATGGAGATGCTGAAGAACTTAGAGAAAAGTATAAGGGATCAATTGATGAGATATATAGAAAGATTTTTGCAGAATAGTTAGGAAGGGGTGTAGAATTTGAAAAATATTATTAATTTATTAAAGTATAACTTTGGGAAATATCATATGAGTAAAAGTAAAATATTTTATATAATTGGATTAATTATTTTATGTTTTAACTGTATTGCTATGTTTATTAGAGTACCAATACTTGGAGAAGTACTTTCATTCTTAAATATAGGCTTTGTTGTAACATTTTTATCCATAAATTTTATATGGTCAATATTTAGATTTCAAACACAAATATCCAAGGAAAAAGGGAAATTACTATTTACATTACCAATAAAATCTCATGAATTTATAATAGCTAAAATTATTGAGTTTATTTTAATTCAAGGCATAATAGTTTTTATTACAATGATAATGACTTTAATTTCAGGAAATAGTCTTAGAGAGCTAGTTAATTTATCTTCTACAGCAGTAATGTATGGAACAATAATTGCTTATATAATCATTATTTCTTTTATGGTGATTTCTTCATCTTATATTAAAAATACAGCTTTATATATTCTAGCAGTAGTAATAGGTGGTAGTGTAATTCAAGGTATTGTTGAAGGAATCATTGAAACAATAACAAAGTTTTTACCTTATATTTATATGCAAATAGGAACTTTTATTGAAATTGATTTAATACACTGCCTATTAAGCTTAAGTTGGATTATTTTTATTGTTTATTTAGCAATTTATCATTTAGATAAAATATTAGATATAATTTAAAGGGGTGAATAAAGTGAAAAAATATATTAGTATCACAGTAGCTATAGCTTTAACTACATTATTAGCTGGCTGTGGAGTAAAATTTGGAATAGAAAGTAGAAATAATTGGTGGAATAATAATGTTACAACAGATGATTCTAGTAATAAAAGTGAAAGTGTTAATATATCAGAAGATATTACTAAAATTAATAAATTAGATATTAAAATAGATGTAAGTAATGTTAAAATTAATTATTATGATGGGCAAAATGTGGAGATTTCAGGAAGGTTAAGCAAATATTCTAGAGGTGTTAGAATAGAAAAAAAATCTGATACACTAAGTATTATAGAAGAATCAAAAAATAATAAGAATTTAACCAAGGATACTTCTAGTAATTTAACAATAGATATTCCTAGAAGTTTTAAGGGGAATTTTGAATTGAATTTTGGTGTAGGTCAATGTGAAATTAATGACTTAGAATTAAAAGATGTTAAGATACAAAATGGAGTTGGAGAATTAACTTTAAATGAAATATCTTTTGAAAAAATAGATTTAAACAGTGGAGTTGGTGAAACAACTTTAGAGACAAGTAAAAAAACAGGTAATATTAATATAAAAGGTGGAATTGGTCAAACTAATATTTCTTTAGGAGATATAAATGGAGATTTAAAATTTGATGGTGGAATGGGAAGTACAACTATTAAAGTACCAGAGAATGCACCAATAAAAATAACTTCAACAGCTGGTCTTGGAGAAGCAAGAATAAAAGCTAAGACATCAAATGAAGGAAAATATAATTTCGACATTAGTGTTGGTGTAGGTGAAGTAGAAGTCACAAATTAAAATTAATAACTTTATATTTGATTAAAAAGTCCAGTAATTTCAAATCACTGGACTTTAGTTGTATTGAAAACCACTGGCTATACCGGTGGATAAAATGGCTTAAGCTCTGCGCAAAAAAAACTCCTATGATATAATTTCAACGACTGACAATCGTAAAACAAATTAATC
>ERZ857998.1663-NODE-1663-length-23943-cov-7.647354_pt1 | contig 23943 bp, 18 predicted proteins | sample MGYA00519954_ERZ857998 | MGnify/ENA primary metagenome ERZ857998 (study PRJEB31778, sample SAMEA3449424) | human gut metagenome | biome: human gut; feature: human-associated habitat; material: faeces | place: United Kingdom | collected 2010/2012 ...
CCAGCCAGGGCGCGTCCAGCAGCCAGAGGGGCACGCGGCTGCTCTTGCCCGCGCCGGGCGGGGCGCTGAGCACCAGGCTGCCGCCGCTCTCCAGGAGGCGCAGCAGCTCGGGGCGCAGTTCGTCCACGGGACAGGGGGGCCAGGGAGGGCAGGGCGGACAAGAACGGCGGGATGGCTCTTGTGAAGCGGGCGGGGTGGGTGCGGAAGGTATCTGGCTCATGGCGATGTGTAAAAAGTTGCGCCGGTGCGGCAAAACAAATCGGCATCCTGTTTTTTTCACTGGCAATTCAGCGCGCGTCAGTGTATTGACACCTGAAAAGCTCTGTAACGCGGGGAAGAGACCATGGAGCTAAATACAAGCGGCATTATCGGCCAAAGCACCACGCTGGCCGAAGTCTTCAAAATTCTCGGCAAAGTGGCCCCCACGGACAGTACTGTGCTTGTAACCGGCGAATCCGGAACAGGCAAGGAATTGCTGGTGCGCGCCCTGCACGCCAACAGCCGCCGCGCCGACAAGCCCTTTGTGCCCATCAATTGCGGGGCCATCCCCAAGGAATTGCTGGAAAGCGAACTTTTCGGGCATGAAAAGGGCGCCTTCACCCATGCCATCCGCTCCAGGCCGGGCCGCTTTGAACTGGCTGACGGGGGCACCATTTTTCTGGATGAAATCGGCGAGATGGAGCTGAGTCTTCAGGTGAAGATTCTGCGCGTGCTCCAGGAAAAGGAAATCGAACGCGTGGGCGGCAGCGGTTGCAAAAAGGTGGATGTGCGCATTGTGGCGGCCACCAACCGTGACCTGGAAGCCGAAGTGGAGGCCGGGCACTTCCGAGAGGACCTTTATTACCGTCTGAACGTGATCCCCCTGCACCTGCCTCCCCTGCGCGAGCGCGGCGGCGACGTATTGCTGCTCGCGCGGCATTTTCTGGATCATTTCTGCCGTAAGAAATGCCGCCCGACTCTGGCCCTCGCGCCGGATACCCGCCGCGTTCTGGCGGCTTATGCCTGGCCCGGCAATGTGCGCGAGCTGGAAAATTTTATGGAGCGCTTGAGCATCCTGGTGGACGGCGCGGTGGTGCAGCCCTCGGACCTGCCGCGCAAGATCCTGGACCAGGTGGGCGATGTGTCGGCTCTGCCGGAAGTGGAAGAGCAGGGCGCGCCCGAGGATGCCGCCTCATCACCGCAACTTGCTCCGTCCGCGCAATCGCTGCCGGGCGCGCCGCTCCCTGCGGAGCCCGGGCACGTACCGGTCCGATCCGGGGAATTTGTCTGGCCGGATCTGGGCGTGTTGGAAACCCGTGGGCTGAATCTCAAGGATTTTCTGGACGCCGTGGAAAGCCGCCTGATCGACGAGGCGCTGAGCCGGGCCGAGGGCGTGAAGAACCAGGCTGCGGAATATCTGGGCATCAAGCGCACCACCCTCATTGAAAAGCTCAAAAAGCGCAATCCCTGATGCCGGTGGCGCGAAAGAGCTTCTTTTCCGCCATGCGCAGGCATATCTTTTGCATAAAACGGGGCGGATGTCTGATCCGTCATATTTTACTGCCATAGCCAGTGAATAGAATCCCGAGCGCCGGAATGTCCCGGTCTCATAGCGCCGTTGTGCAGGGTGCGTTCCGCCGCTTTTTGCCGTGGCTCTGCCTGCTGTTGGGCGTGTGCCTGCTCCGGCCGGAGCAGGCGTGGGCCATGCTCTGGCAATGGCTGCCCGGCGCGGATGCCGGACGGCTGATCCTGGTGCTGGACAGCCCCGGCCAGGCCCGCAGCGTGACGCGCACCGGCGCTGTGGATCTGGAGCTGCTGCTGAACAGCCCGGCCCATTCTTTGCGTCAGGCCGGGGTTGCCCCTGAGCCCGGCGCGTTGCTGCAAGCTCTGGCGCTCGACAACGGGCGGCTGCGCATCCGCCTTTCCCCGCGCGTCGTCAATTACGTGCTGACCCGCCCCGCGCCTGACAGGGTGGCTATGGAATTCTTTGCCGCCCCGGCTGCGGGGGATCCGACGAATACGCCTGCCCAGGCCGCCGCTCCGGTCGCGGCCCCGGTCGACACGCGGGCGCGGCTTTCCGCGGGCTTGGCGAACGCCGGGAACACGGTAATTCTTCCGGTCGGGCAGATTCCTTCTGATCTTTTGCGCCGCCAGTTGAGCGGATTACGCGCTTTGCCGTATTCCCGGCTGGCGGATCTGGATGTGCCGACGCCTTTGGCCTCGCCTGTTGCGGTTGAGCAGCGATCCATACCGGATTTTTCCCCGTCCGGGGCCGAAAGCGGAGGCTTCTGGTCCGCATCGGCCTATGCCGCTGAGGTTCCGGAAAACAACGGCCCCAAAGAGTTGGGCGACAGGGGGATGATGCTCTCCCGCCAGGATCTGCTCGGCAAGGTCAATACCGGCGGCCCGGAAGACTGGCCCGAAGCCGGCGGCCTCTCCACGGCTACATTGCCGGAACCCGGTAAGAGCGCCTCCGCATCCGCCGGAAATAATGAAAACAGGACAGAAGCCCGTCCCGGCGGGGCCGACGGTAACGCGGCTCCGACGCAGAACGTTGAGGCGGCGCAACCCACTGCCGCGCCTGGGGCTCCCGCGCAAGAAAGCGGTGAGACCGCGCCACCCGTTGCCTCTGAAACGTCCTCTGCCCCCGTTGTGGAGCGGAAGGCTGCGGACGATGCCGTGGCTGCCACCCCCGAAGCGCAGACCCCCCAGGCCGCCCAAATCGGTCAGGACGGACAGGATGCGCCAGTTCCGCAGAACACTGTTTCGCGGGAAAGCCGGGAAAAAGCCCCGGACGCGCCTTTGGTACAGGATAAAGGGCCGGAGGCTTCCGGCGCGGTGAACAAGAGGGCCGTGGGCCTGTCTGTGGGCGAAAACAAGGACGAGAAAAAAGACGCGGCTGCGGAAAAGCCCCGGGAAGTCATCTACGTGGATGAGCAGGGCAATCCCGTGCCCAAGCCGCCGGAGCCCGATAAAATGCTGGCCGAGGCCGAACGCCTGATCAGCGAGAACAAATTTGACGAAGCCCTGCCGCAGCTGGAGAAAATCCGCGCGCTGACCGACATCACGCCTGAAATGCGGGAAAAGGTGCTCTATTATATCAGCGACTGCCTCTGGGCGCGCTATGCCGATAACCCTCTGGCGGGTTATGAGGCTATTGTTTCTTCCACCAACGAAGCCATGAACGCCGACCTGCGTTCGCCCCGCGTACCCGATGCCCTGCTGCGTCTGGGTCTTGCCAACGTCAATGTGGGCAATCTGGTGGACGCGGGCGGCTATATTGTGGCCCTGCTCCGGCGTTATCCTGATTATCCCGGTGTGGCGCAGGGCTTCACGGCCCTGGGGCAGGCGCAGCTCAAGCGGAAGCTCAATGCCGAAGCGGAGCAGTCCTTTTCCATAGTGCTGGACAAATATCCCGAATCCTCCCAATTGCAGGCCGCCTCCGTGGGCTTGGCACAGGCGTTTTTCAATCAGAAAAAACACGACAAGGCCCAGATCATTCTGGATTTCATCAGCAAGCGCTGGCCGCGCTACTATATTGGCGAGCCCTCCTTCCTGCTGTTGCAGGCCGGTAATGATGAGACCCTGCAAAGGATCGACACGGCGCTGGATCTCTATTGGCTCTACATCAACCTGGAGCCCGGCCGCCAGGGCAACGACTCGATTCTGCTTAAGATGGGCGACACCTATCTGCGCCAGGGCAATGCCACCGCCGCTGACTTTATTTATCACGAGCTGGAGCGCCGCTTCGCAGCCTCGCCCGCAGCCTCCACGGCCCGGCTGCGTCTTGCGGAAAAGGGTATTTACGAATCGCCCATCACTTATGAGGAAATGAGCAAGGTCTTCGCCAAGGGTGGGGAGCCGCCGCTGTGGCAGACCTACGCGGCGCTGGCCGAATCCTCCAAAACAGCCCCGGACGCCGTGCTGGCCCGGCTCAAGCAGGCCATGTGGCTGTACTGGGACAAACAGTATACCGAGGCCATGGGCAAAGCGGCGGATTTCATCGACGGCTACCCCGAACATCCCGACGTGCCCCAGGCCCGTGAAATCATCTGGCGGGCTTTTCAGAAGGAACTGGCCAATTCCCTGGCCGAGCAGAATTACGGCCGTATTCTGATCCTGTGGAACGGCTTTCCTCTGGTGCGTGAGCGCTACGGCGCGCCGGACCCGCGTTTGCGCTACGCCCTGGCCCAGGGTTGGCTGGAGCGCGGCAATGAGCAGAAGGCCTTTGAGCTGCTGGGAGAGTTTTTGAAGTCTCCCATGGACCCGCAGTACGGCGAAGCGGCCTTTACGGAATTTTTCAACCGTTATCTCAAGGCCGGGGCTTGGGACAAGGTTCTGGACCTGGGCAAGCTGGTTTCCACCTGGGATATGAAGCCCCAGTTGCGCAAGCAACTGGATTACGCACTGGCTCTCTCCGCTCAGAATCTGAATCTGACCGGACCGGCGTTGGCCATGTGGCAACAATTGGCGGCGCGTCCCGATATTCCGCTCTACCAGCGGGCCTATGCCACCTATTTTCTGGCCCGTGACGCGGAAAACCGCAAGGATATCAAAAGCTCCTACGAGCTCAACCGCAAGGTTATTGACCTGTTCACCCAGCTGCAGGATGAGCGCTCCGACAAGGCCGATCCGCAACGTATTAAGGAAGCGGTGGCCGCGCTGATGGATATTTGCGAGGTGGGCAACCGCATCCCCGAGGCCCTGCAATGGGTGAACCGTTACAATGATTTTGTGCCGGAAAATTCGTCGGAATATCCGGGTCTGCGCTTCCGGGAGGCGCGCCTTTACCGCAAACTGGGCAATTCCAGCCGCGCCCAGGCCCTGCTGGAGGACCTTGCCCGACGTTTCCCCGACTCCCCCTTCGCCAAGGCCGCGGCCGCCGAACTGCGTACTTTTGAGGTTTCGCGCGATCTGCAGAACTACATGCCCGGGGGCACCCCTGCGCCGCAACAACAGCCCTCCCAAGCGCAACAGCCGGCACAACAATAGAGCAGGTTACCTTTTGAGATTGTAACACCTCAAAAGGTTGAAACTGATCCCTCCGGCAGGCCGGCGCATGTACATTACGCTTGTACCTATCTCTGCTGTCGCCATCCATAGGGCGGCATAACCGCCAACGGCTGACGCTCGCGTCGGGCGGCTGTCTTCGCGGCCGCCGGGGCAATTTACTCTGAAATCCTCCGATTCCCGCGCTTCCTTTCTTTTCTGCCGTCGTAATGGCATTCTTTCGGCCGCATCCGGCCATCCGTTCCACTGTTCTCATAATACTGATTGCCAGTCGCCGGGCCTTGGCATATGTTTGTAGTGAACAAGAAACAGTTACCCGGCGTCCGGCCGGATTAACGGTGGAACGCCGATCTTGAGGAGCATTGCGCAATGGCGATAAAACACATGCGTCTTTTCTGTGTGGCGGCTCTGGTGTTGCTGATGACCGGCTGTAATGCCGCGCAACAACGCGGCATGCTGGGTTCAGCGTATGTTTCCACAACCCGCCCGGCTATTTCCTTGGAGGCTAAAAATATGCCGCTGCTCACGGCAGGGCAGGGCTCGGTCAATCTGACCTGGAGCGGCATGATGGGCGGTCTGCCCATTCGGGTCTGGCTTGCCGTTTACGGAACCGGCGACATCAGCCCCATGGCTGTGGTGGCCCAGGCCGAAGTGCCGCAGGGCTGGTACTGGGACGGCATCATGCGCCGCCCGTTCAGCGTGGATGAAGGCGTGGAGGTTTTCGACGGCGTGGGATATCAGGCCTGCACCTATATTGTGGATAACGGCCATGACCCCTTCGGGGCTCTGGTGGCCGACAAGACGACGACAGGACAGCCCGTGCGCTGGCTGGCGCGGGGCTTTGCGGCCCGCTATAATTTCAATGACGACAAAATCATTATGGAATATCGTGAACCGCTTCCCGCCGGTATTGAATCTCTTTCGGCCTTGCCTCTGGGTGCCGCCGATACGCTCAGAGCCTTTGAGCAACGGGCTCGGGAAACGTTCAGCGTGGGGCCCGTGCCCTCCGACCTTTCCCAACTGCGCCAGGGCTATGCCCAGGGCGTGCAATGGCAGTACATGGATGAAAATTTCCTGGGCACCGTGTCAAAGTATGATTTTTTTAACGCCAATTGATCCGCTTCTGAATGGATGAAAAATGGCTGCAGCAACCCCAACAGAGCACAATACAATTGACGTGTTGGAAAACTGTGTGTATGGGTAAAAAACCATATAGTATGTGGGGGCTAAAGCTGTCCTGGGGCACGGCTCTGCATTTTAAGGCACCGTGCGTCGCGCTGAAAACAGAAGACATACCAAGAAGGGGTTAGGTAATGGACGATTATTTAAAAGAAGCGCTGGAAATAACCCGTGCGCAGGCCGGTGTACGGATCATGACTGAAGAGGAAATCGCGGCCTTTATTCAGAAGGTGGCGATGGGCATCCGTGCGGTGGCCGAAGGCGAAGCTCCTGTGGAGCTGGACAGCGCGGAAATGGCTCAGGAAGCCCGCAAGTCGGTAAAAGAAAAATCCGTTACCTGCCTTGAATGTGGAAAGAGCTTTAAGATCCTGACCAAACGGCATCTGGCCAGCCACGGCATGGATACCGCCGAGTACAGGGAAAAGTGGGGCTTCAAGAAAGATGCGCCTCTTGTTTGCAAAGCCCTGCAACGCGAGCGTCGCAAAAAGATGAAAGATATGAAGCTGTGGGAAAAGCGGCGTAAAGTTAAATAAAACGGAAAAAAAGCCCGCTGTATGGCGGGCTTTTCCATATCCGCTGTTGCGCCGGATGCAGGCGCGTATGCCGAAGTGCCTTTTTTTGTGCCGCGTGTGAGCAAACAGCGGCGCGGCTTTCTTTTTAGAGTATTTACTACGTAAAATGCTCGTTTCCGGCGAGCAAAGCCCACCGACGCGCATTTCGCGGCAAGAATTTCAAGGTCCCCATGCTCTCTCCGGCATGCGCCGGAGAGAGCACTTTCATGAATTCCGAAGGTTGGTACGATGAATATGTTTCCGGCGGCAACGCCCGCCCAGGCTCAGGCTCTTTTGTCTTTGCCCGCTGCCCGGCTTTTCGAACAGGCCGGGCGTTTGCGCGAGGCGGTCTTCGGGCGCAGGGTGGATCTTTGCGCCATCATCAACGCCCGCAGCGGCAACTGCGCCATGGACTGCCGCTTCTGTTCCCAGAGTCGGCACAATCACACGCCCATAGCTGTTTTCGATCTTTTACCGGACGAAACGCTTCGGGAACGCATTCTGGAATTGGCCGCTCTGCCCGTAAACCATATCGGCATTGTCACCAGCGGTGCCGCGCTCAGCGAAGCGGAGCTGGCGCGACTGCGCGCCGTGCTGGCCGCCTTGCCTGACAATGTGCGGCCCCGCGTCTGCGCCTCGCTGGGACGGCTGAACTCGGCCCAGCTCGAACAATTGGCCCAGGCCGGGCTCACGCGCTATCACCACAATCTGGAAACGGCACAAGGCCATTACCCGCGCGTCTGCACCACTCAGACCTGGGAACAGCGTCGAGACACTGTGGCCCACGCCATGCGCGCCGGTCTGACAGCCTGTACCGGCGGCCTGTTCGGCCTGGGTGAGAGCTGGGAAGAGCGCATTGCCTTTGCTTTCAGTCTCAAGGCCCTGGGCGTACGCAATGTGCCCATGAATTTTCTGCATCCCCATCCGGAAACGCCTTTGGCCGGTCAGCAGCCGCTCTCCGCTGACGAGGCCCTGCGGATCATTGCCTTGTTCCGCCATATTCTGCCTGAAGCCACGCTGCGGATCTGCGGAGGGCGGCCCACGACGCTGGGGGCACGACAGCATGAAATTTTCGCCGCCGGAGCCAATGCCCTGATGACCGGCGATTATCTCACCACCCACGGGCAGGGCATTGAAGAGGATTTGGCCATGATCGCGGCTCAGGGCCTGGAGGCGGGCGGTGATGCGTGATGCGCAATCCGGACGGGATGCGTTCCGTCGCCCTTTGTGCGCCGTTTTTGTCAGCGGCACCGGGACGGATGTGGGCAAAACCGTTGTCACGGCGGCCCTGTTGCGGGCTCTGCGCCTGGCGGGCGTGGCGGCCCAGGCTGTAAAGCCTGTGCAGACCGGTGTGCGCGCCGGGGAGGAATATGCCGCGTCCCAAGCCGACGCGCCGGTGTACGCGGCGGCTGTGGCCGATCTGCCGCCCCCGCCGGGGCTGGCTCCGGCGGCGGTGCTGCGTTGTTTTTCCCTGCCTGCCTCGCCCCATTTGGCTGCCGCGCGTGAGGGCGCGCGCCTGGATGTGGCGGGTCTGGCCCGGACCATCCTGAATCATTGGGAAAGCCTGGACGGAGCGGCGGATATCCTGCTGCTGGAAGGCGCGGGCGGCCTGTGCGTGCCGCTCAATGAGCGCGAGGACATGCTGGATCTGATGTCCGCCCTGGATCTGCCTGTGCTGCTGGTGGGCGGCAACGGACTGGGAGCGCTGAATCATAGCTTGCTTTCCCTGGCCTCTCTGCGCGACAAGGGGCTGTCGCTATGTGCCCTGGCCCTGATTCCCACGTGTCCCGCTGCCGCGGATGCGCCGGATGACGACGAAGCCTGTATTCTGGCTGACAATCCCCAAATTCTGCGCACGAGGCTGGCTCAGGCCGGTTGCGGCGCGCCCGTGCTGGAACTGCCCCGTCTGGAACGATTGGACGGCGCGGGTTGGCAAATCCTGGCCTCTGATCTGGCCCCTCTGGCGGAAAAGTTGCGCCGTCTGGCGGAGCAAGGGCGCGGTCCGCAGGTTTCGGATTTGGTGGAACGCGACCACGGCGCTGTCTGGCATCCCTATGCCTCGGCCGTGCATCTGCCGCCCCTTTGCGCGGTTCGGCGCAGCCACGGCAATCGCATTGTCCTGGCCGATGGGCGGGAATTGATCGACGGCATGTCCTCCTGGTGGGCGGCGGCGCATGGCTACAATCATCCCCGGCTGCTGGCGGCGCTGCGGGCCCAGGCCGGAAGCATGCCGCACGTGATGTTCGGCGGGTTGACGCATGTTCCGGCGGTGGATCTGGCCGAACGCCTGCTGCGCCGCATGCCCCAAGGCCTGGAGCGTGTTTTTTTTGCCGATTCCGGTTCCGTGGCAGTGGAAGTGGCCCTGAAGATGGCCCTTCAATATCAGCAGGGCAGGGGAGAGACTCGGCGTACGCGTTTCCTGACACCGCGCGGCGGTTATCACGGCGACACTCTGGGGGCCATGTCGGTCTGTGACCCGGTTACGGGCATGCACAGCCTGTTTGCGGGCCTGTTGCCGCAACAGATCTTCATGGAACGGCCGTCCTGCCGTTTTGACGCGCCTTTTGATCCGGCCTGTCTGGACGACGCCCGCTGTCAGCTGGAACGGCACGGCGAAGAAATTGCGGCCGTGATTCTGGAGCCCGTGGTGCAGGGCGCGGGCGGTATGTGGTTTTACCACCCGGACTATCTGCGAGCTTTGGCGGACCTCTGCCGTAAGGCCGGCGTGCTGCTGATTTTTGACGAGATCGCCACGGGCTTCGGCCGCACCGGCAGATTTTTCGCCGCTGAATGGGCCGGAATCACGCCGGATATTCTTTGCTGCGGCAAGGCCCTGACCGGCGGCATGCTCACCCTGGCGGCCACGGCCTGCACAGGGGAAGTCGCGCAAGGCATCTGCCGGGAAGGCCGGGTCTTTATGCACGGGCCCACCTTTATGGCCAATGCCCTGGCCTGCGCCGTGGCCGGGGCCGCCTTGGACATTTTGGATGAAAACCGTTGGCAGGCGCAGGTGGCCGGGCTGGAAACAGCCATGCGCCGGGGACTGGAACCCTGCCGCCGCGTGCCCGGCGTGGAGGATGTGCGGGTGCTGGGCGGCATCGGCGTGGTGGAAACGAAGCAGCCCGTGAATACGGCGGCCCTCCAGAATTGCTTTGTGGAGCAGGGCGTCTGGATCAGACCGTTCAACCGCCTTATTTACCTCATGCCGCCCTATGTGAGCCCGATTGAGGATGTCGCCCGGCTCTGCGCGGCTGTGGAGACGGCTCTGCGCCGGGGCGTGCATTGCGCATGAAGTTAGGGCCGTTCACGCATGAAACGCGCCGACTGCTCTGCGCGGTAGCCGTTAGCAGGCTCTGCCTGCTAACGGACAGAGACAGTAGTTTCCTTGGCTGTCTGTCCACGTAACTAATTGCTGTCGCCGTCCGTAGCTGCGTTGTTGTCTTTATCCGTACAGCTCACAAATTCGCCTGCGGCAAAAGCTCTCGCGCCGACCGTTGCGGCGCAGGGTGCAGACAAATCCTTGTCGCGAAATGCGAGTAGGCGGCCTTTTCTCGCCGTAAACGAGCATTTCAAGTGCTAACTGTTCCAGACGACTGTTATTCGGCGGGAGGCGGCGGCACCGGCAGGCCCCGGAAGATGAGCCGCGTGGCTGTGGCGTCGGCCAACTCAGCCACGTCCATGAGTTTTTCCAGCAGTTCCAGCAGATAAAAACGGTCGTTCTCGCAACCGTCCTTGAAATCTGCTTCCAGTTCGCCGGAACGCATGTAGGTTTCCAATTCTTCCAGATCGTTGACTGTCAACATGTTGCATCCTTTTGTTTCGCCGCCAAGTCGGCCAGGCAGCGCTCGGTCAGAGCGTCGGCCATGTCTTCCACTGCGGCGATTTCTTCCCTGCTGATGTCGTCGTAATGGATGCCCGCGCTCACGCAGACAACGCACTTTAAAGCGTCGGCCATACGCCGGGCCATGCGTCGGGCCAGTTGATCCTCCCTATGGCCGGGCAGAACAAATAAAGCTGTTTCAGAGGCCTTGTCCGGCACGGCCAGAGCAACTGCTCCCAAGTGCGCCGCGCCGCCGCTCAGAATTATCTGGAGATCGCGTCCCAGATGCTGGACGCGCAATTCCAGTTTCAGCCGTCCCCGCCGCAGACAAAAACGCATATCCGCTCCTTCAGGCGATCTTTTGGCAGGATGGGGCAGAATGGTTGTTATGGCAAGCCGGAGAAATTGTTCAGTCAGGGCAGACGCATCTAATTCCAGCCCTTGCAGGCCCCTTATCTGCCGTGATGATCCGTCAAAACCAGCCTTTTGTGCGCTGGCTGCGTCACTTGGCGCTTTTTGCTGCTCATGTACTTGAGTACAGCTCTGCTCTCGATGCCCGTAAGGCTCGCCCGGCTCGCCAACGGGCACGGCCCTTTGGGCCGCCTTCCGGTCGGTTTCCGCGCAAAAAGCGCCATTTTCCTTGCCGGCACGCAACAATCTTGCTTCAGCCGTTGCGACGCAGGAGCTTTATCCGTAACACGGCTTCGCCGTGAACGGCTCAGGCAAGCCGCTGACGCGGCGACGGCCAGCGCATTTTTTAGGCTTCTCCCGGCACCAGCCATCCGCCTGCGCTTCGCTCCGGCGGAGCAAAGGTGGCTTCGCTTCTTTTTGTCCGTTCTCCGATCTCTCGGGGGATAAAGACTTTTTAGACGCGTCTGCCCTGCTGTGTCCGCACGGCAGCGGTGACAGCGGCACGGGAGTTATGTAGAATAAAACCACAGTGCTCCAAACTGTCCGATCTGTCCGATAGATTGAACACTTTTGACAGACACTGTCCGGATTATAAGACAGTTTTGCCGTCCAGAAAAGCCGCCGCAAGGCCGCTGCATGGAAAGAGCTATGAAATTGAGGCGGATACGAAAGCCTTCCGTCCGGCACGCAATTTGCTACTTCTGTCACAATTTTCGGGTGTTCTCAGGCCCTGCAGGCCGCTCTTCCCCTTTTTTCCGTTTTTCTCCGACGTGCCGCGGAGATGCGGGCGCAAGGGACGGGCGGTTGCGGATCGCAAGCATCACAAACAGCGCGAAAGCAAAAGGAGCAATTATGCCTAAAATGACTCCCAGTGAGGCCATGGCCGAAGTCCTGGTGGAAGAAGGCGTTAAACACGTCAGCGGTATCCTCGGTTCCGCTTACATGGACCTGTTGGACCTCTTCCCGGCCGCGGGCATCGACTTCATCTCCGTGCGTCATGAGCAGACCGCCGGCCACATGGAAGACGCCTTCTGCCGCATGACCGGCAAAGCCGGCGTTGTCATCGGCCAGAACGGCCCCGGCATCACCAACTACGTGACCGCCGTGGCTACCGCCAACATGGCGCACAGCCCCATGATCATCCTTTCGCCCAGCGCCGGTTCCGCTTCCGTGGGCTGGGACGGCTTCCAGGAATGCGACACGTGGAATCTGTTCAAGCCCATCACCAAGGCTTCCCTGCGCGTGCCCCATCCCAAACGCGCCGCTGACATTCTGCGCACCGCCTTCCGCGCCGCCTACGCCATGCGCGGCCCCGTGCTGGTGGACATCCCGCGCGACTACTTCTACGGCGAGCTGGATGAAGAAATCCTGAAACCCTCCCAGTACCGCGTGGCCCCCGGCGGCATCGGCAACCCGGAAATGTTCAAGCACGCCGTCGAAGTGCTCAAAGCCGCCAAGAATCCCGTGATCGTGTCCGGTCGCGGCGTGGTTGACGCCGACTGCGTGGACACCGTCAAAGCCCTGGCCGAGCACATCGCCGCTCCCGTGGCCTGCAGCTACCTGCACAACGACGCCTTCCCGGCCGACCATCCGCTGTGGTGCGGCCCCATCGGCTACATGGGCTCCCATGCCGCCATGCGCCTGATGGAAAAGGCCGACGTGATCCTGGCCATCGGCAGCCGCCTGTCCTACTTCGGCACCCTGCCCCAGGACGGCATCAACTACTTCCCCAAGACGGCCAAGATCGTCCAGATCGACATCAATCCCATGCACATCGCCAAGACCCACCCCATCACCGTGGGGCTGTGCGCCGATGCCAAGGACGCTTCCGAAGAGCTGTACAAGCAGCTGCGTGACGCCATGCCCAAGAAGGACATCACGCCCGTGGCCAACAAGGTCAAGGAAGAGCTGGCCCTCTGGCACAAGGAAATCGACGAGATCTCCAACGAACCCGTGATCGAAGGCCGCCTGCACCCCCGCAAGGCCTTGGAAGTGGTCGGCAAGTTCATTTACGACAATGACGCCATCGCCACCACCGACATCGGCAACACCTCTTCCACGGCCAACAGCTACCTGCGTTTCCGTCATCCGAAACGCGACATCGCCACGTTGACCTTCGGCAACACCGGCTTCGCCTATCAGGCCGCTCTGGGCGCGCAGCTCGCCTGCCCGGACAAGCCGGTCGTCTCCATCGCCGGCGACGGTGCCTGGGGCATGAGCCTGTTTGAAGTGCCCACCGCCTGCCAGTTCAACCTGCCCGTCATCGCCACCGTGTACAACAACGGTGCCTGGTGCGCGGAAAAGAAGAACCAGGTGGACTTCTACAACAACCGCTTCGTGGGCGCGGACATCTGGTCCAAGTCCTACGCCAAGATCGCCGAATCCATGGGCGCCGACGGCTACACCGTCAACACCCAGGCCGACCTGGCCAACGCCCTGGAAACGGCCTACAAGAACCGCCGTCCGGCCGTCATCGAAATCATGACCGACGGCACCCGCCTTGCGCCGCCTTTCCGTCGCGACGCTCTGGCGCTGCCCACCCGCTTCCTGCCCAAGTACGAAAAGCTGGACAAGAAGTACTTCCCCAAATAAGTGACTGTTGACTGAACGCGGCCCCGCCGGATCTTCCGGCGGGGCCGCTGATTGACGGCGGCGCGGGGAAATTTCCCCGCGCTTTCTTTTTTTAGAGTCTTTCAACGTTGAAATGCTCTGACGCCGAACACGGTGAGGCGCGCCGCGAAGACCAACCCGCCGGGCGGCCCGTGGGGCCGGAGAGCAACGCGGCGCGGATTCCGGAAAAGCGACCGAAGGCAGCCCGAAGGGCTGTCCCCGTTGGCGACAACGGAGCCATACGGGGATCGATAGCAGCGATAACCGCGCTTTTTGCCGGAATGCCAACTTTGAAATTTATAAAATTTCAAAGGTAATTTGCTCTAGAGCATATTGCGCTTGAGATTTCCGCTTGACGGCGGGCAAAGCCCGCTTACGAAAATCTCGCGGGCCTTGTAACAGTACAGAGTAATTTCATTGTGAAAATGCTCTAATCCGCACATGAGGACAGTTCATGAAGCCTTTTCTGCGTCGCACAGCATATATGGGGCCGATACAGGCCGTTATTCTGGATTGGGCCGGTACGGCGGTGGACCACGGTTGCCGGGGGCCGGTGGCCGTGTTTTCTCGGGCCTTTGAGCGCCACGGCATGAAGCCCGAGGTGGCTGAAGTGCGCGCTCCCATGGGCCGCGAAAAGCGCGAGCACGTGCAGGCCATGCTGGCCATGCCGCGCCTGGCCGAACTCTGGCGTGCCGGGCACGGCAATGCGCCCGACGATGCCGCCACGGATACGATTTTTGCCGCCGTGCAGGAACTGATGCCTGAAACATTGGCGGACTACGCCATGCCCGTGCCGGGCTGCGTGGAAGCCATTGCCGCCCTGCGCGCCAAGGGCCTCAAGATCGGCTCCTGCACCGGCTACAGCCGGGACATGATGGTCCGCCTCATGCCGCGCGCCGAGGCCGCCGGGTATAAACCCGACGCGGTGGTCACAGCCGACGAGGCGCCCCAGGGCCGCCCCTGGCCGTGGATGTGCTACCTCAATTGCATGCGTTTGGGCGTGCATCCGCCGGAGGCCGTGGTCAAGGTCGGCGACACCCTGGCCGACGTGGAGGAGGGCATCAACGCGGGGCACTGGAGCGTGGGCGTGACCCGTACCAGCAATGCCCTGGGCCTGACCGCCGAGGAAGCGGCGGCCCTGCCCGCCGACGAACTCTGCCGCCGCGAGGATGAACTGGGCCGCGCCTTCCGCGAGGCGGGCGCGCACTATGTGATTTCGAGCATTGCGGATCTGCCCGGCCTGATCGACAAGATCAACGCCCGTCTGGCAAAGGGCGAACGCCCGTAGCCGGCGTTGAGGGCAATCCGTTTTCAGATCGCGGACAAATCCTTGCAGGGCAGTTCACGCTATGCCTTTTTGCCCTCCTGCCGCGTCAGATTTCACCTGCTTTTTCGGTCGAGTACCAGAAGAGTACACTCCCTCAAAGCAGGTTTATCTTCCTTGCAGGCGAACAAAAATTCTATAGTGTTAACAGACCCTAGTACCATGCAAAAAGCCCGGCCGGGAAAATCTCGGCCGGGCTTTTTGTACGCCCGGGCGCTGCCCGTTCCGGGCAAGCGCGGCGGCCGATGGAATTGTCATTTGTGTTGGTGGAATGTTTTCACAAAGTCCGTGCACTCTGCTATGGGTGACGGCTTTTTTACTGTTGATACCATATATATTGCAATTTGGTATCACAGGTATAACAGGCATGAAAGAATTGTGATTTTTTACGCAACATGCGGATTTATAAAATTTTTTTCTCTATCTATCACGGTATGCTTGAAAAAAACATAAAAGTTGAGCAGTCATTCAACAAAAGGGGGTTGTCAGTATCGTTTCCGTATGCAATGCTTTTCCATCTTTTTCAAGTCATTCCGGCCAGCAGTGCGCCGGAGGCCGTGTGGACCCCGTTGGCGGCATGCGTGCGGGGACGCCTTCAACTCTGAAACTTTGGAGGTTGACGGATGAAACGGTTCTTTTTCCCGGCAGCGATGCTGCTGATCCTGGCTGTGTTGCTGGTGGGGCAGGACGCTCTCGCCGCCACGGGCATGGGCATAAAACTGCCTGAAGACCCCACCAAGGCCTATATTACTCTGGGCATCCTGGTAGCGGCGGCGGTCATGTTTTTCACCGAAATCGTACCCCTGCCCATCACCGCCCTGCTGGTGCCGGTGGCGCTTTCCCTGACGCACGTCATTACCTCCAAGGTGGCCTTCAGCTATTTCGGCGATCCCACGGTCATTCTGTTCATGGCCATGTTCATCGTGGGCGAAGCCACGTTCATTACCGGCTTCGCGGACAAGGTCGGCGCGCTGGCCGTGCGGCTCTCCAAGGGCAATACCGTGCTGCTGCTGGTTTACACCATGGCCGCCGTGGGCCTGCTCTCCACAGTGCTGTCCAACACCGGCACCACCGTGGTGGCCGTGCCCATGATTCTGGGCATGTGCATCAAGGCCAAGCTGGCGCCGGGCAAGGTGCTTATGCCCGTGGCCTTTGCCTCCTCCCTGGGCGGCACCGTGACCCTGGTGGGCACGCCGCCCAACGGCATCATCAACTCCATGCTGGCCCAGACCGGCCAGACGCCTTTCGGCTTCTTTGAATTCGGCCTGATCGGCATTCCCCTGCTGGTGGTGGGCCTGGCCTATTACGGCCTCATCGGCCACCGCTTTCTGCCCGAAGGCCGCCAGATGGACGACGATATCGTCACCGAGGGCCAGACGCGCCGTGAAAACAAGATGTGGTACTCCATCGCCATTTTCGCTTTTGTGGTCTTCATGATGGCCAGCGAACTCATGCCCCTGACCACCGCCGCCATACTGGGCGCCTGCCTGATGGTCATCTCCGGCTGCATGACCATGCGCGAGGCCTTCCGCAGCGTGGACTGGACCACCATCTTCCTCTTCGCGGGCATGCTCTCCATGTCAGCCGCCATGGCCAAGTCCGGCGCGGCCGCCATCGTGGCCAACGCCGTGGTGAGCATGGTTTCCGACCCTTGGATGCTCATGCTGGTCTGCTGCGCGCTCACCGCCCTGATCACCAACTTCATGTCCAATACGGCCACAGCCGCGCTCATGGCCCCGCTGGCCCTGCCCATCGCCCTGGCCAGCGGCATTTCGCCCCTGCCCATCACCATGGGCATCGCCATGTCCGCCTCGGCCTGCTTCCTGACGCCCATCGCCACTCCGCCCAATACCATCGTTTTGGGACCGGGCAAGTATAGCTTCCTGGACTATGTCAAGGCCGGCTGGCCGTTGCAGCTGATCACCCTGCTCATGTGCTGGCTGCTCATTCCCATGATCTGGCCTTTCCATCCGTAAGCCGTTCCGGCGGAGAGAGAATATGAAGGAAATTCACGTTACTACCATTACGGAGGCCGTGGCCGGTCTGGCCGTGGAAGCCTGCTGCCGCCTGCCCGAGGACATGGTTGAGGCCATGCGGGCGGCCCGCGCCCTGGAGCCGTCGCCGGTGGGCCGGAACATTCTGGACCAGATCCTGGAAAACGCGGCCATCGCGGCGCGCGAAACCATGCCCATCTGCCAGGATACGGGCCTGACCGTGGTTTTCGCCGAGGTGGGGCAGGATGTGCGCATTGTGGGCGGCGGCTTTGAGGACGCCGTCAACGAAGGCGTGCGCCGGGGCTATGTGGACGGCTATCTGCGCAAATCCTGCGTGGCTGAACCGCTCTTCGAGCGCAAGAACACCAGGGACAACACCCCCGCCGTTATCCATACGCGCATTGTGCCCGGCGACAGCCTGCGCCTGCGCCTCGCGCCCAAGGGCGCGGGCTCGGAAAACAAAAGCGTGCTGAAAATGCTGGTGCCCGCCGACGGCATCGAGGGCGTGCGCCGGGTGGTGCTGGACGCGGTGCTGGCCGCCGGTCCCAATTCCTGTCCGCCCCTGGTGGTGGGCGTGGGCCTGGGCGGCACCATGGAAGTGGCGGCCATCTGCGCTAAGAAAGCCGCCGCGCGCGATCTGGAAAGCGTCAACCCGGACCCGCGCTACGCGGCCTTTGAACGGGAACTGCTGGAAATGATCAACAAGACCGGCATCGGTCCGCAGGGCCTGGGCGGCCTGACCACGGCCCTCAAGGTGCATGTGGAGTGGGCCCCCACCCACATCGCCTCCCTGCCCGTGGCCGTGAACATCAACTGCCACGCGGCCCGCCATGCGGAAGTCGTACTCTAAGAGGAGGGCGAGACATGTCCGACGATCAGGTCAAACGCATCCGCGCCCCTTTTGACGACGCCACGGCGCACTCCCTGAGGGCCGGAGACAGGGTGCTGATTTCCGGCGTTATTCTGGCCGCGCGCGACGCGGCCCACAAGCGGCTGGTGGAGACACTGGACCGGGGCGAAGCGCTGCCCGTGGACCTGCGCGGCGCTGTCGTCTATTACGTGGGCCCCTCGCCCGCCAAGCCGGGCCAGGCCATCGGCGCGGCCGGACCCACCACTTCGGGCCGCATGGACGCCTATACGCCCCGGCTGCTGGATCAGGGTCTCAAGGGGATGATCGGCAAAGGCTACCGCAAGCCGGAAGTGGTGGAAGCCATGAAAAAGCACGGCGTGCCGTATTTGGCCGCCGTGGGCGGCGCGGGCGCTCTCATCGCCCGCAGCATCAAAAAGTACACCGTGCTGGCCTATGAGGATCTCGGCCCCGAGGCCGTGGCCGCCATGGAAGTGGAGGATTTCCCGGCCATCGTGGTCATCGACAGCCTGGGCGACAATTACTACGAAACGGGCCAGGCCCCGTATCGGCAGTTGTAGCGGCTTGGCGCGCCGGGCCATTCCGGTGCGCCGCCGTGTCCGCAATACGGAATACTTTCCTAAAGGAGTTGCTATGGCGCCAATGAGATCCCCCGCCGACGCCCGGACCCGCCTGGATTTCTGGCAAGCCGCGTCCGGCGCGCTGCTGGCCCTTTTCGTCTGTATCCATCTGCTGCTGGAAGGCAGCGTGGTGATCAGCCCCGCGCTGACCAACGGCATCGCCTGGCTGCTGGAAGCCACCTTTCTGACCCAGATCGTGGCCCCGCTCATCGTGCTGCTGGTGATTTTCCACTTCTGGATCGCGGCTCGTAAAATGCCCTTCCGCACCAATGAGCTGGGCATTTTCGTGCGCCACAGCAGAAGCCTGCGCGAGGCCGACACCTGGCTCTGGCTGGTGCAGGTCTTTACCGCCGTGGTCATTCTGGTGGGCGTGTTCTTCCATGTCTACACGGTCATGACCAACCTGCCCATCAACGTGGCGGGCAGCGCCAAGCGCCTGCACGACGGTTGGCTGGCCTTTTACGTGGTCTTTCTGCCCTGCGTCATTCTGCACACGGGCGTCGGCGTGTACCGCCTGGCCGTGAAGTACGGCGTGTGCACCAAGGCCGAGCGCGCCCGTTGGCGCAGGTGGATATGGATTGTCATGGGCTGTTACCTTGTGCTCGGCGTGCTGGCTCTGACCCGCGTCTGGTTCCTGGGATAGGGGGGTGCGTATGCGTGTTTTTCAAAGTGATGTTCTCTGCATGGGCGCCGGTCTGGCCGGGGAGCGCGTGGCCGTGGAAGCCGCGCAGGCGGGCTTCAGCGTCATCTGTCTGAGTCTGGTGCCGCCCCGGCGCTCCCATTCCTCGGCGGCCATGGGCGGCATGCAGGCGGCCCTGGGCAATTCCATCATGGGCGACGGCGACAGCCCGGAAATCCATTTCAACGACACGGTCAAAGGCTCGGACTGGGGCTGCGACCAGGAGGTGGCCCGCCTGTTCGCCAAGACCGCGCCCATCGCCATGCGCGAAATGGCCTGGATGGGCGTGCCCTGGAGCCGGGTGGTGCCCGGCGAGCATACCTATTACAAGGGCGGCAAACCCTTTCAGGCCACGGAAAAGGCCGAGAACGAAGGGCTGATCCATTCCCGCGCCTTCGGCGGCACGGCCAAATGGCGCACCTGCTACACTTCGGACGGCACGGGCCATGCTGTGCTCTTCACCCTGGACAACCGCCTGCTGCAACTGGGCGTGGACGTGCACGACCGCGTGCAGGCCGAGGCCCTGGTGCATGACGGCGAGCGCTGCATGGGCTGCGTGGCCCGTGATCTGCGCACCGGCGAGCTGGTGGGCTATTTCGCCAAAGCCACGCTTATCGCCACGGGCGGTTACGGGCGCATCTACCGGGCCACCACCAACGCCGTGATCTGCGACGGCGGCGGCCAGATCACCGCCCTGGACACTGGCGTGGTGCCGCTGGGCAATATGGAGGCCGTGCAGTTCCATCCCACGGGCACGGTGCCTACGGACATTCTGGTGACCGAGGGTTGCCGGGGCGACGGCGGCACCCTGCTGGACGTCAACGAATACCGCTTCATGCCCGACTACGAGCCGGAAAAGGCCGAACTGGCCTCGCGCGACGTGGTTTCCCGCCGCATGACCGAGCACATGCGCAAGGGCTTCGGCGTGCCCAGCCCCTACGGCGAGCATCTCTGGCTGGACATCCGCCATCTGGGCGAAAAGCACATCACCACCAATCTGCGGGAAGTCTACGACATCTCCACGCACTTCCTGGGCGTGAACCCCATCCATCAGCTTATCCCGGTGCGGCCCACCCAGCACTACAGCATGGGCGGCGTGCGCATCAACAAGGACGGCCACGCCTACGGCCTCCAAGGCCTGTTCGCGGCGGGCGAAGCCGCCTGCTGGGATATGCACGGCTTCAACCGCCTGGGCGGCAACTCCCTGGCCGAAACCATCGTGTCGGGCCGTGTTGTGGGCAAGAAGCTTGTGGAGTTCCTGCAAGGCTATGAATGCGTGTTCTCCACGGCGGCCATGAGCGACGCGACGGCCAAGGTGCGCGAGCGCATCGAAAACCTGCTTCGGGGCACGGGCGACGATTGCTACACCCTGCGCAACGCCATGCAGGACATAATGATGGAGCACGTGGGCATCTTTCGCAACGGCAAGGATCTGGAAGCCGGTGTGGCGAAACTCCAGGACCTGCTGGAGCGCAGCAAGAACATGCGCCTGCGCGGCGGCAACATCCCCGGCCCCCACGGCGAGCTTTCCATGGCCCTGCGCGTGCCGGGCATGCTCAAGCTGGCCCTGTGCACGGCCTACGGAGCGCAGCAGCGCACCGAGAGCCGGGGCGCGCACGCCCGCGAGGACTACCCCGAGCGCAACGACAAGGACTGGCTGGTGCGCACCCTGGCCACCTGGAAGGAGGGCGACAGCCTGCCCACCCTCAACTATGAAAAGGCCACGCCGTTCTATATCCTGCCGCCCGGCGACAGAGGCTACGGCGGCGGCAAGATTATCCCCGGCGACATCGGGGAGGGCGAAATTGAGCCCTTTGCGCAAAAGGTCTAAGGGAGGCCGACATGGGACGCAATCTGACGTTTGAGATCTTTCGCTACAATCCGCTGGATCCCCATTCCCAGCCTCACATGCAGACCTTTAACCTGGAAGAGCATCCCAGCATGACGCTCTTCATTGCCTTGAACATGATCCGCGAAACCCAGGACGCGAGCCTTCAGTTCGACTTCTGCTGCCGCGCGGGCATCTGCGGTTCCTGCGGCATGGTCATCAACGGCCGCCCGGGCCTGGCCTGCCATACCCAGACCTGCGATCTGCCCGCCCGCATCAGCCTGCACCCCCTGCCGGTGTTCAAGCTGCTGGGCGACCTTTCGGTGGATACGGGCACCTGGTTTCGGCATGTGGGCAAAAAGATCGAATCCTGGATTCACACAAACAAGGCCTTTGACCCGGACGCTCAGGAAGAGCGCATGGACAACGAACTGGCCACTCAGATCTTCGAGCTGGACCGCTGCATCGAGTGCGGCTGCTGTGTGGCGGCCTGCGGCACGGCGCGCATGCGCGAGGACTTTATCGGGGCCACGGCCATCAACCGTATGGCCCGTTTTTATATTGACCCGCGCGACAACCGCACCCCGGCGGATTATTACGACCTTATCGGCGACGACAATGGGGTTTTCGGCTGCATGGGCCTGCTGGCCTGCGACAACGTCTGCCCCAAACAGCTGCCCCTGCAGGACCAGCTGGGCATCATGCGCCGCATGGTGTCCGCCGAATCCGTGCGCGGCATTCTGCCGGAATTCCTGCGCAAAAAGCTCCAGGGTTGCGGTTGCGATCACACACGGGCATAACCACGGAACGGCCGCCGTTACGCGGCGGCTTCAGCGTGATGACAAACCCCGCTTCGCGGGCTTTGCGCCGCCATCGACGCCAGAACCGTCGGGCGGAAATTCGCCAAAAGGAAGCATGCCATGCTGATACTTGACTGGATGAAATCCAATGTGATCTCGGTTCCGCCGGACGCCTCCCTGCTCCAGTGCCGGAAGCTGTTCAAGGACAACCACATCGGCCGCCTGCCCGTGGTGGATGCGGACAAGATTGTGGTGGGCCTGATTTCCGCCTCGGACATCAACGCCTTCGCGCCCCAGCGCACCACGGGCCTTGAAATCCTGGAAGTGCTCGACATTCTGGGTGAAACCCCGGCCAAGCAGATCATGACCGTGGACCCGGTGACCATCAATTACAAGGGCACGGTGGAGCAGGCCGCCCAGCGTATGATTGAAAAGCGCGTGGCCTGCCTGCCGGTGGTCAATGACGAGGAAAAACTGGTCGGCATTCTCACCGAATGGGACATTTTCAAGGCCCTGGTCAGCATCAGCGGAGCCGCCATGCCCGAGGGCGTGGAAATGGCCTTCAAGCTGGAGAACAAGCGCGGCACCCTGCGCGAGATTCTGGATCTGCTCAAGGAATACGGGGTGCGCATTTCCACAGTGCTCTCGATCATTTCCGACGACGGCATGCGCCAGGTGAAGATCCGCTTCTGGTCCGAAGACGCGGAGGCGGAAAACAAGGCCCTGGAAAAGCTCAAGGACCACGCCGGGCTGCGCTACTGGGCCCGTGGGGGCGAAGTCTATCTGCGCGACAAGCCGGATTTCAAACTCTGAGCCGACGCACGGCGCCGAATCTGAATCAAAAGGCCGCCCACTGGGCGGCCTTCAGACTGATGACAAACCCCGCTTCGCGTGGTTTGCGCCACCAACGGCGGCTTAGCCGCCGGGTGGAAAGGCACGAAAATCAGTCGCTTAACGGCGCGGCAAAGCCGCGATCTGCTCCTGATTTTCGGGGCTGCCGACGTTGTCAACAGCCTCAAGGCCGCCCATCGGGCGGCCTTTGTTTGTGGCGGAAACGATATTCAACGCCCCGGCGGTTCAAGGGCGTCGGTCGGGCAATCAGCGGGCTTGCTTTCAGGCCTGTTAAATCTATGTGCTCCGGCGGCTGATGCCGTACTTGCGCAGCTTTTCGTACAGCGTGGCGCGCGCGATATGCAGGGTGCGCGCCGTGCGCGAGACATTGCCGCCCTGTTCGGCCAGCACCTTGCGGATGACCACGGCCTCGGTGTCGGCCATGATGTCGGAAAGGTCCCCGGCGGCCACGGCGCGCAGGGGCAGGTCCGCGCTGGGCAGGGTGTCCGGCGGGAAGTCGTCCACCTGGATCATGTCGCCGTGGCGCATGGTGGCCGCGTGCACCACGGCATTGTGCAACTGCCGCACGTTGCCCGGCCAGGAAAAGGCCAGCATGGCCGCCTCGGCTTCCGGGGCAAAGGCCAGATGTTCCAGGCCCATGCGCGAAAGCACATAGCGGGCGATGGGCAGGATGTCGTCCGCGCGCTCGCAGAGCGGCGGGATTTCCAGCACAAAGGTATTGATGCGGTAGTAGAGGTCCTCGCGGAAGGAACCCGCGCTGAGCATGGCCGAAATGTTCCGGTTGGTGGCCGCCACCAGCCGGAAATCAATGGAAACGGGCTTTACCCCGCCGAGCTTGACGATCTGCTTTTCCTGGATCACCTGCAACAGCTTGGACTGGAGCCGCAGGGGCAGTTCTCCGATCTCGTCGAGGAACAGCGTGCCCTTGTCCGCCAGTGCAATCCGCCCTTCTTTCCCCTTATGGCTGGCTCCGGTGAACGCTCCGGCCTCATAGCCGAACAACTCCGACTCCAACAGCGGGGCGGGGATGCCCGCACAGTTGATTTCGACCAGCGGCCCGTTCGTGCGGTCGCTCAGATGGTGCACCAGACGGGCGACCACGTTCTTCCCGACCCCGGATTCTCCCGTGATGAGCACGGTCGTATTCACCTTGGCCAGCTTTTCGATGGTCGCGGCTATGGCCCTCATGGTCCCGCTGAAAGGCAGGCCTCCGGAGGTTTGGGGCGCATTCGGGGACACCAGCGCGCTGATTTTTTGGTATTCCTCATGCAATCGGCGTGAATAGCGCATGTCCACGCTGTAGCTCACCACAAACGAGACATCCCCGTCATCATCATAGATGGGAACGCCGGTAACGATATTGTATTGCCCCGAGCGCGTGGCCTCGGTCAGCGTGACCACCCGGCGGGTTTTGAGGA
>ERZ857998.1664-NODE-1664-length-23937-cov-6.955448_pt1 | contig 23937 bp, 14 predicted proteins | sample MGYA00519954_ERZ857998 | MGnify/ENA primary metagenome ERZ857998 (study PRJEB31778, sample SAMEA3449424) | human gut metagenome | biome: human gut; feature: human-associated habitat; material: faeces | place: United Kingdom | collected 2010/2012 ...
TTCAAAAAGGATTTTTCATCATGAAAATCATTTTTTCCCACAACGGCGCGAGTTTTGAGACGGATTACCCCGGCACCGGGGCTGGACACGCCAAGCTGTACCGGGTGCCCGTCGAATACAGCGAGGACGGCTACTACATCGGCGTCTGGCAGGACACGGAAATCGAGCCGGAGCCAGGCTGCGCGGTGGGCGAGGCCCGGCTGCTCTGCCACGCCCGGCTTGAAAACAACGGCGCGGACGGGGGCGGTTTACTCCTGAAGACCATGGAAACCTACGATGGAGCGGAATGCCATGCCTAAGACCGAGAACGGCGTACACAGCAAGACCATGCTGGCCGGGCTTGCCAATGCCAAAGCCCTCAAGCTGGCGGAAATCAATGACAAGTGTGAAGCGGCCCTGCAGGGACTGACGGCGACGTATCCGGACACGGAACGCCTGACCTTCGACCAGCAGAAGCAGGAAGCCGAAGCCCGTCAGGCCGACGCCTCGGCGGTCTGCCCGCTGCTGTCACCTCTGGCCGACGCACGCGGCATTGCCCTGGACGATCTGGCCGCCCGCGTGCTGGGGAAAGCCGCCGCCTTTTCGGCGGCCTCCGGCGCGCTCATCGGCCAGCGCCAGCGCATGGAAGACGCCCTGGACGCCTGCGCGAGCGTTGAGGAGGCGCAGGTGCTGGCCGTCAGCTACAGCCTGCCCGGAGGCGCGGCGTGAAATGGGACCGGCGTCTTGCCCCGCGCTGGGCGGCGTTCCGGCACAACGGCAAGCAGTTTCTGATTGCCGTTGACCAGGGCTTGAATGCGCTCATCGGCTTCATCCTGTCAATTCTGAGTCTGCTCTACCTGCTGCCGCGCCCGGCTGGCTTCTGGTGGGCGGACGAGAGCATCAGTGCTCATTGCTGGCGTTGGGAACTGGCAGGCATCCGGCGCTGGCCGCGACTACTGGTGGACGCGCTGGCCCACTGCTGGGGCGATACCGACCATTGCCGCGTCAGCTACGAGAGCGAGTGCAGGGGGCGTCAACTTCCCCCGGAAGAACGTTGCTGCTCGTCGTAAAACCTTTGTATTGCGGCCCGTAAGACCGCAACTGCCCTCATGCGGGGTTACAGGGAGAGCCATGGCCTTTGAAAGTTTGGCGATGTTGGAAAAGATGGAAGAGGTAAGCGCCTATTCGCGCATCGCGCTACGACAGTTCCCGAAGTATGAAAAATTCCTCCTGGCTGCGGAAATTAGGACCGCGCTTACGGAAATCAAACGGCTGCTGATACGGGCAGCCAAACGGTACTACAAGAAAACCACGCTTGAAGACCTGGACATCGAAATAGAACTGCTGCGTTCCCTGGTGCGCGAATCCGTGAAACTGCAATACATCGACATGAAGCGATATGAAGTGTGGGCTGCGAAGATAGGAGAAATAGGCAAAATGCTCGGCGCATGGTTGAAGAACGTGCGGGCCGCCCAAGGAGGCGCCGAGACATCCGAGCCAGCCGCGCGCACTAATCCCCAGCCGAAAGGCAGGAGATAAGCGATATAGGGTAACAGCCTGTACTCCGGTGGCAATTGGGGCAACGGCTCCGCTGCGGGCGTGTTCCTCGTCAACTTCGCTAATACGGCGTCGAACCTGAACGCGAACATCGGTTGCCGCCTCGCAAATAGGGCCTCAGCCAGAAGACGGACGCTCACGGGCATCCATCCAGTGCTTTATTTGGGGCTGTTATCCCTCTCGGCCAACAGCGCCGGGAAAACAACAACACGGGGACCGGCGGCCGGTAGGCGACGAACGCGGCCGGTCCCACCCACAACACGGGAGGCACTATGGCCAAGACGCTGAAAGATATATGGCAGCGGATTACCAGCTTTGAAAACCTCGTGGCGGCATGGGAAGAGGCGAAGCGTGGAAAGAGGTACCACCTGCCCGTCCTGAAATTCGGCAGCAATATGGAAGAAAATATCTTCGGGGTTCAGGGGGAACTCCTGCACCGGACATGGAGGCCGGGGCCATGGCGAGAGTTTTTTGTCAGCGAGCCGAAGATGCGGCTTATTCAGGCCCCGCCTTTTGCGGACAGGATAGTTCATCACGCACTGGTCCGGGTAATCAATCCCGCGTTTGAAAAGCGGTTCATCCACGACAGCTACGCCTGCCGCAAAGGCCGGGGGACTTTGGCCGCCGGGAAACGGCTGACACATTTTTTGCGCTGTGCGGCCATGAGAGCGACGCGAGAACGGCGGCGCGTCTACGTCTTGAAAGCCGACATCAGCAAATATTTCCCGAACATCAACCACGACATTCTCATGTCCGTTCTGGCCCGCACCGTGAGCGACGAGGGCGCGCTGTGGCTTATGGAGCGGATTGTACGCGAGAACGGTTTTGAGGACTGCGGCCTGCCCATCGGCGCCCTGACCTCTCAACTGTTCGCCAACGCCTATCTGGACGTTCTTGACCACTACGTCAAAGACGAGTTGGGCGTGCGCTGGTACGTCAGATACATGGATGATTTTGTCATCGTGGACACCGACAAGCGGCGGCTCCAGGAGATTCTGACCAAAGTCGAGGCGGTGCTGTGGGAGCGGTTGCGGCTACGTCTGAACCCGAAGACGGCGGTTTTTCCGGCCTCGCACGGAACGGATTTTGCCGGATACCGGCATTGGACAACGTTCCGCTTGCCCCGGAAGCGGAACATCCGTCGCGCCCGGCGCAAGTTCCGCCTGCTGCGGCGGCTCTATGCCGAGGGAGAAGTTGACGTTCCTTTTGTCCGGGCGCGCGTCATGTCCTTTCTGGGCTACACGCGGCATTGCAAGGCGCGCAGAACGGTTGATAGCGCGCTTTCCGAACTGGTTTTGAAAAAAGAGTGAGGCCCCACATGTACTACTACGGCCTTCATTTTGTGGGCAGCGACAAGGTTCCTGTGCAGGTGCGCGTCAACACAAAAAAGACAGAAATTTGGGCGCGCTCCGCCCCGAACGGAGGAGAATGGACGCCCTGGCGGCGGCTGGACGTGACCCGCAACGACGATGGGACGCTGGCCGAAGAAGTGGCCGAGGCCACCCACGCCAAGCGGGCCGATACGGCGCTCCGACTCACCTATCCCATGACCTTGACCTTTACGGGCGACGTGAGCGGGAAAGTGAGATTTGACGGCTCGGTGAACGTGAGCTGCTCCGTCAGCATCCCCGGTCTGGGAGACATCCGAAACATGCTCGACAAACTGGAAAAGCCCACCACGGCCCCTTACGACAGGGAGAATTATTGATGGCCTCCATCACCATTCCCACCTTTGGCGGCGAAGTTCCGCGCACCACGCCACGTCTGCTGGAAACCACGCAGGCGAGCGTGGCCGTCAACTGCCAGTTGCAGCGCGGCAGTCTGGAACCTTTGGCAGGGCCGAAGAAAGTTGCCGATCTGGCGGAGTCCTCGCAAACGATTTTCAAGCACGCCACGGACGGCTGGCTTTCCTGGCCTGGCGCTGTGGACGTGGTGAAATCCTCCGTCACGGACATTGCGGGCGAGACGCCTCTGGGACATCTGTTCATCACCGGCGACCGGCCGTACCCCACGCAGTATCTGGCCGGGGGCGGCATCCACCGCCTGGGCGTGCCCCGGCCCGATGCGGCGCCGGTTGTGGCCGCCGCCAAGGGAGCGGTGGAAAAAACCGTGGCCTGTTACGCCTGGGGCGCGAATACGGAAGGCCAGATACCTCCGCGATACGGGTACGAAGACACTCTCGCCGCCATTCAGGAGGACAACGTGAGCGTGGCGGTTTTTGCCGAAACAACCGAGGAACCGGAAACCTCGCCCACGGACAGCGGCATTAGCCGTTCCTCGGCCTACTGCTATACGCTGGTCCAGTCGCTTGCCGATGGGATATTCAAACAGGAGTCGGCCCCCTCTCCCGCGTCGGACGTGGTGGACGTGCTGGATGGCGACGGCGTGACCCTGAGCGGTTTTGAAATTCCAGACCTGGAAGGGCTGACGGTCACCCATATCCGCTTGTACCGCACGGCATCCGGCACCAAAACCAGCGAGTTTCATTTCTTAACAGAACTTGAAGTTCCGGTTGAAGAATATGTGGACACGGTTCACGATGCGGACCTTTCCTCGGACGTGTTGCAAACGTCCGCATGGGACTGCATTCCCGACGACGCGCGCGGGCTGATTCATACCGACAACGGGCTCTATGCCTGCTTTCGGGGCAATGAATTGCTGGTGAGCGAGCCGTTCATCGCCTACGCCTTTCCCACAGCCTACCGGCTGACAACCGAGGATACCATAGTGGCCCTGGGCTATGTGGACGGCACCATCATTGTGCTCACCACGGGGCGGCCTTACCTCGCCGCAGGCTCGGAACCGGAAAGTCTGCAAATCACTCACCTGCCCATTGAACAGGCATGCGTTTCCGCCCGCTCCGTGGGCAATCTGCCGGGCGGCGTGGTCTACGCGAGTCCGGACGGGCTCATGCTGTTCACTTCCGGCAATCAGACCCTGCTCACCGGCCAGACGTTCACGCGGGAGCAATGGCAGGCACTGCAACCCGACACCCTCATGGGCACGGTGCATGACGGCCGCTATGTGGCGTTCTTCGCCGGAACCAACCATGGCTTGCTGTTCAGCGTCGGCGCGAAAGACGTGGTGCGCGTGCAACTGCCGGAAGAATGGGCGGTGCGGAGCGTCTACCATCATTCCGAGGACGATTGCGTGTACCTTTCCATCGACACGCCCGAGGGGAGCGCCGTCTACCAGTGGGAGGCGGGCGGCCCCCTGCCGTATCAATGGCGTTCCAAGCCGTTTTTTACCTCCGCGCTTACCTGCCCGGCGGCCGTGCGCGTGGAAGGGGATCAGACCTGTAAAAACGCCGTAAGCGTCTCGCTGTTCGGTCCGGACGGACAGTGGCCGCGAGCGCGGTTGCGTCTGACGGACAGCCGGGCAAAACGCCTGCCCACGAGCAAGGCGGAAAAGCTGTGGAGTCTGGAGTTGCGCGGCACGGCTACAGTGTATGAAGCGCGCCTGGGCGGCAGCGTCGAGGGGGTTGAATATGGGCAATGATCGGGGACTCCCCTCCATCCCCAGGGGATTAGGGCGCGAACTCACCACCTACCTGCAGTCCATGCACGGCATTTTGCTCGGCCTCTCAGGCCTGTCGCGCGGCTCGGATAGAGCGCTGCGCGTCTCGGACGGTTCCGTGCGCACCGGAACGGCCACGGCCAGCATCGGACAGGCGACGGTCCTGAACCGGCATCTGGCCGACAAGGTTGTCACCTCCTCCAAGCTGGCGGACGGATGCGTCACGGCTGGCAAGCTGGCGCCGAGCGCGGTGACGAACAAGGCTATTCAGGCCGGGGCCGTGACCGAAGCGGCGCTCGCGGCCGGGGTTGTGACCGTCTCCAAATTGGCGGCCGGGGTGCTACCCGTATGGGTTTCCGGGACAGCCAGGGATGGAGAAACCGTCTCCCTGCCCGGCGTTTGGGCCGCCGCCCCTCTCGTCGCAATGACGGCTTTTTCTTTGCCTTCGATTCAGGAAGAGGAACAGGTGAAGAGCCCGGTTCGCGTCGGCGTGGCCGACCTCCGTGAAATTGCGGAGGAAGGGGGCGAAGGAACTGGACAATGGGAATTTGACGCGGCCGGAGACTTTGAGTGGGCCGCCATAGGGTACGCACAATGAAACACGCCATCCTTTATCTCGACGCGCAACAATCCAGCACACCGGGCCTGCTCGGGCATGTTTTCGACAAAATGACCGCCGAGGGCTTGCTGCCGCGCGTTTTCTATGACGGGACCGTTCGGACCAGAGAAGAATTTCTCGCTGACGTGCTGCGGCCCGGCTCCCTGCCCTTTGTGATTATGGCCGGAGAAGAAGTGGCCTGCTTTACGTGGCTCAACGCCATCGAGGGCCGGGCCGCGCGCGGGCATTTCACTTTTTTCCGCAAATTTTGGGGGCACAGAAACAGTGTGCCCATGGGGCGCCGCTACTTCCGGTACGCGCTTTCTATGCGGGACGCCGACGGCTACCTGTTTGATTGCATTGTCGGGATTACTCCGCAGAGCAATCCTCTCTCGTGGAAATTCGCGCTCGAATGCGGGTGCGGCATGGTGGGCACGATTCCCGACTTTCTCTACATGGCGGACACAAGGACATCGGTGGCCGCCGTGGCGGTGGCGGCGACACGGGAAGGCATGGGTGTGAAGGACGGAGAAGTCATGGAGGCCGTATGGGACGCATGATTTATACCCGCGTTGTAATCGATATGGGAACGGGCGCGGAGCTGGAGCAGGAAGGCTTTGAGTGGACCGGGCCGGTTGCCGAGTGCAAGGGCGGCGGCGGAGGCAGCAGTACCACCAATACAGTGGACTATGCCTACAACTCCCGCATGGCGACGCTCTCGGAAGAACAACAGGCTTGGGCGCGCGAATACTACAATGTATGGCAGCAGTACCAGAAGCCGTATGAAATCGCACAGGCTCAAGCGAATCTCGAAATGTTGCCTCTGGAAACCAATCTGTACAAGAACCAGTTGACGGCGGCCACACAACTGTTGCCGCAGCAGACCGAGGCCGCCCAAAAGTTTCTGTCCGCCTCGACGCAGGGCGTGGACGTGAACGAGCGCATGGCCTTGGCCACGGCGGACACGGCCAACGCATGGAAGGACGTGAACGCGACCACGGCCCGTGCCGCCGCCCGCATGGGCGTCAATCCCAATTCCGGCCGCTTCCAGGGGATTCAGGCCACCCTGGATACACAGAAGGCCGCGCAGCTTGCCGGGGCGCGGACACAGGCCCGCGTAGGCGCCGAGCAGGAAAATTATGACCGGCTGACCAAGGCGGCCGGATTCAACGCGACAGGCGGCATTTTGCAGGGCCTAGGCTTCATGAACGGATAGGGGGGACCTGTAATGCCTTTGTATAGACCAAGCAATCCCTTTGGCCAAGCCAATGAAGCTTTTCAACAAGCCACGGCGACTATGGGGAAGCAGACCAAAGAAGGGCCGACAACAGAATATGAAGCGCCGACCCCTTCGGCGGGGCAGATGTTTTCCCAAGGAATAGGCCTTCTCGGCACGGCGGATGCCACATGGAAATACGGTAACAAGGCGTATGACTGGCTGACTGGCCTTGGAGCGCCCGATCCCGCCGCACAGGCGGCCAACGCAGGGGCAGGGGCCGCACAAATGGGGCAAGCAGCCCAGGCCCAGCAGGCGGCAGACGCTGCCTTAGGGAGCGTGCAGCTCAATACCGGAGCAAGTACGGCCTCCAATGCGGCCGCGTCCGGCGCATCACGCGGCGTTGAGGCCATGGCCGACGACATAGCTTCAGGTACAGGTGAAAGCCTTGGCGGTGCCGGAGCCGATGCGGCGGCGCAGTCATCAACCTCGTGGTCATGGGGGCCCATGGCAGGGTCCGCCATTGGCGGGGTGGCGGGCGGCGCTGGGGGGCGCGCCTTGGGGCAAGCCATAGCTGGCGATGTCGGAGGTGATGTTGGGGGTGTCCTTGGCGGAGCGGCAGGCGGTTACCTCGGCGGACTGGCCGCGACTTCATTGGCATCCGGGGCAGCGGGCGGCGCTGCGGCGGGGGCAACTGCGGGCTCGGTTGTTCCCGGTGTGGGCACGCTTATCGGCGCGGGCATTGGCGCGATCACTTCATTCTTTTTGTAGGAGGGAGGCGGATATGCCTCTTTACAAGCAGAGCAGCAACCCGGCGGCTTTGGCACAGTCCGCCATGAGCGGGGCGACCCAGGCAGCTGCCTCGCAGACGAAGCAGACGACGGTCAATGTCAAGAAGGAAAGCGACTTCTGGGATGACATATACAAGGGCGCAATGGCTTTTGGTGCTGTCGGGCGGGGCATCAGCGGAGTGGTCAATGCCGCCGAAGATATGAAGGGCATGTATGACGAATACAAGGTGCGCGACGCCTATGACGTCATGAGCAAGGCCTACACAGAAGGCGGTATTGACGCGCTGCAGACCAATCCCGACTTTCAGGATTATCACCATGCGCAAGCCTTTGGAAGAATAATGAAGGACAGGGCGGCATCTGAGAAAGGGCGTACAGAAATGCTCCAGAACGCCAAGAAGATTGCCGAGCAAAATTACAATGACGTGCGTGCTGTCCTCATGCCCGGTCTTGAGGCATACAAATCCGGAGACATGAACACGTTTTCTGCCAGTATGGTGAACGCTTCGCAACTGGCCAACATGCCCTACAGAATTGAACCGGCTGGTGATGGCAACTTCAAGCTGTTTTTTCGATCCGATGCAAAAGGCGGCTGGACCGATACCGGAAGAAAAATGACCGGGCAGGAAGTTTTTGACATGGGCCAAAATTATCTGCGCGGCGAAATCAGCGTCCTGAGCGGAATGGGGATGAAGGTGACGCCATATAATCAGCAGCAAGTTCTTGAGGGGATGCGCCGCGCCATGGCGACCAACGACACAAATGTGGAGAACATGGCCGATTATTCCAAGCACATTCCGTTGCTGAACTCCAATGGGCGAATCGTGGGCATGGCAATTCCGCAGAATCCGCTGGATGGCTCAAAGAATACCGAATACGACGCGTACGGGATGAATGGAAAGCCCTTAGGAAGGTTTGACGTGCAGGGACTTCTGCAACAGGGAATGCGTTTTGGGAACATGGTACAGAAGCCGGAGGGACGCGGCGGCGCGAGCAAAGCCGGTCCCGGAGGGGGAAATGCCCATATTGCCATGCTGAACGCCGGGTATGTCTGGGACAAAAACCAGAAGTGGTATTTCAAGGCCGGAGCCGACGCGGACGGGAAACCGCAGGCCGACTACAGCCAGCCCGCCGACATGAAGTTGTACCAAGCAATGGTGGAGCGTCATGGCGGCGTTGCCCAGGGCATTGGTGGGATCAGCGTGACGGCTGGAGTAAGAGGGAGCGACCCGGTGGGCATTCTCGGCCAAGGGGGGCAGGCCGCTCCGCAGGGTTCGCAACGCCCGGCGCCGCCCAATATACCCAGCCGGGAAGAGGCCCCCTCCAAAAGCTCCAACGCCGGTCAGCTTATCATGTACTCGAAAAACGGTGCCTCGCAATGGGCCATTATCGGAGAGGACGGCAGGCCACAGGATATCACGCCGGAAGAAGCCAAGGCGTATTCCCGACAACATGCAGGGCCGGAGCCGTCTCCCCGCAAACGAGCCGCGCGGGTGACCGTCAATGAGGTATGGGACGAACTCTCACCGGAAGAGCGCGGGAATTGGAAGAAAACCGGCAGGCTCCCTGACCGTTACAATCAGGTCCGCTAAGAGGGTATATCCATGCTGAAGCTCCAGGATTTTCGCGCCGTCTATCCCGAGTACAACAACCTGACCGACTATGAACTGTCCACGGCCCTGCACCGCACACACTATGCGGACATGCCCTATGAACAGTTTGCCCAGGGATTCGGCGGCCCCTTGCAGGAGGATAAGGCCGAAACTGCGGCCAGAGACTACAACGCCGTAAATCCTGAACACCCCATTACCGCCCAGGACATCCGCGACAAGGACAGAAGCGGGATTTGGGGAGGGATTCGTTTGCTGGGCGAGGGCATCTACGATGCCGTCACGGACCAGTTTCCCGAAGACATGGCCCGCGTATGGCGTGGCGGCGACATCGACCCGGCCAATCCGGGTATGGCGGACAGCATCATCCGTCAGCAGGCCAAGGACAGCGCCGCGCGCATTCCATCTATTCAGGAAGTCGAAGGCGACACGCTCGCCAATTCTCTGTACCAAGGGCCGAAATCCGTAGCTACCAGCATGGCAACAGGGATCGCGGGCAGCCTTGCCGGAGGAGCGGCCGGGGCGGCCGGTGGTTCCGTTGTGCCCGGCATAGGCACGGCGGCGGGCGGCCTTGTGGGTTCCATGCTTGGCGGCGCCACCATGAGCGGCGCGGCTTTCTATCGCATGGCGAAAGACCAGTTCGTGGACGAGGTGCAGCAGGCCATGCAACGCAGTATGGGCCGCACCATGACCAGCGAGGAAGCCGCGGAACTGAACAGAGCCATTGACGCCGACGCCACGGAATACGGTTTATGGGAAGCAGGTCCAGAGGCCATAAGCCAGTTCTTCACGCTGGGTCTGATCAAGGGCGCGGGCGGCATGGCACTGAAAAAATTCGGTATGGGAGCCATGGCTGACGCCATCGGTAAACGCGCCCTGACCCGTATTCCCGCGAAAATGGGGGCGGAGCTGGGCGAAGAGGAAACCACCGAAGGCATTACCTACTTCGGCCAGGAGGGTATCCGGCAACGGTACGGCTTGCGTCCCGATGCGCCGACCCTGGGCGAGTTTGCCAGGGACCAGGCCGGGCCTGTTGCCGTGGGCTCGTTGTTGCAGCTTGGCGGTATGCGGGCCGCCGAGGCTGTCGGCCGCCGAATGCGCCGCCGCGCGGACGATGTGAGCGCCAACACCAGCCAGGATGACGGCGTCACACCTCCTCCGCCAGAGGCGCAATCGCTTTCCGAACACGATGTTACCCCCGCCGCTCCCTACGTCTTTGAGCAGTCGCCGGAAAATATGCCCGTGCCTGTTTCTCCCGGCGAGTTCATAAGCGATACGGATGCGGCCGACATTGACGCCTTCGTCCGCGACTATGAGGCCCGTGAGCAGGCGCAGGCCGACGCGGCTATGCTCAGTGAATACGGCAGGCCGGAAGCGCGGAGGTTCACGCCCCTGCAACTTGCCCTTGAAGAAGGGAATCCGATTGACCTGCTGGCTCTGCCTCCGAATGCGACCGGCGTGGCCCAGGGAATCGGCGGCCTGGCTCTTCCGCCCGGAACCGGGGCTCTTCCCATGGGGACACGGGTGACGGGCCAAGGGCCGATAGCGCCGCCCACGGACTTTGCGAGCGCTCCACTGACCACGCCGTTTACGCCGCGTCCGGCCCTTCCGCAGCAGGCCGGGCCGTCCGCCGGTCAAGGACGTTGGGCCGGGGGCCGGTCGCAACTCGCCTACGGCGGGGGCATGATGCAGGGTTTGGGCTTTGTGGGCGGACAGGACGGCGCTCATGCCGCTCCGGCCGGGGCCATGCCCACGGCGAGCCAAATCACCAACACACAGACCGCGCCGCGCGCCGACACCACGGCGCAGGCGGAAGCCCTGGGGATGCCCGCGCCGAATCCTTTAGCGCCGGGGATTGATGCCGCAGAGAGGCCAGCGGTGCAGACTCCGACCACGCAAAATACTGCCCTGGATTCGCAGTCACCCATACGTGGCGCGGCTGTTCCGCCGGTGACTTCCCCAGAGTATAATTACTATCTGCCGTCCTTCGTGACCGAGCAATACGGACGCCCCAAGGTGAAAACCGAGGGAACGTCTACCTCCCCGGCTCCGCAGGCCCAACAAGCCACAGTTGGCTCGCACGAAAGCCGCGCCGACTTGTTGCAGCAACTTCCTCCGGAAAGTCGCAAGGAAGCCCGGCGTCTGACCAACTCCCAGCTTCGGGAACGGATACGCGCGGAACAAAACCCTGTGAAGTTCGACGGGGAAACCATCGACTACACAGTCGAAGATTACCCCATGCCCACCGCACAGAGCGGCACGGTTTTCACCAGCGCCAGCGGGCGGAGGCTGTCCCCGTTCCCGCAAGTGGATTACTCAACAAACAGGAAGCACAAGGCCAGCAATGCCAAGGTGGCGGCCTGGCTGCTGGATGAGGCCCGCAAGGAGGCCGCCCCGAATGAGTGGCGGTCGCTCCTGATACGCGGCAGGAAGGCCGACAATCTCAGTCCGTCGGATGTGCGAGACTTGGTGGACATTCTGTCCAGTGGTGTGGAAAAAGATGCGGACCCGCCGTTTTTCAAGTCTTTTCCGATGGAGACGGAACGCAAGAGCGACGCGAAGGAAGAGACGGGGAAAGAGGTCAGGAAGGAAACCGCAGCGGTCGCGCCCCGGGTTGAGCCGGAGAAGACGCGGGCCGGGAAAATTCCAGAAATGGGCGCTTCCGAAGCCGAAGACGGCGTGGTAAAATCTGAAAAAACAGTGGAGGAAGGGCATGTCAGAGTACACGATAGGGAGGCCGGAAAACAGCCCGTGGTGGATAAGCCGACTGATATGGCTTCTGGATTACAGCCCCGATCTGGCTCTCGAATGGTGGAACAGCCCGAACCACGAAAAGCTCCTGGAGCATCTGGACGGGATGGCGACGCAAGCAGCGTATCTGGACGAAATGATGGGCGAGATGCCGCAAGACGCGAAGGAGGAAATGATAGCGGCGGCGGTATGCCCGACGGACGAGGAAGAACCGGAAGAGGAGATGCCGGAAGAGACACGGATGAAAATTCTGGAATGGGCGGAGAACGTCGAGTTGCCGAACACGCCGGGCGAAGATACGAGGTTGGTGACAATCCACGTGCCGTAAAAAGCGAGACCGGCGGCAACCATCACATAGCCGACGGCGACACCCTTGTTCCCGGCGGCGCTGTGGCGCGCGCCAAGGCGAATATAAACGCTATCAGGCTTGTGCGGCAGCTTGAAAAGGAAAGCCGTGCGGCGACGCCCGAAGAAAAGAAAATCCTCACGCAGTTCACGGGCTGGGGCTCTTTGGCCCAGGCCGTTTTCCATCCCGATTTTGTTTCCTACGCACGGATGGAAGGGCGCGGCGGCCTGCCCTCGCATCTCAATGCCGACGCCGTATCCAAGTATCGCAAGTGGAAAAGCCAGTACGGCGAAGCCCTGCACCCCGCCCTCGGCGGTATCTTGACGGAAAAGGAGTGGGCCGCCGCTGAAAAGTCCACCCTCAATGCCCACTATACCGACCGCAAAGTTATTTCCGCCATGTGGGAAATGGCGGAGAGGCTCGGCTTCCGAGGTGGGCGCATTCTGGAACCGGCCGCCGGGACGGGCCTCTTTTTTGGACTTATGCCGGAACACCTCTCCCGAAGCTCTGTCCTCATAGGCGTGGAACTGGACGAGATGACCGGGAAAATCCTCAAGCATCTCTATCCCGACGCCGATATTCAGATTACAGGTTTTGAGAAGACCAAGCGCCTGGGCGACAACTCCGTCGACCTCGTGATTTCCAATGTGCCGTTCGGTGACTTCACCGTCTTTGATAAATCTCGCCCGCAATACAGCAAGCAGTCCATTCACAACTATTTCTTCTCCCGCGCCCTGGACGCCGTGCGCCCGGGCGGCCTCGTGATGCAAATCACCTCTCACTACACCTTGGACAGTGGCGCCGCGAGGCTGCGCGAGGAATGGGGCCGCAAAGCAGACCTTGTGGCGGCCGTGCGGCTGCCAAAAACGGCGTTTGAAAAAAACGCGGGCACAGAAGTCACCACGGACATCATTGTATTCCGCAAGAAGGCGGACAGCCGTTTCAACCTCGGCCACCCTTTCCGAAATATTGTCACCATCACGACGCCGCAGGGAGAAACCGGCATCAACGAATACTTTGCGGCTCACCCTGAGATGGTTCTCGGTGAGCATTCCCTGAGCGGAAAGCTATACGGCGGCAATGAATACGCGCTTCTTCCCGCCAAGGAAGAATCCTTGGAAGAGGGATTGCGCAGAGCCGCGGCGAACATTCCCCCCGACGTATACGGTGTCGAAGCTCGCAATACCGGCACTGAAAAAAACAGCATGGAAGGGGAATCCGCTCATGAAGGGGCCAAAGAGGGCTCGCTTGTGGACGAAGGCGACAAGGGCGTCTTTCTGGTGGTTGACGGGCGTCTTGAGGCTCCTGAATGGGCCGGAAATAAGCGGCATACGGAACAGGCCAAGGCTTACATTGGGGTCAAGGAAAACGCCATGAGTCTTATTGCGGCTATGAACTCGGACACGAACGACCAACGGGTCGCTGCGCTGCGCGAGAAGCTCAATGCCGTCTACGATGCCTATGTGAAAAAATACGGCCCCATCAATAAGCGCGGCAACGGATTCCTTGAGGATGACATTGAATTTCCCACCGTCGCCGCTCTGGAGCATGTGACACGCGAGCCTGTGGAAAAAATCATCAAAAGCGGTCCTAACAAAGGGAAACGCACTCGCGAGATGGAAGACAAAATTTCCAAGGCAGACATTTTTAGCGCCCGCACCATTTTTCCTTTCCGGGCCCCGGAGCACGCAGACACCCCGGAGGACGCGGTAAAAATCAGCCGCATTTACAAAAACGGTATCGACCTCCCGTATATAGCCGGGCTGCTCGGCATGGAGACGAACGAGGCCAAAGCGGCACTCCTCAAGACCGGAGAGATTTTTGAGGCTCCTGAATCCGGTCTTCTCGAACCCAAGGACATTTATCTTTCCGGCAACGTGCGCGAAAAGCTGGAGCGGGCGGAACGCGCGGCTGAGGACAATCCCGCCTACGAGGCCAATGTCGCGGCGTTGCGGCAGGTGCAGCCGCCGAGAATAGGCATAGACGCCATTTTCGCCCGGCTTGGTTCCTCGTGGGTGTCGCCGGAAACATACGGGGCCTTCCTGCGACACATCGGCGTCGGCAACGCCAAAGTGACGCTGACACGGCTTCCCGGGGACGAAGGAACGGCGACGTGGAGCGTGCAGGGGCACGGGCTGTCTGCGGAAGCCAGGAATCGTTGGGGCACTGAGCGCGCCGACATTTTGAGCCTCGTCGAGGACTGTCTGAATCTCAAGCGCACCGTGGTGCTGGACCCTGCGAAGGACGGAGACAAGACGAAATACGTCCGCAACGAGAAGGAAACCATGGCCGCCCAGGAGAAGCAACGACTCCTGCAGGAAGAATTCAGGACGTGGCTGGTAGGTAACGAGGAACACGCCAAACTTGCCGAGGACATCTACAACACACGCTTCAACGGTTTTGTCGTGCGGACGTTCGATGTTCCGGACATCAAATACTACCCCGGGGCATCCCATAGTATTGAATTGCGCGACAATCAAAAAGTTGGCGTTTCGCGCGCCTTGCAGGAATCTTGCCTGTTGGCGCACGGCGTGGGCTCCGGCAAAACCATGCTCCAGATTACTCTAGCTATGGAGATGCGCCGCCTCGGCACGGCCAGAAAACCCTGGATTGTCGTGCAGGGGTCCACGCTTTCACAGTTCGCGGCGTCGTTCAAGGCGCTTTATCCCGGCGCGCGCATTCTGGCTCCCACTGAAAAACAGCGTACCGCGAAGAACCGGCGACGCCTCCTGGCGCAGATTGCAAGCGGTGATTGGGATGCCGTGATTACGCCGCACGGTTTTTTCAATGGCGTGTCCGTCTCCCCGGAAACAGAGGGGCGTTTTATTCGTGAGCAGGTGAGCGAATACGAAGACCTGTTACATGGCATTGATAAAGACGAAAAAATCACGCGCAAACAGATTGAGAAGAAAATTGAACGGCTGAAGGTGCGGCTCGAAAATATTGCCGATACCCGCAAGGACGAGAACATCTTTTTCGATGAGCTGGGCGTGGACGCGCTGATTATTGACGAGGCCCACGCCTACAAGCGCGGCCAGTTCGTGACCAAAATGGACAACGTGAAGGGGCTGGACCGGGACTCTTCGCAGCGCTCTTTCCAAATGCTCATGAAGGCGCGGCTAGTACAGGACAAAACCGGCGGGAAAAATGTCGTCATGGCCACGGGCACGCCCATATCCAACACGCTTACCGAAATGTGGACCATGTTCCGCTACACACGTCCGGACCTGTTGCGCCAGTTCGGCGTGGAGCAATTCGACGATTTTGCAACCACCTTCGCCACTACCAGCATTTCCCAGGAAGAGACGGCCACGGGCGAGTGGAAGGATGTGGAGCGGTTCAACAAGTATGTCAATGGCCCTGAACTGCTCACCCTCTGGCGCTCCGGCGCGGACGTGGCCATTACCGAAGACCTGACCAGCATCAAGGGACTCCCCAAGCTGCAGGGCGGAAAAATTCACGAGGTTCCCGTGGAACGCTCGGAAGCCCTGTCCAACTACATTGAAGCTCTGCGCCAGGAGCGCCTTGCCTGGGACAGGCTGACGGGCAAGGAAAAGCGGGCACAGTCCCATGTGCCTTTGACCATCTATGGCCGGGCGAAACAGGCGGCCATAGACTTACGCCTTGTGGACTCGACATTGCCGGATGAACCAAACAGCAAGGCCAACATAGCCGTACAGGGTATCTTTGAGCGGTGGCAGGCGAATCAGGATACGAATGCGACGCAGATTGTTTTTTCCGACACCTTCCAGTCCAGGGACAAGGCATTCAACCTCTTTGAGGACATCAGATGCAAGTTGGTGAAACGCGGCATCCCGCAAAAGGAAATTGCCGTCATTCATGATTTCAAGACGGATGAAGCGCGCAAGAAGCTGTTTGATGCGGTGAACCGGGGTGGCGTGCGTGTGCTCATGGGCACCACGGAAAAGCTGGGCGTGGGCGTCAACGTGCAGGAACGTCTGTTGACCGCGCACCATCTGGACGCGCCGCAGCGGCCCATGGACTTTGAGCAGCGCAACGGGCGTATCCGCAGGCCCGGCAATGTTTTTCCCGAAGTGGAAATTCTGACCTACGGCACAAAGAATACGCTGGATTCCGTGACCTTCCAGCAACTCATCAGCAAGCAGAAGTTCATCAACCAGCTTTTGCGCGGAAACGTATCCGACCGCAGTTTTGAAAATCCTTTTGACGCCACGCAGGCTACCTTTGAAGATATGATGGCCGCCTTCTCCGGCAACCCTCTGGCGAAAGAGAAGATGCAACTCACGGCGGACGTGCGCAGGCTGCGGGCTATGCTTTCTTCCCATGTCGCCCAGGTATCGGGGCAACGGAGCAAGCTACGTTCTTTGAAGGCTTTTTTGGAGCGCCAGGAAGAACGCCTTTCCGAAGCCAACAGCCTTACCGAATACATTGAGCGGAATTTCCCCGGAGGGAAAATCGAGGGGAAAAAGCAGCTTTCCAAGGAAATCGACGCATGGCTGGAAACGACGGAGGCCGCCGTCGTCAATTCGATATCCGATATTCATACAGCGACGCAATGGTATACCAAGAAACGCGCTTCCTTCGCGCAGAGCCGGGAGTTCGACTTGGGCCACGGCTTGAGCGTCACGCTTGCGGTTGAACCCTACATCGACTTTGCCGAAACCAAGGAAGAGCAAACAGAGTACGGAACCACAAGTAGCTACCGCCTTCAGGGTCCGCATGACATCAAGCAGGGAGACAATTTCTCCGGCGCGCAGGGCCTGTTCACCCGCCTCGGAAATGCGCTTTCGAGCGCAGGCAGGGCGCAGGCCAACGCCGACGCCTCCATAAAGGATACGCGCGCTCAGATTGCCGCGCTTGAGGAAGAGATAAAGCGGCCCTTTGCCCAACAGAACGAGCTGGACGCCGCGAAACAGCGCCTGGAAGAGGTTGAATCCGAGCTTGAAGCCACAACCAAGGCGCAGCAGGAGGAAAAGGAAGAGGTACGGGACGATTCCAGCAGCGAGGATACCCACATGGCGTCCCTTGCTCCCGCCGCGTTTCTACCGAAGGAACCATCATCCCGCAGGTCCGCCAGAAGAGCGTCCATAGAGCGTGTGGCAAAAAGACTTGGGGAACGCGCCAAGCGCGCGGCCCCCGTCAGCGTCGTTGGGGACGCGTCGGAATTGCCCGTCAGTATCAGCAGGAAACACGCGGACAGCCTTGATACTATAGAAGGCGCCTACGACACACACAGCAAAACAGTATGGCTTGTGGCCGGAAATCTCAGCAGTGAAACGCGCGCCGCTGAGGTCTGGGCGCATGAGCAGTTCGTTCACCACGGGCTGCGTGGCTTGTTTACGGACACGGAGCGCAAACACCTCCTCGGACAGCTTTGGACAAGCCTCGGGGGAATGCAGAATCAAGCCGTGCGTGAGGTGGCTGAGTTGTATGGGCTTGACCCCCGCTCGGACGTGAAGGCTCGTCTCACCGTCATGGAAGAGGTTGTCGCTTCCATGGCCGAAAAGCGCGCCATGGACAGTATGACGCCGCAGGAACTGAGCCTGTGGAAGCGTATCGTCAACGCTGTACTGCGCGCCTGGAACAACCTCGTAGGCGCCGTTTCCGGTCGTTCCGGATCCATGGGCTTTGACAATGTGGACCAGCTTCTTTCTTATCTTGGCGGGTACGTCATGGACGGAAGGATGTCGCCCGGCTTCGGGCTTGGCGGAAACATGGGGTTTTTCTCCGCCGAAGGCGTGTTTCCTTCCCTGCGCACCTCACCGGCCCCCAAGGATACCGTCAGGGCCTACAAGCTGTTCCGCGTCCGCAAGGATAAGCCCGGCAAGCTGTTCCCTCTTTTTGTCGGTGCTGACGAGGCCATTGATACTGGAATCTGGCTTGACGCTGAAATAGGTCCGGATGCCGGAAACGGAAAAGTGAAAAGCAAGCTCGGAGCGTTGGCCATGCGACCTGGCTGGCACGCCGGGGATGCCCCTGTCGCAACCCATATCGGGGACAAAGCGAACATCAGGGACAAGGCCCCGTCCTTCAGGCCGGAAAACCAGGTTTGGGCCGAGGTGGAACTGGCGAACGACATTGACTGGCAGATGGAGGCGAACCAACGCGCGCAGCGGAATAAAGCCGGGAATATCATCCCCAGGACGGCACACATTACCGACCGGATACCCACGGATGGGCTCTATCGCTACAAGACCAATCCGAACATGACCGGTAATTGGATTATCGCCGGTAGCATGAAGGTCAACCGCATCCTTTCCGACGCTGAAGTCGAGCGCATCAACAAGAAGCGCGGGGTTGCCGACCTGCCGCGCAAACAGCCTTTTGACGCGGAAAAGTACGGATTCTCGGAAGTGGATGACGATGCCCCATTGGCCTCGCTGTCTCCACGCGGTATCTTGGATATGACGGTGCGCGGGGCGGCGAAGTCGGCGGACGCCCCGGAAATCCGGCACTTGATCCGCAAAAACGACATCAGCCTGCTGCAAGGCATCATCCAACTGCCGCACTGGATAGCCAAGCAGGCCCAGGATTTTGCCAAGGTGTACGAGCGTCAGTTGCGACGTATGGATGAGCGTTCCGCCGCTCTGAAAAAGAGCCTGGAAACAGTGCCCAGCATGTTCGGAAAGCAACGCTTAGAGGCCGCCGATATGGACAGCCTGCGCAAGTTACTCTGGGAGCATGAAGGGAAGGAGCCAAAAGAACTGGAAGGTATCGAAAAGTTTTTGACGGAAGAGACGTTGGCCACGGGCCGGGAACTGATCAAAGTCAATCCCGAGTTCTATGATGCCTACAAAAAATGGCTTGGCGGTCTGGACGGAACCAAAGCAGCCAAGGCGGCCATGCTGGAAATCCGCAAGAGCTTGGACGAAGACCTTGTGCAGGCTCACAACCGCATGGCGGCCATGTCCGAGATGAGTGACGACGCCATCACGGCGTTTCGGCAGAGCATCGGCCATGTGCCCAACTACTTCCCGCACCACCGCTACGGCGGCTACTTCGTCCAGGCGAAAGTGGGCAAGGACGTGGTGTTCCGCCAGCACTTCGACGCGTTGGGGGAAAAGGCGGCCATGGCCAAGGCCCGGAAAATTGTCGAGGAGCAGCGCAAGAATTACCCGGATGCCGAGTGGTCGGACGGCAAGAATGACCGCCTGCCCGACGAGGTTTTGGGCGCGCCCATCGATTCCGAAGCCATGGAGCAGATCATTCGGGCGGCCACGGCAAAAATCGGGGACAAGGAGCGGGCCAGAGAAATCAACAAGCTGCTTGCCGAGGGCGTTTCCGACGTGCTCAAAGCGCGCGGGTGGGGGGCGCATGGCATCCAGCGCAAGGGCATCCCCGGCTTTGAAACTGAGGACATTGCACGGGTGCTCTACGACTACAAAGCGGGCCTGAACGGCTGGCTCACCAAGATGGAGGCGGCTAGGGATTTCAGCGAGGCGCTTTCCGGAATTGACGCCCGGAAAACGCCCCATCTGTGGAAGTACACCGCGCAATACGTCAAGGACATGCTCCGCAACAGCGACCGGGTGGACAGGGTGACGGGCAATATCAAGGCCGTGGCCTTCGCGTGGTACTTGGGTGGTTCCATCAAAACAGCGTTTGTGAATGCGACCCAGAACCTTGTGGTGGGCGTGCCGCGCCTGCAGATGGACGTGACCGGCGGCGGCCGGGAATGGCTTGCTGGTGCCCAAGGTGCGCTTGTAGACCGGGTGACCGGCAACAAGGGCAAGGGGCTGACGGAAGATGAGGCCCGGCTGGTGCGGGAACTCTATGGCGAGAGCGTGATTACGGATGCTTTCATGGAAGAGGTGCGCGGGCAGTTGCGCGGGGTAAGCGGCGCGTCTTTGTGGAACAAGTTTACCAAAGTGCTGGGCTGGCCCATGAGTGAGGTGGAGCGTTTCAACCGCGCCTCGCTGGCCCTGGCTGCGTTTCGGGCCGCTCGGACGGGAAAGCTGAAAGCGCGCGCCAGGGAGAAATACGGCGTCAAGGGCAAGGCCAATTATGAGCAGGCCAAGGCATTCGCCTCGGACGTGGTGCGCGACGCGCATTTTGTCTACGGTAAGAGCAATATGCCGGAGTTCATGCGGAGCAATACCGCAGGCCGCGCCATGGCTTCCATGTATACCTTCCGGACGTTCACGCACAACATGGTCGCCATGTGGGCCTGGGCGCTGAAAACTCAGGGCAAGGAGGGCGCGGCCTTTGTGGCGAAGAGTTTGGGGGCCACCATGGCATTGGGCGGCGTGACGGCCCTGCCCCTGTATGCCACCCTCATGGCCTTGTTCCAGGCCGTGACCGGGGATGACGACGACTGGACGGAGCTTATCAGGAGCCACCTGCCGGAAAGCAATCTTCTGCGAGACGTAGTTTGTTACGGCACTCCGGCCATGGCCGGAGTGAACATCGGCGGCTCACTGAAAATGGAGACCCCCCTGACCAAGGGGCTGACGGGCGGCAAAACGCCGCAGGAAGTCCTCACGGACAGCATTGGGGACATTATCGGCATTCCGTATGACCTGCTCGTAGTCAAGCCTTCCCGTGTGATGGAAGCCCACAGCAAGGGCAATACGTGGCGCATGTTGGAGGAGGCGGCCCCGGTGGCCGTGAAAAACGGGATGCAGGCATGGCGCCTTTACTCCGAAGGACAGACCACCATGACCGGGCGGCCCATCAATGACCCCGGCGAGAAGGGCGCGCGGCGTCTGTCCAGCGGTGAATCCTTCGGAAAATTTCTCGGTTTCCAGCCGGTAAGCAGTACAAAGAGCTATGACGCCTATGCGGCCACCAAGCACGCGGATCAGGTGCGTAGCGATAAGATAGACGAATTGACCGTGCTGGCGCTCAAAACCTACGACACCGGTGATTCGGCGGGCCGGAGAGAAGCCAACCGTGAACTGCGGGAGTGGAATGAAAAAATGAAGGCCGAGGGCAAGCCGCACATGCTGATCAACCTCAAGGATGTCATGCGCCGGGTGAAGTCGCGGCGACGGGAGAACCGGGCAACGCCGAAGGCCATGCAGAAGAGAGAGCGACAGCAGGCGGTGTGGGGGTAGAAAAAAGGGGCCGGAACATGGGCTCCGGCCTCATTTTCTATGCGTGATTTCATGCGTGATGAACCCGAATTTATCCATAATATACTCGCCAGTAATCGTCTTTTTTCAGGGGGATAGCCTGAATTATGAGGCACCTCTTGCCCCCTGGGCACGATTGGAAATCGTGTGTACGTTAACAGCGTACCGTGAGTTCGAATCTCACCCTCTCCGCCATATTTCAAGGGGTTACTGAAAAACAGTAACCCCTTTTTCATTGGTGGAACTTTGACAATTGGTGATTTGATTGGTGATTGCAGTGACACGCCGATCAGATTGAATCGAAATGTCATTCCGTTTGAAAAATTTTTGTTACGACGAATGGTGCACAATTGACACACATTGATAGTGCAAGGGCGGGATTGAAACCCCGCCCTTGTTGTATGGAGCCCCCCCGCCGGGGGGGGTCTCCATACAACAAACCGGCAAGTTTGCGCTTGCCGGGGGCCGTGGGCGGCGTTGTCGCGTCGCTCGGTGGGGGCCTAACCGCCCCCGCCTGCCTTCAAAAAATTACTTGCCAAGAATCGCCAAGCACAGCGCATATCCAGATAATCAGCCCACGCCTGCAACATTTTGCGTCGCTCCGTAAGCAGGTCTGAACGCTGGTAGGCTGCGGCTGATTTATGGATTTCTCCCGGTGAAAACGCGAAACGCTTCGCAAGCCTGGGACTTGATGCGAAAATCTTCCCCTTTCTGGTCGATGCGACGAAAGAGTTACCATTCGCTCATGAATATTTCGACATGATCATCAGCGTGGACTCATACCAGTATTTTGGCGGGAACGAGGCCATGCTGCCGAAACTCCTGTCCTTTGTGAAGAAAGGCGGACTGATGGCGGCTGCCGTACCCGGATTCACACAAGACTTCCCCGAAGGGCAACTGCCGAAGGCAGGTTCAGCCCTTCTGGATGCCGGAGTGGTATTTTTATTCCTGCGACTGGTGGCGGGCATTACGGGAAAAAGAATCCGGCATAACGATCACTACGTTGCGTGAAATGAGTTCATGCAAGCAGGCCTGGGATGATTGGCTGCAATCTCCCTCCCTGCATGCGCAACACTATGTTGCCATGATGGAAGCGGGAGTTGGAAAATATTTCAATATTATCCAGATGGTAGCTCAAAAAGTTTAATCAGTGACCGCATGTGAATCTGCATTGACCACTCCCCCAAAGCACAGCGCACAGCAAGGCGTTCACACAGCAAGCGTCTTGGCTGATGCGCTGATGCCTTCTGTGTGCAGTTGGAAAGGCGGGATTTGCCCAATCCGACGCGGCAGTGTTTTAGGAAGCTCCGCTGACAAGCCTCACGTTGGCGTTCTGTCGTCCTTTTTGCGTAAACAGCCCGCAAGGCCATGCCAAGCGGGCTGTTTACTTGCCAATCGGATGAATTGTTGATTCTTCGCCACACAAAATCCCAACCATTTCAGGGAACTATGATATTCCCGTTTTTATTGGCGGCAGAGCGACGACGAAATTTCGTCGATCAATTTTTATTTGTAATATCAGCATATTACATCATTATATCTATCTTTCTATTTCAAAGCCTATGGCGAAACTTCGCTATATAGCAATAGCAATATCTACCAACGCACTAATTTTATTAAATTTAATATTCTGGAACAGCTCTTGCTATAAAGAAGATCGATATTTATTATACTTTCACCAGTAACAGGAGATCGTTATGCCGACCCCAGCGTATATGACCATTACCGGCGAGCGTCAGGGCAACATCACCGCCAACAACTTTACCGAAGCCTCGGTGGGCAACATCTATCAGGAAGGGCACGAAAACGAGACCCTTATCGAGGCCTTCGAGCACAAGATCCTGCTGCCCCGCGACCCGCAGTCCGGCCAGCCCACGGGCCAGCGCGTGCACCAGCCCCTGAAGATCACCAAGGTCATGGACAAGTGTTCTCCCCTGCTCTACCGCGCTCTTACCAGCGGCGAGCGTCTGCCCAAGGTGGAACTCAAATTCTACCGCACCTCGGCCCAAGGCACCATGGAACATTATTTCACCATGACGCTGGAAGACGCCATCATTACGGACATCACCACCTACATGCCCAACTGTCAGGACCCCGGCATGGCGCATTTCACCCATCTTGAGGACGTGCAGTTCACGTACCGCAAGCTCACCAAGACCCACGAAATCGCCAGCACCTCGGAAAGCGACGACTGGCGCAAGCCGCAGAGCGCTTAGCCGCCTGGGGCGCGGTTGCCGGACGCCAGCAGCGGCCGCGCCCCGAGTCCGACGCCTTAAACCGGCCTAACCCTCGGCTCCGGAGTTCCCATGACCCAGACGCCTGCCGCCAACGCCTCCTGGTTCAACTTCACCGCCCAGAGCGGTGACTTCGGCGTGTACGCTTTCTCGGGCTTTGAGGAGGCCTGCAAGCCGTATGAGTTCAGCATTGAGCTGGTCAGCCGCTCGGCCAACGTGGACCTTACGGCCCTGCTGGGCACCCCGGCCTGCCTTTCCATTGCCGACCGCAGCGGCGGCGAGC
>ERZ857998.1666-NODE-1666-length-23935-cov-3.477722_pt1 | contig 23935 bp, 25 predicted proteins | sample MGYA00519954_ERZ857998 | MGnify/ENA primary metagenome ERZ857998 (study PRJEB31778, sample SAMEA3449424) | human gut metagenome | biome: human gut; feature: human-associated habitat; material: faeces | place: United Kingdom | collected 2010/2012 ...
CAATGGAAAACAAAAGAGAGGCCGGAAAAGCAACAGCTTTTCCGGCCTCTCTTTTGCCCCCGCCTCCTTCTGACGGCATCTGCCGGGGCGGCTTTTTTTGTTTTCTTCCTTCGCGCTTTCCAAAAAGGGAGTTCCCAAACGGGGGAAAGGCGCGAAAAAAAGGTCATCTTTTTTCCGGCTCCGCCTCTTGCTCCTCCTTGTCTTCCTGCTCTTGCTGCGCACAACCTTCCTGCAGAGGGCTTCCCGCCCCGTTTTTCAAGTGCTCTGCGCGCTCCCGCGCAGAAGGCTGGCCGACGTCCCGCTTGAGGCCCGCAAGGGGATTTTTCTGCGTTGCCTCGCGCAGCTGACGGTCGCCCACATGGGTGTAAATCTGGGTGGTGTTGAGCTGCTCGTGCCCCAAAATCTCCTTGAGCGTCCGCACGTCCACGCCGCCTTCCGAAAACATCAGGGTGGCCGCCGTGTGGCGCAGCTTGTGAGGCGTGTACCTCTGCTCGTTGAGCTGCGCATCCTTGAGATATTTTTTCATCATGAGCTCAACCGTCCGGCCATTGATGCGCCGCTTCTGCCGGCTGAGAAAAACCGCATCGCGATGCTCGCCCTTGACCCCCTCGGCCGGCCGCACCGCAAGATAGGCCTCCAGCGCCGCAACACAGGCGTCGTTGAGGTGAATCTGGCGCTCCTTGTTGCCCTTTCCGACAATGCGCACCACGCGCTCCCGGAGGTTGAGCCTTGACAGATTCATCCCGCACAGCTCGGAAAGACGCATGCCGCAGTTGAGAAAGAGCGTCAAAATGGCATAATCCCGCACCGCGTTTTCCCCCTCCACGGCATTCAGAAGCCTTGTCGACTCCTCAAGCGATAAGTAGACCGGCAGGCGGGAGGGGTTTTTGGGCACCTCCAGCAGGTCGGCGGGATTGCTGTCCAGAATGTGCTGATGGTTGGTGATGTATTTGAAATAGGAGCGCAGACAGGAGACCTTGCGGGCACGGGTGGCCGCCGTGTCGCCCCTGTCGCGGGCAAGATAGCTCAAAAAAGCATAAAAATCACTGAGCGTGACGCTGCGCAGCAGCGCCTCGTCCACGTCGTCAATCGGAATTTGCTCAAAGGGAAGGGAAGGGGACACCAGCCCCCGTTCGCGCTTGAGAAAACGGAAAAACATGCGCAGGTCCAGCGCATATTCGTCGACAGTCAGCGACGATTTTCCCCGTATGGTCTCGAGATAGGTCAAAAAATTTTGCATATGAAGCGGAAATTCCTGCATAAATACACCTCAGACACTTGAAAATTCCCGTGTTTTATGATATCCTAAGGACAAATTCATCGGAATAAATGTTCGTTTTTTGAGGATAGGGGAGTTGGATGGAAAATAAAACCATTTCTTTTTGCATGTTCTCTTCGCCCATCGGCGATCTCAAGCTCTTCGCCACTGACGATGCCCTGATTTACGTTCAGTTTCCGGAAGCCCTGCCGTTTCGCGTGGAACTTTACCTCAAACGCTTTTACCGGGATTTTCACCTTGTCCCGAGCGACAGTCCCATCTTGAAGCAGACCCGTATCGAGCTGCTGGACTATTTTGACCATCCCGGCAGGCCCTTTGAATTTTCGCTGCCCATCGAGCTCAAGGGAACGCCGTATCAGCGCAGAGTGTGGGAGCAAATTGCCGCCATCCCATACGGTAAAGTCATCACCTACGGCACGCTGGCCTCCTGGTGCGGCGGCGCGTCCGGCTCCTCCAGAAGCGCAGGCGCCGGCTGCGGCGCCAACCCCATTTCCATTGTCGTGCCGTGCCACAGAATCCTTGGAACCAACCGCAAGCTCGTGGGGTTTGGCGGCGGCCTGGCCGTGAAGGAATGGCTGCTGTGCCACGAGGGAAACGACATCAGAAACCATCGCTATCTGGGAGAGTTTTATACGCGGCCTTTGGACACGGGTTTTTAGAAAGGCCTTGTGCCGGCTGCACGCTCACGGCAGGGCGTGCGGCCGGCCGGCAGAGCGCGTACAGCCGGAGTCGGCGTCCCAAGGCCCACAAGGTCAATACGGCGTCAATACGGCGCGCCACACATGCGCATGCCGTTAAACAGGAAGCCGCCGTGTGGGCATATCCATCTTTGAACACAGTGCATCGTCAGGCGCAAGCGCCACAGGCAAGCCGGAAAAACGCAAAGGCAAGGCAAAACTGGCGCTGCGCCCTCTTTGGCGCTCCCCTCAATTTCGCAAAATTTTTATTTTGCGAAATTATGTGTACCCCTACTATACCTCTTGTCCCCGTCGGCTGTCAAGGCGTTTTGAAAAAAAGCGCCTTGTTTTTTTATCCTGCAAAAGGCCCGGCCTGCAAAGCAGCCTCTTTTTTTCCTGGCAACTCCTGCCCCAAAGAAGCTCTTTCGCATAATTTTGAGCCTATGCTCAAATACTTACCATATCCGCCGCCATCCGCCGCCCGCCCGACACTCTTTCCAAACCGATTTGAGCTTAAAAAAGGCGGCATATCAAATTTCTTTCCAGCGTCTGCCGCAGAGGGGCTTTGCCTCCCAAAGTGCCCCGCAGCACGGGGCTTTCCCCCGCCCCTCTCCCCTTTTCTTAAACCTTTCCTGTTTTCCTGCACATTTCCCGAACGTGCTTTCCCCCGCCGCCCCAAAAAAACAACTGAAAGGGAGGGCTTGTGCTTGATTTGCTGTTCTTGCGACTGCCGGTATCAAATCGACGGTGTCTGCACCCTTGCCGGCGGAGCCGCAGTCACAAATTCCGCCGCCAGCGGCTGCGCCTTTTACGAAAAAAAATAAAAGGCCGAAAACGGCCCTTTCCCTGTCAGTCCGGGGAGGCGCTTTTCCAAAAAAAGCGCCTCCCCGGACTTTATTTTGGCTGCAGCGCGATTTCCACTGCCTCCGCAATATTCTTCACTGCATAAACGGTTGCCCCCGCCGGCACCAGCTTTGGACGGTCTGTGTGAGGCACCAAAAAAGAGGTATACCCCAGGCGCACCGCCTCGGCGATGCGCTCTGCAACGCCTCTCACACTGCGCAGCTCACCGGCCAGGCCCACCTCGCCGAAGGCTACGATTTCGTCGGACACCGGGCGGTTAAAATAGCTTGAGGCGGCTGCCAGCACCAGTGCCAAATCAGAGGACGGCTCGTTGAGGCGCAGCCCGCCCACCACGTTGAAGTAGGCGTCGCTGACGCCCAGCCTTAAGTCCATGTGCTTTTCCATCACGGCCAGCAGCATGGCACACCGGTTTTGCTCCACTCCTGTAGACATGCGGCGCGGGGAGCCCAGCCGGCTCTCCACCAAAAGCGCCTGAACCTCGGCCAAGAGGGGCCGCGTCCCCTCCAGGACGCACACCGTGCAGGTGCCGGACACCCCGTGCGGCTTTCCGGAGAGCAGCGCCGCCGAGGGGTTTTCCACCTGGCGCAGGCCCGTCTCCCCCATTTCAAAAATCCCGATTTCATTGGTGGAGCCAAAGCGGTTCTTGCTGGCCCGAATGATGCGATAGGCCAGATTCTTGTCTCCTTCAAAGTAAAGCACGGTGTCCACCATGTGCTCGAGCATTTTCGGCCCTGCAATGGAGCCCTCCTTGTTCATATGCCCGATAAACAGGAAGGTTATCTCCCGCGTTTTGGCAATTGCAATGAGCGCGCTGGCACACTCCTTGATTTGGCTGACGGTGCCGGGCAGCGAATTGAGCTGCCCACTGAACATGGTCTGGATGGAGTCGATAATGACCACGCTCGGCAATTCCTTTTCAACGGCCTGCTCCACAGCCTGCAGCTGCGTGCTGCTGAGCAGCAGCAGGTTCGGGTTTGACACCCCCAGCCTCTGCGCACGCAGCCTGATTTGCCGGGGAGATTCCTCCCCCGACACATACAGCACCTTCCCCTGCTTGGCCATGGTCTGACAGGCCTGCAGCAAAATGGTCGACTTGCCGATGCCGGGGTCCCCGCCCAGCAGCGTCACCGAGCCCGGCACGAGGCCCCCGCCGAAAACGCGGTCAAGTTCCGACATCCCGGTGAGGATGCGCGCGCCCTCCTCCGGCATCTCCCCCTCCTGCGGCTCCTGTGTGAGTACAACAGGCTGCGAGGAAAAGGCGATGTCAAAATAGCGGCCGGCTTTGCCCTTGCCCGGCAGCTCAGGCAGCACAAGCTCCTCTTCCATGGTGTTGAAATTTCCGCAGGAAGGGCAGCGTCCCAGCCACTTGAGGCTCTCATATCCGCACTCCTGACAGACGTATTTGCTCTTGCTCTTACTCATTGGCTGATTCCTGTCCGGCGGCATGGTCTGCCGCCTGCATTTCTTGTTCTTCTCCCCTATTATAGTAGTTTTGCAGCCCGCTTGCAATGGCCTGTGCCAGCGCTTGCTGATACGACTCCTCCTGCAGCTTCTCCAGCTCCTCAGGGTTTGACAAAAAGCCGCACTCCACCAAAACCGCCGGCTGCTGCGCCTGCGCCAGCAGATAAATCTCCCCGCCCGCCTGCTTGATTTGACGCGTGTTCTCCGGCTGGAGTGCCTGACGGATTTGCTGCTGGATGTCCTCGGCCAAAAGCTTTGAATCCGGGTTGTTGGCCGAATAAAAGACCTGACTTCCACTGTATTTTGCAATGCCAAACTGATTCATGTGGATGCTGATCAAAAGGGCATCCGGATTGTCCTGTGCAATCTTGGCGCGGGCACGCAGGTCGGCGGATTTCCCTGTCTGCCCGTCCAGCGTGAGGGCCTCGTCGTCGCTGCGCGTCATGATGACCTCTATCCCCTGTGACAGCAGCAAAAGCTCGAGCTTCTTGGCAACGCTCAAATTGAGCTCCTTTTCCAAAACCTGCCCGGACGATACGGCGCCCCCGTCAAAGCCGCCGTGGCCCGCGTCCAGGATCACCGCGGGAAACCCCTCCTGCAGAATATGGCCGGCCGCAGTCTCCTGCGGCAGTGTGCGGTATCCCGCCGCCACGCACAGGGCGGCAAAAAGAAGGGCCGCATTCCTCCTCATGGCATAAAGCCGGCGCAGCATCCCCGTTCCCGTCTTTGGCAGCCTTCCCCTTGAGGCAACCCTTCTCCTCCTTGATGAAAGCATGGTTTTCTCCCCCCTTAAAAAGGCCCTGCAAACGAAAGTCCGAAGTCTTTTTTGTATCCCCCTTTTTCCCTGCGGATTTTGCCGCTTGCGGCGGCCAAACCCGCAGGGAGCCTGACGCACACAGCCTGTGCATTTGGCGGGATGGGGGATTTTGCGCAGCGAGGGCCTTTGTCTCAGTGCATGTGTATTCGAAAAGGCGGAAAAACTTGTGTAAATGTAAAGGCCTTTTCGCCTTTCGGACAATCCCCTTCTTCCCAAAAGTGCGCTGCTCCTTTGGATGTGTGCTGTCTTTCTGCAAATTCCCCCTGTCTCTAGGGGTTTTGGAAGAGTTTTTCTTTTTCTTTTCTTTCAGGAATTGCCTCTTTTCAGATGTGAAAAGGCATTTCCCTTTTCATTGGAATCTCTCTCTTTCTCCCCTTTCTTTTTTGCATCTTCTGTTTTTTCACCCCTTTGGCAGCCGTTTTTTCTGCCCCAACGCTTCTTTTTAATTAAGCGCAAGGAAAAAAAGAGCGGCCAAGTCTTTATACGACTTGGCCGCTCCTCTTGAGCATTTTAAGAAGCAACAGTTTTCATTATTCTACCACTCTGGCGGGGTTGACACGGATGCCGGGGCCCATGGTGGAAGCCACCACGCAGCTTCTGATATACTGGCCCTTGGCGGCCGCGGGCTTTGCCTTGACAACGGCGCCCAACAGCGTGTTGAAGTTGTCCAGCAGCTTCTCGGGGCCGAAGGACACCTTGCCGATGGGGCAGTGGATGATGTTGGTCTTGTCCAGGCGGTACTCGATCTTACCGGCTTTAATCTCGGCAATGGCCTTGGTCAAATCGGTGGTCACGGTTCCGGCCTTGGGGTTGGGCATAAGGCCCTTGGGGCCCAGCACCTTACCCAGGCGGCCCACGACGCCCATCATGTCGGGCGTGGCCACGACCACATCGTAGTCAAACCAGTTTTCCCCGGTGATTTTGCTGACCAGCTCGGCTCCGCCGACGTAGTCGGCACCGGCAGCCGTTGCCTCGTCAATCTTCTCGTCCTTGGCAAAGACCAGCACGCGGACGTTTTTGCCGGTTCCGTGAGGCAGCACCACGGCGCCTCTGACCTGCTGGTCGGCATGACGGGAGTCAACGCCCAGCTTAATATGAACTTCCACCGTCTCGTCAAACTTTGCCTTGGCGGTGTCGACCGAGAGCTTCAATGCCTCATTGGGATCATACAGCTTGAGCTTGTCATAGAGCTTGACGCTGTCCTGATAATTCTTGCCTCTTTTCACAATATCTTCCTCCTGTAAGTGGTTGACGGACGTTTCTCGTCCTCCCACGGTAGTGATGCTCCAAGGCGGGCCTTAAAGCTACTCTTCCACGGTGATTCCCATGCTGCGGGCGGTGCCGGCGATCATGCTCATGGCTGCCTCAAGGCTTCCCGCATTGAGGTCGGGCATTTTGGTCTCGGCAATCTTTTGCACCTGCTCTTTGGTCAGGGAGGCCACCTTGACCTTGTTGGGGGTACCGGAGGCCGTCTCAATTCCGGCGGCCTTCTTGATCAGGACGGCAGCCGGCGGAGTTTTGGTGATAAAGGAGAAGGAGCGGTCTGCATAGACGGTGATGACAACGGGGATAACGTATCCCACATCGTTTTTGGTTCTCTCGTTGAACTCCTTGGTAAAAGCCATGATGTTGACGCCGTGCTGACCGAGCGCCGGTCCCACGGGCGGTGCGGGAGTTGCTTTGCCTCCCGGAATTTGCAGTTTAATATAGCCCACAACTTTCTGAGCCATATGAACACCTCCTGATTAAAATGTGGTGGATGGCGGAAGCCCGAAGGCCCCTCCCACGAAAGGGCCGCCGCGCGGCCCGGGGGTTTTGAAACATGTTTTTCAGCCTGCCGGCCTGTCTTTCGGCTACTGGGCCTGAATCTGCCAGAGCTCCAGCTCAACCGGCGTCTCCCTGCCAAACATGGAGACCACCACCTGAACCTTCTTTTGCTCCAAATCAATGGACTCAATCTGCCCCAGGAAACCGCTCAGGGCACCGTCCACAATCTTGACCACATCGCCCACCGCGAAATCGGACACGACCTCCTTGGTCTCCACGTCCAGCGCGGCGACCTCCTCGTCGGTCAAAGGGACCGGCTTGGAAGAGGGGCCGACAAATCCCGTTACCCCGCGAATGTTGCGAACCACATACCAGCTCACATCGGTCATCACCATTTTCACCAGGACATAGCCGGGAAAAAGCTTGCGCTTGATCTCCTTGACCTCGTTGTCCTTGACCTCCGTCACCGTTTCCATCGGCACGCGCACGTCCTGAATCAGGTCGTGCAGCTTGCGGTTTTCCACGGTTTTCTCGAGGTTGGTCATCACCTTGTTCTCATATCCGGAGTAAGTGTGAACGACATACCATCTTGCAGGTTCAGCCATGCCTTCTCTCCTCTTTCGCGAAACTAAAGCACCCGTCAGACGACGTTACAGCAGCTTGAGCAGTGCCTGCAGCCCAAAGGTGAAAACCGCGTCAAGCACGCCGATAAAAGCGCCCACCACGACAATGCAGGCAATCACAACGCCCGTGTTGTTGATGGTCTGCTGCTTCGTGGGCCAGGCAACCTTCTTGACTTCGCTTTTCGTGTCTCTGAAATACTTTTTCAGACGCGCAAAAACGCCGGGCTTCTTCTCTGCCGGCTTTTTCTCCGCAGGCTTCTGATTGGGTTCAGCCATTTTGTTACCTCCTTAAACTAATGCAACCCTTGTCGGATTACTTCGTCTCCTTGTGGAGGGTGTGCTTTTTGCAAAACGGACAATACTTGTTGAGCTCAATCCTGTCGGGCGTGTTCTTTTTGTTCTTCATTGTGTCGTAGTTGCGCTGCTTGCACTCGGTGCAGGCCAGGGTGATTTTTACTCGCATTTGGCACCTCCTGATAAACGAAAACTTGTGTCGCAAGGGCCCTTGCGGAGCCCTCACAGCTCTCTCCCTCTTCCTTCAGGCAACGAGGGGCAAAAACCCCATAAAAAAAGACCTGAACAGAGGTGTAACTATAATAGCACACTTATGCTCCAAGGTCAAGCATTTTCTTGCCGCCTGAAGGCCGGAGCCTCTCCCCGCAAGGTTGCGCAGGAACTTTGCGGGGAGAGAGCCCCTTCCTTTTCTGCCGGCAGTTAAACCGCGCTTTTATCGGTGGCTGCTCATGCTTTGCCCGAGCAGCCCAGCACATGGCGCATCTTGTGGGCAACCACTTCCCGGATGGCGTCTCTGGCCGGGGTCAGATACTGACGCGGATCAAAATGGTCTGGATGCTGTGCCAGATGCCTGCGCACCGAGGCCGTCATGGCCAGGCGCAGGTCGGAGTCGATGTTGATTTTGCACACGGCCATGGACGAGGCCTTACGCAGCATGTCCTCCGGCACGCCGATGGCGCCCGGCATCTGCCCGCCGAACTCGTTGACGATTGCCACATACTCCTGCATGACCGAGGAGGCCCCGTGCAGCACAATGGGGAAGCCCGGCAGACGGCGCCCCACCTCTTCGAGGATGTCAAAACGAAGCTGCGGCTTGGTGCCGGGCTTGAATTTGTAGGCGCCGTGGCTTGTGCCGATGGCGATGGCAAGAGAGTCAACCCCCGTGCGCGACACAAATTCCTCCACCTGCGCAGGGTCGGTGTAAGAGGAGTCTGCCGCCGAAACATTGACGTCGTCCTCCACGCCGGCCAGGCGGCCCAGCTCGCCTTCGACCACAACGCCCTTATCGTGAGCGTAGTCCACAACCTGCTTTGTCAGGGCGATGTTCTCCTCAAAAGAGTATTTGGAGCCGTCAATCATCACGGAGGTAAAGCCTCCGTCAACACAGGCCTTGCAAATCTCAAAGCCATCCCCGTGATCCAGGTGCAGGCAGATGGGAAGGCCCGTGTCCTCAAGGGCCGCCTCTACGAGCTTCATCAGATAGACGTGCTTGGCATATTTTCTGGCCCCTGCCGACACCTGCAGGATGAGCGGCGCCTTCTCCTGCGCCGCAGCCTCCGTAATCCCCTGAATAATCTCCATGTTGTTGACATTGAAGGCGCCCACAGCATAGCCGCCCTCATAGGCCTTTTGGAACATTTCCTTTGACGTTACCAGTGGCATCTTGCACTCCCCTTTCGCGATTTTGGCAGCATCTTCGGGACGGTGCATAAAGCCCTGCCCCAGCCCACAGGCAAAGCAGCACCCGGCATTCCCTTGAAAAAGCAGCCCGGCGCCGCAAAAAGGCAGTCACACACACATCCCGCCCCAAACGGAATCTGCTTTTATTATAATGACAAAGCCCCCTGCCTTCAACCGTCTTTTCGAAAAAGAAGGCTGAAGGCAGGCGCTTCTCCTCCCATCGCTCTTCTTCGGTCAGCCCTCTCCTGCAAGGAGGGCGATTTCCTGACCTTTTTCTCAAAACCTCTTGCAAAGCACCCTTGTTTTTTATATAATTTTTCCACCAGATCCTTTGTTTTCCCATCCGTACCGAAAATGGCAAAAAAATGCCGCCCGCTTTTTCCGGGGCGGCACCGGGAGCGTGAAAAAATGAAAAAGCAAATCACCTGTATTCTGATGGCGCTGGCCCTGATGCTTGGCCTGCTTCCTGTCACGGCGCTTGCCACCTCTGAGCCCGTCCCCGTCACCCGGGCGCAGCTGGCAGAGGCCCTTTATGCCAATGAAAGCCTCAAAACGCTGATTGACGAGGCAGGAGAGGGGCAGCAGACCCCTGTCTTTTCCGATATCGGCCCCGTACAGGACGGGGCCGACCCCTGCACCGACCAGCAGAGGGAGGCCATTTTGGCCCTGGCCAAGGCCGGAATCCTAAACGGAACTGATCCTGGGCTCTTTTCCCCAACCGGCGGCGTTACGCGCGGCGAGGCGGCCGTCGTTTTGTGGCGCGCCACCGGCTGCAAGAGCAATCCAACCGCCGCAACGGTCAGCTACACCGACGTTGGCCCTTCGGACTGGTATACCCCCGCGATCCATGCCCTGACGGCGGCCGGCCTTCTCAAGGGCACCGGGAACAACCTCTTTGAGCCAAACGAGCCCCTGACCAACTTCATGCTGAACAAGCTTCTCGAGAATTACGACCAAAACAATTTCTCAGACTTTGGGGATGGCGTCTCCCGCATCGACATGCTGATGGCGGCCTATGAAACCTACCGGGACAGCCCCCTGCTCGGACAGGTGAGCGACGACTTCACTTCGACTCTTACCGATATTGCCGCTCTTTCCCCTGAGCAGCAAAAGGCAGTCTGCTTTTTTGAAGAGCTGGGCGTTGTCAGGGGCTTTTCCGACTACACCTTCCGGCCTGACGCGGCTGCCTCCAACCTGCAGGTCGCCATGTTTTTGAAGCTGTGCTCCCAGCTCGACGCGCAGGATGTCTCGCTTCAGAGAAAAAGCGACGGCCTGCTGCTCTTGAACCTTCCCGGCGGTGAAGAGCCGAAGGTGCGCTCCGCCGAGCAGGACATCATTGACGATGCCTTTGCCTTTTTGGAAGCACAGGGCCTTGAGGTCGACGCCGCCAAGGACAATCCCCACGCTCCCGGCCTTGCGGCCAGCCTGACTGAATGGAACGAAGCCCTGGCACCCACGGAGCCCTCCTTCTCCCCCGAGGGCGGCAGCTACGCAGAGGCGCAGACCGTCTCGATTACGGCAGAGGAAAATGCGCAGATCCGCTACACGACCGACGGCAGCGCCCCCACGCAGGACAGTACCCTGTATACCGGGCCCATCTCCGTTGAGCAGACGCTGACCCTCAAGGCAGTCGCCGTCAAAAACAGCCTCATGAGCCCTCCTGCCTCGGCAGAATACGTCATAGGCCCCACCCTTCCCCAACCGCCTGAGGCGCCCGTCTTCTCCCCTGAGGGCGGAAGATACCGCAAAAACCGTCAGGTGACCATCACCTGCCAGACCGAGGGGGCGGACATCTACTATACGGATGACGGTACTGATCCCACCCAAGCCAGCACGCCATATGAAGCGCCCATCACGCTGGACAGGGCCCTCACCCTCAAGGCCATCGCCGTGAAGGACGGGCTTGCCAGCGACGTCGTGAGCGCGCAGTACACCGTCTTTTCGGGGACTTCCGGCGGCACTCCTCCGGCGGACTCCCCGGGCGGCGGCAGCTCCGGCAGCAGCTCCGGCAGCGCCGGACAGACCCAGCAAAATCCCGACGGCTCCACCACGACAACCGTGACCAATGCCGACGGCTCGACCATTGAGACCACGGCAAATGCCGACGGCTCCGAAAAAGTGGTTGAGACCGGGGCGGACGGCAGCGTGACCACCACTCTCACCGATGCCGGCGGCAACAAGGTCACGACGGTTGAAAATACCGACGGCTCGGGCAAGACCACCGTGGACAACCGCGACGGTTCGGGCTCGGTCACGGCAGTGTCGCAGGATGGCGGCGTACAGGCCGAGGTCGTGCTGACGCAGGAGTCTCTGGAAGGTGCAGGCCAGCAGGGCCAGGCCGCCAAGCTGCCCATGCCGGCCCTTTCAGCCGGTGCAACGCCTGAAAAAGCCCCCCTTGTCACCGTGAGCCTGCCCGGGGAGGGCAGCGTCAGGGTGGAGATCCCCGTGGAAAACCCCACCGTCTCCACCGTGGCCTTTCTCGTGAAGCAGGACGGCTCTTGCGAAGTGGTCAAGTCCTGCCTGCCCACCGAAGGGGGCGTGGCGGTCACGCTTTCGGACGGCGATACCGTGGCCGTTGCGGACAACGGCAGGGCCTTTGCCGACGTTTCAGGTGACTTCTGGGGCGCCAGAGCCATCGCCTTTGCCGTCAGCCGTGAGCTCTTCTCGGGCACCGGCGACGACACCTTCTCGCCCGACATGCCCATGAGCCGCGCCATGATTCTCACTGTACTGGCCCGGCTGGAAGGGGTGGACACCTCCGGCTCCGTCTGGTACGAGGCCGGCCGTCAGTGGGCGGTTGAAGAGGGGATTTCCGACGGCCTTGATCTCGAGGCCAACCTCTCCCGCGAGCAGCTTGCCACCCTTCTCTATCGCTATGCCGGCCAGCCTGCCGGCGCCGGCGCCGATTTGAGCGGCCATCCGGATGAGACGCAAATCGCCTCCTATGCGCGGCAGGCCATGGCCTGGGCCGTGCAGCAGGGCCTGATCACCGGCATGGACAACGGTACCCTGGCTCCCCAGGGCGAGGCAACAAGAGCCCAGGTTGCAGCCATCCTTCAGCGTTTTCTCGAAAAGGCCCCGGCGTAACCTTTTGCTTTGCCCCACAGCAAAAAAGAGGACGAACCCTTTTTGCGTTCGTCCTCTTTTTCTTTGGTGAAGCGTTCTTTTTCAGTGGGGCAGGATGCCTTCCTGCGGGGCAAGAGGCAAAGACCCTGCACATTTTCCCAGCGAGCCCTTCCAAGGGGGATTCCAAAGGATGCCTCGGCAAAGGCGGGGGCGCTTTTTGTCATCCCTCCCGTCCGCCCTCCCAGGCGGCCAGCCGGATGTGCCTTGCCCCAAGGGCCTCAATGTCCTGCTCGTCATGCGTGATCACGAGCACCGTTTTCCCCCGGCTTTGCGCCAGCAGCTCGCGGATGGCAAGCGTCCGCGTGTCCTCGTCCAGCCCCTTGAAGGGCTCGTCAAGCGCCAGCCAGTCACTTTTGGCAAGCAGCGCCCGCGCCAGCGCCACGCGGCGTCTCATGCCGCCGCTCAAATCGCACACCGGCTTTTGATGATGCTGCTTTTCCAGCCCCATGCGCTCGAGCATACCGCAGGCGGCCTGCGGGCTCACCTCAGGCTCACAGACCAGCAGGATGTTGGCAATGGCGCTCAGCCTCTCGCACAGCCTGTCCTCCTGAAATACGGCGGCAGCCCGCTTGCCTTCCAGTCCCTTCACTTGCCCGGCGTCGGGCTGCAGCAGCCCCAGCAGAATGGACAGCAGCGTACTCTTCCCGCAGCCGGACGGGCCGGTGATACAGGTGACGCAGCCCTCCTCCACCGTCAGTGTCAGATCGTGCAGCGCCGTAATGCCCCCAAAAGACTTGCACAGCCCCGTGATCTCGATGCTCACACTCTCACCGTCCTCTCCAGGCGGCGCTGAAAGGCGCGCAGCAGCGCCAAAACAAGCTTTTCAAAGGCCACGCTGATTAAAATAATCACAACCGTCCAGGCAAAGAGCTCGCCTGTGAGCATGAACACCTTTGCCTCATAAAGGCTCTCGCCAATCGAGCCGTTTGGCAGGCCGATGACCTCGGCGGCCACGCCCGACTTCCAGCAAAGGCCGAGCGAGAGCGAGGCCGCCGAAATCAGATAGGGCATGACGTCGGGAAGATAGATGTAAAGCAGCCGGCGGCGCGGCGGCACACGAAAGACGCGCGCCATTTCCAGCAGGCCCGAATCCACCCCCAAAATGCCCTGCAGGCAGTTGATGTAGACAACGGGCAGCACCATCAAAAAGGAGATAAAGACCGAAAGGTTTTTGGAGGGAATCCACACCAGCGCCAAAATGATGAAGGAGGCCACCGGCGTCGCCTTGACGGCTGCCGTCAGGGGTGTGAGCAGAATGCGCACGCTGCGATACCTTGCAGCCAGCACGGCCAGAAGAATGCCGGTTGTAAAGGCAAGCACAAACCCCCCCACGATGCGCACAAAGGAAAAGCCGACGGCGCCCCAGAAGGCGGGCCGCCCCACAAATTCCAGCAGAACGGACATCACTTTGAGCGGCGATGGCAAAAGCAGCTCCTGCCCCAGCCACATGCTTGCCGCCTGCCACACCAAAATCCAAAAGAGCGCCGCAATCACCGGCATGAGCCGCACGGTTTTAACAGGGGGCTCCCTGGAGCCTTCGGTTTTGTTTTTGGTTGTCAACTGACTCATCGGGCCACATTCCTTCCATGGATTCCGGGGGATTCCGGGGCGCTGCTGCGGCTGGCCGAAAAGGCAGCGCGCTCTCGCGCGCCAAGAGAGCCTCTTTTTCAAAAAGAAGGCTGCCGGCCCGTGCCGCGCAGGGGCTTTTTCCGATTCTCCGGCATCTCCCCCGCCCCCTTGCCCCGGCTTTTGCACATATTGTCAGTATAACAAAATTTCCCCTTTTTGAAAAGCCGCCTTTTCTCTTTTGACAGCCTCCTCAGGGCGCGTTATACTGAAAGCAAGAACACATGACAGGAGGGGTTTTCATGCCCAAAATTTCCGGCGTTCATCACATCTCCCTCAAGCCCGCCACTCCCGAGGAATTTGAAAAGACCCTGCACTTTTACTGCGGCCTGCTCGGGCTGACCGTTCAGTCCCGGTGGACAAAGCCCGACGGCACCATGCTCGCCATGCTGGACGCCGGAAACTGCTGCCTGGAAATCGTGGGCAACGGCACATGGGACAAGATGGAGCACGGCATCCTCGACCATCTGGCCTTTTGTACCGACGCCGTTGACGAGCTGCTGGCACTGGTGAAAGAAAACGGATATGAGGTCACTTCCCCTGCGGCGGACATCACGCTTGGCACCACGCCGCCCACACCGATTCGAAACGGCTTTTGCAAGGGGCCTCTCGGGGAGCTGGTGGAATTTTTCCATGTCAGGCAGCCGTAACCAAATCCATCCCCTGCCCGGAAAAAACCCATAGGGCGCCCTCTTCCCCTTGCGGAAAAAGAGGGCGCCCTATGGGTTCCCCTTCTGCCGGCAAGCGCCTTTCCCGGCAGTGCTTTTGCCTTCAAGGGGCGGGAAAAAAGAAGTGCCCGGGGCTGCCCCTTTGTCAGCTTCCCTGCGCTTGGCCTTCTCCCTGCTCCCCCTCTCCGGACAAAAAGGATTTGAGCCCTTCCAGCAGGCGGAAGCGGTAGACCGTCTCCTCCCCCTGCAGCACCCGCTCCATGGTCTGCGGCGAGAGGCGCGCTCCCAGGAAGCCGATGGCCTCCTGCTCGTTTTGCAGGCTGCCCCCGCTGTAGCAGAGCGGGGGATACATCACGCACCACCAGTTGTGCCCCTCCCCTTCCCCGATGGTCACAATCAGCGCAGTGTAGGTGCCGGCGGGCACGGTGAGCCTTCCGTATTGCCGCAGGGGGAAGTGCTCCTGCGCAAGACGTGCCGTTACCTCGGCCGGGCGTCCCTGCTGCGCCAAAATTTCGGCGGCCTTGTGCTCAATCTCGTCGAGCCTTGACAAAATCACCTGCTCGGCCTCCTGCCTTGTCTGACAGGCCGACAGCTCAAGCCTCGCCAGCTCTGCAATCCCGTCGCGCACCAGCAGCTTGTCTGCCTGGTCGGCCTGACTGTCCGAGGCCGCCACAATGTGCAGCCGGATGATGGCGTCGGAAAGCTCTTTGGTGCTGCGTGCCGCACGGACAAGCGGGACCATGCAGCAGCAAAGCGCCAGCACCGCCGTGCAGGCCCAAAGCAGCCGCCTTGCTCTTTTTCGTGTTCTCGAATTTTCCATATCGTCTTTCCTTTCTCGCCGTGAGCCGACCTGCCGGGGCCGCCCCTTTTTTGAAGGCCCCCGGCAGGAGTTTTTTTGTCTTTTTCCCTTTTCCCTCTCAAACGGGGCTTTTCCCCGGCCTCTGCCGCACCAACCCCCTTGCAGGCAAAAGAAAAAACAGGCCTTCGCTTTTTTCAGCGTTGCCTGTTTTTTTGTTTTTTATACGTCTTTCAAAGAAGGGCCTTGCGGCAAGCTTCGCCGTGCAAAAGGCTTTTTTCATTTCCCCGCCTTCAGCCCTCTCCGGCAGGCCGCTCCACCGGGCTTGCCAGAGAGACAAAGCAGCCGGGGTGCTCCCTGCGCATCCACGCCGTTGCCGCCCGTGCCGTGCCGTTGTGGGAAAAAACGCCGAACACCGCCGAGCCGCTCCCCGTCATGACGGCGCAAAGCGCGCCCTTTTGCCGCAGCTCCTGCGCCATCTTTGCTATCATGGGCACCGAGAGCGACGCCGCCTGCTCCAGCGCGTTTCCGCATCGGCCGGCCACCCGTCTGAGGCTGCCGCCCATTTCACGCGCCAGCGCCATACAGTCGGGGTGGGTTTTGGTTCCGCATTCGTCGTATTTCCGATACAGCACGGGCGTTGAGATGCTGGCCCTCGGCTTTGCCACAACCAGCGTGCAGTGGGGCATGGAGGGCAGGGGTGTCAGCCTCTCGCCGATGCCGCAGGCCAGTGCCGCACCGCCCATGAGCAGGCAAAAGGGCACATCCGCCCCCAGGGTAAGCCCGATTTCCGACAGGCGCTGCATCGAAAGCCCCGCCCCGTACAGGCGGTTGAGCCCCAGCAGCACGCCGGCTGCGTTGGCGCTGCCTCCCCCCATGCCTGCCCCTACGGGAATGTGCTTTTTCATGGAGATTTCAATGCCGTAGTCAGACAGGCCAATCTCCTCAAAAAAGGCCACGGCGGCGCGATAGGCCAGATTCCTTGCGTCAAGCGGCAGAAAGGGCAGCGTGGACGACAGCGTCACCCCACGCTCGCTGCGCCGGCGCAGCACGAGCTCGTCATAAATGGAGACGGCCTGCATCACTGTCTGAATTTCGTGGTAGCCGTCGGGCCGGAGGCTGAGCACGTCAAGCGCCAGATTGAGCTTCGCCGGCACACGCAGGCGCAGCATCTCATTTTGTCCCGTTGTTTTTTGTCCCATGTTCAACACCCTTCCGATGTGTGCAGTGTGTGCGGCTTTGCTACATCCGAAAGCCGAAGAATTTGCGAATGTCGATGGCCTTTACAGGGCACATCTCCTGGCAGCAAAAGCATCGGATGCACTGCCCGCTTCCAATGTGCGCCTTGCCCTCGCGCAGGGTGATGGTCTGCGGCGGACAGCTTGCCGCACATTCGCCGCACCCGATGCAGCGTGCCGCGTCGATGACGGGGCGCGGGGCAAGCAGCCGCCTGAGCGGCTTTTGGAGCGGGCCCGGAATGCGCGACGAAAAGGTAACGTCTCCCGAAGCGGCGCGCTCAAAAGAGCATCGCCAGGGCGCCGTCTGCTCCCCCACCACATGCAGCAGCCCTGCCTGCGGCGGGCACAGCCCCTGCTCTGCGGAAAGGCGCACCGTCTCCACCTCGTCGGCGGAAAAGCCAATCAGGTCGCTGGCAAGTAGGTCGAGCGCAAAGGGGTTTGGGGCGCAAAGCGTCAGCCCCAGGGGGCGCGGCCTGCCCCCCGACGGGCCGTTGCCCTCCATGCCGACCACAGCGTCCATAAAGGTCAGCTTGGGCGCGGCGCACCGGCACAGGTCGATGAGCATTTGGGAAAAGGCCGTCAGCTCCTGAAAGCGAAAGTGCATTTCCGGCTTTTCCAGGCCGGGGATGAGCCCAAAGCAGTTTTTTACCGCCCCGGTATAGGCCGTCATGGCATGGGTCTTGAGCTTACAGGCCGAAAAGACAACGTCGGCCTCGTGCCACGGTGCAATCAGATGAAAGCTGCGGCACAGCTTTCCCTCGGGGAAGTCGGCCTTCGCCGCCCCCAAATCGAAATTGAGAGAAACCCCCGCGCTTTGAGCGGCCTCTTCCAGCCCCGAAACGCGGTAGCATTTTTGCAGCGTCTCCTTGGTGTACCGCCCGCCCGGACTGTCGGCAATGGTCACAAGGCCGCCCGCCGCCTTTGCCACCGACGCGATGGCCCATACAAGGGAGGGGTGCGTGGTGGTTGCCGCCTGCGGTGCGCGCGCCATGAGAAGGTTCGTCTTGATGAGTACCCTGTCTCCCGGCCGGACAAAGGCGCCCACGCCGCCAAATGCGTCAAAATGGGCCGTCACGGCCTCCAGCATGGCCTCCCTCTCATAGCTTGGGCTGCGCCGTACCGAAACGGTCTGCCGCTCCATCGTTCCTCTCTCCTTTTTGCCAGGCCTGCTTTTCCTTTTGGAAAGCGGCGCTCATTTCAAGGTTCCCGGGCACGGCAGACAGGGAGCCATGCCCTGTCTGCCGGCGGGACTTGTGTTTTATTTTATCAAAGCACTCATTTTTTGACAAGTCATGCACGCCTTTGCTCCAGCCTTCCTTTTATTTTCCCCTTTCGGGGACATCAATAAAAACACTGCATCAAAATGTCCTGCCGCTTTTTTGCACCTGTGCCCTCTTGCGCACGCACCCCTTTTTTTCTTTGGAAAAAAGAGACATTCCCGCACACACCGATTTTCGCATAATCGGGAAAGCTTCGGAAATGCTAGGAGAGACATCACGAGCAGTGAGGAGTTGAAACAAAACCATGGATCAATTTGCATTGGTGCTTGCCATCATCGGCGCAATCAATTGGGGCAGCATCGGTATTTTTGGTTTCGACATCGTCGGCTGGCTGTTCGGCGGGCAGATGACCGCGCTGTCGCGCATCGTCTTCACCCTGGTCGGCTTAGCCGGAATCTGGTGCATTTCGCTGTTCTTCCGCGACACCGAGCTGGTCGAGTCCAAACAATAACGCTGCGTACCAAAGGGACTTTCAAGCCGTAACGGCGTCCGCAGGAAAGCACTGTGGGCCCTGCCGTTTGGCAAAGGTGGCAAAACGAAAACGAGCGGTGTCAGGCTCCTGCCAGACACCGCTCGTTTTCCGCTTTTAAGAAAACTTCCAGACCACCTCGTCGCCCGGGGCCAGAATCCGGTCCTCAGGGCTCAGCTCGCCGTTGACAAAAAGCTGCCATCCCTGCGCCGCAGAGGCCTCGTGCTGGCCAATGGACAGCACGGCGCCCATCTGGTACTGCACCTCAAGGCCGTTTGCCGCACAAAAACGCCCCAGAAGAGACAGTGCCGTCTCCTGCTCCTGCAGCACAAAGCGGCTGACCTCACAGATGACCTCTTCGCCCGCCTGGACGGACAGAGACACCACGCCGCTGCGCACAATCACGCTGTTCCACCAGCTTTTCCCGGAGTGCATGGCCTCCAGCGCGGCCAGCGCAAGGGCCGTGGCGTCCTGGTCAAAGGCCTGCCCGGGCTGTGCGGCAAAGGTGTCGTCCTCGGTTTGACAGTCAAGCAGCGCCTGCGGGAAGGCGCTCCAGCGCTCCGAGGAAAGGTCCTGTCCCGCATCTGCCAGGCCGCAAATCACCGCCGACAGCGCCCCGCAGTCCGGCGGCGGCTCCGGCAGGGCCTGCGCCAGTGCCGCAAGGTATTCCACCGCCCGCTCCAGCATGGTCTGCGCACGGTAATCGTCTTCAAAGCAGGTCAGCAGCGAAAGCGTCAGCCCGGTCAGGGCGAGGTCTGCCTCTCCGCCCTCCTCGGCGCAAAAGCCGCCGTCCGGCCGCTGCGCCGAAATCAGCAGGCGGATAACCCCCTCGCGGTCGTAGCTCGCGCCCACATTTTCCAGCGTCATGGCGGCGCGCACCGTCTGCTCCAGAAAGCCGAAAGAGCCGTCCGCCATCTGGTGCCCCGACAGCAGGGACACCAGGTTCTTCCCCCGGTAGCTGCGGCTGTCAAGCCTTGACGCCTCGGCCAGGTATACGGCGCCGCACAGCGTGTCGACCGGCAGCGCCTGGTCACTGACCGGAATGAGGCGCTGCACCGTCTCCTGCGAAACGCTCTCCCCTGCCGCCAGCAGCACCAGGGCCTGCGTCTGACTGGTCAGGCCGTCCTCCCCGAGCTGCTCATAGTAATCCAGCAGCTTGTCTCTGGCCGACCCTGCATGGCCTGTGGGGGTCAGCGTACAGGCCGACGGCAGCAGGCAGAGTGCCGCCGCCAGGAAAATCGCCGCCATGCGGCTCAAACATATGCGCTGCTTTCTCAAAACGGCAAGCCCTCCTTTTTTGCTCTCCTGGCCGCCCGGCTTGCGTCCCCCCGGGTTGCCCCACCGAAAAAAGGGGGCGCAGGACAGGCCCAAAGACCCGTCCTGCGCCATCAAATCCCTGTTTTTTGCTGCGGGCGCTTTCCAAAGGGAGCCGCCTGCCGATGCGGCGCATTCTCCGGCTGCTCTCCCCCTGCCCGGCAGAGTCCCGTTTCTTACTTGCCGATGATTTCCTTGGTGTCAAGGGCAATCATAAGCTCCTCGTTGGTGGGGATGACCAGCGTTCTCACCTTGGCATCGTCAGCCGAGATATCGGCTTCCTTACCGCGGGTGTTGTTCTTCTCGGGGTCAATCTTGATGCCCATGAACTCGAGCCCCTCCACGCACTTGGCACGCATCGAGGCGCTGTTCTCACCCACGCCGGCCGTGAAAACGACGGCGTCCACTCCGCCCATGGCGGCGGCAAAGGAGCCGATGTACTTCTTGACCTGATAGGCAAACATCTCAATGGCAAGGCCGGCACGCTCGTTGCCCTCGGCAAAGGCGGCCTCGAGGTCACGGAAGTCGGAAGAGACGCCGGAGACGCCCAAAACGCCCGACTTCTTGTTGAGCACGTTGTTGATGCCAGCCGTGTCAAGCCCTTCCTTTTCCATCAGGAAGGTGACGATGGCGGGGTCCATCGAGCCACTGCGGGTGCCCATCACAAGGCCTTCCAGAGGCGTAAAGCCCATGGTGGTGTCGACCGACACGCCGCCGTCGACCGCCGCGATGGAGGAACCGTTGCCCAGGTGGCAGGTGATAATCTTGAGCTCGGAGGGATCCTTGCCCAGCATGGCGGCAGCACGGGCGCTCACATAGCGGTGCGAGGTGCCGTGGAAGCCGAACTTGCGCACCTTGTAGTTCTCATAGTACTCGTAGGGCAGGCCATACAGATAGGCCTTCTTGGGCATGGTCTGATGGAAGGCGGTGTCAAACACGCCGACCTGCGGGATGGATTCTCCCATGACTTCCTTGCAGGCGTTGATGCCCACGATGTTCGGGGGGTTGTGCAGGGGAGCAAGCTCCGAGCACTCCTCCAGGGACTTCATGACGGCGTCGGTAATCCTGACCGAGCCCGAGAAGGTCTCGGAGCCGTGGACAACGCGGTGACCCACCGCGTCAATCTCGGACAGCGAGGAAATGCAGCCGTATTCGGGGCTGGTGATGCTCTCAATGACAGCCTTGATGGCGTCGGCATGGTTCTTCATGGGCACGTCGGCGCCCTTGAGCTCGCCCTTGGCGGTCTTGTGATTGAGCTTCCCGTCGATGCCGATGCGCTCGCAAAGGCCCTTGGCCAGCACTTCGTTGGTATCGGTTTCAATCAACTGATACTTCAAGGAAGAGCTGCCGGCGTTGATGACAAGAATTTTCATATTATCCCTCCACAAAAGGTTTTTTGTTTGATATAATGGCTGTTGCAGAAAACCGGAGCAAGGGCCGCTTTGATTTCCTTCAAAGCTCCTTCAAAGAGGCCAAGCTCCCAAATTGTATTATATAAAACATTTCCCCGCCGCGCAACTCTTAATTTTCAAAGAGGCCGGCAAGGAGGGAGAAAAAGAAAGGAGAGGGCCATGCTGGTCGCCGGCATCGTCTGCGAATACAATCCCCTGCACACCGGCCACGCACACCACCTGCGCGCCACACGCCGGGCGGGAGCACAGGCCATTGTCTGCGTCATGAGCGGGCACTTCGTGCAGCGCGCCGAGCCGGCGATGCTCACCAAGTGGACGCGTGCGCAGGCGGCCGTGCTGTGCGGTGCCGACCTTGTGCTCGAGCTGCCCTCCCGCTGCGCACTGCAGTCGGCCGAAGGCTTTGCCCAAAGCGCCGTCCAGCTCCTGCTGGCGGCCGGCGCACAGATGCTGAGCTTTGGAAGCGAAAGTGCAGACACGGGCTCCCTGGAGCAGGCTGCGCAGCTCCTGTGCAGCCCCCGCTTCGAACCCGCCCTGCGGGAGGGGCTGCAGCACGGCCTCTCCTATGCCGCCGCGCGCCAGCGCTCTGCGCCCTGGGCGGCGACGGCAGCCTGCTCTCCTGCCCCAACGACAATCTGGCCGTGGAATACCTCAAGGCGGCCATACGCTCGGGACGGAGCGTCACGCCGCTTGCCGTTTTGCGCAAAGGCGCCCACCACAAAGACCCGCAGGCGCAGCCCGGGGCCCGCTTCTGCTCGGCCTCAGCCCTGCGCCGTGCCTGGCGGGAGGGCGACCGTCGCCCGTGGGACAGTGCCATTCCGTGTAACGCGAAGGAGCTTTACAAAAAGGAGCTGGCCCTGACCGGAGGGGTTTCGTTCTCTCCCATGGAGCGCGCGCTGCTGGCGCGGCTGCGCGCCTCGGACAAGGCGCAGCTCCTGCGCCTGCCGGACGCCTCGGAGGAGCTGTGCGCAAGGGTGCTGCATGCCGCACGGCGCAGCAGCTCACTCGAGCAGCTGCTGTGCGAAAGCTGCACCACGCGCTACACCAAGAGCCGCGTGCGCCGCCTGGTGCTGCGCCATTTTCTTGAGCTTCCCAGCACCGAGCCCCCCTCCTTCCTGCGCGTTCTGGCCTTTAACGACACAGGCCGCATGCTGCTGCGCCGCCTCAGGGAGGGGCCGATGCCCCTGGTTGTCAAACCCTCGGAGCACGAGGCCCTGCTGCGTGAGGAGGCCCGCCTGACCGACCTCTTTGCCCTCTTTGCAGCCAATCCCCTGCCCTGCGGGATGGAGTATCGGACCTCTCCCCGCTATCTGAGGGGACAGCACGGCTCCCCCTCCTCTGCCGACGTGTGACAGGCCCTGCCAAAACCTTTGATGCACAGTGCCGTCACCTGCCGTCATGCGGCAAAGGCGGGCCGCTCAAACTCCCCTTGCGCCCTTGGGGGAAAATCCGCAAAAGCCAATCATTCACGCCAACAAAAAAGAGGTAAAGCAAGCTGCTTTACCTCTTTTTGTTTCTGTTGCTTTGTGAATTTTGGCTTTGGGACGGCCGCCTGTTATTTCGTGCCGAACAGACGGTCTCCGGCGTCGCCCAGGCCGGGCACGATGTAGGCATGCTCATTGAGGCGCTCGTCCATGGCGGCGCAGTAAATCTCCACGTCGGGATAGGTGGCCTCAACCAGCGCAGCCCCTTCGGGAGCGGCGATAATGTTCATCATTTTGATGTGCTCCACGCCCTTTTCCTTGAGCAGGCGGATGGCCGCCACCGCCGAGCCTCCGGTGGCCAGCATGGGGTCGAGAATGATGACCTCGCGGCTGGCAATGTCCTCGGGCAGCTTGCAGTAGTACTCCACGGGACGGGTGGTTTCGGGGTCACGGTAAAGGCCGATGTGGCCCACCTTTGCGGCGGGCACCAGGTTGAGAATGCCGTCGACCATGCCGATGCCGGCTCTGAGGATGGGGACGATGGCAAGCTTCTTGCCCGAAATGACCTTGCTCTTTGTCACCGCCACCGGCGTTTCAATCTCGATTTCCTTGAGCGGCAGGTCTCTCGTCGCCTCGTAACACAGCAGCATCGCGATTTCAGAGACGGCCTCACGGAACTCCTTGACCCCCGTCGTCTTGTCACGAATCAGCGTCAGCTTGTGTGCAATCAGGGGATGCTCCACAATATGAAGGTTTGACATGGCTTCTCATTCCTCTTTCTCCAAGATTTCGATATTCCTCCAAACGGCTTTTCCGCTCTTCATTTTACTCGATTGCCATAAGCTTGTCTACCCTGCGCTGATGCTTTCCTCCCAGGAATTTTGCACAAAGAAAAACATCAATCAGTTCCATGGCCAGCCCCTGCCCCACGACGCGCTCCCCAATGCACAGGATGTTGGCGTCGTTGTGCTCCCGGGCCGCGCGGGCCGAAAAGGTGTCGGAACACACGGCGGCGCGGATGCCGTGCACCTTGTTGGCCGCAATGCTCATGCCAAGCCCGGTGCCGCAAAAGAGCAGCCCCAGGTCACACTGCCCGCTTGCGACAAGCTCGGCCGCCTTTTTGGCGTAGTCGGGGTAGTCGCACGAGTCGGTGGAGTTGCAGCCCACGTCGACAAAGTCAAGGCGTTTGTCGATGAGCAGCCGGATGGCCGCCAGCTTGAGCTGGTAGCCCGCATGGTCACTTCCCACAGCAATTTTCATACAGTCCAGTCCTCCCAACATTCAAATGCCGCCTGCACGCCCTCCGGTTCAGAAGGCCCCGTCCCCCCCTTGTCCCCGCAGGGCTGCGGTGGGCCACCAGCCGCCGGGGCGGCCGGCCCTTACAGCAAAATATCCCGTGCGG
>ERZ857998.1672-NODE-1672-length-23899-cov-46.806408_pt1 | contig 23899 bp, 24 predicted proteins | sample MGYA00519954_ERZ857998 | MGnify/ENA primary metagenome ERZ857998 (study PRJEB31778, sample SAMEA3449424) | human gut metagenome | biome: human gut; feature: human-associated habitat; material: faeces | place: United Kingdom | collected 2010/2012 ...
ATGAATTAAAAGCTGTTGGATTTAATAGATTTGGTGCAGAATATGCAGGTATGCCCGTTAATAGAAATATAGTTATATCAATGATGATAGCTGGTGCTTTATCAGGGCTTGCAGGAGCAATACAATATACAGGAAATGCAAATATAATGCAAATAGGTGTAATGCCAAGCCAAGGCTTTGACGGAATAGCAGTAGCTTTACTTGGAGCAAGTAGTCCTATTGGAGTTGTTTTCTCATCATTATTCTTTGGAGTTTTATATGTTGGAAAAGGCTTTATGAATGCAGCTGTAAAAGTACCGCCAGAACTTGCAGATACTATAATGGCTACAATTATTTATTTTGCAGCCACAAGTATGGTAATGGATAAGTTAATTAAAAAATTTAGAAAATCTAAAAAAGATAAGTCTAATAAAAAAGATATTTCTACTGAAAGGGTGGTGGAAAAATAATGTGGAGCATAATTGAACAAGTTTTTCCATATGCAATTTCTTATACAATTCCTATATTAATAACAGCTTTAGGAGCGTTATACTGTGAAAGAAGTGGGATTGTAAATATAGGTTTAGATGGACTTATGATAATTGGTTCTTTTGCTGGAGCTCTATCAGTTTCTAAATTACAAGCAAATGGAGTGCCGGGAGCCCTATGGATAGGTTTATTAGTAGCAGTAATAGTTGGAGTATTATTCTCATTACTTCATGCTTTTGCAAGTATTAATTTAAATGCAGATCAAGTTATAAGTGGTACAGCTATAAATATGATGGCTGGAGCATTAACAATCTACTTAGCAAGAAATATTACAGGTAGTGGTAATATAAGAGTAGCTAATGGATTTATTCCAAGAGATATTCCAATACTTTCAGAAATACCTGTAATAGGAGCACTTTTCTTTACAAAAACATATGCTACTACTTGGCTAGTATTATTAATACTGTTAATTAGTGCATTTTTACTATACAAAACTAGCTTTGGTTTAAGGCTTAGAGCTTGTGGAGAACACCCTCAAGCAGCACAAGCAGCTGGAGTTAGCGTATTTAAAATGAGATATATTGGTGTTATGATATCAGGAGGAATGTCAGCTTTAGGTGGAGCTATAATTCTCTTAACATATTCAGGAGAATTCAATGGTAATGTTGCAGGACTTGGATTCCTTGCTTTAGCAGCATTAATCTTTGGACAATGGAAACCACTTGGAATATTAGGAGCAACTTTCTTCTTTGGATTTGCTTCAACTATAGCAAATGTATCACAAGTAATACCATCATTAGCACAAATACCTGGAGTGATATTAAAGATATTCCCATATATAGTAACTTTAATAGCTTTAGTAATATTCTCTAAATCATCACAAGCACCTAAGGCTTCTGGTGAACCTTTTGATACAGGTAAGAGATAAAGCAAAAAAGAAGAAATAAGTTAATGATATTTTTTAGGAGCTGTATTTTATATATAGCTCCTTTTAATTTTAATAAGTCAAAGAAATGTTTTATATTCCAATAAGATAAGGATTAAAAGTGAATAATTTGGATATAATAATAAATAACTTGATAAATTGAGATAATTAATTCATAATATAAATACATATGTAAATTCTAATAACCATATCTGATATCTTATAACTCCCATAAATAGAACGTAGGAATAAAATATGGAGGTGTAATTTTGAACAAGGAAAATTACGAGAAAAAAACTTTAATAGAGTTAAAAGAAATAGCAAAGGAACTTAACATAAAAAATATTAGTAAATTGAAGAAAAGTGAACTTATAGAAGAAATATTAAATAATTCTCCTAAAAGTATAGAAAAAAACGGAGTTATACTACAAGAAAAGATAACGCCTAAGAATAAGAATGAAGATAATTCCACTCCTACTAATGATAATAAGGAAGAAGTTAGGGAAGAGAAGAGAGAAAGATTAAAGGTTATGATAAATGAATCTGATACTGCTATAGGAGTATTAGAAATTTTAGAAAACAATAGTTTTGGATTTTTAAGATGTAATAATTATCAAACTGGTGAAAATGATATATATGTATCCCCATCACAAATAAGAAGATTTAATTTAAGAACTGGAGATGAGGTCCAAGGAAAAGTTAGAGAATCAAAAGAGGGGGAAAAATTTAAAGCATTACTTTATGTTGAGAAAGTAAATGGAGAGAATCCTGAAAGAGCGGTAGGAAGAAAATCATTCGAGTCTTTAACACCAATATATCCAGAAGACAGACTTCATTTAGAAACTAATAATGAAAATGATTTATCCTCAAGATTAATGGACATAATTTGTCCAATAGGAAAAGGACAAAGAGGAATAATAGTAGCGCCTCCTAAAGCAGGAAAGACTACTTTATTAAAAAAAATAGCTCAAAATATATCTAAAAACTATCCAGAAGTTAAATTAATAGTATTGTTAATTGATGAAAGACCTGAAGAAGTAACAGATATGAAGAGGTCGATAAATGGAGATGTTATATATTCTACCTTTGATGAAGAACCACAAAATCATGCAAAAGTATCACAAATGGTTTTAGAAAGAGCAAAGAGAATGGTTGAGCAAGGAAAAGATGTAGTTATATTATTAGATAGTTTAACTAGGCTTTCTAGAGCATATAATTTAACCATAACTCCAACTGGAAGAACCTTATCAGGTGGATTAGATCCAGGAGCATTAATTATGCCTAAAAAATTCTTTGGTGCTGCAAGAAATATCGAAGAAGGGGGAAGTCTGACTATACTAGCAACAGCTTTAATAGATACTGGCTCTAGAATGGATGATATGATATTCGAAGAATTTAAGGGAACTGGTAATATGGAAGTTCACTTAGATAGAAAGTTACAAGAAAGAAGAATTTTCCCTGCTATTGATATATATAAATCTGGTACAAGAAAAGAAGATTTAATTTTAACTGAAGAAGAAAAAGAAGTAGCTTATTCAATAAGAAAAGTTATGTATAGAGATGGAAATGTAGAAAATGTTACTGAAAAGTTAATAAATATGCTTTCAAAGACTAAAAACAATAAAGAATTTATTAATATTTTTAGTAAAAGTGAAATAGAAAAGAAATAAAAAAGGGTTGTCATAACAACCCTGAATTAAAAATTTAGAATGTAAAATGTAGAATTAATTTAAAACAAATTACTAAAAATATATTTATTTTATAAACTCCGCAAGGAGTTTATTCCTTTATTTTACATTATTCATTATTCATTTTACATTGTGCTAAAGCACATTTAAAATTCTTTTAAAACTAATTTATCAGCTAAATTAACTATATTTTGCTTAGAATATAATGATGATAATTTAGATAAGTTAGCTCTCATTTTTTCTAATTCCTTAGGATTAGATATTAATTTATCTATAACTAAATTTATTTCTAGTAAGTTTTCTATATTTATGGCATATCCGTTAGAAGTTAGAAAATCAACATTTTGAGTTTCTTGCCCAGGAATAGCAAAGGGGATTAGCATAGGAAGATGTTTGTTAATCGCTTCAGTAACAGTTAATCCACCAGGCTTACTTATTATTAAATCTGAATATTCCATTAGATAATTGATATCTTTAGAAAATCCTAAAATATGAAGTTTTTTATTTTTTATAGAATGACCATATTCCTTTAATAAATTATCTTTAAGCTTGTCATTTTTACCACAGACTACAGTTATTCTTAGTTTATTAGTATTGTTTAATAATTCCTTTAAAACATAGGATATATTTTTTAATCCCATGCTTCCACTCATTAATAAAATATTAAAATAGCTATCATTTTTAGTAGAAATAACATCTAATGTATTATCGAAAAATTCATCTTTAACAGGAATACCGTAAGAAAAAATTCTTCTAGAATCTATTCCTCTATTTGAAAGATCTAATCTAGTATTCTCACTAGCGGTAATGTAGGCATCTATACTATTATCTATATATGTAGAATGAGCCTTAAAGTCAGTTACAACAACTATTACAGGTATATTTAACCCTTTTCTTTTTAGGGCACCCATAATACTTACTGCAAAGGGGTGAGTAACTAAAATTATATCTGGTTTTGTTAAATCAATCATTTTTTTTATTTTTATTTTAGTTATTGAAAATACAAAGGATAAAAGTTTATTAGTAAAACCTGTATCTGTTAACTTATAAGCAAATCCATAAGTTTTAGGAAAGAAAGAAGCTGATATTTCATATCCTCTAATAAATAATTTAGTTAAAAGCTTACTATTGTTTTTTAAAAAGTCATGAGTTATTACTTCGTATCCAGACTTTTCAAAAGTAGTTGAAATAGATTTTGCTGCTTGATTATGACCTTCACCTGTAGAAGTTGTTAGTATTAAAATTTTCTTCATATACAACACTCACTTTTCTAAATAACATAATAAATACTAAAATTATACCAATATAAATATTATAATATAAATATTATTCTTAAAAGTATAAAAATTAAAATTCTAAGATAAAATTAAGAAAATTACAATTTGAAAACTTTTTTGTTATAAATGTGTACATACAAGATATTTATCATTTAGATCTATTTTTAATTCCATAAAAAGAAAAAATGGGAAAGATATTATCTTTCCCAGAATTTCTATTTGTTAAGATTGAATCTCTTATTGAATTTATCAACTCTTCCGCCGACATCAATAATTTTTTGTTTACCAGTGAAGAATGGGTGGCATTTAGAGCATATTTCTACTTTTAGTTCATCTTTAACAGAACCAGTTGTAAAAGTATTTCCACATGCACACTTAACTACAGCTTCGTGATTGTATTTTGGATGTATGCCTTCTCTCATTTATTTCACCTCTTTCGAATACTTAAATAACTATTAGAGTATATCACAGGTTAATATTAGGGTCAAGAATATACATAATAAAAATATTTTTGATTACTTATATAAATAAAAATGCTATAATCTATGTATCTAAATGTAAAGGAGACATAAATATGAGTAAGTTATATTTTAGATATGGGGCAATGAACTCAGGAAAATCAACACATCTTATGCAAGTAGCATATAACTATGAAGAAAGAGGAATGAAGGTTATATTAATTAAGCCTTTTACAGATACTAAAGGTGGAGAGAGATTAGTTTCAAGACTTGGTGTTGAAAGAAAAGTAGATTTTGTTATTTATGAGGAAGACGATATATTAGAAAAGGTTAAAAAATACAAGAAAATACATGGTGAAATAGATTGTATTTTAGTAGATGAAGCACAATTTTTAAAGTCAAGACAAATAGATAATTTATTTGAAATAGCTGTGGTTTTAGATATACCTGTTATTTGTTATGGACTTAGAACAGATTTCAGAATGCAAGGCTTTGAAGGAAGCACAAGGCTTCTATTATTAGCCCATAGTATAGAAGAAATGAAAACTATATGTAAATGTGGGAAAAAAGCTGTATTAAATGGTAGAAAAATAAATAATAGATTCGTTTTTGAAGGAGAACAAGTAGCTATTGATAATGTAGATAATATTGAATACGAATCTTTATGTGGACACTGTTATTTTAAATATAAAAATAATTTATAAATTAGAAAGAGTGGTAAAATGAGAAAGTGTGAAGTAGGAGGCCAAGCTGTAATTGAAGGCGTAATGATGAGAGGAAACAAAGGGCAAGCTACCGCTATTAGAAAATCTGATGGAAAAATAGAAATAGACATGAAAAAAATAGTTCCAATAACTAAAAAATATAAGTTTTTAAATATTCCATTTATAAGAGGAATATTTGTACTTATTGATTCTTTAGTTACAGGAATTAATACTTTAAATTATTCTGCTTCATTTTTTGAAGAAGATGAGGAAGAATCAAAATTTGAGCTTTGGTTAAAAAATAAGTTTGGAGATAAAAGTAATGATTTAATAGTAGGAGGTACTATGGTTTTATCCTTTGCCTTAGCTATTGGATTATTTGTTGCATTACCTACTAGTATAGCTTCATTATTTGCAGCACTTAATTTAAATCCAGTATTATTAAATCTAATAGAAGCTATAATTAGAATTGTAATTCTGCTTATATATATGTATTCCATAAGCAAAATGGATGATATTTATAGAGTTTTTCAATATCATGGTGCTGAACACAAATCAATTTTTTGCTATGAAGCAGATGAAGAACTAACAGTGGAGAATGTTAGAAAATTTCCTAGATTCCATCCAAGATGTGGAACAAATTTTCTTTTTCTTATTATGTTTGTAAGTATAATAATATTTAGTTTTACTGGATGGGGAGGATTCTTTGAAAGACTTTTACTAAGAATAGTATTAATTCCAATAGTATCAGGAATAACCTATGAGTTAATAAGATGGCTTGGAAAGAGTGAAAATATATTATCTAAGGTAATAGCTTATCCAGGATTAAAGCTTCAGGAACTTACTACTAAAGAACCAGATGATGATCAATTAGAAGTAGCAATAGCAGCACTTATGACTGCAGAAGGAATTAAGGCAAAAGAAAAAACTATAGGAGAACTTTTAGAGCTTGGATCTAAAAAGTTAAAGGAAAAAAGTATAGATTCTTATATGTTAGATGCACAATTGTTGTTGGGAATGGTATTAGGAAAAGATAAGATATATGTTATTACTAATAGAGATAAAGAAGTATCACATAAGGATGAAAAAGAATATATAGCTTTAATTGAAAAAAGAAGTAGAAAGATGCCTATAAAATATATTTTAGGAGAAACTGAATTTATGGGTTTTGACTTTGATGTAGAAGAAGGTGTTTTAATACCAAGAGGTGATACTGAAATACTTGTAGAAGAATTACTTTCTATTATTAATGAGGATGAAGAATTAAATATTTGCGATCTTTGTTCAGGAAGTGGGGCAATTGGAATATCTTTAGCAATGAATAGAAAAAATATAAAAGTAGATGAAATAGATAATTATGATATTCCGGAAAAAGTTACTAAAAGCAATATAGTTAAGCATGGATTAGAAAATAGAGTAAAGTTTATAAAAAGTAATTTATTAGAAGAAGTTATTAAAGTAGGGAAAAAATATGATATTATAGTATCTAATCCACCATATATAAAGGCTTGTGAAATTGAAGGTTTAATGGATGATGTTAAACTTTATGAGCCTCACGTAGCTTTAGATGGAGGAGAAGATGGATTGATATTTTATAGAAGAATCATTGAGGAAAGTAGGCTTACATTAAATGAAAATGGAATTTTAGCATTTGAGATTGGTCATGATCAAGGACTTGATGTAAGAATATTAATGGAAGAGGCAGGATTTTCAAATGTAAAACTAGTAAAAGATTTAGCAGGACTAGACAGAGTTTTACTGGGATACTTTAAATATTGATAAAGTTCTATCTTTTGTGATATAATAGGGAGATGGAAAAAAATAAAGTACGGAGTGATATTTATGTTATTAGATAAATTAGCGTTTATAGAGAATAAATATGATGAATTATCTGTAAAGATATCAGATCCTTCAATTATGGCTAATCAAAACGAATGGAGAAAGCTATGTAAGGAGCATGCTGATTTAGAGATTATTGTTACAGCATATAAGGAATATAAGACAGTTATAGATGATTTAGCAGCTAATAAAGAAATGTTAGCAGAAGAAAGTGACAAGGAAATGAAAGAAATGCTTTCAGAAGAAATTTCAATGCTAACTGAAAAAGAAGCAGAATTAGAAAAGAATATTCAAATTTTATTACTACCTAAAGATCCTAACGATGAGAAGAACGTATTTGTAGAAATAAGAGGCGGTGCAGGTGGCGATGAAGCGGCTCTATTTGCAGCTAATCTTTTTAGAATGTATACAAGATATGCTGAAACTCAAAGATGGTCAGTAGAGCTTATGAGTGCAAACGAAACTGATATCGGTGGATTTAAAGAAGTAGTATTTATGATTAAGGGTTCAGGAGCATACTCAAAGCTTAAATATGAAAGTGGAGTTCACAGAGTACAAAGAGTTCCTGATACAGAATCAAGTGGTAGAATTCATACATCTACTGCAACTGTAGCAGTATTACCAGAAGTTGATGATGTTGAAATAGAAATCAATGAAAAAGATTTAAGAATAGATGTATACAGATCTTCAGGTAATGGAGGACAATGCGTTAATACAACAGATTCAGCAGTAAGAATTACACATATACCTACAGGTGTTGTAGTTGCTTGCCAAGATGAAAAATCACAATTAAAAAATAAAGAAAAGGCTATGAAGGTTTTAAGATCTAGATTATATGAAGCTGCAGAAGCTGAAAGAAATGCTGGTATAGCAGAAGATAGAAAAAGCCAAGTAGGTTCAGGGGATAGAAGTGAAAGAATAAGAACATATAACTATCCACAAGGAAGAGTAACAGATCATAGAATAGGCTTAACACTTTATAAATTAGAACAATTTTTAAATGGAGATATAGAAGAAGTAATAAATGCATTAATTACGGCTGATCAAGCTGAAAAGATGAAGAAAATGGGTAATACAGACGGTATTTAATAATGAAAGCCTTGCATTTTTAAATGTGAGGCTTTTAAAGCAGGTGTAGTAATGAAGATACTAAAGGCCTTGAAGAAGGAGAAAAAGAAAGAAAAGCATTTCTTTATATTTATGATAATACTTTTCTTGATTCTTCCTCTAATATCTTTTTTGTCGCAAATAGAATCATTATTTTTATGGTTCTATCTAGGGATTATAGAATTTTTAATAGGCATAGTATGTATAAATAAATTGAACTATAATTATTTAAAATTTTCCTGTAATAATAAACTTAAGTTTAAAAGTGGATTGTTTTTCAAAGAATCATTTATACTATGTGATAAGGTTGCTGTAGTGCATACTGATAAAGATAGGGAAGAAATGGACATAATACTTATAAGTACAGCAAGATTCATAAATATATATTTAAAACCAGTTTCTAAAGGGTTTTTAAAAAGATATCCAGAAGCCTTGGAAGAATACATAAAAGTAAAAAAATAAATCCTAAAGAAAATTACTATTTTCAAGTAATAAAACGAGGAGCTTTAAAAAAATATATGCTACTAGATGTTATATATAAGAATTGTGTAAGAGCATCATATACTTATTCTGCTATAGAAAATATAAAGATAGCTAGAGAACAAAGAGAGTTATAACAAATGTAATATGAAAGAAGGAATCTTTTTTGGAAACAAAGATAGGTATTATTAATGATATTGATAAAGATATTGAATACATAAATGAAGCAGCTGATATAATATATAAAGGAGGCGTTGTTGCGTTTCCAACTGAGACTGTCTATGGACTTGGAGCAAATGCTTTAAATGAAGAGGCTGTTGATAAAATATTTAAAGCAAAAGGAAGACCACAAGATAATCCATTAATAGTTCATGTGGCTTCAAAAAATATAGAGAATTTAGCTAAAGAGGTTCCAAAGGTTGCAAAAGATCTTATAGATAAATTTTGGCCAGGACCATTAACAATAATTTTAAATAAGAAAGATATAATACCAAATAGAACTAGTGCAAATTTAGAATCAGTTGGTATAAGAATGCCTAATAATGAAATTGCATTAAAATTAATAGAGCTTTCTGGATGTCCAATTGCAGCACCATCCGCTAATATATCAGGTAGACCTAGTCCTACAGAGGTAGATAGATGCATTGAAGATTTAGATGGTAAAGTAGATTATATTATTGGATGGAAAAAAAGTGATGTTGGAGTAGAATCAACTATAGTTGATTGCACAGTAATGCCACCAGTAATATTAAGACCGGGTGGAATAACATTAGAAATGCTTAGGGAAGTTTGTAGTGAAATTACTATAGACAAGGCTATACAAGGAAAGCCAGATTCAAATTTAAAACCAAAGGCACCAGGAATGAAGTATAGACATTATGCACCAAAGGCAAAATTACAGATAATAAAAGGAAATAAAGAAAAAACTATTGAAAAAATTAATGAAATAGTACAAAATTATATAGATAATCAAAAAAGAGTGGCAATTTTATCTACTGAAGAAGTATCTAATAGATTTCCTTTAGGAGAGATAATTTCTTTAGGAAGTGAAAAAAATCTATATGATGTAGCAAGAAACCTTTTTGAAGCTCTTAGACAATGTGATGATTTAAATGTAGATTTTATTATATGTCAAGCATTTGAAGATAAGGGTGTTGGACTTGCGATAATGAATAGATTAAATAAAGCAGCAGGATTCAATATATTGGAAGTATAATAAGGGAGGGAGGGGGAAACCTTTCCTTTTTTTTTAAGCAATGTGAATTAGTTTTAAATTATGCTATATAAGATTGCGAAAATATAGTGAAAATGCTAGATAAGTAAACTTATATATCATATTTTTATAATATTATAGTTGGGAGGAGTAGCAATGAAGAAGATAGCAATTGGATCTGATCATGGAGGCTTTGAACTTAAGGAAGAAATTAAGAACTTCTTATTAAAAGAAGGATATGAAGTTAAAGATTTTGGAACTAATTCAAATAGTTCTTGTGATTATCCAGATTATGCAATACCAGTTGCAGAAGCTGTAGTAGCAAAAGAATTCGAATTTGGTATTTTAATATGTGGAACAGGAATAGGAATTGGAATTGCAGCAAATAAGGTGCCTGGAGTTAGAGCAGCACTGTGCTCAGATACTTTTAGTGCACATGCTACAAGAGAACATAATAATGCAAATATATTGACATTAGGTCAAAGAGTAGTTGGACCTGGATTAGCTTTAGATATAGTAAAGACATTTTTAAACACTGAATTTGAAGGCGGAAGACATCAAAATAGAATTGATAAAATTGAGGAAATAGAAAAAAGTTTAATAAATAAAAAAATAAAATAAATTTAAATGCTATAGGAGGAAGTTAAATGAGTAAAGTAACTCAAATTGATCACCCATTAATATTACACAAACTAGCTTTTATTAGAAGTAAGGAAACAGGTTCTAAGGATTTTAGAGAATTAGTAGAAGAAGTATCAATGCTTATGGCATACGAAGTAACTAGAGATTTAAGTACTGAAGAAGTGGAAATAGAAACTCCAATATGCAAAACTAAATGCAAGATGCTTTCAGGTAAGAAGGTTGCAATAGTACCAATATTAAGAGCTGGATTAGGTATGGTAGATGGTATGTTAAAACTTATACCAGCAGCTAAAGTTGGACATATTGGATTATATAGGGATGAAGAAACTCTTCAACCAGTTGAATATTTTTGCAAGTTGCCTCAAGATATAGCAGAAAGAGATATAATTGTAGTAGATCCTATGCTTGCAACAGGTGGATCAGCTACAGATGCAATAACTATGTTAAAGAAAAGAGGAGCTAAAAACTTAAGACTTATGTGTTTAATTGGCTCTCCAGAAGGAATTGAATTTGTACAAAAGGAACATCCAGATGTAGATATATATGTAGCTGGAATAGATGAAAAATTAAATGAACATGGATATATAGTTCCAGGACTCGGAGACGCAGGAGACAGATTATTTGGAACTAAATAATCTAGTATAGTGGAGCTGCTAAAATAGTTTCACATTAAAAATGTAGAAGTTAAAGAAGAGGATTATTTAAATAATTTGAAAAAATAATATCTTAATTAGACAAGGAGATAAATACATATAAAGGCGACTTAGAATTACTAGGTCGTAATGAATATGATATTTATTTCCTTTATTTGTTTATTTAAAGTATAATGTGTATAATGAAATTAGAAATATAGGATAATAGATATAAGTTTATAACAATAAACAATATATTGGGAGGAACCTTAAATGAAAAAGAAAAAAATAATAACTATATTTGGGACGAGGCCAGAAGCAATAAAAATGGCTCCTTTAGTAAAAGAATTAGAAAAAAGAGAGGGAATTGAATCTAAAGTTTGTGTTACAGCTCAACATAGAGAAATGCTAGATCAAGTTTTGGATCTATTTGATATAAAACCAGATTTTGACTTGAATATAATGAAGAGTAAGCAAACATTAACTGGAATAACAAATAAGGTTTTAGAAGGGTTAGAAGAAGTTTTTATTGAAGAAAAACCAGATATGATATTAGTTCATGGAGATACTACAACTACATTTTCAGGTGCACTTGCAGCCTTTTATCAACAAATAAAAGTAGGGCATGTAGAAGCTGGACTTAGAACTTTTGATAAGTATTTTCCTTTTCCAGAAGAAATGAATAGAAAGCTTACAGGAGCTTTAGCAGATTTACATTTTGCTCCTACAAAGAGTTCAAAGGAAAATCTCTTAAGAGAAGGTGTTAAAGAAAGTGATGTATTTATAACTGGAAACACTGTTATAGATGCCATGCTTCATACTGTTAAAGATAATTATAAATTTGAAAATCAATTATTAAATGAAATAGATTTTGAAAATAAAAAAGTAATTATGATAACTGCCCATAGAAGAGAAAACTGGGGAGAAGGAATAGAAAATATTTGTGATGCATTAAATAAAATAGTTGAAGAAAATAAAGATGTAGAATTAGTTTATTTAGTTCATCTAAACCCTGTTGTAAAAGATGTAGTTACAAAGAAACTAGGAAATAAAGAAAGAATACATTTACTTCCTCCATTAGATACTAAAGAAACTCATAACTTAATGAACAAGTGCTTTATGGTAATGACTGATTCAGGTGGATTACAAGAAGAAGCACCTCATTTAGGAAAACCTGTTTTAGTATTAAGAGATGTTACAGAAAGACCAGAAGCAGTAGTATATGGTACTGTAAAATTGGTTGGAACTGATATTAATAAAATAGTAAGTGAAGCTAATATATTAATAAGAGAAAAAGATGAATACACAAAAATGAGTAAAGCTGCAAATCCGTATGGAGATGGATTAGCTTCTAAGAGAATTGCAGATATTATAGAGAATTATTTTGGCATAAATAGTATAAAAATCGAAGAGTTTTTAAGGTAGTTTTGTAAAAATTAATAATATTAAGAAAATTAGGTTGAATAAAAGGGTAAAAGTGGTATAATTAACTTATATGTTAATCGTTTAATATTTTATATGATTAAATAGAAGGAGATGTGAATATGAGAGAAGTTGTTATTGCAAGTGCTGTGAGAACTCCAGTCGGTTCATTTGGTGGAGCGTTAAAGGATGTTTCAGCAGCTGATTTAGGAGCTTTAGTTATAAAAGAAGCTGTAAATAGAGCAGGAATAAAAGGTGAATTAGTAGATGAAGTTTTAATGGGGAATGTTATACAAGCTGGTCTTGGACAAAATATTGCTAGACAATCAACAGTTAAGGCTGGTTTACCAGTAGAAGTTCCAGCTATGACAATAAATATGGTGTGTGGATCAGGACTTAGAACTGTTTCATTAGCAGCTCAAATGATTAAAGCTGGAGATGCTGATATAATCGTTGCTGGAGGAGCAGAGAATATGTCTCAAGCTCCATATGTATTAAAATCAGCTAGATGGGGCCAAAGAATGGGCGATGGAAAAATGGTTGATGCAATGATTAATGATGCTTTAACAGATGCATTTAATAATTATCACATGGGTGTTACTGCAGAAAACATCGCTAAACAATGGAATTTAAGTAGAGAAGAGCAAGATGAATTTGCTTTAAATTCTCAATTAAAAGCTGAAGCAGCTATTAAGGCTGGAAAATTCAAAGAAGAAATAGTTCCAGTTGTAATACCTCAAAGAAAAGGTGAACCAAAGGTATTTGATACAGACGAATTCCCAAGATTCGGCGCTACTATGGAAGGATTAGCAAAATTAAGACCTGCATTTATTAAAGATGGTACTGTAACTGCTGGTAATGCATCAGGAATAAATGATGGAGCTGCAGCATTTGTAGTTATGAGTGCAGAAAAAGCTGAAGAGTTAGGAATTACTCCTTTAGCTAAAATTGTATCTTATGGACAAAAAGGATTAGATCCTACAATTATGGGATATGGACCTTTCCATGCTACTAAGAAAGCATTAGAAGTAGCAAACTTAAAAGTAGAAGACTTAGACTTAATAGAAGCAAACGAAGCTTTTGCTTCACAAAGCTTAGCAGTTGCTAAGGATTTACACTTTGATATGAGCAAAGTAAATGTAAATGGTGGAGCTATTGCATTAGGACATCCAGTTGGTGCTTCAGGTGCAAGAATACTTGTTACATTACTTCATGAAATGCAAAAGAGAGATGCTAAAAAAGGTTTAGCAACTTTATGCATAGGTGGAGGAATGGGAACTGCACTTATAGTTGAAAGAGAATAGAATTACTTAATTGCCCTCGATTATTCGGGGGCATTTTTTATTTTATGAATTATATATTAAATTTTAGAGAATAATAAAAAAGAAATATGAATGAATCTTTTTTAAGTATTCATCTGCTTAATATTAAGTAAATTTTAAAAATATAAAAAGTATATTTTCAAACAAAAAGACGAAAAATGAATATAAACTAGAAGAGTTGAAAATGTTATCAATAAAAAATGGAAAAAATATTTTTATAACAAATTTTCTGAAAAATGAAGTAGGGGGCTAAATGGGAATAGTATTTTAAGATAATAGGAAAAAAAATGAAGTTAGTTAAGCAAAAGAGATATAAATCCCTATAATCATGTAAAATAAAGTAATAATCTGATAAATAAACTTATTTACGGTTTTCATTAATTATTTTAGAGTAATATAATAACAAGAGTTAGTTAGGAGTGAAGATAAAATGAGTAGAGAAATGAAAGATATTATTTCTAAGATGATAAAATATGATTTAGTAGCTGGTTTCATTTTTGTACTTGTATTATCTTTCTTCTTTAATTTAAAAGTGGCTCTTATATTTTTTCTTGGATTAATAATCTCTTTAATAAATACTACTATTAATGGACTAGTCATTGAGTATTCCTTATTAAGGGAAAAAATGATATTATTAACTCTAAGTTATATATTTAGAATAATTGTTATTGTTTTAATAGCATTGCCGTTTTTAAACAATTTAATACAACTTTTAGCCTATATTTCGGGATATTTAGCACATTTTTTATTTGTAACAATTTATTGGTTAAAGAAGGAGAAAGGAAGTGATTAGGTGGAACCACTAAAACCATTATGGTCATTTAATGTTGGATCCATAAAGATTGATATAGTGCCAGAAATAATAATACAATGGATAATTATTCTTATAATTGCAGCTATTGCAATATGGGCAACCAGAAATTTAACCCTTAGACCTAATAAAAAGCAAGTGGTAGTGGAGTATATTTATACTACATTAAGAAATGTAATAACAGCTAATATGGGAGAGGAATTTTTAGATGTTCTTCCCTTCATTGGAAGTCTAGCTGTATTCTTGTTATTTATGAATTTAACTGGCCTATTTGGATTACCAGTTCCAACAAAAAGCTTTAGTGTAACAGTTGGTATGGCTTTAGTAACTTTCTACATGGTGCAATATTACACTATAAGAAAATATGGCTTAAAGAGCTATTTTAAAGGATATACTTTCCCTATTGCATTAATTACTCCAATTAATATTTTGGAAAGAATAATGCTTCCCGTTTCATTAGCACTAAGATTATTTGGTAATATACTTGCTGCAACTTTTTTAGTTGAGCTATGCTATGAAGCTTTAGGACATATAGGATTTATTACACAGTTAGGAATACCTATACCATTACATGTATATTTCGATATATTTGATGGTGGTATTCAAACAGTAATATTTATCATGTTAACTATGATAAATATAAAGATGATAGCAGATCACTCAGGGCATACTGAGCATTAATAACAATAAAGTTTATTTTAATTTTAAATTATAAAAATGTATATATTTTAAGGAGGATTTTATTATGGAATTATCAATGAGAGCATTAGGAGCAGCAATTGCTGTATTAGTAGGTATAGGAGCAGCACTTGCAATAGGAAATGCAACAGGTAAAGCAGTTGAAGGGATAGCAAGACAACCAGAAGCTAGTGGAAAAATAACAACTGCATTAATGTTAGGATCAGCATTTGCAGAAGCAACAGCAATATACGGTTTATTAGTATCAATCCTTTTAATATTCGTTGGAGTAAAATAGTATTTTAGTACTCCAGAAGGGAGGCGATTATATATGTTAATGGAAATAAACCCTAGCACCCTTATAGCTACTATAATCAACTTTATAATACTTTTTGCAGTTTTGAAGTACTTCTTCTTTGAAAAGGTTCAAGCTATTATCGAAGAAAGAGAAAATCTTATAAATGAAAAGTTAGATTATGCTGATGAAGAAGCTGAAAAAGCTAGAATGATGGCTATAGAAAATGAAAGAATGTTAAAAAATGCAAGAGAAGAAGGTAAATTAATAACAGAAAGACATAAGCAAAAAGCTGAAAAAGTATATGAAGAAATAGTAAATGAAGCAAACCAAGAGGCGAAAATAATAATAGAGAGAGCTAAGGTTGAAATTAATAGAGAAAAAGAAAAAGTAGAAGACAATTTAAAGAGGGAAGCTATAGAATTAGCTATTGAACTTTCTAAGAAGGTAATAGAAAAGAATATTGATGAAGAAAAAAATAGAGAGTTAATTGGAGAATTTATAACTAAGGTAGGTAATTCATAATGTATGAATATTTAGACCGAAGATATGCTTTAGCCTTATATGAGGTAGCAGAAGAAAAAGGTAAAGTTCAACAATATCTAAATGATTTACATGAAATATGTAATATTATAGAAACAAATAAAGATTTCTATGAAGTAATCAAGCACCCTCAAATTAGTACGAAAAAGAAAAAGAGGACCTTTATTAATATTTTTAAAGGTCATATAGATGAAGAATTATTATCATTTTTATTAATTCTTATTGAAAAAGATAGAATACTATACTTAAAAGAAAAGTTAGTTGAAATGGAAAAAATAGATCTAGAAAGAAAAAATACACTAAAAGGTATAGTTAAGACTACCATTCCATTAACTGAAGAAGAGTTTAGTAATCTAGTATCGACCTTAGAGAATAAATATAAAAAGCATATAATCTTAGAACAAATTATTGATGAAAAAATCTTAGGTGGAATATATGTTAGAGTTAATAATGATGTTATAGATGGAACAGTAAAATCTAAGTTAGATGAGCTAAAAGAATTAATGCTTAAAACAGAATAGAGGTGAAGGTATGAATATTAAGCCTGAAGAAATAACTTCCATAATTAAAAAAGAAATTGAAAGATATGAAAAAGAAATAAAAACAGTAGATTCAGGAACTATTATCCAAATTGGAGATGGTATAGCTAGAGTTTATGGTTTAGATGACTGTATGGAAGGTGAATTATTAGAGTTTCCAAATAATGTTTTCGGTATGGCATTAAATCTAGAACAAGATAATGTTGGTTGTGTTCTTTTAGGATCAGAAGAAGGCATTAGAGAAGGGGATATAGTAAAAAGAACTAATAAAATAGTTGAAGTTCCTGTTGGAGAAGCGTTACTTGGAAGAGTAGTAAATTCTCTTGGTGAACCTATTGATGGAAAAGGACCAGTAAATAATGCAGGTTATAGATCTATAGAAGTTCCAGCACCTAGTATTATTGATAGAAGTTCTGTAAATGAACCATTGCAAACAGGTATAAAGGCAATAGATTCTATGATACCAATTGGAAAAGGACAAAGAGAACTTATAATTGGCGATAGACAAACAGGTAAAACAGCTATAGCTATAGATGCTATATTAAATCAAAAAGGAAAAGATGTAATTTGTATATATGTTGCTATTGGTCAAAAACAATCAACAGTTGCAAATATAGTAAATACTTTGGAAGAATTTGGTGCTTTAGACTACTCAATAGTTGTAAGTGGTACAGCTTCAGAATCAGCTCCATTACAATATTTAGCACCTTATGCTGGATGTAGTATGGGTGAGTACTTTATGCATCAAGGAAAAGATGTTCTTATAATATATGATGATCTTTCTAAGCATGCTGTAGCTTACAGAACTATGTCACTTTTACTTAGAAGACCACCAGGTAGAGAAGCTTATCCAGGAGATGTTTTCTATATTCACTCAAGACTTTTAGAAAGAGCAGCTAAGCTATCTAAAGAAAATGGTGGAGGATCATTAACAGCTCTTCCAATAATTGAAACTCTTGCTGGTGACGTAACTGCATATATACCAACAAATGTTATTTCAATTACAGATGGACAAATATTCCTAGAATCAGATTTATTCCATTCTGGCCAAAGACCTGCAGTTAATGCTGGTATATCAGTATCAAGAGTTGGAGGAAATGCTCAAATTAAAGCAATGAAACAAGTTTCAGGTACTTTAAGATTAGAGTTAGCTCAATATAGAGAACTTCAATCCTTTGCTCAATTTGGATCAGACTTAGATAAGGATTCTAAGAAGAGATTAGAAAAAGGTAAGAGATTAGTAGAAGTATTAAAGCAAGATCAATATTCACCTATGGCAGTAGAAAAACAAATAGCAATTCTATATGCTGTAGTTAATGACTTACTATCAGACATTAAAGTTAGTGATGTTAGAAGATTTGAAAGTGAACTTTTAGAATATATGGATACTCACAATAGAGAGTTATTAAAGAAAATAGTTGAAGGTAAAGTCTTAAGTGATGAAATAAAGACTGAATTAGATAACTCAATTGTAGAATTCAAAAAATTATTCTTACAAGATGCATAACTTTATAATTAAAAATAAAGAGTGTAAAATGAAGAATTGAGGTAAAAACTCCTAAGGGAGTTTTTTAAACTAAATTATTAAATTAGCTGTCTTAAAGACAGCTCCAATTCTTTAGGAGGTGGAATCTTGGGATCAGCAGGACTTATAGAAATAAAAAGAAGAATAAAGTCAGTTGAAAGTACAAGAAAAATAACAAAAGCTATGAATGTTGTAGCCACTTCTAAACTTAGAAAAGTAAGGAAAGAGTTAAATGGTAGTGAAGATTACTATAATCTATCTGAAGAAATAGTTAATAAATTAGTAGCTTCATTACCAGAAGATTATGAAAGTTCCTTCATTAATACAAGGTCTAATGAGTTAGATAAGTTATATATTGTTATGACTTCAGACACAGGTCTTTGTGGAGGCTTTAATGGGAATGTAGTTAACAGTCTAAATGATATGATTGATGATAAAAGCTCAGCAAAAATAGTAGTAGTTGGATCTAAAGGGATTTCATACATAAGAAGGTATGGACTTTATACTGTAAAAGAATATGTTGAAATTCCAGATATTCCAACAATTAAAGAGGTAAGAGCTATATATGACGACGCAGTATTTATGTTTAAAAATGGTGAAGTAGGCGAAGTTAATTTAGTATTTACTGAATTCAAATCTGCTATAAAGCAAGAAGTTAAAATAGAAAAACTATTTCCATTAGAAATAAAAAGTGAAGGTTCAGAACAATTCTTAATAGAACCTAGTTTAGAAGAGGTTTTAGATTCTAGTTTAAATATATATTTCAAATGTAAAATAAGAAGAGCTATGCTGCATTCCAAAGTTAGTGAACAAAGTGCTAGAATGACTGCTATGGATGGAGCAACACAAAATGCCAATGATATCTTACAAGCATTAAATCTTAAGTATAATAGAATTAGGCAAGGAATGATAACTCAAGAAATATCAGAAATAGTAGGAGGGGCAGAAGCTCAAAAATAGTAAGGAGGGATTACTGTGCCTGGAAAAATAGGGAAGGTAGTTCAAGTAATTGGACCTGTAGTAGATATAAAATTTGATTCAGATTCGCTACCTAATATCTATAATGAAATTAGAATAGATATGGGAGAAAAGGAATTAATAGTTGAAGTTGAACAACATATGGGTGACGATATAGTAAGAACTATAGCTATGGAGTCAACAGATGGTTTAAAAAGAGGCATGAAAGCATTAGACATGGGAAGATGTATTTCTGTTCCTGTAGGAAAAGAAGTACTAGGTAGAGTATTTAACGTTTTAGGTCATCCTATCGATAATGCTGGCAAGGTAGAAATAAAAGAAATGTATCCAATTCATAGACCAGCACCAAGCTTTAAAGAACAATCATTAGAACCTGAAATGTTTGAAACAGGAATAAAGGTAATAGATCTTTTAGCACCTTATCAAAAAGGTGGAAAAATAGGTCTATTTGGTGGAGCTGGAGTTGGAAAAACAGTTTTAATACAAGAATTAATTAATAATATAGCTAAAGAGCATGGTGGACTTTCTGTATTTACAGGAGTTGGTGAAAGATCAAGAGAAGGTAATGATTTATACTATGAAATGAAGGAATCAGGAGTTATAGACAAAACTGCTCTAGTGTTTGGTCAAATGAATGAATCTCCTGGAGCTAGAATGAGAGTTTCATTAACTGGTCTTACTATGGCAGAATATTTTAGAGATAAAGGTCAAGATGTATTATTATTTATAGATAATATATTTAGATTTACTCAAGCGGGCTCTGAAGTTTCAGCTTTACTTGGAAGAATTCCTTCAGCTGTTGGTTACCAACCAACACTTGCAACTGAAATGGGTGCATTACAAGAAAGAATTACATCAACTAAAAATGGATCTATAACATCAGTTCAAGCAGTATACGTACCAGCAGATGACTTAACTGACCCAGCACCTGCTACTACATTTACTCACCTTGATGCAACAACAGTTTTATCAAGAAGCATTACAGAACTTGGTATATATCCAGCAGTTGATCCACTTGAATCAAATTCAAGAATATTAGATCCAAGAATTGTTGGAAGAGAACATTATGATGTAGCTACTGAAGTAAAAAATATATTAGAAAGATATAAAGAATTACAAGATATAATTGCAATACTAGGTGTTGATGAATTATCTGATGAAGATAAGAAGGTAGTTGCAAGAGCTAGAAGAGTTCAAAGATTCTTATCTCAACCATTTACTGTTGCAGAGCAATTTACAGGAATGCAAGGAAGATATGTTCCAGTAAAAGAAACAGTTAGAGGGTTTAAAGAAATATTAGAAGGTAAATATGATAGTTTACCAGAATCAGCCTTCCTTTTTGCAGGAACAATAGAAGAAGTTATAGAAAAAGCTAAAACCTTAGAATAGGGGATGTTGCTATGAGTAATATTTTTAAAATAACTATCGTTTCCCCAGGTAAAAACGTAATTAAATTAGAAGGGGAAGGATTAATAACATCTACTATTGATGGAGAAATTGAATTTAAGGCTAATCACGCTCCTGCAATTATAAGCACAATACCAGCTACAACAATAATAATTAATGGTTCTAATAAAGAAAGATTTTTTACATCATCTGGAATAGTATATATAAAAGATAATGAACTAAAATTTTGTTGTGACTCAGCAGAGTCAGCTATAGATATTGATAGGGAAAGAGCTTTAAAATCAAAGGAAAGAGCTGAAAAAAGAATAAATGAAAAGAAAAATATTGATATAGAAAGAGCTAAGAGAGCATTAGCAAGAGCAAATGCAAGGATTAGAACTTTAGATATTAATAATTAATTAAACGTATCTATGGAACTTTTAATATAGAGAAAATTAAAAATGTAGAATTATTGACGTAATTCTAAGGAAAGCACTAAAAATATATTTATTTTAAAACTCATTTACTTCTGTATAGGAAGAGATAGATATTATGTTCTGGCGACTTGGAGCCTATGAGGTCGCAAAGAATATAATATCTATCTTTTTTTTATAAAAATAACTCTTAAAAGTTATATAAAATAGAATTGTTTTTTATATTTTGAACAAGCTATATATAAGATTAGCTTAAAAATACTACTAGCAAAGATCTTTATATTAAAATTAAAATTTATTCAATTAAATAATAAAATAGAAGTTTAAAGAATAAATATTATAAAATTTTTAAATATTGACAATTAATCACAAATTTCAACTGATTTTATATATTATAATATGACTATTATTTTTGAATAAAAAGAAAAAAACTGGACAATAATCATAAAAGAAAGGTAGGGGGAATCATGAGGAAGTATTTAATAGTATTACCTATATTGACCTTTGTTTTATTAATTATTGGAACAGTTCCAGTAAAATCTGAACTAATTTCAGATGATTTTTATTTTTTAGAAGATAAAATTAGAAACTATGGAACCTTTAAAGAAAACGGAGTTAGATTAGAATATACTACAAAAAGTAGTGCAGAAGAAGAGATACTTAAATTAAAAAATAATTTTGAAAAGCAATTTAAAGATGAGGTAAATATTGAGAAAAATACTATTTCTATAAGCAAAGATTGTAGAGAGATAAAAGCAATAGTATGGAGCAATAAAGAAGATACAAAGGTTCAAATTACTTATGTAAATAATGACAATAAAATTACTACTAATCAATTAAAGAAAGAACTAGAACAAAATGAATATTTTGCAGCTAAAAATATAAAATATTTTAATTTTGTAAAGGTAAAAATAATAGAGGAGCAAAAGCAGAAAGTTTTAGACTTACTAAAGAGTAATATAGATGAAAAAACTCTAGAGGAACTAAATATTTTAAATGGAAAAGTTGCTAAAGGAATATTGATTGATGGAAGTAAAATTAATTTTTCATTTATGACTTATGATAAAGAAAACTATTTGGTTTTAGGAACACCAGTGATATTCATAACATACTAACAATATATAATGGAGGATAATATGGAAAAAATTATAGTTGAAGGTGGTAATAAACTAAGGGGTGAAGTGAATATTAGTTTAGCTAAAAATTCTGTTTTACCTATAATAATTGCAAGTATTTTAAGTCCAAATGACATAGTTATAAAAAATGCACCTATGTTAGAAGATGTAGTAGTATTAATAGATTTATTATCAAGTATGAATTGTGATATTGAAAGTAATGTAACCAGTGATCTTAAAATAAATACATCTAATTTAGAAAACACTAATATGAATAGTGAGCTAATTAGGAAGATGAGAGCTTCTTTTTTAATTATGGGACCTATGTTATCAAGGTTTGGAAAATGTAGAATATCAATGCCTGGTGGATGCAATATAGGTAGTAGACCTATAGATTTGCATTTAAAAGGCTTTAAACTTTTAGGTGCAGAAGTAGACATGGAGCATGGTTATGTAGAAGCTAAAGCAAAAAGACTTAAAGGCAATAGAATATATTTGGACTTTCCATCTGTAGGAGCAACAGAAAATATATTAATGGCTGCTGTTTTAGCAGAGGGAACAACTATTATAGAAAACGCTGCAGAAGAACCAGAAATTTGGGATTTAGCAAACTTTTTAAACTCAATGGGAGCAAAGATTCATGGAGCTGGTGTAGGTAAAATTACAATTGAAGGTGTGGAGTCATTAAAAGGAATAACTTATAAGCCTATATATGATAGAGTTGAAGCAGGTACATTTATGGTTGCAGCAGCTATAACAAATAGTAAAATTACTATAAATGGTGCAAATGAAGAGCATTTAAGACCAACAATAGAAAAGTTAAAAGAATGTGGAGTTATATTTGAAAATATTAAAGAAGATACTATTCTAGTAGATGGAACAAGAATAAAGGCACCAGTAGATATAAAAACACTTCCATATCCAGGATTTCCAACAGATATGCAAGCGCAAATGATGGCATTATTATCAGTTACAAAAGGTTCAAGCATTATTACTGAAACTGTGTTTGAAAATAGATTTATGCATGTTGCTGAATTAGTTAGAATGGGAGCAAATATAAAAATAGATGGCAGAACAGCTATAATAGAAGGCGTAGGAACCTTAACAGGATGTGATGTTAAGGCAACAGATTTAAGAGCTGGAGCTGCTATGATATTAGTAGGACTAGTAGCTCAAGGAAAGACAGAAATTAGTGAATTATATCATATCGATAGAGGCTATGTTAATATAGAGGAAAAATTCAGAGAATTAGGAGCTAATATATATAGAATAGAAAAATAATAATAGTTTAAATAAATACTTTAACTTAAATTTAATACTCTATATTTTTATTAAGGAGTTGCCAAAAGAGCAACTCCTATAATTTTAGTGTGCCCAGCATGGGCAACAACTTGACGGTGAAAGTCCGTTGTGGGCTT
>ERZ857998.1674-NODE-1674-length-23864-cov-6.257046_pt1 | contig 23864 bp, 18 predicted proteins | sample MGYA00519954_ERZ857998 | MGnify/ENA primary metagenome ERZ857998 (study PRJEB31778, sample SAMEA3449424) | human gut metagenome | biome: human gut; feature: human-associated habitat; material: faeces | place: United Kingdom | collected 2010/2012 ...
ACAAACGTATGGCAAGCGTAAAAGTAAAATTCCGGGCCTCGTCCGTTGCGGATCGTGAAGGCCGACTGTATTATCAGATCATGCATAACCGTGTAACCCGACAGATCAACAGCGGCCATAAACTGTTACCGTCGGAATGGGCCGCTCTGCGTGCAGGATTGCTCCGGCCGGATTGCAAACCCCGACACGCTTACCTTGTCGCATTGAAAAGCCGGATTGCAGAAGACATCGCCCGCCTGGAGTGCATTATCTCCCGGTTGGAGCATACGGGCGAAAGTTATACGGCCGGGGATGTGGTCGCACGCTATCTTACGCCTTCGGATGCCGGAGGCTTTTTCTCTTTCGCTCGGAGTCTTGTCGGGCAGTTGAGACAGATCGGGAAAATCCGCACGGGCGAACGTTACACGACCGTCTTGAACAGCTTCGGGCGTTTCCGCAGGAATACCGAGGTGTCTTGGGATGAGATGGACTCCGACCTGATGATCGAATACGAGACTTATCTCAAATCGAGAGGTGTATGCCCGAATACCTCCTCCTACTATATGAGGGGACTGCGTGCCATTTATAACCGGGCCGTCGAGAAGAAAATGACCGTGCAGCGCGATCCGTTCAAGTATGTCTACACGGGCATTGGCAAAACGGTCAAGCGGGCTGTACCCTTGAAAGTCATCCGCCAGATCCGGGATCTGGATTTGGCGCTGTTTTCGGCGATGGATTTCGCCCGCGACATTTTCATGTTCTCATTCTATACCCGTGGAATGTCGTTCATCGACATGGCTTACCTGAAGAAGAAAGACCTGCAAAACGGCATACTCTCTTACCGCAGGCAGAAAACGGGACAGCAGTTGTTCGTCAAATGGGAAAAACCCATGCAGGAGATCGTCGATAAATATGATACGAACGCCACTCCTTATCTGCTGCCGGTAATTCGGGACATGCATGCCGACGCTCGCCGGCAGTACAAGAATGCGGCGCATCTGGTCAATGACAAATTGAAAAAATTAGGCGAGCGGTTGGGACTGGACATACCCTTGACCAGCTACGTCGCCCGCCACGGGTGGGCTTCCATCGCCAAGGACAGAAACATTCCGCTCGCGATCATCAGCGAGGCGATGGGACATGATTCGGAGAAGACCACGCGGATCTATCTCGCCTCTTTGGACACATCGGCTGTGGACAAGGCTAACAGCCGAATTCTGAAAGCATTGTAGTCGTACAAAGATTTTTGTTCAGCCGGCTTTCATTCGGAAATCTCTTTCAAGGCTTATTCTTGAAAGAGATATTTTTTCCGACAGATCAATCCACCGGAAAATCTCTCTCCGGAAGGAATAGGTGGTTCGGTAGTGATAATTGAAGAAATAAACGACGGCTAAATCCTCAAAATAGCATTTAACGGATTGACTGATAGATGCAACTTCTCTTCATGAGAGAAATATCTCACTGCCGCAAAGTTATGAAAAATATGAAATACGGCAACAGAATTCGGTGAAAAATAAAATTATCCCGGTCATTTCAATTCGAAATGTTAAGCAATCGGGAGAATTTGTTGAACTAATTCGGAGGCTTTCGTGCGTAGGGCGCTGGGAATAAACGCTAATCATTTCGCTATTTCTCTCATGAAGAGATGTATCGGCTGACGGAATCCTCCAAAGGAAATCGCAAACGGCTTGCAACCGGTAAAAATGGAGCAGAGAGACATTTTCGATGGATGATTCCGACTGATTGATAGGGAGAGTAGAAAGAAAAATGTTGTGAAACAGACTGCTTCTCTCCGCAAGAGAAATATTGACAAACACAAAGTTATGTAATTTAATGGAAATAACGGTATAAAACGGATGAAATTTTCGGCTGCTGAACTCGCCGAAAGGTTTTTATCCAACAATGTTATATAAATAAACCGCCCGTTGAGTGTGATTTCCGTTTGTTTACCAGATAGTTACAACCTATTATATCCATCGCTCTTTCTCTTGCGGAGAGAAAGAGCGTAAAACGAGCAGAATATCTGTTTACAGATTTACGGAATAGATGATTGATATTCCGGGAGGGGTGATATAAACGATTGTAATACATATTAATACACCTATTGGCATGAACTACGGGTATGCGCCCTGATTGATTGAAAAACAAGTATAAACATGTATAGATATCGTCTCGCCCAATACGGAAGGAATCGGAAACAGCCCGCTGGTTCGTCATGCGGGCCTACAAAAGCGAAAAGAGAGCGGAGGAAAAACTCAAAGGCAGAGATGGATTGGAATTTTTAGAAACTTTATCGAAACAGGTCCAATGGAGTTGCGACGGAAGATATTCTTATTGATGCTGGCGTGCGTTTGTTGTCTGAATGACAGCCATGCGCAACATGCCGTATCCGATTTATCCCTGCGGAGGGATACGAGCGCGATCATTCGTCTGTATTTCCGTTTCGACCGGTCTCTGCTCGAAAAGAAGTATCTGACAAACGAGGAGTCGCTCGCCAAACTCGACACCATGCTTAACAGACCGGAAGTCAGGGATAATCTCGATTCCATTGTCATCATCGCGTCGGCATCTCCCGAGGGCATGTTGGAACGCAACATCAAACTCGCGGAAGAACGGGCTCGGGCTACGCGCACTTATGTGTATTGGAAGCATCCCGACATCGTGCGAGAGAGGGTGCAGATATGTTCTATCGGCGAAGATTGGGCGGGACTGGCCCAACGGATTGCCGATGACGACCGATGTCCCCATCGGGCGCGAGTTCTGGAGATCATCAATTCGGACGTTGACTCCGCGACCAAAGAGTGGCGGCTAAAACAGGTGGGCGACGGTGCGGCATGGCGGCACATCGTAAACAACCATCTGCGTTATCTGCGGGCCGGCGCAACCTGCATCATCGTGTTCCAGTCGGTTCCCCATGCGCCCGAACCGACGGTCGAGCCGGAACCCGAGTCAGAACCCGGACCGGTCGTAGAACCAGACACCGAGCAGATGCCGGCTCCGCAACCCGTTCCGGAGTCGCCGGCCATGGAACCGACGTTCGTCCGCAAGCCCCTGCTGGCCGTGAAGAGCAACCTGCTCTTCGACCTGGCCTCGGCGCTCAACGTCGAGCTCGAAGTCCCAATGGGCAAACGCTGGTCCGTTGCCGGGGAGTGGATGTTCCCGTGGTGGCGGAGCAACAAGTCGGACCTGACGATGCAGCTTCTGGCAGGACATGGCGAAATAAGATATTGGCTGGGCGACCGCGCCAAACGAGATGTCATGACGGGCTGGCACCTCGGCTTGTACGGCGGCGGCGGAAAATTCGACTTTCAGGTCTTCAACGACGACGGTTCCCAGGGCGACTTCTTCGATGCCGGGCTGAGCCTGGGCTATGCGCACCGCATCGGACGCAGCCGCAGCCTGCGTATGGAATACACGTTGGGAGTCGGTTACCTGCGTTCGAACTATGAGGCCTACGACCGAGTGCGCGACACGAAGTACGGCGACATCAAGGTCGTCCGTTACCCGTGGGAGACCCGTCGGCTGAACTGGATCGGTCCTACGAGGGCGCGGATTTCGCTGGTATGGCTGTTGCATTACAGAAAAAAGGAGGTTGCAAAATGAAAAACATACTGATTATATCGGCTCTTGCAGGCGTTCTGGCGCTCTCCTCCTGCTGGCGCGACGACCTTTATTATGCCACCGTCGACCGCGCCACCGTCCGTATCGAGGCCGACTGGACTCCGGCGCGGCTGACGCCCAACGGCGTTTCGGCATTCGTGTTCGACCGCAACGGCGCGGCTTTCGACGTGGTCCGGAGCAACGACTCCCGGAAAGCGGACCTCTCACTGCCCGAAGGCTTCTATAGTGTTGTCGTGCTGAACAATACGCTGGATGAATACAGGAATATCGAAAGCGCGGGAACCGACCGGCTGGAGACCTTCGCCCTGATGGGCAGGGCGGTGTCCCCCAACTTCACGTCGCTCGGCGGCGGCACCCGAGCGGAATCCTTCATCGGGGAGCCCGACACGGTGGCCGGAAGCGTAGTCCGAAATATCGAGGTGACCCGCAAGATGATCGAATATTTCCGGACCAAACCCCACGGCATGGAACCCGCCCCGGCGGCAGTCTATCAGACTGCTCCGACCCGCATCATCTCGGTGGCCGACATCAGGGTGCATGTCAAGGGGCTCAAATATGCCGCGGGGGCGCCCCGCACCCACCTGAAGAATCTTTCGGGCGGCTATTACCTCGATTCGGACAAGCCGCATTCGCTGCAGGTCTGCCACGAGTTCGTGCTGAACAACCGCTGCTTCGATGCGAAAGACCCGCGCAACGGCACCATCACCAGACAGCTGGCGACGTTCGGCCTGCACGATGAGACGGGCGTGCGCTACCTGATGGAGATGGAGTTCGTGCTGCTCAACGGCGAAAAACATCCCGTCTCGCTCGATGTCACCGATGCCATCCGCGTGACGCAGGGCGCGACGCACAAGATCATCCATATCGAGGTGGAGATCGAACTTCCCGAGGTGATCGGCAACGGCGACGGCGCCTTCGACCCCGACCTGGAGGAATGGGAGGACATCGATGTCGACATCCCGATGTAACCGACGAAACATGATTTTACAAACACCATAAAAAAAAGAAAAAAATGAAAAGATCTGTTCTCATCGCTCTGGCGGCCTTCGCACTGGCCGGCTGCGCAAAGGAAAGCGTGGTCGACTCCGCCCTGACCAATGCCGGCAACGCTATCGGCTTCAACACCTATTCGAACATCACCCGCGGCAATCCGTTCGACAACAACCCCGAGTTCGCCGCATCGGGCAACGTCTTCGGCGTAACGGCCTTTATTAGCACCTCGGACAGCCCCTACATGGGCAAGGCCGATGCCGGCACCGAGATCGTTTCCGACGGCACGAAATGGGACTACAAGAACACGAGCGACATCCGCTACTGGCCGACCCAGGGAGAAACCCTCAGTTTTTACGCCTATGCGCCCTACACCAAGAACGGCGTTGCGATTCCGGTTGCATATACGAAGGGCGACGGAATGATCATGACGGACTATACCGTTCCTGCCGACGATGCCGGCCAGGTGGACCTCATGTACGCCTCGGCGCTGAATGTCGCCAAGGCAAGTCCGGCCGTGAAGGTTCCCCTCCAGTTCAAACACGCGATGACGCAGGTGCGTTTCAAGGCCAAGGCCAAGGGCGACGGTGTCTTCATCGACGTGAAGGAGAACGGCATCAAGCTGAGCAACCTCAAGTCGAAGGGCACCTTCACCCTCTCGGCCGCCGGCGCTGCCAGCTGGAGCATTACTGAAGGCAACCTGACCGAATATACGGCAGTTTTCCCCGAGACCAAGGAAATCACCAATGTGGAAGCAAAAAATCTCTATGATGCGGACAAGGCACTGATACTGCTTCCGCAGGAGTTCGCTGCAAAAACCGGTGACGGAGACATGACCGGCGGCACCCTTACGATTTCCTGCAAGATCTATTACAAGGATAATAACGCAACCCCCCAGTATCTGTTCGGTTCGGCCGACACGTATGCCGACTACACGGTTCCGTTCAGCAGCAAGAAAGTTACCGGCGATACGGAGGGGGAAGAGATCTGGAAGATGAACAAGCGCATTACCTATACGCTGACCGTCACCGGCAACCTCGAACCTATCCTGTTCAAGACGTCGGTAGTGGATTGGGAGGATTCCAACGCAGACATGGAGATCTAAGACGCTCTGGCCGCACGCATGCGCCGGCCTCACGAAATTCCGGGAGGGTTGAATGTCCCTCCCGGAGTACAAACCGGACCGCCCGGCGGTCCGATACGATTTACAAGTTACGGATATGGAAACACGAAGATATTGGCTTTGGGCGGTTTTCAGCCTGACGACTCTTATATCGTGCGGCAGGGGAGGGGATGAAGCCCTGCAACCCGCGGACGACGCCATCCGGTTCGACGACCGGATAGGGGATTCGGCCGTTCCATGGACGAAAGGCGTACAGACCGACGACGGCAACTTTGCCGACTTCGGGGTTTTCGCCTACTATTCGCCCCAGGGCAGCTACGATGCCGCCGCTTCGAAGCCCGATTACATGTACAATGTCCGGGTGACACGCCCCGCCGGAGGGGACTGGACCTATTCTCCGACGAAATACTGGCCCCAGGGAAAGGTCAGCTTCTTCGCCTATGCTCCGTATGACACCGATGCGGCGGTCTCCGTCTCATGCGGGACAGGCGCTCCGCGCGTCACCTATGCCGTTCCCGACGCCGTGGCGGATCACCGCGACCTGCTGCTGAGCGCCCCGGCCCTCGACCGGACGAAAGAGGGCGGCAGGGTGCCGCTGACATTCCGCCATGCGTTGGCGGCCGTGGTCTTCGAAGCCAGCGTCGACGGCACGCTCTCCGAGGGACAGTCGATACGCATAACCGGAATCCGTCTCGGAAAGTTCCTGCATAAGGCCACCTGCCACCACGAACTGCCGGACGCCATCACGCAGACCTTAGCGACGGACGCCGCCGACAGGGAGTACGCTCTCTCGGAGGCGGACGGCACGTTGCAGGGCAATTCGCTGGTTGCCGTCTATCCCGTCTACCAGCCGGTCTCCTCCGCAACGGGCTGCGCGATGCTTTGGCCGCAACAGATCGATGACGACGACCTGCTCACCGTCACGGTCCGCTACACGTCGAACGGCGTGACGCGGGAATCTGCAATAGTTCGGAATATCGGCGATTTCGTCGTCTCCGGCAGCATCGAAGCCAGCAAGCGATATGTTTTCAGACTGAAGTTCACCCCGTTCGGCGAGATGGCGCTGACCTGTGTGGTGCAGGACTGGAACCAGAAAACCATTGATGTCCCCGATTTCGATTGACGATTATGAAACGATTATTCCATATAGCCTGGATGTGTCTGGCCGTCGCGGCGTGCTCGAAGGATGAATTGCCCGGAACGCATGGCGAGTTTGCCTCGCTGACGCTGAGCGTCGCCTCTTCGCAGAACGACGTGAAGACCCGCGCCGTGTCGGCCGATGCCGACGAACAGCGGATCAACAACCTCTACATCTTCATATTCAACCCGGACGGGTCGGTCGATTGCCGCAACTATATCTCCAGCCTGAGCGCATCGAGCTGGACCGGAACCATCAGCGGCCTGACGTGCGGCACGGGGAAAAGCGTGGCCGCCATTGCCAATACGGACAATACGGTCGTCGACATTACCCGCGAGATGCTCGACGGCATCGCCTCGCGTGCGGCGTTGGATTCGTGCGTGGTGAACCTCCGGGGCAAGTTCATCGAACGGGGCACCAACTTCCTGATGACGGGCGTCGCCGAGAATGTCACCGTCACGGCCGGCAGTCCCGTCTCGGCTACCGTGCCGCTGACACGCGTCGACTCCAAAATCCGCTTCCGCGTCACCGAGGCTTCGGGCGTCACCTTCACTTCCGACGACTGGCGCGTCGTGTCGGTTCCACGCAAGGCGGGGATGATGGCTTCGCGCACCGACCTGTGCACCGACCCCGCGGAGTGCTTCGATACGGAGTGGGCTCATTTCGAGGAGGACGGCAAGACCTTCGCCTTCTATTCGCTGGAGAGCGTCCTGACGCCCCGGGCCGAGATTCCCGTCACGGCGGGCACCTATGAGGAGCAGTATGCGCTGCGCGAGAAACAAGACAAGACCCCGACCGGCGCGGGAATCGAGGTCGCCAACGGCGACTATACCTATGCGCCGAAGACCGGAACCTGCGTCCAGTTGCGGGGTGACATACGCTACAAGGACGCGTCGTCGGGCGTGGAAATATCGACCGATGTGGTCTATACGATCCATCTCGGAGGCGTGGAAGGCGTCGACGACTACAACTTGCTCCGCAACACCTACTATACCTATAACGTGAAAATCGTGTCGGTGGACAAAATCATCATCGAGGTCGATTCGAGCAAGAAGACCGAGGAGGACGAGCAGCGTCCCGGCGCCGAGGGCGATGTCGTGATGGCGCTGCAGATCAAGGAGCTGGACGCGTACAACGAGGTGTTCACCCTGAGTTTCCACCAGAGCAACGTGGACGAGACCATGACCTGGGACGTCAACACCCCCTTCTCGCGGGGCGCCGCCGGCGAACATCCGGCCGACTACAAGTGGATAAAGTTCCGGATCAACAGCAAGAACAGCAGCAACTTCTACAGTAGCACCGATTTCCGCGCCTATCCGGGCAACGATGCGGTCTACACGGGGACGGTCTCGCTGGACACCTATATGACTGACGTGGCGAACGGGACGGACAAACTGCTGTATGTCGACCAGTTGGTGAATATCCTTCAGGCCTGCAAGGAGCGTTACCGTACCAGCGGAAGCGGGGGCTCCGACCACCTGTTCGACAGTAGCGACTACATGCGCTTCACGGCATTCGTCGACGAATACTATTACGAGACGAGCCCGACCGATCCTTCGGAAACGGCCGTGAACGGCTTGTGGAAGAAATTCGTCAACCAGCAGGCGCGGGTCATGAACATCCTTTCGAATCTGGCGTACAGCCCCGATCGCCAGAGCACGAAGACCAACGCCATCTACTCGATCCGCCAGTCCTCGATCCAGACCATGTATAACATCATGGACGAAGAGAATTTCACGGCCTGGGGCACGCAGATGATCCAGGAAGAAACGCCGGTCGCATTCGAAAAAAACACGAACGACGTTTCCAACCCGACATACAACGACTCGAACAACGGACGTGCGAATACGCTCCGGATGTGGCTGGGCGGCAGTACGACCAAACGCTGGAGCGATTACGTCACGATGTCGACCTGGACCATGAAGTCTGATTACGAGGCTGCCAAATACAAATGTCTGCGGATGAACCGCGACAACGACGGCGACGGCACGATCGACGAGAACGAGGTGCAATGGTATCTGGCGGCCATCCACCAGTTGACGGATCTATGGATCGGCGAATGGTCCTTCGACCCGCGAGCCAGGCTTTACAGGAAAACGACCTGGACAGAGGGGCAGGAGCAGTATTTCGCCAGCAGTACGGTTCACGAGAAGTACCTTGGCTATGACAATCCCATAATCCTATGGTCATCCGAAGGCTCCTCGACCGGAAAACTTTCCGAAAATTATTCCGGTTCGATTTCTACTCCTGTTTATTATCGTTGTGTCCGTAATCTAGGAATTCCACGCACGGCCGCCGGAACCGTCAAGCCCGACGATCTGGCTACCTACGATGCGATGACCCGCAGGATCTCGCTTGCCCGAATCGATCAGCAATCCATCCGCGGCTATTTCCAGACCGCCGAACTGCCCGAACACCACGAACGCGAGGCGGCCAACAAACCGTGGCGGACATTCGAGGTCATGAACACGACATCCGGAAACAATACCTATAACTGGGAGACGCTGAGAAGCGATGCAAGCAGCGGCGACTCCCCCTGTCCGACGGGATACCGCATCCCCAATCAGCGGGAACTGGCGCTGATGCACTCCCGAATCGGCAACGACGGAAACTGGACGCTCAACAACCATTTTTCGCGCACCCGTTTCCAGTTCGGCTCGAACCGCCCCGGATTCTCCGTCAGCCAAGGCAACAGTGTGCTGTATCTGTTGACCGGCACAGGCAATTATGGCGGCGTGCGCTGCGTGAAAGATATAAACGAATAACGCCGCAGGGAGGCATTCTCCGCCCTAATGCGCCCGGCTGTATGACCATTGTCGCGGTGGTCGTTATCGGACAGAATCGTGGTCGCAGCATCCGTCCCCCGGGTGGTGCTCCAGCACGGTGTGGGGAATGTGGCCGTGCGAAACGAGCTGGATAGGGCAGTCGTAGTTGCGCAGCTGCTCTTCGGTCAGCACGTTCGAGCGATGACGGTGCACGCGGCGGTTGACACAGACGATCTCTTTCACGACACTCGTGATCGTGCCGATGTCGTGCGACACCATGACGATTGCCATGCGCGTATTCAGTTCGTGCAGCGTGCGGTAAAGCTCTTTCTCGAACTTGTTGTCCACGAAATTCGCGGGTTCGTCCAAAATCAGCAGCTTCGGGTCCGAGATCACGGCCCGGGCCAGCAGTGCTCGCTGCATCTGGCCGCCCGACACCTCTCCGATCGGCTGGCGGGCCGTTTCGGCAATCCCCGATGAGGCTAGCAGCGCCATCGCCTTTTCGCGGTCCTCCCGGGTGTAGGGGGAGCGGAACCCGCGGCAGCCTTGCAATCCCGACAGCACGACTTCGAGCACCGAGATCGGAAACTCCCGGTCGAAATCCGACAACTGCGGCATATAGCCGATCAGCCGCTCCTTGCCCCGGAACAACTCCGGCGCCAAACATATTTCGCCCGTATGGGGCACGGTTCCGAGTATGGCTTTCACGAGCGTCGTCTTTCCGCCGCCGTTGGGACCTATGACACCCAGGAAATCGTCGTCGCCGATTTCCAGATCGACATGTTGAATGGCTTCGTATCCGTCGTATGCGACGCTTACGTCGCGCATCGTTACCAGATTCATTTTGCGGTGATTAAGTCGGTTATCGTGTCGATGTTCGCTATGGCGTCCCGGTCCAGCGGATCAATCGCCACGTATTCGGCGTCGATGTCTCGGGCTATGACCTCCACGGTCGATGCCGGGAATTGCTTTTGGTAGAATATCCGGCGGACTCCATCCTCCCGGGCTTGCCGGATGATCGCCGTCAACTGCCTGGCCGAGGGCTCCTTACCGTCTGCTTCGATGGCGACTTGCCGCAGCCCGTAGTCGCGGGCATAATAGGTGAGGGCGGGGTGGTAGACGATGAAATATTCGATGCCGCTCCGTGCGATTTTCTCCGCCGTGCGAGCGTCCAATGCTTGTAACTCTTTCTGCAACCGGTTATAATTGGTTTCGTATTTCACCGAATCGGGATAGGCTTTGCGAATGGCTTCGAAAGCGTTTGCCGCCATCTTCTGCAACGCCTTCGGGGAGGTCCAGACATGGGGATCGACACCGTGCGTATGATTGTGTCCGTGGCTGCTGTGCGAACAAGAGCCTTCGATCAGGTCGATTCCGCGGCTCAGGTCGATGACTTTCTCCTGTTGTTCGACTTTGCCCAACAGCGAGGTTTCGAAGTCGATAAGTCCCACATTGAAAATAAGTTGCGCTTCGTTTAGCTCCACAAATTGTCTGGGCGTAGGTTCGAACGTCTCGGGACTGGCTCCGGCGGGCACGAGTACTTCGACTTCGAAATCTCCGCCGACAATGCTGTCCACAAGACTTTGCAGCGGTTGTATCGAAACGTATAAAATTCTGTTATTCTGCCGGTTATTCGTTATGCAGGCCGTCAGCAGCACGATTGCCGACAGATATGTCGCAAATTTACGCATGATTGATAATCAATGTTTTTTAGTAACTATTCAGCGGTAGGTGCATGTCAAGGTTTCAGACCTCAAACAAGGCTTGAATGGCACTAAAAGAAGTATGGTTGTGCTTCTTGGCAGTCTCAATGACGGAATGAAGTTCGAGGAATGTGTCTGCCCTAAATCGGAGCGGAATGTGCAAGAATTCTTCAACTTGATGGGATCGTAAAATAAACTGTGTCAGAGGTTGTATTCGGGACGATTTTGGGATCACGGCAAATCCCGAAATCGTTCCGTAAAGGTAATGTTATTTTTTTGTTCTTTGGCATCACTACTGTCGGTCGCGAACTCCTCGAATATGCGGTAGTTGCGCTGCTCGTTAGCCTTGTTAAGATTGCTTCTGGTCACGGATTTGCCGATGCCGAGGTGATAAAGTTTTCCGGCATGCGCTTCCATCGCAACAATGAGATCCCGCAGGCTCTCTCGATTTGACAGCTGTCCGAACATCATCGTAAGTAGTTGATTCCAACAAGTATAACTCTTTATATACTTGTCGCCTTCATACTTCTTTACAATGCGGAGGAACTTAAAATTGTCCAGGAAGCCGACTAATTGGGCGAAAACATATTTGTCTTTATTCATAACAGCCTGATTCAGACTGCAAAAGTAATTTCAAATCGTTGCGCCTCAAAATCTGCTATAACAATTTGAATTTCAATAATTTCAAAGAACTCTTATGATTTTTTAGTGGACACTAATGAACCGTAGTAATAAACTCCTTGTGATGCACAATATCCAAACGAAGGAGCTTTTTCTATTTCATTTTTGCCCATGGAACATCGCTTGGCACAGGCAGGACGACAGATTTCTATCGGTTTTGAATCTATACAGAAGTAGTCTTCACCACCATCAATAGCTGCTGCCATCTTTTCTCGAATGGCAGCACAAAGAGAAGCCGTGAACTTTCGTCTGCCATTGTATTACCGACGAGATATTAAATGAGGAATCTCAGATTTATATTCTCTCAGTTTAACGAATAAAAGGGATTCGCTGTCAATACCAATGGATTCAGAAGCCATATTGAGAGCAACCACTTCCAAGTCGGAAAATCTGGGAACGACACCACATCGAGGTATATTCTTCGTTGATCAAGTTCCCTGCAAACTGCTTGCAGATGTCGCGAAATTTTGCGAATATTGCATATAGGTTGTGCATATATGAATTAGCTATTAATTGATCGGAAACCATTAATGTGTTAATAATTAGTATTATGCATAACTTTTTATGCATAAATCTTTTGTAATTTTAATTCCGCCAACGGGTTTATATAATTTTACTCAAAGAACTACGGAGAAACAAACTTAACTATGTTTGAACCAAAACTTTTTATCAGATACCGGAGCAAATCACTCCGGAACTTGACATTGGTAAAGGCTGTCCCGAAATTTGTCCGGTCGGAAAATTTTTCGTATCTTGCAGTAGGTTATTTGAAATGCGGTATTTTCGTGCAATTAACTGAAAATAAACCGTTGCCTTTTCGTTACCTATTATCCTATACAAAAATGTAACGACCCGATAAATCAAGTCGTTACATCATTATAATCCCACACCGAATCATCGGTCCGCCGCTTTTGCATTATCGGGCGCAGCGCCGGATGGCGACATCCGAAGCCTGTGTGCCGCCTCCGGACCCGGCTCTTTGCGGGGGGCGTGGAACCGGACGGTGCGCGGAGGGCCTGCTGCGGTCCCTGAAGCCGGTCTTTTAAGCGGGGCCGGGCGCAGATGGGCTGTGCCGTTCCGACCTGCCGTCGCCCCTAAATTCCGGCCTTTGCCGGGTTATTCGTCGTCGGTGTCGGTGTAGGCCTTGAGCAGTTTTTCCTGCACGTCGGTGGGAACCTGCTCGTAGCTGCCGAATTTCATCGAGTAGGTGGCCGAACCCGACGTCAGCGACGAAAGGGTCGTCGAATAGCGGTACAGTTCAGCCAGCGGAACCAGCGCGTTCAGCCGGTCGAATCCCTTGTCCGACTCCATGCCGGCGATCATCGCGCGGCGGTTCTGGAGATCCGACATCACGGCGCCCATGTATTCGCTCGGCACGAGCACCTCGACCTTCGCCAGCACCTTGAGCACCACGGTCACGCAGATTTCCAGCTCAAACACGTTGTTGCGCAGATATGTACCCGAGACGCAGATGGCGGAAACCATCGACTCGATGTTGTACGGCACGATGGATTCATCCGGAATCGAGAGCAGCACGTCGCGATCCACCGTCACCATGCCCCGGCCGATGTATTCCCGGCAGGCCGCGTCTGTAAACAGGATGTCGATGGGCACGTCGATCTGGCAGCGCACCCGGCCAAAGCACGGCCTGTCGCACAGGCGCTCTACAGACAGGTTGCGGATCACGCCCTCCGTCGAGGTCGAGCGGCAGCTCTCAAAGGTGATTGGCATCGTCGGCTGGGTGTTCGCGTTTTCCTGCTGCTCGCCGCACGACCCGTTGCAGCAGGGCACGAGGCCGTAGCTGAGCAGCGTAACCTTCTGTTCCTTGAGCTGCTCCTGCATCAGGCAGCTGTCGTAGACCCGCTGAACCTGAATACAGATCTTCTCGTTCAGCCCGCTCAACACCTCGTTGCCGCTCAAATTGCAGGGACAGTGCGTCGATCCGCTATTTTTGTAAGAATAGAAAGACATAAAACACACGCCTCCTTGGGCAGTCTCGTGGGGGAAATTCCTCACGATTCCACATTATGCCCATCGGGAAGGCGTGTGCCTGATTATGCCTTTTTCTCTTCTTCGTCGCGCTGCTGAATCCGCTTGAGCTGCTCAAACGGCCCTCTGTGCCGCCGGGATGCGGCGGTCGGGTTGTTGCGCAGCGCGTGCTCAGCGCGCAGCAGACGGCGCTCGCGAATCCTGCGCAGTTCCTCGCTCTGGCGGTCGTACTTCGCTCTGGCCGCCTCAACCTCCGCGCGGAGCGCGCTGACGTCCGGCAGAAAGCTGGCCGCTTCGTTGAGGACGCGCTCAAGGTTGGCAAAGCGCTCCTTCGCGCCGTCTTCGAGACTCAAACGCTTCTGATCCATCATCTCGCGCACGCGGTCGCGGGCGGCGGTGACACGTTTGGCGCTGGCCGCCAGCTCCTCCTGCCTGCTGTCCACATGGGCGGCAAAGTCGCGGATCATGCCGCTGACGCGCTCGTTGATGGAATCCAGCCCACCATGCAGGGCTTGCAGCTCCCTGGCATAGCGCTCCATGGATTCCAGCAGCGCGCGCAGATCGAGGGCGCGGCGAACGGCGAAGCCGGTATCCACCACGGCAAAGCCCGTGAAAATCGCAGCCGCGGCATCGGCCATCGTCAGCGGAATCATATAGATATAGGTTTTGACGAACGGATTGACCACGCTGACGATGAACACGGAGAACACCGCCCACGTCGCCGCGGACAGCGCGCAGATATAGCCGTTCACATTCAGCGGCCGCTCGGAATAATCCCAATAGCGCACATGGAAGATCGTTTCCATCAGGAAGCCGGTCACATATTCCAGCAGCGAGGCGGCGATCGTGCCCACCAGCGCCACCAGCGTCATGTTTCCCTCCACCGGCACGCAGGTCAGCAGAATACCGACCGCGCCGAAGCCGTAGATCGGCAAAATCGGCCCGAACAGAAAGCCCCGGTTGACGAACCGGCGCTCCTTCACCAGATACAGAAAGACCTCCCAGCACCAGCCGCAGAAGCTGTATAGAAAGAACAGCAGCACCCATTGGCTGACGCTGTATTCCTCCAGCAGCGTCGCCCTAATTTGCTCCAGCAATGTATTCCCTCCCGCATATTCACTGGATTGATTATACAAGAATTCCTATTTTCTGTCAATCTCGCGTTAAATTCTGGCCATGCTTTCCCACTTGCCCTGTTCAAAGCGCCACGTATAGACCGCCGCGCGAACCGCCCAGTCCACCAGCATCGCAAACCACACGCCCAGCGCGCCGTAGCCCATCCTCACACCGACGACATAGCTCAGCGCAATGCGGAAACAGACCATCGACCCGATGGAAAGCACCATGGTGAATTTCACGTCGTTGGCGGCGCGCAGCGCGTTGGGCATGGAGAGCGCCAGCGGCCAGAGCAGCATGGCGAAGCCGTCGTGGATGAAGATCAGCTGCGTCGCCAGCTCGCGGGACGCGGGCGAGAGCGTGTACAGGTTCAAAATCAGCGGCAGCGCGGCCAGCAGCACGACGTTCACCACAACCATCATGGCGTATTCGATTTTGAGCAGCTTGCGCGTGTAATAGCGCACCTGATCGTTGTCGTGCGCGCCGACACAGCGCCCAACGACGGTCAGAATCGCGAGGTTCATCGCCGCGCCCGCCAGCACGCCCAGACCGTCCAGGTTGTTCGCCACGGCGTTGGCGGCAATCTGCACCGTGCCGAAGGTCGAAATCATGCTGACGACGACGATGCGCCCCAGCTCAAAAATGCCGTTTTCAATGCCGCTCGGGATGCCGATATAGAGAATCTGGCCGATCAGCGTCGGCTGGAAGCGCGTCATCTGGTCGGGGCGCACATACAGCTGCCGCTCCCGGTTGAGGCTCAGCGCAAACATCACCGCCGCCGCCATCACGCGGGAAAGCAGCGTGGAAATCGCCGCGCCCGCGACGCCCCACTTCATGCCGAAGATGAGGATGGAATTGCCGATGAGGTTCATCACATTCATGCCGAGGGAAACCACCGTCGGCGTTCGCGAATCGTTCATCGCGCGGAACAGCGCCGAGCTGGAGTTGAACGACGCGAGGAACGGGAAGCTCAGCGCGGACACCGTCAGATAGGTCAGCGCGGCATCCATCACGTCCGCGTCAATTTGGCCGAAGAGCAGCGAAAGCAGCGGCTTTCTCGCCGCGAGCGACAGCACCGTGAACAGCAGCGCGCAGACCGCCGTGACCACCATCAACTGGCTGGACGCTTCGCAGGCCTTCTTTCGGTCGCGGTGGCCGAGGTATTGCGACGCGATCACCGCGCCGCCGGTCGCAACCGCCGCGAAAACCGCGTTGATGAGCATGTTAATCATGTCCACCAGCGACACGCCGGAAATCGCCGCCTCGCCCACGGAGGAGATCATCATCGTGTCAGCCATGCCGACCGTGCGCGCGAGCACCTGATCGATGACCAGCGGAATAATCAGCCGCTTCAAATCCTCATTTGAAAACAGCAGCGTCCGCCCGCCGTCCAGAATCTTCTTTTCCAGCTGCTTCTCTGTCATAAGCTACTCCCGTTTCCGTCGCCGCTCCAAGCGCTTTTTGAATTGCATGATAAAAGAAATACGCTGACCTTCTCGGAAAGCGTATCCCTATTATATACGAATTTTTGCGGCGCTTTCAAGCGCAGAATTGACCAGATTTCGCCTGCTTTTTTATTTATGCGTCGGCCGCCGCCACGTCAAAGACGATCTTCCGCCCGAAGACATAGCAGGTCACGCGCAGCACTCTCGCCGCGCCGGTCTGCGCGTCGGTTCGCCGGAGCACCGTCAACTGCATATCGCCCATGCTGCCCGCCGGGAGCGCGTGCCGGCTGTCGTCCGGCAGCGCCAGCACGTCGCCCTCCGCCGGTTCGAGCAGCTCCATCGAAATCCACTCTGCCGGGAAAAAGCCCCTGTTTTTCAGCCGGACGGTGTAGGTCACAAACGTACATTCCTCCGCGCGCAGGTCGCCCGTCCCGCCGAAGATTTTTCCGCCGAACGTGTTGTTTTCAAGCTGGCTGACGAGCGCGGCGAACGTGTCCGCCGCATCCTGCGCGCGCGTCTCGCTTGCCGCCGTCTGCACAACCTGCGGCCTGAGCGTATTGATGCCGTAAAGCACCGCGCCCGCCCCGGCAATCGTCGCCACCAGTGCGAGAATCGCCAGAATTTTCATGCATCTGCCCACGTCAATCCCCCTGCGCGCTTCCCTCCAGAATCGCGCTCATCTGGTCGATCATATCGGAATCCTTCATGCGGAACTTAATCACCACGCGGCGCGAGGCGTCCATGTTCACCGTGCCGTCCGCGTTGTAGATCGGGTCCGCGTCCGCGCGGCCGTTCGCTGTCATAATGGATTTGAAAGTCTCCTTGTCCGTATAGCTCAGGCCAACCATCTCGTCGCTCAGGCAGTAGGTCGCCACGGCGAGCGCGCGCTGCTGCGAAAGCGCCAGATTGTTGAGGTATTGACCTGTGGTATCAGTATGTCCCTCGACGATGATTTCACCCACATAATCCCGATATTCCTCGCTGAGCAGCGTGTGGATATACACCGGAATGCAGGAATTGAGCGCGGCCTTGCCCGCTTCCTTGATCTCGTTCCTGCCTGTGTCAAAGAGGACGGAGCTTTCAAACGTCACCGCGCCGGTCTTGCGGTCGACGGTCACGCGCTGGCCGACGTCGCTCAGGTTGTCGCGCAGATCCTCGATGATCTGGCTTCTCAGGCCAACCAGCTTGTCAATCTGCGCCTGCTGGGCGGCCAGCAGCGCCGCCTGCTCCTCGATCTTGCTCTGCTGCAAGGCCAGGCTGTCCTGCGCGCTGGTCAGCGCCGTTCGGTTTTGATCCAGCTCCTCCTGCTGCTGCTGCAAGGCGAGCGTCGTCGCGGCCAGCAGCTCCTCCTTGTCCTTCAGCTCGGCCTCCTGGTCAATCAGCAGGCTCTGCTGGGTGGAGAGCTGCGCCTCCTTGGTTTGCAGCTCAATCGTCTTTTTCTGCTGCAAATCCACCAGTTGATACACCGCCGCGAACAGAATCAGCGCAAAGACGAACAGCATGCCCGCCATCATATCCGAATACGACGTCCAGTAGCTGTTGTCGCCGCCGCGCGGGCGCGTCTTTTTTCCCGGCCGCATGGCTTACTCCTTTCCGTCCATCGTCTGGCTGAGCTTGTCCATCGCCTTTTGCAGCCGCACCAGCGCCGTCACGAACTGATCCACCTGCTCGGCGTAGCGGTCGCGGCTCTGGCTGAGGAGCTGCGGCATGCCGCGCGTCATATCGCGCATGGAATCCAGCGTCTCGTTGAGCTGGTGGATGGAGGAAGAGATGCTCTCGTCAAACAGCGCGGTCGTGCGCGCCAGATTCTCCTGCGTCTGCTTGGTGAACTGCTCGTAAGCGCCGGAGAGCGTCCGGCTGCCCTCGTGCATCTCGCCGACGACGCGATCCATCTCCTTGCCGGTGATGCGCGTCTGCTCCTGCGCGCTGGCGAGGAAGCGATCCGTCCACGCCGTGTACTGCTGGGAGGCCGCGGTGAGCGCCGCCTGATACTCCTGCAATTTGGCCAGATAGAGCGCCTGCTGGCCGCTGGTCTTGCCCATCGCCTCCAGCAGCTCGATGGTCTTGCGGTTGGTGTCGTCCACCTGCGCGCGGGATGCGTCCATATCCGCCACATAGGCGCGGAAATGCTCGAGCACGCCCTGCGAAAGCTGGTGCATGTTCACCACGTCCTGCGTCATCTGGCCGATGGCCTCCGTCGCGGCGCGCAGCTCCTGCTGGGTCTTCTGCTGCTCCACGCCCGTCTCGGCGAGCACCTGCCGCAGGTGGTCAAACTCGTTGCCCAGCGCCACGTTCATCCGCTGGACGAACACCTGCGCGATGCGATCCACGCCCTCCACCTGCGCCTGCGTCGCCGCGAGGATGAAGTTATCCATCGAGCGCTGCACCGGCAGCATGGCGCGCATGATGCTCTGCTCCATCTGCACGGCCATCTTCTGGCTCATATCCTCCACCGCCTGGCGGATGTAGGCCGTCTGCTCCTGCTGGAGCGCGAGCATGGCCGTGTCCTCCGAAACCGGCTTGGGCATGGCGTACAGGCTGAATACCTCGCAGAAGCGGTCAATCGCCTTCTGGCATTTATCCGTCGCGCGGTTGTTGAGCAGGTTGAACAGCAGCGAGCCGCACACGCCGACGATCGAGGTCAGGAACGCCGTGCTCATGCCGCGAATCAACTGATCCATCGCCGTCAGCACGACCTCGGTATCCGCCCCCGTCAGGCTCAGGCCGGAAAGACCCATCACCAGCCCCATGAACGTGCCGAGGATGCCCAGCGAGGTCATCACGCCCGGCGCGAGGCCGGCAAAGCCCGTCCGCCCCAGCGCGTAAATCACCGTGTCTTCATTGATGTACTGCGTCACGTCGCAGGTCTCGCCGTGCGCGTCGCGCATTTCGGCGTTCTGCAAAAAATCCGCCCACGTCGCGGAAAGAGAATCGCCGAGGAAATGCATGTCGTTCCACGATTTTTTCTCTTTGTTCTGCTTGCTTTCGGTGACGATGGTTCGCGCCGCGCGGCGCAGTCTGGCCGCCACGCGGGAGAGCGGCATGGTGCAGCGCGCCAGCGCCGTCGCCGCGACAAGCACAATCGCCGCGTAGATGACCATATCCACCGAGAAGAATTTTTGAAGAAGTGTAAGTGCCTGCATATCTGCTGTCCTCCAAAATGAAACCGAAGGAATCATGTTGCATCCATTGTACCCGATTTTCACCGTTCTGTAAAGCGACGGCAAAACTTCTCACCGCTTTGCGCGCGTTTTTTCCGCCGCCCCGCGTTCGTTCTGCATTCAGAATTACACGAAATGAAACATCTTTTTTATAACCATTTGCCGAAATCCAGAAATATTGTGATTACATTAGATTTTTCCCTTGCGAAATCAGCATAAAACAGTTAGAATATACATCGTTTGCATTTTATTGCCGTGTGCTATGTACGGAAAAAAATACTAGATCAGGAGCGATCCCTTTATGACCAAGAAACGCACGCTCGACCCCGAAATGATTGATTCTGTCGCACAAAACATGTTCTACGCCCTGCCGCTGATTAAAAAGCGCCTGCTTCACATGGATATCGTTCAGAAGGAGCACGGTACGCCCCTCTCCCATGTGCAGGTGCTCGCCATGCTTCAGGATGTGGGCATGATGTCCGTTTCCGAAATTTCCCGCCGTCTCGGCATCGCCAAGCCGAACATCACCCCGCTGGTGGATCGCCTGTTCGAGGCGGGCTACGTCGATCGTCAGCACGACGAGAACGACCGCCGCGTCGTGAACATCGTACTTCTGCCCGCCGGCATGGAGAAGCTCGCTTCCATCCGCGCGACCATCTCCCGCCAGATTCAGACGCAGGCGGAGGATCTTTCCCTCTCCGAGTTCCGCGAGCTGCATGATTCGCTGGAAAGCGTCGTTCGCATCCTCTCCTCGCTGTAAGTTAACATGTACGGCCGCCGTCAGGCGGTCTTTTTTTGTCGCTCCTTCTCTTTTATAACGAACCTCTCCGCGCTTTTCTTCCCGATTTTTCCAATTTTCTTTTTCTGAGCGCAAAAAGCGGGGGCCTTCGCCCCCGCCTGGCTTGTTGACATGAGCAAACTCGGCTTGAATAGCGAAAACAAGAAATTCAGCTATTCTTTCATTTGCGGAAATGGCTATTCTCCCCCCTTCGGGGGGGAGAATAGCTTTTTGTCTACAGTCTGAGCGGGAGCTTTCGCCCCCGCCCAGCCGGTTTTACTTGTCCACGTCGTTCCACGACAGGAAGCCCGGAAACATCGAGCGATCCGCCGCGTCGCTCTGCCCGATGATTTCGCCCGTCTGCGCATCCACGAGGAACTGCGTGTAGGCAACCGTGTTTCGTTCGTCATCCGTAACCGTTCCATCCGAATAGGCTTCCTCCAGCTCCTTTTGCGCGCCGGAGGCTTTCAGGCAGTTGACCCGCCACATCGGCTTGACATAGTAGAAGATGTCGGCGTAATCGTATTCGCCCGAATCGGGAACATATACGCCCGGTTCGCAATAGAAAATATAGCCCAAACTGATTTCATAGATTTTGCGAACCCGGCCTTTCTTGATCTCCTGCTCAAGCGATTTCTGAATTTCATCGAAGGCGCAGAGCGGCACATCCTCCGCCACGGTTTCAACCGGAATCGGATGCCGGAAGCACAAATCCGACAGCCCGCCACGTATTCCGTCATAGCATACGTGACTTCTCATCTTCTCCCAGAACCCGTCCTTGCGTCGGCGTTCGCCGCGCGTGTCGTGCACCGCGTCGAGAATATGCCCGTAAACCGTCACGCCCTTGACCTTGGGATAGAAACTGATATCGAAATAACCCGGAGCAGCGTCTTCTCTCGTGCCTGCAAAGCACCATTGAAACAGCCTGAGTTCCGCGGGCGTTTCTAAATCAAAGTCTTCGACAGGATAACCGAATCGTTCCAATTCCGCTGAAACCATGTCGATTATTTCCGAATATGTCACATCGCACATCGGAATATACGCCCTGTCCGGTTCGCAGGTATCATACCACGCGCCCTTGGGCACGGCCATGCCGCCAACCTTCCGCCCCTCTATTTTTCGCGGCGGTTTGCCCAAATCGTCGTCCTGATAAATCAGCATGCCCGTCGTTTGGTAGGAATCGTCAACAATCGTCCAGCCGCTTTCCTCCGGCGTAAGCGGAGACGGGTGAAGGTCGTAACCGACCTTCACCACGGGGATTGCCTCCACGTCCGGCGTGACGATCTCCGCGTCGATGGCGACGTCGCGCCACTTGGTTTCAATCGTCGTCGTCCAGCGCGCCGGAACGCTTTCGCGGAGCTGCGAAACGGTTTGATATTCCTGCGCAGAGGCCGCCGCCGTCAGCATCCGTATCAGCGTCAGCGCGAAAGCCAACCCGGCCATCACCCTTTTCATCGCGTTTTCCTCCGCATCAATTCAGCCAGATTTCTTCTTCCTCCGTGCCCGCGCCGCTGTCATAATAGATCGGGCGCAGGGACAGGGATTCGGTGCCGCTCGGCAGGTCATAGCGCAGTTCAACATGGAATTTGCCCGTCTTGGCGTCCACGCCCCATCCGCCGTCAATCGGCTCGACGGTCTGTCCGTCCGCAATCAGTTCGTAAGCGTTGATGATATCCGGCATCTGCGCGTCTTCGCCCTTCAGCATCTTGCTGTCATATTCCTTATAGGCCTCCACAAACTCGGCGTTATCGAAATAGACCTGACCGGAAACATCCACGTCGGAGACGAACAGCGTCGCCTGCGCGGAATAGGCGTCGGTCGTCACGCTGCCCGCGCGGATCTCGGCCTTCTTATCCACCTTGACGGTGAACGGCACGCGGATGAATCCGCGATCCTCCGGAATACTCGCCGACGCGCGCCTGAAGTCCTTTTCGGTCTGATAATACACGCCGCCATATTCGTTGATGGACAGCACGAAGTCGAGCGTGTCGCCCACGGTCACATCCTCCGGAATTTCGACCTCCTGGAAGCCGCGCTTGGTGCATGCGTCCACCTGCTCGTCCGCGCTGTCCAGAATCATCAGATCGTGCCCGTCCGGCGTGCTCGCACCGTCGCCGAGGCCGAAGCCGTTGAAGAGCTTATAGGCGACCTTGTGATCCTCAAACCACGCCTTTTCCTCGCCCTCGAGCATCATGCAGTCGTTCGCGGTCTTGCCTTCCTCCACCCATGTGTAATTGAAATCGCCCGTCGGTTCGCCCTCGCCATAGGTCGCCGCCATCGGCGCGCTGCGCTTGAGCGTGTAGGAATAATACAGCTTGTGCCCGTCGCAGTACGCCTGATCGAGCGTCAGCTCAAACGTGTGGCTGTATTGCTCCGACAGCAGCTTGTCGTACATGGTGTCGCCCGTCACGGGGACGGCCGGGGTCGGCATGGCGGGGGCCTTCGTCGTTTCGTATGTGTCGGCCAGCGTCTCCAGCTTTTCCAGCCGTGCGCCGTTGTTGTTCTCCTGCGTCTGCCTGAAATGCCCGAACAGCCCCAGCCCGGCCGCCAAGGCCATGCTGCCCATCGCAATCACCATCACAATCGCAAAAACCAGCGCGGCGGAAATCTTTTTCTTCATAATCGGTTGCTCTCCTCTCACGATGCGGTTAAGCATCTGCGCCTGCTGCCGCTCCGAAACGTGCAGACCGGAGAGATGAGCGTCCAGACTGTTTTGGATGTCTTTATCCCAATTCATGTTCTGCTCCTCCTTCCAGCTCGGCGCGAAGCAGTTCATACGCCTTTTTCAGTCTCCTGCTGACGGCGGGGCGGCTGACGCGCAGCGCGTCGGCCACCTCCTCCATCGTCATGCTCTGGTAGTGGTACAGAAGCACCACCTGTTTATACTTGTCCGGCAGGCTCATCACGGTCAGGAACAGCTCGCGGGAAACGCTTGTCGTCGGCAGCACGGCCTCCGGCAGCTCATCGATCGGGCTGGTCTGGTTTCGGTGACGAAGCCACTGTGTGCGGCGGTAATCCTTGCAGGTATTGACGGCAATGCGCATCAGCCACGTTTTGGGCGAAGCGTTTTCCCGCCCCTCGAACTGGCTCATGTTTTTCCATGCCTTTGTGAATGTATCCTGCATGGCGTCCTCCGCGAGTGATTGATCGGATAGCAGGACGAAGCATGTGCGCAACACATCGTCGCTGTAACGGCTGATCCACTCCTTCAGCCGGGTTTCACTTGGTACCGAAGCGAATCCCATCTTTTGTTGCCCCCTTTCACCTTATTAGACGGCAAGAAGCGCGGAAAATGTAACACAATCGGAAAATTTTTCTCCCTCATACTAATTCGCAGTTAAAATGCTTAACAGAGCGCATCAGATTTTTTGTTCT
>ERZ857998.1680-NODE-1680-length-23812-cov-3.696258_pt1 | contig 23812 bp, 23 predicted proteins | sample MGYA00519954_ERZ857998 | MGnify/ENA primary metagenome ERZ857998 (study PRJEB31778, sample SAMEA3449424) | human gut metagenome | biome: human gut; feature: human-associated habitat; material: faeces | place: United Kingdom | collected 2010/2012 ...
CATATAGTTACTTACTGATTTTGTTTTTCCATATCCAATTACAAGTTGGAAACAAAAAATTGGAAAAGCAATTCTTCCTATTATGTTAAGCCATGTAAGATGTCCTATTAGGGCATCAGATGCATGGTCGCAAAGCATAGTAACTATTGCTATTAATTTTAATGAAAAACTTGTCATTTTCTTATTCTTTCTTTTATTTATTTTTTATTCTAAATATTTTACCTTATAATTCAATAGGAATTTTATTAAGTACTACTTCTTTTCCTACTAGATATTTAAATTCTTCATCTACATTGTTAAACTTAAATATTATTTTATAACTGCAAAGCATTTGAGAATTCTTTTTGAATTTTTTATTTACTTCATATGAGCCATATTTTCCATCACCTATTATAGGAAAACCAATATAAGCTAAATGGGCTCTTATTTGATGTGTTCTTCCTGTATGAAGTGTAACATCTAAAGTGCAGATATTGTTTTTTACATCTTTTTTTAATACTTTATATGATGTTTTTATTGGCATATATCCTTTTTTTCTATCATTTGAAATATATACAAGCGATTTTTTTCTGTCTTTAAATAAATAACTGTTTACTGTTTTTTCGTCTTTACTTGGTATTCCATATACATATGCAATATAATGTTTTTCTATTTCTCCTTCTTTAAATTTTTCTAATAAAAATTTAAGTGTTTTTAAGTTTTTTGCAAATATAACTAAACCCAATGTGTTCCTATCTATTCTATGGCATGGCTTTATGAATTCGTATTCTTTTTCTAAAAGTTCTTCTACTGAATTTTTTCCTTCCACCTCAATTCCACATGGCTTATTTATTATTAAAATATTAGAATCTTCATATATTTTTTCAACTGCATAATTATTTTTTTCTAGCTCACTATCTTGTATATATAACTCTATAATATCTCCGCTTCCTAAAACAATGTTATCATTTATTCTTTTTCCATTGATTTTGATGTCTTTTTTTCTAAGAGCTTTATATATAGAATTTACTTTTAAATCCGGATATATTTTGTTTAAATATGTTATGAGTTTTTTTCCAGAATCCTTATCTTCTACTTTTATAGTTTTCATTTAATCCTCTTTTTATTTATGTAAAGTTTTATACATAAATATTAATTTTTGAATCTTTTTCTCTTCTTCTATACAATGTTATTTTTCTTCCCATTACTTGTACAACAACACTATTTGTTTCTTTTCCTAGTATTTCTGCCGCTTCTTTTGCGTCTACTGAACAATTTTCAAGAACTGTTATTTTTATAAGTTCTCTTGCTTCTAAAGCGTCATCTACTTGTTTTATTAAATTTTCTGAAATATTTCCTTTTCCAATTTGAAATATTGGTTCTATATTAGTTGCAATACTTCTTAAATATGCTCTATCTTTACTCTTCATAAAATCCTCCTAATTCCTTCTATTAGACTATTATAAAATATTTTTAAAAAATTGTAAATATTTTTTAAAATTTTACTTGACATTTGTTTCTTTATGTTGTAGAATATATATTGTCGTTAGGAGATGCAGGTGTAGTTCAATGGTAGAATTCCAGCCTTCCAAGCTGGCTATACGGGTTCGATTCCCGTTACCTGCTCCATATTTAAGAAGATATACATTTCTATTTGTATATCTTCTTTTTCTATTTGCATTAGTATTTTCAACGGCTTCTTAGCTTTTATGATATTTATTTTCTATCTCTATATTTTTATTTTATATCTGCTACTGCATACTTTATTGCATTACTTTTTTTAACAATTATTGGATATCTATATGTACTGCATTTCCATTTGCTATTCTGTAAGTGTATCTTAGCTTACCTTGATTTGCTAATGTTCCTCCGTCAATTTCATAAATCATAATATCTATTCCTTTCTAATTTATACATTTTTCTAGCAGTTCATTTTTAGTTGTTTTTGCACTTTTTCTAGCTACATCAATTAAGTAATATTAGTAGCTAATTTAGTTTGATTTTTCTTTAAATAGCTATTTACTATCAAAGTAACTAGTAAATACAATAATACCAAGATACCAAGTCCAATATATACATTTATATCTTTCATAATAATTCCCGCTAACACTAATACTGCCATGTTAATCATTGATAATATAGCAGGGAATATTAAATTTAAATTTTGTTTTACAACAGCATATTCTGAGTCCCATTCAAGTTTTGGTCTTTTTAAATCTATAATAATCATTAATAAACTTTGAAATACTGCCATAATTGTAGAAAGTACGAATATCATTACTAATGTTGCTAATGGAATATGTAAAATGTACCAAGCAATCGCAAGTGATATGATATTTGTAAAAATATTACTAACTACATTAGGAATAATTTTATAAATATATTGCCTATACATTTTAACTGGTATATATTTCATAAATACTGCATTTTTTCCATCCCTTGATATTGCTGTTATTGAAACATATATAAACATTGTAAATAACTGTATAATTACTAGTATTATTGTACTAACACTAAATGTATTTATTTTAACCCCTTCTAACATTTTTAAGAGCTCTTTTCCCTCTTCTCCTCCTCCATTTAATGTTACTAAAGTCATAACTACAATTAAAATTGGAATTAATACTGAAGGTAAAATACATTGCATAAAAAATATTGGGTTTCTCATCAAAGTTTTAAATTCTTTTCCAATGTAGCTCTTATATAGCTTACTATTTTTATATTCTTTTATTTTGCTTTTTGCTTTTTTAGTTCCCCCGCCAAACAAGTTTCCTACTAGTCCTTTAAAATAAATCTTTTGTGCAATCAGTATATATGCTATAAATCCAATTAATGTCAGTGAAGCAGTTTTTAATGCTTGTATTAGCATTATAGCTCCAGAGTTTGCAGTTAATAGTTCTATTAAAAAGTCTATTGTTGGAAAATATCCCTTTAGTACATTTATCATTCCGCTTCCTTGTGCTAAAAGTTTTGCAAACTCATTTAGTTCAATATTGCCATTTGTATTACTAGTTCCCCATACTACAAACATTACAATGGAAACAAGTAAAATAGTTGCTATTATCTCAAACCTTCCTTTGTTTTTTGTTAGTTTTGCAAAACTCATGATAATCATTACTATTATACTAACAAGTAATACTGGCAGTATTGGTAAAAAGAAAATTGCAAAAATGTGTTGACAAATTAAAACGATCTGTTATAATAAAGACATAAACAAGAGATATCTTATTAAAAGTATTATTGCATATTCTGCTATGAGCATAACATTTGTTCTAGCCAGTATTATTTGATATGGTTTTAATGGCAGAGGTAATATGTATTCATTGTCCTTAGCAAAATACAGTATATTTATAGCAGAAAATATTGTTTGGATAGTTGAAACGCCAAATGCAAGAAATAAAATTAGTCCTATAAATATTTCTTCTTGTCTAATTACCATTAATCCATCAATAATAGAGTAACTAAAAAATGAAACGAGTCCTACAAAATAGAGTGCTAATAAAATGTATAATATTAATTTGGCCTTTTGCTTTCCTTTTACTCCCATCTTTTCATCCATTGATGAAATGGAGCTCTTTAAAAAAATTTTAGTTAATTCAATAGTTTCTTTCATTATATCATCCCCATAATTAATACATCTGCTATATTTTTATTGTTCTGTGATTTCCAAAAATAGTTTTTCTAAGGAATCTTCTTTTTTAAATTCTTTTTTTAGTTCTTCAAATGTTCCTACAAATACTAATTTTCCTTTATTTATGATTCCTACCCTATCACATAGTTTTTCTGCCACTTCTAATACATGTGTTGAAAAGAATACTGCTTTTCCTGTTTTAGCATGTTCCTTCATCATCTCTTTTAAATCAAATGAGGATTTTGGGTCTAGTCCTGTCATTGGCTCATCCAATATCCAGTTTTTAGGTTCAGAAAGTAATGCTCCACAAATTACTATTTTTTGTCTCATTCCATGTGAATACGTCTCTAATCTATCATTTAAAGCATCATATATTTCAAATTCCTTTGCTAAGGACTCTATTTTATTAATTCTATCATCATTTGAAACTTCATATATATCTGCTATAAAATTTAAATATTCTATTCCTCTTAATTTTAAAAATATATCTGGATTATCTGGAACAAAACCTAATAATTTCTTTGCTTCTACGGGGTCTTCAATTATACTTTTTCCATCTATAAGAATATTTCCTTGATCTATATCTAAAATACCAGTCATCATCTTTATTGTTGTTGTTTTTCCAGTACCATTTGCACCTAAAAAACCAAATATTTCTCCATCATTTATTTTTAAACTAATATTATCGATTACTTTTTCATTTTTTTTATAACATTTGGTAACATTCTTTAATTCTATCATACTATATAAGTTAGGATATATATAGAAAATCATATATATATCCTTCTCCTTCCTCTATTCTATACTAAATGACATAATAAAATTATTATCTTCTTTTAACTGAATCATTATTGTCATTTCTTTTTCTTCTTGACTATCTTCATTATTTAATATTTTTACTTTAAAAATATTAACATTTCCCTCTTTCTTATAATCTTTATAATCTACCTTTGAGTATACAAAAAGATTTTTTTGTATATATTCCTTTAATCTTTCTTCACTATCAAAATAATTATTCTTAAAAGATTCGGCTAGATGATTATAAATATACTGATAATCTTTTCTGTTTAATGCTTCAAAAAATTTTTCTACGTTGATACCTGATTTAGTTTGATCATCTCCATTTGTATACTTATTTAAAAATGACTTACTTTCTATAGTATATGTATCTAGTTGCAATTCATAATTGCTCATATTATTCTGAATAAAAATATAATAATTGCCATAATCGTCAATACATATATATTCTTTTTGGTTATCTTCTTCTGTTACCTGATATTTAGATATTATGCATTTAACTATTTCATCATAATTTTCTTGTATATAAGCCTTATACCCATCTAAGCTTCCAAATCTTTTTTCTCTATATTCCTTATCAAGCATATTGTATGCATAACTTACATCATATATCATATTATATCTATAATTATTAAAATATTCTTTTGCAATTTCACTATCATCTATAAAAGTTTTATATTCAAATCCATTATAATTATTGCTTTCAATACTATCAATAGTAATATCTATGCTTTCTCCTACATTAACATCATCATAATCATATTTTTTTAAATACTCTTCAGGAAAAATAGAAAACGTATTATGAAACATATCTAAACTTACTGCAATATTATACTTTTCTATTTTATTGTTCTCATTTTCTATTATTATTCCATTTACTAAAAAAGTTGATACATTTTCTGAACTTTCAATTTTATACATTTTCCTTATAATAATCTCTTCATTATTACCTATACTAAATTTTTTCTTTAAATCATCTTTTTTAATATCAAATTCTTTAATATATGTACTATTTAGCATACTATATAGCATTTCATTCGCAATTTCTCTCCTTTCCTTCGCTTCTTCTTCCTTATATTTTTTCATTTCTTCTTCATTTATCGCTTGCCTATATACTTCAATATTATCAGCTTTTATATCTAAATCCCCAGAATATTTATAATACTTACTTACAATATCTTTAACCACAAAATACTCATTAGCTACTCCACATTCTACAACTGATTTATTTACATTTATTTCTTCTGGACTTGTTCTATCTGTTCCTGTTTGTTCATTTATAGTACTTCTACTATTAAAATATATGATTGATAAAATAATAATTATTATAAATACTACTAATATTATCATTGCCGCAATTATTTTATTTGCCTTTTTATTAAACTCTATCATTATATTTTTCTCCTTCTCAACAATTTATGGTGCTCTTAAACCATAAGACTGATTTGTTAAATACCAGTTTGATGTATATGGATTTGCTCTTGAAATAGCACTATCAGATCCTGCATTATATATTTGACCATTTCCTGCATAAATTTCAATATGCCCATATGGATAATATATTACATCTCCTGCTTGTAACTGATCTCTATTTATTTTTTTCCAATGATATGTATCTTGTAAAATGCTTGCTAATCCTGGTGCACTATGACTTGTTTGATTTATCAATCCGCAATCCTTTAAAACCCACATAACATAAGTTGCACAACAAACTCCTCTTGAATTTTTAGATTCTTCAAATGTACTTTTTAATACTCCTCCATTTAATGAATAATAATAACTATGTTGTTCCATGTATGTATGAATTTTTTTTGCACTCTGTAATATTGCCGCTTTTCCTCCTCCTGAACCAGATCCACTATTTGTCAATACAGTTCCATCCGCAAGAGTATATATTCCCTCATTAAATAATTTCCATGTGTATTTTTCTCTTTGAGGATACTGTCCTGTCACAAAAAAGTGTGTCAATCCAACTTGTGTTTGACATACAGCATTATTCTTAAATCCGTCTTTATCTCCCTTTTTATAATAATTTTTATAAACTTCTGCAATATTCTGATTTCCTGAAATATATTGTCCACAATTACCATACTGGTAAGATACCATTGTTAATGCATCTATTTGATTTTCCTTCATTTCTATACCATGTTTAGCAATCTCTTTTTTAAGAGCATTTTTCTTATCAGAAACTATTTTATCTTTTATTCTATCTACAATATCTGCATCTACTAAAACTTCTTTTCCAGCATCATATTGATCTAGTAAAGACTTTAAATTTACGCCTTCATCTTTAAAATATGATTCATTATTAATATTTCCAGCAGCATTTCTAACCATTACACCATATGAAAAATTTAAACAACCATCAAAACTTGTATAATACATTTTATATTGTTTTCTATCTTGTGTTACATATTCACTAACACTTGAGTACGAGATATTTCCTCCATTCATATACTCTCTTAAAGCATTATTTTCAAAACTTTTCAGCATCTCAACAACGCCTCCTGATTCTCCACTATTTACACTTTGAAACTTGCTTGCATCAAATATACTAAAATCAAACTCTGTAACACCATAATTATTTCCTGTTGCTTTATATAGTAAATATTTCACTATATCAACCATATCAGCTGTACTTTCATTAGTTTCTAATATTTCAAATAACCAGCTTGAAGCACTTAATATATTAGATTTATTAGTTGAATACTTAGATTTCCTAAATATCGTTACAAAATTAGGTTTTAAATCCTTCTCGTCAACTTTATCTTGTCTATCCGTTTTTTCTTTTACTTTTGGACTACCTGCTTCATAATAAGTACTTTCTACAGTATTTGTTATACTATCCTTTATCTCCACATAATGTGTTTCTTTATTTAACGTTAAATGTCTTTTTATATTCACTTGCTCTTCAGGATAAGAACTAACTTCTCCTGTTTCCGTATCATCTTGACTCCTTGCTCTTTCTTTCAATTTATTTTCTGCTGCTATAATATTAGAATTCGAATATGTATTAGGGTCTGGTTGATCTCCAGCTTTTTTCCATTCTGTATTATCCACTTTTTCCTCATTATTATTTGTACTAGTCTCTGTATCTTGGTGTGTATATTCCCTTGTATAATCCACTATCCAAGTATCTGCTTTTGTTAAATCAATTTGTAATGTATTTGTTTGAGTTATTACAGTCTTAGTAGTTGTATAATTATATTCCGTTATGTCTTCAAAATCTTGAACTGTTTCTGTATTATTATGTTTCGTATCTTCTAAACTTCCTGAGCCTTTTACTTTATCTTGTTTCTTATATGTCCACTTATCAATATCAGTATTTTTTCTATAATTATCATAAACAGTAATTTCTATTTCACTATTATATGCTAAATCAGCTAATTCCATAACAAACCCTTGTGATTCTCCAACTACCAAAAGTGCCCATAAAAGATCAAATGGCATTGTATATTTATCAACTAATTCTTGATAATTTATTTCAGTAGTCGTCATATTATATACTGTTTTATCACTAGCTTTTACATTTGGATCATTTGTTTCTACTTTTGTATTAGTTTGAGTCCATGTTGCAACTTTTACATAACATGTCGTAGCAGCAGGTCTCGTTGAAGATTTACTATCATTTGAAGAAGCAGTATCTTCTGATGACTCCGTATCTTCTGAAGATGCCATATCATTTGTTGAACTATTACTTCCAGAGCCAAATCCACCTGAGCCGTCACCCATTCCATTATTATATTTAAATTGTAACGGATCAATCTTCACTCCATCCTTTTCTATTTGGAAATGACAGTGTGGTCCACTAGACGCTCCCGTCGTTCCAACCTTTGCTATCATTTGTCCCTTTTTTACTTTATCTCCTGGACTTACAACTGTACTACCTGTTTGATGATGCATATATTTACTAACATATCCATTACCATGATCAATTACAACCCAATTTCCTGCACCCCCATTATAATCACCACTATTTGTCGTATACAACACTGTTCCCTCTTCACAAGCATATACAGGAGTACCATCAATTCCGGCGCCAGCAATATCAATTGCCCCATGATTTTCTGAAGCTCCATCAACTCCAATATTTCCTCTGTATCCAAATTTAGATGTAATTGTTGTAAATTGTGGACTTACTGGCCAACATAATTCAGGTCCATCAACTTTAACACTACTAGACGTTGAATCTGCATTAGATTGCTTGTCTATTGTAAAATGACTAAGAACAAATTCTTTAGCAGAATCACTTCCACTTTCATTATATTCTTTTATTTTGGATTCAAATGTTTCTGAATCTGTATATATCATCGTAGAAACATTTCCATCTTTATCAGTTCGCTTAAATTTAATAATCCCTTGAATCTGATTATTTTCAAAATCTATGTTTTTCCAATCAATAGGTTCATCTGGATTACTTCTAGTATCTGGATATTTTGTTACTATTTCTGCGTTCATTAATTTTGATAATTGTTCTGGGCCATCCAAATATAAATCTACTCTGCTATTATTTTTCTTCATCTCATCCCATATTTCTTGTGCTGTTTTTCCTGTGGTTATCTTTCCTTCTGAATCTACTGTTGCAGATGAACTATATACAGCTGCTGCATATGGTGGACTTGACCAATCATCTTCTTTATAACTTCCATCATCTATTGTTATAAAATATACTGAACCAGCTAATATAACGATAATTAAAACAACAGCCAATACTGGTATCAAAATTGGTAATACAGCCTTTTTTACAACCTTAAAAGCTTTTTTGGTCACATTTTTTAATAATTGTTTCATCTCATCCATCCATTATCACCTCTTTTACTATATCGAAATGTCTAATTTTTGTATACTATTACTATTTATTGTGTCACTTTCCCTGTTATAATCCATAACCACATTTGAAAAAACTAATTTCTCTATATTTTTAGCAGAATTATAGGAACTATAATACTTTAACTTCAATGTTCGCTTTTGTTTTCTTTGAACATATAAATCTGCAAAAGAAATTTCATGGCTATATGCAGAATATTTCACATCTTTTGAATCTTTAATATACATACTTTTTAAATTTTCTTTTGTATCCATAAGTATATCTTTTTCAGTATTATTTTTCACCTCTATTTCATAACTCTCATAATCCATATATATGTTTCTATTTATTATTTTTATTGTAACACCATCTTTTGATTTTTCTTTATTTAGTTCACTTCTTCCTATATAATTATTAATATTTAACTTATATGTCTCTCCTTCCTTTTTAACTGTTATATAATCTTGTACTACAGGTCTATCTTCATATTTTCCTGTAGCCATTATATCTTCAAATACTTTAACTTTATATGTACTATTTATCCAATTTTCTATATTAAAATTCATATTATCATCTTTAAAATTATTATTGCAATACTGCTCTTTAAATTTTTCCTCTGTATCATACATCTCATCCTTGCACTCTTCAGTTAACATATCATATGCCTTTTCAGTATCCTTTTTTTCGCAATTATTTAAAAATTCTTGAATAATTTTAACTTCTGTACTTATAATTGTAGATGATTTCTTCTCTCCTGTAATTCCTGATAATTCTGATTCTAAATTAATATTGTTTTCTGTTTTTATTACACTGTTTTCTATCTTTATTTGATTATTTGTTAATTCTTCCGTACTCTTTTTAGCTGTCCATAAATTTACTAGTCTTAATAAAATAAGGAAAAAGGCAATAATTATTGCCAAAGTCCATATTCCTCTACTATTTTGATTATAAAAACGTCTTAGTTTATTCATAATTATTACCTCTTAATTTATTTATAATTTGATTTTTTTATTTTATTAAATCTCGCTATTCTCTCCATTGTAGTTTTAGCTTCTTTTTTAGCAAAATTAGCATTTCTTCCTGATTTATTCTGAATATTTTCTGCCAAATTTGCCTCCCATTCCTTCGCTTTAAGTCCTTTATATTCACTTCCCATAGCATTAGCATTTTTTATAGTCAATATTGTTTTGTCAATTCCAAGTGTAGGATCCTCTCTTCTCATTCTTTCTCCGGCTACCATGTCATCAGCTGAAATCTCATTTTCTATATACTTATCTACTGTACCATTATCCATCATATTTTTAACTTCTTTTTTGTCAAAATTCTTCTTCAATGCTTTTTCCATTTCATCACGTTTACCTTTTATATAAGCATTTCTTTCTAATTCATCATATCTTTTATTGTTCATAACCTCTTGATATTTAGCATCAGGATTATCAAGCTTTCTTATACTAGGCACTTTATCCGCAATATTTCCTGTTATATTATTTCCTACAATACCTTTTCCTGCCATAGCACCTGCTGTTGTATACTGAAAAGCCTTATTAGGGTCTCCTGAAACAATTCCAGCCGCTAAACCTATAGAACCTCCTAAAACAGCTCCTGTTACATTTCCTACAAATCTTATAGAATTACTTGGTAAGTTTTTAGCCATATTTAAACCTTTTATAGCTAATTTTTTGCCACCTGCTCTTGCTCTACGTCTTGCTCTAGCTCCTAAATTTCTTTTTGGTTTTTGATATGGAGTCAAATTATTTTGAGCCATTTTTATATTATCAGATTTATCCTCCTTGTTTTCTGGCTTGCTACTTTCTCCCATCATTTCTTTTATTTCATCTTCAGAATAACCTGATTCTCTTAAAATGTTCTCATACTCATCATTAGAATATTTCATTCCTTCTCCTGAATTTAATTCTTTTGCCATAGCGTCTCTTTCTTGTGCATTCCACTCATCTGTGTTATAATTATCATCATAAGCATCTAATAATTCATTTTGTCTAATATTTTTATTATCACTAGTATTATCTAATTGTTCTTTATCTATATTATTAGTATCCTCTCCGTAAACAGATGCCTCATTTACTCCTCCATTTAATTTTGGCTGTCTAATACTATTAGAGGAATTTTCTATTCCTTTTTGATTAGAATTTTCACCCTTATTCCCAGTATTTAGTGCCTTTTTTCCTTTATTACTTAAATTTTTCATAGCCCCCATTGTCAAAGCTGCACCAGCAGGTCCTGCAAGCATACCTGGAGTATGTGCTTTTTCAAATCCAAAGAAACTTCTTAATAATTTTTCAGCTGGAATCAAAAATCCTAAAGCAACTAAACTATACAATATATTAGAAGCAGATAAATTCCAAGCTGATGTTATTAATATGTAATATAACAACAAATGTAATGGTTGTATCAATAAATTAAAAATATATTCTTTAAACCATTTATCAAATCCCTGAGCACTTCCATCTTTAATTTTGTCTATTGGATATGTAACAGCTACTAAAGGAGCAATTATCGTCAAAAAAGCCATATACAATACCCTCTTCAAATATGTAAATACAAAATATAATGTCATTAATACTAATATCATAAAACACAATGATTTTCCTATAAAGGTTGTTCCAAAATTTGTCAATTGAGCATCTATTCTTATATATCCCATTAAATTTGTAGGATATAAAATTCCTTTTGCTTTGCTTTCGTCATCTGTTTTTTCTCCACTTTCAGTCACATAGCATTCTTCTAATCCTGCTTCTTTAACGAATTCCTTAAATTTTTTTGCTTTGTTATTATCTGAACTAAATGGTATTAAACTATAATATTGTTTATTGTCGATACTCGAACTAACAATGTCAGTTAATTTTTCAACCAATTTAACAGAAAAAGCCATAATATAATGCATTAAAAATAATAGTAATAGTGCCATAATCCAATCTTGTAACATTTGTTTATATTTTGCTTTATCACTTGCAATTGTAGACAACAACATTCTAATTCCTATATAAATAAGTATTATCATCATCATTACTAATGCAATATTTCTAAGTGTAACATACCATTTACTAACTACCCCTCTCAACTCTGTTGCCATATTTTGTTTTGAAGTTTTTACTTCTTTACCATTTTCATCTAAATAATAATAATACTTAAGTTCCTGAATAGGGTTTCCCTCGGTATCTGTTACAACATTTCCGTCTTTATCCTTCTTATCTTCATATTTGGCAATTGGTTCCTTACCTTTCTCAAAAAAATTTACATTAAATAATAAAATTTTTCCCTGAAAAATCTCTTCTGGACTAATGGTATATGCCGGTAAATATAAAGTTTCAGGAATATTTTGATCAGAGTATGATGTAACAGCCCCGTGACACCATCTGTCCGTTGTCAACAACAACATCATCTACTACAGACATACCATAATATCCAACAGCAATTCCCACTAGTAAAGGTCCTATAATTCCACCAGTAAGAAGAAACAATCCAACAGCAATAGCAGCCGCAACTAACCAGACAAAAGCATTTCCTATAATCTCCCATATCGTAGAACCCATATCTGCCTCCAATAACGCATCAGTTGAACCCATAATAGAGGTATGCATTAGCGATACAATTGCATCTCCAATAGTAACACCTAAAGATAAAATAGGAGATAATAATTTTCCTCCCATTTCTAATGCAAAATCAGCATTTGCAAGAGTTGGTTTTGTTACTACAAATTGAAACAATAATACAAAAATGAGTACTATTATAATTTTAGACCATATTTTTTTATTCGTAAAAATTTTCATAAAGTTATCCTCCACTTTAATTTTTTTTCATTTTTGCTAATTGATTTAAGTTTGTTTCAACAAACTCAAATTCTTTTTTCGTTGGTGTTATTTTTAAAATAGCAGTATCTGATCCTACTTTCAATAATCCTTCTCCTCTTTGACAAGTAACTAAAAAGTTAGCTTCTCCTTCAGATAATTTAAATACCTCTTTTAAATATTGTATTTCAGATTTATCTTGTGCTAAAAATAATTTTGTATCAGATGACGTCAAAACTGCTTGTGCTTCTGGTTTTTCATAAAAATCTTGAAATCTTTGAGAAATAATAGCTAATGAAACATTTCTTTTTCTAGCACGTCTCGCCATTTTATTCAAGAAATCTACAGCTTCTGGATATGGTAATAACATCCAAGCTTCATCAACTAAAACTCTTTTCTTAGCAGCCTTCTCCCTATCTTCACTATTCTTTTTTACAAATTTTTCCCAAATCCATGAAAGCAAAATTTGCTGAGCTAATGGTCTAGCGAATCTTTCTTCAAGTTGTGAAATATCTAAATTTATAAAAGGAGCTCCATCTAATAACTCAAATGTAGACTGTCCATCAAAATAAGCCATTTGTCCATCATATTCTCTTATATATTGTTTCATAACTTTTAATAAATAACTATAATGATATTGATAATCAACATTTTTGTTATCTTTTGCCTTTACTTGTAATCTTCTATACCAACTTCCTATTGTAGGCATTTTTTTCTTTTGTTTTGAAAGCATATCGCCTTTTATAATTCCTGTAGTATCTTGTTCATATAAACTACTTGGATTACTATTTATTCCTAAAGCTGCATATTCTTCTGCAACAGTCTCAGCAATAATCTGTTTTGTTAACTCATTTACTTCTGTACTCCTTGTACTTCCTTTTGCCATTGTAAGTAACCCCTGTGTAACATCTTCAACCTTATTTTCAATGCTTAAAACCATTCTTTCTTTTCCTGTTATTTCATCTTTAATTGTTTCTGTTTCAACATCAAATATATTAATTACTGTTTTAGATGTTGGACTAATTACCACATTTATTCCTCCAAGACTTTCTGCAACTATAGTATATTCACCTTCAGCATCAAGTGCCAAACTTTCAATTCCCATTAATACTGATGACCTAGAAACTAACGTCTTCATTGTTACTGATTTTCCTGCTCCTGATTTTGCAAATATAACCATATTATAATTTGTTAATGAGCTATGAAAATTATCAAATAAAATTGGCGTTCCTGTCTGTTTATTAAATCCTAATGGGACTCCTGTTGGATGTCCTATTTCTGAAGTTGTAAAAGGAAAAACCGTTCCCATAGAATTTCTATCAAAAGTATGACTTTTCGTTATTTTCTTTTCCATTAACGGCATATTAGTTTGAAAAGCTTCTTCTTGCATTCCCCACGCACTTCTAATTCCTACCATTGTTTTAGACATTTCTGAGGATAGCATTTTAGTAGCCCTATCTAGTTCTTCCAAGTTATAAGAAAATAATGTTGATACTATTGTTGCTTCAAATAATTTATTAAATCCTGCAGCTATTTCATCTCTCAATTGTTCAGCTTCAAATCTTTTTTGAGTAATAGTACTCTCTCTGTTTATATTACCTTTATCAGCTGCTACAATCCTTTCTGTTTCAAGTTCATTAATCACTCTATTTAAATCATTTTGAGATTTTTCTTCTTTTATAGGTGTTATATAAATAGATGTATTTATATCTCCAAAAAGATACATGTCTCTAAAAAGTTCAGGAAAAGTACACATTCTTGGTAAAGCTGAAACAAAAAAGCTTCTAGCATATCTTTTCGTATTTGATATAATCTCTAAATGGTCAATATTTGTAAAATCTATTCCTGATGGTGCAATAATTTCTTTCAATGTTCTTCTCTTTAATATTCCTTGTTCTACGTTATTTGTATCCTGAACATCTTCTTTATTCTTATTTTTCATCGTACTATTCTCCTTCCTTTGTTATTTTCTTTTTTCTTCCTTGTTTACTTAGTTTCTCTTTAGCTTTTTCAGCTAGCTCTGATCCTACTAAACTTTCATTCTCTTCAATAATAAGATTAGCCATTTGATTAATTAAATCTTCCATCTCAGCTTCCTTTTGTTTTGCTCTTCTCTCCTTCTCACTCTCTTCGGCAGCTTGTATTATAACTTCATTTGCTTTTTTCTGTGCTTCTTCTTTTATTCTTATATTAATTTCTTTTATTCTCTTTTCAAACACATCTGGTGCTGTACTATACATTTCATCATAGACACTATTAAAAGCCTTTTCTAAATTATATACTTCCGAATCATCTCTATTATAAGCTATGTACAATAATTCTGCTAAACCGTTAGAATCTAGTATTTTCCCATTAATACCACAAACTCCTAAAGCACTTATAATCGACTGTGCTCTTGTATATAAATCTGAAAAAGCTATGTTTTTAATTTCGTCTTTACTATAATTTGAATTACTCATTTCCTCTGGCGTGTAAGAAATAATTACATAATAATGTTTTCTCAAAATATTTCTATTCAAACTCATTCTTTCTGTATTATTAATTATATCTATACCATATTCATATAAATTCTTTTCTCTTGTAAGTTCTAGTTTAGCATTATCTAATTCCTTGCCTATAACGCCTAATCCTTCTAGCTTATTGTATTCCATCTGTTTTTTTAATAGCCTATCTTGAATTTCTTTTACTCTAGCCTTATATGAAATAATGCTACCTTCTAAATTAACAGTTCTTGTTTGAACATATATTTGAATTGGATATCTTAATGTATTTAAAAATTGAATAAAACCTTGCTCAACTCCATTTTTTTCCATTCCAGACATTAAGTCATAATTTATTCCTTGACATTCTATAATCATCAAAAATTTATTCCCATTTTTTCTAATAATCATATTATCTTCAACTTTATCAAAATCCATAAAAGAAAAAATAGATTGTTTATTATATACTGTAGCATTATCTATTGCTGATTTACTTTTTTCTACTTTATTTACCTTTGCCTCTTTTTTAGTAGACATTTTTAATCTTAAAACTATATATATAATTACTAAAACTGATAATATCCCTATCATAAAAATTAAAACAGTAGTAAGTAACCCTGTTATTTCATTATCATTCATCTTTTGTTTCCTCCTTTAAATAAACATATATTTTATTTTTTCCTTTTTTAAACTTAATCCATCTTTTTATAATATCGTCAATAGCTTCTCCTCCTGTTTTCTCAGTTAATTTAAATTTTTTTGTTTCAGGAACTTTAAAAGTGCCTATTATAAATCCAATTAATCCAAAAAATAAAATAAACCCAAATCCTATCATTTGTTGTCCAAATAATTTACATATAAAATAAAATATGCCTCCTATCGCTGCTCCAACTCCTGTATAAGCTAAACCTTTTATTGAAAAAATATATAAAATTCGGCTTTCACCTTTATAATTTCTTGGTATTTCATGAATTTGCATTTTTATTCCTCCCTCTCAATATTAGCTTAATATTATTATAACAGAAAACTCATTAATTTGCGACATTTTATACTTTTTTTTTTTATTTTAATAAAATTTTAATTGTTTTGTAATATTACTGTAACATTAATTCCTATACATATAAAAATCCCTATTAGTGTTTTCCTTACGGACAACACTAATAGGGGCTTTTAAACTTTATATCTAAATTGATGATGCAAAATTAAATATAACACTTGCAATTGTCGATGCTGCAAATACAAAAGCTGCACCAATTATGTATGGTAATAAAGTCTTTTTATATTCTGCTTTTTCTTCTGAACTTCCAAGCATATACTTTATTCCTAATATTACTAAAACAATTACTGATATGATAGATCCAGCTGTAGTTACAATTTTAGCTATGTTATTACCCAAATTTGACATTTTGTCTGTGCTAACAGTTCCTTTTGATGCATCAACCTTTCCTGGATCAAAAGTACCACCCGTAGCAGGTGCTGCAAAAACTGGTGCTACAGATACAGTAATTGACATTAATATTAATAATGTAATAAATATTGTCTTTGCCATTTTTTTCTTCATTTGACTTCACCCTTTCTATTTTTATTTATGTTTTTCTCTTTGTGTAACCAAAGAATTTTAATAACTAATTTAATATTATTATACTATATTTATAATTTAATTGCAACATTATAAATTATACTTACAATTGTCGATGCTGCAAATAATATAGTCGTTCCTATTATATATGGCATCATCGTTTTTTTATATTCTGCTTTTTCCTCTACACTCCCAATCATATATTTTATCCCTAAAATCATAAGTACTATTACAGAAACAATAGCTCCCACAGCAGCAATAACTTTAACTATATTATTTGTTGTGTTTGTTATTTTTTGTGTATCTACTGTTGTCGTATCTCCATCTATATCGCTTACTGAAAAACCAAATGAAATCACTTGATTACTTAAAACAAGTATTATAATAACAATTGCAAATATAAAAATTTTATATTTAGTATTCTTTTTCATGTTTTCACCTTCTATCTAAATTTTTGAAACTATATTTACAGCTAATTTCCATATTCCAAATGCTCCAAAAACAACAAAGCAACTAACAAAATATGGCAATAGTAACTGTTTACATTCAGCTTTTTCATCTATGCTTCCTATCATATACTTTATTCCTATTATTATACCTACAATAACTGCCACTATAATTCCTAATCCTAATAATAAATTATACAAAAAATTAGATGTATTATGTAGTTCATCTTTATTATATGATACATTTTTTTCTCCATCCGTTATAAAACTATCTGCTCCTGCCATAACACTATCTGGAGTATCTGCAGCATATATTTTATCAATTTCAACTATAAACAATATAGCAGAAACTAATATTAAGCTTAAAAATATCTTTTTTATAACACTCATATTTTTTCCTCCCAAGTTATAGTATTCCTGACGTTATATCAACAATTATCGCTAATATATTTGTAATTCCAAATACAAGAAAGCACCCTATTACATATGGCATCATCGTCTTTTTATATTCGGCTTTTTCTTCTACACTTCCAACCATATACTTTATAGCAATACACATTAATACTATTACTGATATCGAAGTTCCTATTACCCTTACCACTTTAACAATAGAATTTCCTTTATTTGCAATTTTTGTTGTTCCCGTAGTATCAGTTGTTGAATCTGGTTTATAATCATCCGTCTTAAAATCGAAATAAAATCTTTCTTGTTTTCCTTGAATTGTAGTTATACTAGTTTCTCCGAATATTATTTTCATTAATTTTTTTTATATCTGCTGCTAATGACTGCTTGCTGAAAAAACCTAACATTATACAATACAAAAATATTATATATGTAAAAAAAATTTTTTTATATCTTATATTTTTCATATAATTCTCTCCTTTTGCTATTATTTTTTATTAATCAAATTATATTTCTACATCCAATTCAATTTTACCACATAAAAAACTGTTTTTCAACTGTTTCATGGCAATCGCTTAAAAATTTATAAACAATACCTAGTATTTATGAAATGCTAGGTATTACTTCAAATATAAGCATTTCAATATTTTTAAAGTCTAGCATATATCTTGTCAATTTTCTTTGCAATGGCATTTTTTTCGTTCCAAAACTAGTATCCAAACTTGCTAAATTAAATACTATTTTTCTAATAATTGCTAAATTATTTATTGAATTTCCCACTCTATTTCTTGAATGATCTTCATCTAAAATCACATCTAACCTCCAATGCAACCCACATTCTATATTCCAATGGTCTCTAATTACTTCTTCTAATTTATCTATTTCTATTTTATAATCTATTATATAATAATTATCTGTTATACTAGTTTCTTCTCCTATTGTTCTTTGTACTCTTACATATGCAATGCCTTTAATTGTTTCCCATTTTTTCTTATCTTTTATTGAGTTTACATCATAACTTAAATAATAATTCTTTTTTTCTATTCTTCCATGATTTTTCTTATCACATACTTCTTTCCAGATTATATCCTTATGTGCTTTTAAATTATTAATTTTATCAAAATATCTTCTTATATCTTTTTGCAATTCTCTTTGATTTTCTTTTACCTTAAAAACATAATGCCCACCTTTTTTTACTATCTTTTTTGTTATTTTTTCTTGTGTTCCTATTGCATCTATTGTTATATGTGCATTTGTAATATCTAATAATTCTAATAACTCTGGAATAGCTGTTATTTCGTTTAATTTCTCATCAACTTTTACTTGACCTATTGATAATCCCACATCGCCTAAAAACGCTGATACTATATATGGTGTGTTTCCACCTTTTATCGCTTCTGTCGCTGACTTTATTGCTTTTCCATCTATACTTATATTTTTGTTTGTTTTCTTTTTTATAATTTCTTTTGTCCATTCTATAAATATTTCCATGAATTTTTTACTATCTATTGCTGCAAAGACATCTGATAAACAATCATGTGATGGTGTACCATGTTCTAAGTTTAATAATTGCGTAAAATATTCTTCTTTTATTTTCAAGAAATCTGCTATATTTGTAAAATCTGTTAAACCACATAATATTCCGTATATTGTCATTATCAATATATCTATTAATTTATATTTTTTCCTCTTATATCTCTTGGATCTTCTAATACTTCAAATCTTTCAAATAATGTTTTCATTTGTTACACCTCTTGAAAACATTATACTACATATCTTTAATTTGTCTATAAATTTTTTAAGCGATTGCCATCCATACAACTGTTTTCTTTTTTATACAACATAAAAGTCAAAAATTTTTATATCTTATTTAATTAATTTTAATAATATATTCGCACTTCAAATTTCCTTTAAAATATAAAAAGACAATAAATCATAAATCTATCGTCTGTAAAATTATTATTTTATTAAATTTATGGCGGAGATGAGAGGGTTCGAACCTCCGCGCCCCTTTCGGGACCTAACTGTTTAGCAAACAGTCCCCTTCACCACTTGGGTACATCTCCATCTTATAAATAAAAGTTAGATATTTTTTGGTTTTTAATATCTAACTTAAATTGTTTGGCGGAGAGGGTGGGATTCGAACCCACGGTACGCTATAAACGCACGCCAATTTTCAAGACTGGTGCCATAAACCAACTCGACCACCTCTCCATATCTTAAGACAAATGTCCAGCGACAGTATTTATCTTAGCATTTTTCAGGGCATTTGTCAATAGGAATTTTTAATTTTTTTATCTTCCAGATTTTGTGGAATTTATAGCCCTTTCTATCGCCTTTTGCTCTTCATCTGAAAGAGTATAAGTAGACTTTCCATTTTCAATTGGTTTTGCATATATGTTTGACATTTCTCTAGAATAAATTCCATTTAATACAACTCCATTGTTATTTTCATCTAACAAGGCAAGCGTAAAACTTAAATCACTTCCTGTGTCTTTATATGCATTATATCTAATAATTCCAACCTTTTGTATACTTTTTTCAAAATCTTTATCTAATTGCTCTATAAATTTAGCTATTTCTATATTTTGTTTTTCTACTCTTTCTACTTTATACATATAATTCTCTAAGTCCTCTTCTATATTTTTCCCTTCTCCTAATTTTTGCATAAAGTTCTTGTATTTTTTACTAATTGCGTTTGTTTTGATAATATTAATAATAAATCCTATTAGTAAAACAACATTAAAAATTAATACAAACAGTATAATTTTTTCTATTCCTACTGAATTTATAAAATTTTCCATAATATCACACTTTCTTTTTCGAATTTATTTAATCAACCCTAAAATTCTTTCTAAATCATCATTTGATGTATATTCTATTATAATCTTTCCACGTCTTTTTCCTGCATCTAACTTTACTTTTGAACCAAAAAATCCTTGAAATGTATCTTCTATATTTTTATATAATATATGATTTCTTCTTTGTTCTTCTCTTGTTTCTTTTACTTTTGCCTTTTTTTCAACTTGTCTTACTGTTTGTCCTCTTTCTAACATTTGTATTGCTGTTTGGTATTGTTTTTCTGGGTCTGTTATTGCTAATAATGCTTTACAGTATCCTTCTGATATTTTACCTTCTTTTGCCATTTCTAATACCCTTGGCTCTAAGTTTAGAACTCTTACCCAGTTAGCTATTGTACTTCTACCTTTTCCCAATTTTTTTGCTACTTCTTCTTGTGACATTCCATAATTGTCTATTAAAGTTTTTATTCCCATAGCTTTTTCTACAGGATTTAAATCTTCTCTTTGCATATTTTCAATTAGAGATATTTCTGAGTTTATTTTTTCGTCATCTTCCCTAATAATTGCTGGAATCTCTTTTAACCCTGCAATTTTAGAGGCTCTCCATCTTCTTTCTCCTGCTATGATACTATAATATCCATCCTTTTTTGTTACTACTATTGGTTGAATTAATCCATATTCTTTAATTGAACTTGCTAATTCTTCTAATGCTTCTTGATCAAATCTTTTTCTTGGTTGGTCTCTATTAGGTTCTACTTCTGTTATTTTTAAATTCTTTAATGAGTCATTTTCTTTTATTTGCTCTTGTTCTGGAGCTGGTCCAAATAAGGCATCTAGCCCTTTTCCTAAGCCTGTCATTTTTGCCATTTTTATTCCTCCTATCATTTGTTTTATTGTAGTTGTATTGTACTTAAATATATTCTTTTTACTTTTACATCATATGTTTTGCTTTTTTTTGCTCGTCATTTATTTTTAAAAATTCTTTTGCAAATTTCATATAGCTTTTTGCTCCCTTTGATCTTGGATCATATTCTGTAATTGGCATCCCATAGCTTGGAGCTTCACTTAGTCTTACATTTCTTGGTATTACTGTTTTATATACTTTGTCTTCAAAGTATTTTTTTACTTCTTTTACTACCTGATTTGAAAGATTTGTTCTTGCATCATACATTGTAAGTAATGCTCCTTCAATTTGAATTTCTTTATTTAAATGTTTTTTTACAAGATTTATTGTATTTATTAGTTGTCCTAATCCTTCTAATGCAAAATATTCACATTGTACAGGGATTAGTACACTGTTTGATGCTGTAAAAGAATTTAATGTAATTAGTCCCAAAGATGGTGGACAATCAATTAAAATATAATCAAATTCGTCTTTTATTACATCTAATTTTTCTTTTAATCTTTGTTCTCTTGACATCATTGAAACAAGTTCTACCTCTGCTCCTGCTAAATTCATGTTTGCTGGACATACTTTTAAATTTTTTATAATTGTATCTTGAATTGCATCTTTTATTTCTGTGTCATTTACTAATATATCGTATGTAGAATTTTCAACTTCTTTTTCTACTCCTAACCCACTTGTTGCGTTTCCTTGAGGGTCAGCATCAATTAAAAGTACTTTTTTACCCTTTTTTGCTAAAATCGTACATAAATTAACTGTTGTTGTTGTTTTTCCTACTCCACCTTTTTGATTTGCTACTGATATTATCTTTCCCAATTTAATTGCCTCCATTTTAGTTAATATTTATTAATGAGTTTTATTTATTCTTCACTATAATAATATATAAATATATAAAAAAAGTCAATAAAATTTAAGAAATTTATTGACTTTTTTTGCTTTTATTGAATTTGTTTTTTTGCAGTGTAAATAGCAACTTCTTATGTTTTTATGATATCGGCTCTTTCGCTGGAATTCCTGGTTTTCTAGGATATTTAGCTGGTGTGTTTTCCACCTTTTTAATAACAATTATATTTCTTTTAATATCACTATTTGGTAAAGTAAATTCATCAACTTTTAGTATTTTTCCACCTAAAACTTTTATTGCCTTTTTACTATTATTTAGTTCTTCTTCTATTTCAGAACCTTTCATGCAAATACTTTTTCCTTGCTGTTTTATTAATGGTATTAAATATTCTGACAGAGTAGCAAGATTTGCCACTGCTCTTGATGTTGATACATCAAATTTTTCTCTGTACTTTACATTTTTTCCAAATTCTTCTGCCCTACTATGGATTGCTTTTATTTTTTCTAGTTTTAATTCTTCTATTACTATATTTAGAAAATTTATTCTTTTGTTTAACGAATCTACTAATGTAACATTGATATCATCTCTATATATCTTAATTGGTATTCCTGGAAATCCTGCTCCTGTACCTACATCTACTAAAGATTTGCCTTTATTAATATATTCTTCAATTGTTAATGAGTCTATGAAATGTTTTAAAATGATATCTTCTGGATTTGTTATTGCTGTTAAGTTTATTTTTTCATTCCATTCTAATAATAGTTCCATGTATCTATAAAATTTTAAAATCTGTTCATCTGTAATTGTTTTATTAATTATTGATAAATGATTCTTAAATTTTTCCTTAAATTCTTCAAATTCCATATTATCTCCTTTCTTTTTTCTTTTGTTCTAGATATACTAAAAGCACTGATATATCTGCAGGTGAAACTCCAGAGATACGAGATGCCTGTCCTATAGATATAGGTCTTATTGCATCTAGCTTTTGTCTTGCTTCTATTCTAAGTCCATCTATTGATAAATAGTCTATTACTTCTGGTAATCTCTTATTTTCAAGCTTTTTAAATTGATCTATTTGTTTTAATTGCTTTTCTATATATCCTTCATATTTCGTCATTATTACGCATTGTTCTTTAACTTCATCAGATACATCTTCTCCAGCACCTTTACCTATAGCCTCTATTAACTCATAAGTTACTTCTGGACGCTTTAAGAATTCATATAAAGATAAACCTACTTTTATTTCTGATGCTCCCATTTCATTTAATAAATGATTTACTTCTTTAGGAGTTACTCTTTCTGTTTTTAATCTTTCTAATTCTTGTTCTACTTCAG
>ERZ857998.1688-NODE-1688-length-23774-cov-7.476116_pt1 | contig 23774 bp, 20 predicted proteins | sample MGYA00519954_ERZ857998 | MGnify/ENA primary metagenome ERZ857998 (study PRJEB31778, sample SAMEA3449424) | human gut metagenome | biome: human gut; feature: human-associated habitat; material: faeces | place: United Kingdom | collected 2010/2012 ...
GAGCCCCGGCCAGCGACAGCTCGCCGATGAAGGCGCAGTCCTCCGGCGGCTGTTTTATCTGCCCCGCGGACGCCAGTATTCCCAGCAGCACTGGCAAATCGTAGGTCGTACCCGCCTTGCGGGTGTCCGCCGGGGCCAGGTTGACCGTGATCCGCGCCGGGGGCAGCCGGAAATTGCAGGCTCGGAGCGCGGCAAAGACGCGGTCCCTGGCCTCGCGCACCTCGGTTTCGGCCAGACCCACCAGGCTGAAGCCCGGCAGACCCTGGCGGACGTAATCCACCTCGACTTCCACCGGAAAGGCGTCCACCCCTTCGAGGCCGCCGCTGTACAGGCGAATCACCATAGCCGCGCCGTCAGCGCCGAGCCGGAGCAATGTAACATTGAAGTTAATCCGCCCTTGGAGCTGTTTCTAAATAAGGATGTTCGCTCTCTGCCAAGGCAGACGCGTCCTGGGCGGAGGGAGTATATTCAAACCCGACCTTCGCACGGGGCGAGCCTGACGCCGGCAGAGGGCGAAAGGGCAATTTAGAGACAGCTCCTAGTGGATCTGCTGCCCGATGCGTCCCCAGCGGATATCGTCCAGCCCGCCCCAGGACCAGTAGATGCGCCAGGCCTTGGCCCGGATGGCGCTGCGGTCCACAAAGCCCCAGAAACGGGAGTCCAGCGAATTGTCACGGTTGTCGCCCATGACGAAGTATTTGTTGGGCGGCACGGTGACCGGCCCGTAATTGTCCCGAACGGGTTCGACGCCGTCAGGATCCGCAAAGCGGATGTAGGATTCCTTTACGGGCTGGCCGTTGCGGTAGAGCTGCTTGTTGCGCACCTCGATGACGTCGCCGGGCACGCCGATGATCCGCTTGATATAGTCCACGCTGGGATCATTGGGGTACTTGAAGATGATGACGTCGCCCCTGGCCGGATCGTCGCCCTTGTAGACATAGGTGTCGGTAAAGGGGATTTTGATCCCATAGGCGAATTTGCTGGCCAGCAGATGGTCGCCCACCAGCAGGGTCTGAAGCATGGATTCCGAGGGGATCTTGAAGGCCTGCACCACAAAGGTGCGGATCACCAGGGCCAGAACCAGAGCTACCAGCAAGGCTTCACCGTATTCACGCCAGAGCGGTTTCTTGGGGCGCGCTTTTTGTTGCAGCAGGGTGGGTTTCATAACGATTCCTTGTTCAGGGCGGATTCCGGGATGCGCCTCCCGGCGGACGGGAGTCCGCAGTATGCCGTGATGTTCTTCCGATGGCAAGCCGCCGTCGCGCGCAAGCGGGCCTTGTTCCGGCCTCAGCGGCGCGAACGCCGCCTGGCCAGCAGCCGCCAAAGCAACGTCCCGGCCGCCAGGATTCCGACGATCCAGCCTCCCATACCGGGCCGGTATGCGGTGGCCCAGAACAATTTCAGATGTTCCATGAGCCCGAACTTCTCCACATAGCCGACCGCGAAGAGCACGAGGATCAGAGCGGGCAGTATCCAGGTCAGATAGCCGCGCAGCCAGGGCGGAAACTTGACGCCCACCCCCTGGTCCACTTCGGTCAGGAAATTCTCCCAGCCCCAGCCGCGCCGCCGGCAGCAGAACAGCAGAAAAAGCAGACCGCCCAGGGGCAGGACGTTGTTGCTGATCAGAAAATCCTCAAAATCCAGAATGCTGCTGCCCGCGCCCAGGGGCTGCACGAAGCTCAGCAGGTTGAAGCCCAGGGCGCAGGGCAGGGACAGCAGCCACATGGCCCCGGCATGCAGCACCGTGGCCCGGCGGCGGGGCATGCCCCAGACGTCGGCGCTGTAGGAAATGATGTTTTCAAACACCGCGATGACCGTGGACAGGGAGGCGAAAGCCAGAAAGATGAAAAAGAGCGTGCCCCAGAGGCGGCCGCCGCCCATGGAATTGAAGATATTGGGCAGTGTCACGAAAACCAGACCCGGCCCGGCGCCGGGCTCCACGCCGAAGGCGAAGCAAGCCGGAAAAATGATCAGCCCGGCCATGATGCCCACAAAGGTGTCCAGGCCCATGATCCAGAGCGCCTCCCCGGTGAGGGAGCGGTCCTTGGGCTGGTAGCTGCCGAAGATGGTCATGGCCCCGATGCCCACGGAAAGGGCGAAAAATGCCTGGTTCATGGCCGCGTTGCAGACGTTGAGCAGGCCCACCTCGCTGAACTTGCCCCAGTCCGGCACAAGGTAGAAGCGCACGCCCGCGCCCGCGCCGGGCAGCAGCAGCGCGCGGGCCACCAGAAGCACCAGAATCAGCAGCAGGCCCACCATCATCAGCTTGACCACGCGCTCCACGCCCTTCTGCACGCCCAGGGCGCAGACGCCGAAGCCCAGAACCACGCTCAGACTCATGCCGATGATCTGCACATCCACCCGGCCCAGAGCCGCCTTGAAAAAGCCGCCCACGCCCTCGGGCGTGAGCCCGGACAACGCGCCCGAGGCCATGAACCAGCAGTAGGAAAGCATCCAGCCGGTCACCGTGGTGTAGAACATCATCAGCATATAGCTGCCCACCAGGGCCACCCAGCCGAAACGGTGCCAGTACGTGCCCGCGGGTTCCAGCACCCGCAGGGCCAGGCCCATGTTCCGGCGCGAGGCGCGGCCCACGGCGAATTCCATGATCATGATGGGCAGAATGGCGAAGAGAAAGAAAATATAAATGCCCACAAAAATGGCGCCGCCGTAAGCGCCGGTGATATACGGAAAACGCCAGACGTTGCCGAGGCCGATGGCGCAGCCCGCCGACAGCAGAAGAAAGCCCAGACGGCTGCCCAGCATTTCGCGTTTGACCTGTCCCTTTTCCACCATCCTGCCCCCTCTTGCGGAAATTGTCCGAAGGTCCGCACAGGCTACGAGAAATTTTGCCCTCTGCCAAGAAAGAATGCCTTTTCGACCGGCTGTCGCCTCACGGCATGGATGTTCAGAGCGTTAAGGAAACGCTGAGTAGTGAGGATTTTTGTTCTCCGCCAAGAAAGGCAAGCCTTGGGCGAAGGGAGTATATTCAAGCATATTCGACCTTCGCACGGGGCGATCCTGACGCGGGCAGAGGGCAAAAATCCTCACTACTCAGCGTTTCCTAATGCAGGCGCAGGGCAAAGTTAATCCCGAAGCACAGCGCAATCAGGCACATGATCAGATTGACGTCCTTGAAGCGGCCCGACAGCAGCTTGATGCCCACCCAGCTCACAAAGCCGAAACCAAAGCCCGTGGCGATGTTGAAGGTCAGGGGCATGCTCACGATGGTCAGAAAGGCGGGCAGGGCCACGGTGAAGTCCGCGAAGCGGATGCGCCCCACTTCCTGCATCATCAGCGCGCCCACGATGATCAGCACGGGCGCGGTGGCGAAAGACGGCACCAGGGCCACCAAGGGCGCGAAAAACAGCGAGAGAAAGAACAGCCCGGCAATGACCACGGCGGTTAGGCCGGTGCGGCCGCCCTCGGCCACGCCCGTGGCGCTTTCCAGATAGCTGGTGGCCGTGGTGGCTCCCAGCAGGGCGCTGGACATGGTCGCCAGGGAGTCGGTGATCAGGGCCTTGTCCAGGTTTTCAATATGCCCATCCTCGCGCATGAAACCGGCCTTGTGCGCCAGGCCGATGAGCACGCCCATATTGTCGAACAGATCCACCATGGTCAGGGTGAAAATGATGGAAAACAGGCCGTGGTGCAGCGCGCCCTTGAGATCCATCTGCAAGAAGGTCTCCGTGGGCAGGGGCAGTTTGCCGGAAAAAATCGCCCCGCTGGGCACGGGCGAAACCCCCAACAGCATGCCCGCCAGGGTGATGGCCAGAATACCGATGATCATGGCGCCGGGAATGCGCAGGGCCATCAGCGCGCCGATCAGAAAGACCCCGGCCACGGCCAGCAGGGTCTGGGGCTGGCCCAGATTGCCCAGGGTCACGAAAGTGGAGGGGTCCGCCGCCACAATGCCGCAGCTTTTCATGCCGATAAAGGCGATGAACGCGCCGATGCCCACCACAATGGCGTATTTCAGGTCCATGGGCACGGCATTGATGATCATCTGGCGCACGCGGGTCGCCGTGAGCAGCAGAAACACCAGGCCGGAAATGAACACCGCGCCCAGACCCGTCTGCCAGGTATAGCCCGCGGGACCACAGATGTAGTAGGCGAAAAAGGCCGTGATGCCCAGGCCCGGCGCCACGCCCACCGGGAATTTCGCCCACAGGCCCATGAGCAGAGTCGCCAGAATGCTCACCCAGATGGTGGCGGCCACGGCGGAATCCTTGGGCATGCCCGCGTCGGCCAGCATGGACGGCACCACAAAGATGAGATAGCACATGGCCATGAAACTGGTCAGCCCGGCCAGACACTCCTTTCTGACGGAGCTGCCCCTGGCGGCGGGATTAAAATATGTTTCCAGCAGTCGCACCCTGACCCCCCTCCCGGCTTCCGCCGGAACGCCGCCCGCGCACGCGGGACGGCCGCTGTTACACTTGAAGTTCCCGCTTACCGGAAAAACAGACGGTCTCCGCAAGACGGCTTGCCCGGAAAAAACCTTTAGAACAGATTATCTTTGAAAGAGTACGCGTTTCAAAGTTGAAATGCCCTATTTCAAAAACGCGCTGACCCCCGTGAAGATCACCTGGGCCGCAATGGCCGCCAGCAGCAGGCCCGTGAGCTTGGACAGCACGGCAATGCCAGTGCGGCGCAGCACCCGGGCCACGCCGTCGGCCAGGCAGAGCAGCAGAAACATGCCCGCGGCCGCCAGCAGCAGGGAAAACACGCCCACCAGCATTTCATGCAGGTCCTCGGCGGACGCGCCCATGACCATGACCGCGCCGATGGAGGCCGGTCCCATGCCCAGGGGAATGGCCAGGGGCACCACGCTGATGTCGCCCTCGCGCTTGGTGTGGACCTGCGAGCCGTCATCGTTCATCAGGGCCACGGCGGTCAGCATGAGCAGCACGCCCGAACCGATGCGGAAGGCATCCAGGGTAAAGCCGAACAGCTCGAACAGATTGGAGCCGAACAGATAGAGCACCACGCCGATAATGAAAATCGCCGTGGAGGTTTTAAAGGCCACAGTGACTTTCTGTTTTTTGCCGTATTCCTTGGTGCCGCTGATAAAAGCGCTGAGCACGGCGGGCGGCGTCATCAGCGCATACAGCTTGATGCTCGTCCCGACCACTTCGCTGACAATGCCTTCCATACCCCTCTCCCTTGCCGCTCCGATCCACTATAATGCAGCACTTAAAACTTCTTTTACGTGTTAAGATCGCTACGCCGAAAAACGTGGTTGTCTGTGCTGTCGATGCCCGTAATTCGCTTCGCCCAAACAGGCACGGCACTACTTCAAAAAAGCGGTGATCCCCGTAAAAATAACCTGGGCCGCAATGGCCGACAACAGCAGGGCCGTGAGTTTGGACATCACGGCGATGCCCGTGTCGCCCAGCACTTTCTCCACCTTGTCGGCCATGCACAACAACAGAAACATGCCGAACGAAGCCAGCAGCAGGCAGAAAACTCCGGACAGCACATCATTCAGGCCCTCGGTAGTGGCGCCCACAACCATGACCGCGCCGATGGCCGAAGGCCCCATGCCCAGGGGAATTGCCAGCGGCACCACGCTGATGTCGCCTTCCTGCCTGGTGCGCGGTTGGGTGCAGTCGTCGTTCATCAGCGAGATGGCGGTCAAAAAGAGCAGCAGGCCCACGCCGATGCGAAAGGCGTCCAGAGTGAAGCCGAACAGCGTGAACAGATGCGAACCGAACAAAAAAAGAAACGTGCCGATGATGAAAATCGCCACGGATGTTTTACAGGCCGTCAGGGCCTTCCGCTCTCTGTCGAGGCTTCTGGTGCCGCTGATAAAGGCGCTGAGCACTGCGGGCGGCGTCATCAGCGCATACAGCTTGATGCTCATGCTGATTATTTTGCCGACAGTAATGTCATCCATACGTTCTCCAGATGCGGCGACGCGTTGCCGCAAAACCCTACGGGTTTTGCGTGTCTAATTTTTCAAATTAGGCACTAGGCAATGTTCAAGGCAGGCGCATCTTCCGCCGGGCCGGGTTTTTCTCCGATCCGGGCGTCCCGTGCCTCGCCCTCGGCGTGGATACCGTATTTTTTCGCTTTCCGCACCACCGAAGACTGGCTGATGCCCAGGCGACGGGCGGCCTTGTAGGTGCTGCCCGCTTCGGCCAGAGCCTCAGCCAGCATGCTTTTTTCCAGAGCCTCCACGGCCCGGGTCAGGGATTGTTCCGTCCGGGACACTTCACGCGGCGCGCTGGCCGATTCCCGCATGTAGGAAGGCAGGTCGGCCGGAGCGATGATTTCCGTCTCGGCCAGCGTGACCAGAGACTGGATCACGGATTGCAGCTCGCGCACGTTGCCCGGCCAGTTGTAGGCCAGGAAGAGCTGCTCCGTGCGCGGGTCCAGGCGCTTGTCCGTGCCGGTGCCTTCACTGATCTTGCGCAGAAAATGCCAAGCCAGCATCAGAATGTCGTCCTTGCGTTCGCGCAGGGGCGGCATGTCCACGTTCAGCACGCGCAAACGGTAGAAGAGGTCTTCGCGGAACTGGCCGTCGGCCACCATTTTGTCCAAAGGCTTGTTGGTGGCCGCGATCACCCTGGTGTCCACGGCGATGGCGCGGGTGCCGCCCACCCGGTAGAAGGGCTGGCCGTCCAGCACATGCAACAGCTTGGCTTGCATGGGCAGGGAGAGTTCGCCGATTTCGTCCAGCAGCAGCGTGCCGCCGCTGGCCAGCTCCAGCATGCCCGGCTTGCCGCCTTTGGAGGCTCCGGTGAACGCGCCTCCCTCATAGCCGAACAGTTCCGATTCCATGAGCGCAGCGGGCATGGCCCCGCAGTTGACCACCACAAAAGGCTTTTCCGCCCTGTGGCTCATGTCGTGGATGATCTTGGCGGCCAAGGATTTGCCGGTGCCGGTCTCGCCCAGGATCAAGGTCACGGCGTCGGAATGCGCGGCCTTGACGATGTCCTGGCGCACGCGGTGCAGCAGCAGGCTCTGGCCCATGAGGCCGCTGTTGGCTTCGCTCTCCAGGCCCTGGGCGCGGAGCTTGTAGGCCATGGCCTCCACTTCCAGGTTGGAGAGCTTTTTCTGAAGGCTCTCCAGCTCCGTAATGTCGCGGATGACCGCGATCACGCGCCAGACCTTGCCGTTTTCGTCAAACACCGGCGTACTGGTGTTCAGGCAGCGTTTGCCGTTGGCGTAATCGTCAAAGAGGGTCACGGTATGCCGGGCCTTCAGGGCCCGCAGGGTCACACAGGTTTTGAAGCGCCCCTCCTGCAGGGGCTTGGTCACGTGCCGGCCCACCACCTCTTCGGCCTTGATCCCGGCAATGCGCTCCATGGCCCGGTTGACGCGCCGGGTGACGCCGTCGGCGTCAATGACCCAGATGCCGTCGTGAATGAATTCCAGCATGCTGTCCAGCTCGCGCCAGGACAGCCGGGCGGCCTGGTCCAGCTCGCCCATGGGGATTTCATACACGGTGAAACAGCGTACCGGGCCGTGGCTTTTGCTCACGTCCCCCCACCAGTAGAACAGATAGCTGGCGCCGCACGGATGGCGGAAAATCATCCGGCCCTGCTCGCCGGGCGTGCCCTCCGAGCCCCCGGCCTCGTGAAAGCCTTCCAGAACGCCCTGGCTCAGCCAGCGGCTCAGGGCCGTGCTGGGCAAAATCTCGCCCCGAATGCCGAGCATGTCCCGCAGAGCGTCGTTGGCGTGGAGCAAAAGCCAGTTGTCCGAGCCGCATACGCCGCCCGGCATGCGCGCCAGACGGTCTTCCAGCGCCGCGCCATAGGCTGAGCTGTCGATCATGGGCATCTCCCGCGGATGGACGAAAAAATGCGGCTCCGCTTCCGGACGGAACCGGAGCCAACTAGGACCTGTTGACACTATAGAATTTTTGCTCGCTCACAAGGAAGATAAGCCTGCTTTGAGGGAGTGTACTCTTTTGGTACTCGACCGAAAAAGCAGGTGAAATCTGACGTAGCGAGCGGGCAAAAAGGCATAGTGTCAACAGGCCCTAGGCCAGGTTATTATGGCATGCGCTTGCCCGGATGTCCATGACAGCGGGCAGGGATGCACGAAACCGGGTGCCTTTTTTCGCCCTTCGGGCACAGTTTTCACCCATGAAAACGAGGCCTAAACCTAGCTCGTTGCCGCGCCCTTGTCCTCACCCTCTCCCTCCGGCATACCCTCCTGTGCGGACTGATACTTGCTCAACTTGGCGTGCAGCGTCTTGCGGGTGATGCCCAGGGCCTTGGCCGCCTCGGTCTTGTTGCCGCCGAAGCGTTTCAGGGTTTTCAAAATCACGGCCCGCTCAACGTCTTCCAGGGTGGGGCAATCCGTGGTCAGGGCGTCCGTCAGGGCATCGCCCTGGGACGCGGCGAAGCGCTCCGGCAGCTCCCGCTCGCTGATATGCTCTCCCAGCAGCAGGATGGACGCCCGCTCGATGACGTTTTCCAGTTCCCGCACATTGCCCGGCCAGGCATAGCGCACCAGGCGGTCCATGGCTCCCGGCGTGAACCCCTTGATCTTCTTGTTGTTCTTGTCCGCAAAACGGGCCATGAAATGCTGGGCGAGCAGAGGAATATCGTCCGCGCGTTCGCGCAGGGGCGGCAGGGCCAGGGTGACCACGTTCAACCTGTAGTACAGATCCTGGCGGAACGTTCCGGCAGCCACTTCCTTGGCCAGATCGCGGTTGGTCGCCGCGATGATGCGCACATCCACGGGCACGGCCTTGTTGCCGCCGACGCTGAGCACCTCGCGCTCCTGGATCACGCGCAGCAGCTTGACCTGCATGGAGAGCGGCATTTCCCCGATTTCATCCAGAAAAATCGTGCCGCCGTCCGCCTTGAGAAAATGCCCCTCATGCTTTTTGTCCGCGCCGGTAAACGCGCCCTTTTCGTGCCCGAACAGTTCCGAGGCCAGCAAGGACTCGGTCAGGGCCGCGCAGTTCACCGCCACAAACGGCCCCCGCGCCCGGCGGCTGGCGGCATGGACGGCCTTGGCCACCAGTTCCTTGCCCGTGCCGGACTCGCCGGTGATCAGCACCGTGGCGTCCGTGGGCGCGATGGTGCGGACCATCTCCCAGAGCGCGCGCATGGATTCGCTGCGCCCCACCATGCCCGTCTGCGCCTCGGTGGCGGCAAGGCTGCGGGACAGGGTGGCGTTTTCCCGGATCAGCCCCACATGGGCGAAAACATTGCGCAACACGACCTTGAGCTTTTCAAAGTCCAGGGGTTTGGTCAGATAGTCGTACGCGCCGGACTTGATGGCTTCCACCGCCGCCGCGACTTCCGAGAAGGCGGTCATGATCAGCACCGGCACGGCGGGATTATGGACCTTGATCTCCTTCAGGGCCTCCAGGCCGGATTTTTTGGGCATGCGCACGTCCATGAGCACCAGATCAAAGGGCTGCTCCCGGCACAGCGCCACAGCATGCTCGCCGTCCACGGCCTCCCGGACCGCGTAGCCCCATTCCTCAAGCAGGGTCCGCAATACTTCACGGTGCGTGGCGTCGTCGTCGGCCACCAGAATCGTCAACGTTTTTTTCATGCCTCACCTCCTTCCCGCATAGCCCGGGGCAGCAGAATGGTGAACGTCGAGCCCTTGCCGGGCTGGCTGAACACCTTGATCTCTCCCCCGTGCCGCTCCACGATCTGCTGGGTGAGCACGAGCCCCAGTCCGGTGCCCGAGGCCTTGGTCGTGAAGTACGGGGTGAAAAGCTGGGCCACGGTCTGGGCCGACATGCCGCAGCCCGTGTCGCTGATGCTGATGCTCCAGAAAACGCCGTCGCCGCCCGCGGCATGCTCCCGGCCGCTTTCCAGCGCGACCTCGATGCTGCCGCCGGGCTCCGTGGCCTGCACGGCGTTGACCAGCAGGTTGAGCAGGGCCTGGATCAGGCGGTCGGGGTCGAGCCGGGCCTCCCCCTGGGGCAAATCGCCGGGCCGGGGCAGGCGCAAATGCACGGCCACGCCCTTTTCCTCCGCGTCCGAGGAAATCACCCGCACGGCCTGTTCCAGAACGTTTTCAATGCGCACGGGCTGCAGGCGCAGATCAAGCGGCTTCGCCACGCTCAGCAGATCCGACATGACGCGGTTCAGGCGCTCGGTTTCCTGAATCAGAATATTTCCCGTGGCATAGGCCATTTTGTCGTTTTTCAGCTTTTCGGTCAGATAGGTGGCGTAGCCCTTGATGGAACTGAGCGGATTACGGATTTCATGAGCCACGCCCGCAGCCAGATTGCCCAGCGCGGAGAGCCGTTCGCTCTGCCGGAGCTGCTTCTGAAGCCTGCGGATCTCGCCCAGATCGCGCAAGATAAAGAGATAGCCCAGAAACGCGCCCTCGCTGCCGATGATTTTCGCGGCGCTGAGGCTGACCGGAAGCGGATTGGCCTTGGAGCGGAAAAGGTCCGCGTCGCGCTCCGGAATAACCTTGCCCGCGTCCAGCTCGTCCATCAGGGCCTGCCAGTCCAGTACCGGCGCGTCATGCACGGAAGGCGGCGTCTTTTCCTGCCCGGAAAGACCCAGCATGTCCCGCCCGTAGCTGTTGCTCAGGGAGATGACCCCGTGCGGGTCCGTCACCACCAGCCCGGCCGGAAGGCTGTTGATGACCTGGGAGGCCAAGGCCTGCGTATCCTCCAGCATCCTTTTGGAAAACCGGTAATTCTGGATGTAGAACAGCAGCACGATGCCCACCAGGCCCGCCAGGGTGACAAGACCGGCTATGGCGCTGAGATGAAACACGTATTCGTGCAGATTGGCCGCGAAATGCGACGCGTCCAGCCCCACAAAAATGTATTTGTCCTCCAGCTCGCCGGACATCATCCCGGCATGATGTCCGCCCCGCATCATGCGGCCCATGCCCATATGGCCCGGCATGCCCGCGCCGCCGCGCGGACGGAACGGGGTAAAAATCTTGTAGGTTTCAAACACGCCCGGATCGTTCGGGTCAAAACGGCTTTGGGAGCTGTCGCCCACATGCAGCTTTTGCAGTTCCTCCGGGCTGTACAGAACCGTCCCCACCAACTCCGGGCGGCTGTGGATCAGAATCCGCCCGTCCGCGGCCACCAAGGCGATGTACGCGACGCCCGGCTGTTTCGCCACTTCCTCCACCAGGCCCAGCATGGGATTTTGCCGCATATGCCCGAAGGAACGGGCGCTGCCCTCCAGAGCCCAGATCAGCACATCGGCCCGGCCCTGCATGCTTGCCAGCATTTGCCGCTCTTCCTGTTCCGCCCCTCGCGTGACCATGAAGGCCGCAGCGCAGATGCCCGCCAGGGCGAGTCCCGCGAAAAGCCGCCAGAAAAAACGCCAGTGCCGCCGCTTTTCCAGATGAGAGAGTGGAGAGTAGTGATCCTGCATAAGATTCCTTTCGTGTAACCTTTTTACCCGCTGCGGGTAAAAAGGTTACGTCCTTCCCGCGGACGGAGCAACGCCCTTTTCAGGTTATTTTTTATTATTTTAATTATTTCAAATAGTTATATATAATGGCACGCGCCTTGCTATATGCAGGACAGCTCGCCTGAAACGCAAAGGCGACATCATAACATACTGACACCCGTGCATACCGCAATGGTATCCGCACACAACCCCTTCGGGAGGACACAATGAAAAAGGCTACCACTCTGCGCATGACGTCTCTGGCCCTCGCGGCGATGCTGGTTCTGGGCTTTGCCGGTCTCAGCCAGGCCCGCGGCTACAGCAACGGCGGACCGGGCTACGATGCCCCGCTGTCGCAGGAACAGGAGGCCAAGGCGCAACAGATTTTCAACAATCACTATGAAAAAATGGACGCCGTCCGGCAGTCCCTGATCACCAAACGCGCCGAACTGGACGCCCAGATGAGCAGCGTATCGCCCGACAAGGGCAAGATTGAAAGCCTGTCCCGGGAAATCGGCGAACTTGAAGGCAAGATGCGCTCCGACCGCGCCGACCTCCGGGCGCAGCTCGACAAGGAAGGCCTGCCCATGGGTGGCTACGGCATGGGTCACGGTTACGGGATGGGGCATCGCTACGGCATGGGCAACGGCTACGGCCCCGGCATGCACCACGGCGGCTACGGTTCGGGCCACGGTTATGGGCACGGCGGCCGCGGCGGCTGCTGGAGATAAGACCCTGTACGCGGCGCGCCGCGACATCTCGGAAATGAAAAGGGCGGGGAATCCCCGCCCTTTTCATTTCCGGACCGCGCCTGCACAACAGGCAGACCCGGAATACGCACTGTTTCCAAACACCCGCTGCCGGAAACTGTTGCCGTGAAACGGCGCAGACGCGGGCAAGGGAAAAGAATGCTCTGAAAACAGCTCCCAGGGCGGATCAAGTCTGAAATGCTCTAACGGCTGCCCACGCCGACACCCACAACCGCCTCCCCTTTGGGACGCACCTCGACATTCCGGCCGGCGCAGGCAGCCAGGGCCAGAAACATCAGGCAAAGTCCCAGGGCGAACAGGCGGCGGGCAATCGTTTTCTTATGCACGCGGCTTCTCCTGGGAAATCCTGGCTCCGGCGGGCACGTCGCTGGTAATCCAGACATTGCCGCCGATAACCGCGCCGGCGCCGATGGTGACCCGGCCCAGGATGGTGGCCCCGGCATAGACCGTGACGTTGTCCTCCAGCACCGGATGCCGGGGAATGCCCTTGGTCAGCGTGCCGTCGGGATTTTTGGGAAAGGACAGGGCCCCCAGGGTCACGCCCTGGTACAGGCGGCAGTTGCGCCCCAGAATACAGGTTTCGCCGATAACCACGCCGGTGCCGTGGTCGATGAAGAAATCCTCGCCGATGGTCGCGCCGGGGTGGATGTCAATGCCCGTGCGCGAATGGGCCATTTCGGAAATGATGCGCGGGATCACCGGCACCTTGAGTGTATACAGCTCATGGGCGATGCGGTGGTGGAACATGGCGTGCATGGACGGATAGCAGAAAATGGTTTCGCCGGGACTGGTGGCCGCCGGATCGCCCTCATAGGCGGCCTGGGCATCCCCGGCCAGCAGACGGCGGATTTCGGGCAACCGGTCCATGAACTTCAGGGCCGCCGCCGTGCCTTCGCTCTCGCAGGCCTCGCAGGGCGTGGCCGCGTGCCGCCCCTCGCAGGAAAAACAGAAGCCGCGCAGAATCTGCTCGCTCAGCTTATGGTAAATGGAGTCCAGATTGGCCGCAAGGTGGTAGCGCATGGACTCGCGCCGGATTCTGGTCGAACCGAAATAGCCCGGAAAGACGGCCGCGCGCAGGCGCTCCATGATTTCCTTCAAGGCGTCCAGCGAAGGCATGGCCGCGCCCTGGGCCGGACGGTGCCAGACGGCGTCCAGGGACGAGGAGTGGCAGAGACGCTCCACCACAGAGTCCAGTTCCGGCATGGTCACGGCCGTATCGTCATGCAGAGTGCTCATGGGCGATATCCTGTTGTTTTTCCTGTTATACACGCCCCGCCGCCTGCCCGCAACGGCTTTTGCCGGGCGGACGGGACAAACGCTCCGGTCAGGGCCTGAAAACAGCCGGTAAAAAATATCCGGAACCACCCTTAAGCCAGGCGCATTCCGGCCGATATCCCCTGTTGAAGACTGTCAGCAGCGCCGCCCCGACGGCGCAAGGAGTGCGCGATGGAAGATGTGCAGATGGGCATGAGCGTGGCCGTCACCAAGGATGCCCTGAACTTTCAGGCCACCATGGCGTCGGCCGTCATCAACGGCAGCCTCGACAAAGGCCAGGAGATGCAGCAGAACATGGCCCGCATCGACGGCCTGGCCGCCGAAGGCATCGGCTCCAAACTGAATGTCGAGGCCTGAACCGGCGCAACCGATCCGGTTCGGCATGATACGGCGCGGCCCGGGGCTTCGGCCTTCCGGGCCGCGTTGCGTTGCGCGCCGTGGATACGACGCCGTTCAGTCCGTCGCCCCGGCGCGGCCCAGGGGGAAAAAGCTCTCCACCGCCATGCAGAAGGCAATGCCGATGCCGGGCTCATTCAGACAGGGCGTCCGGCGGATGGCCTCAAGAATGTCCGGAGCCGCCGCCTGCTCCGCCAGAATAAGCAGCAGTTCCTTTTCCGGCACAAGCGTGATGCCGAAAAATTTCACGTCCTCTTCCCGGCCCGTGCCGCGCGCGTTGATGACCGTGCCGCCCGTGGCCCCCGCCGTGCGCGCCGCGTTCATCACGTCGTCGGCATAGCCCGCGTTGACGATGACGCAGATCAGTTGATGGCTTGCCTGTGCGTTCATGCTTTCACCTGTTGCCGTATGGAAAGATTGGGGGGTCGCGCCGGGCGCGGACAGAATATGTCGCAGAATGCCCGACACGTCGATCACGAAGCCTACGCCCGGCGCTTTCCCGGCCATGCCGCTTCCGTCGCGCAGAACGTTGATGATGGCGGGCATTTCCCCGGCCGGGGCCAGGGTGAGCACCAGGTCCTTTTCCGTATCGCCCAGGCAGAGCAGCCGCAGAATGCGGCTTTCCGCCGTGCCGCGCCCGAGCAGCACCGTGCCGCCGCGCGCGCCCGCCTTTTTGGCGGCCTCCACCACCCAATCGCCCTGATTCCTGCCCACAATGCTCACCAGGAGCTTGCCGGGCGCGTAGATCGTCGCCAACAGGCTCATGACCGCTCTTCCCCGGCGGCACGGGAGGCCGGTTCGCACGTGGCGTTCTGGCGCCGGGCGGCCGCCTTTTCCCGGCGATCCACAAGAATGCCCAAAACCTGAATGGTGATCAGAGGCGTCATGGCGATCATGGCGATGACGCCGAACGCGTCGGTAATGGGGTTGCCGCCCAGACTGTGGGAAGCCCCCAGGGTAAAGGCCAGAATGAAGGTGGACGCCATGGGCCCGGAGGCCACGCCGCCCGAATCGAAGGCAATGGCCGTGAACATGCGCGGGCAGAACAGGGTCAGGCCCAGCGCCAGCACGTAGCCGGGGATCAGGAACCACCAGATGCTCATGCCCGTTACCACCCGCAGCATGGCCATGCCCACGGCCGCCGCCACGCCGATGCACAGCGAAACCAGCATGACCGTGCGCTTGATATGCCCGCCGGAAACTTCCTCCACCTGGGCGTTGAGCACCCAGACGGCGGGTTCGGCGCAGACGGCCAGCGCGCCCAGGATCACGCCCACCAGGATCAGAAAATAGCGGAAGTCATGCTGGGCCAGAATCCCCCCCAGCTCCCGCCCGGCCGGAATAAAGCCGCCCTTGACTCCCACAAAAAAGCAGACCAAGCCCAGAAAAGTATAGACCAGGCCCACGGCCATGCGGATGGTCTGGTAACGCGTGAGGCGCAGCAGAAACATCCTGAAGATCACGAACAGCCCCACCAGCGGCCCCAGAGCCATGCCCACCTCTCCGGCCACTTCCGGCACCAGGGCCCCAAAATGCCCCAGCAGGGTGGAAGCCTGTGCCTCAATGGCTTCAGGCACGCCGCCGGTGCGGCCGTGGTGCAGCATGCCCAGAATCAGCACGGAAAGCACCGGCCCGATGGAGGCCAGGCCGATGAGGCCGAAACTGTCGTCCTTGCCGCGTCCTCCGCGTACGGCGGCCACGCCCACGCCCAGCGCCATGATGAAGGGCACGGTCATGGGCCCGGTGGTGGCGCCGCCCGCGTCAAAGGCCACGCCGAGAAAGGCGGGGCTGGTCAGAGCCGCGCAGCCGAACAGCAGCAGGTAAAAAAGCAGCAGCAGCAACCGGAGCGATACCTGCAGGATGATCCGGCCCAGGGCGATGGCCACGAACAGGCCCACGCCCACGGCGATCATGAGCACCAGCAGGGGCCGGGACAGGCCGGGGTCCACGGCGCTCACCTGCTGGGCCAGCACGTGCACGTCCGGCTCGGCCACGGTGATGAAGAAGCCGATCACAAAACCCGCGCCCAGCAGGAGCGGCAGATTGCGGCGGGAAGTCAGGGCCGAACCCGCCTTCTGCCCCACGGGCAGCACGCCGATGTCCGCGCCCAGCAAAAAAACGCTCAAGCCGAGGATCAGCAGCACGCCGCCCACCAGAAATTCCGCCAGGGCGTCGCCCAGTGGGGCCGCCGTGAAGTGCAGCAGGCAGACCACCAGCATCACCGGAATGACGGAAATGGCCGACTCCTTGATTTTTTCCAGCAGAACCACGCGGACTCCCGATCCGTAAAAGCGTAATTATTCCCTATCCTACGATATAATACACTACTAAACCGGATGCGGATAGTCAAGGCGGCCCGGCGGCGCGCAACGGCGGACGCATTGACAAATCCGGCCCTTGGGTTAGGGTCGGGCCTCATTAAAAACGCCCGCGCCGGGCGCTATCCCCAATTTCACGCACACAACTCGAGAGGAGCGCGTCCTGTGAAGATTCTTGTTACGCCCCGTTCCTTCGGCAAAAACAATCCCGAACTTTTCGACATCCTGCGCGACGCCGGGCTGGAAGTCATCCGCAACGACACGGGCGGCATTCTCTCCGAGGAAGCCGTCAAGGAGAAGCTGGCCCCGTGCGAGGGCGTCATCCTGGGCGTGGACCCCATGAACGCCTCGGTGCTGGCCGCCGCGCCCAAACTGCGGGCCATCGCCAAATACGGCGTGGGTCTGGACAATATTGATCTGGAGGCCTGCAAGGCACGGGGCATCGCCGTCTCGCGCACTGTGGGGGCCAACAGCAACGCCGTGGCCGACTACGCCCTGACCCTGATGCTCACCGTGGCCCGCAAGGCGGCGCTCATCGACCGGCGCTGCCGGGAAAAGGACTGGAGCAAGATCACCGGCATCGACCTCTACGGCAAGACCCTGGGCATTGTGGGCCTGGGGGCCATCGGCAAATGCGTGGCCCGCCGGGCGCGCGGTTTCGACATGAAAATCCTGGCCCACGATATCGCCTGGGACGAAGCCTACGCCCAGGAGGCGGGCATTGAGCGCGCCGATGTGGACCGCATCTGCCGCGAGGCCGATTTCATCACCCTGCACACGCTGCTTACGGACGAAACCCGTAATCTGATCAATGCCCAACGCCTGGCCGCCATGAAAAAAACAGCCGTGCTGATCAATACGGCGCGCGGCGGGCTCATCGACGAGGACGCCCTGCTGGCCGCCCTGCGGGAAGGCCGTATCCACGGCGCGGGCCTGGATGTCTTTGAGCAGGAACCCCCGGCAAATCCGGCCTGGTACGCGCTGGACAATCTGGTCATGGGTTCGCACTGCTCCTCGTCCACGGCCGGGGCCACCGAACAGATGGGCCGGATGGCCGTGGCGAATCTGCTGCGTGATCTGGCTCTGCGCTGAGCGCGTTTTCCCGTTCATGCGGAAAGGGCCGGTTTTCCCGACAGGATGCGGGGGAACCGGCCTTCACTGTTTTCAGAGCGTTTGCTATTGAAAATATCCAAACGCTCTGCGCGGACTTTCCGCAGCCGTTACCATAAACAGCTTCGTCCGCCCTACCGTGCGCCGTCCTCCTGATCCCACCTGAGGTGACGGTACAGCGTGGCCAGGCTGATGCCCATCTGGCGGGCCGCGGCTTTTTTGCCTTCCGTACTGCGGCCGTAACGGCGCAGCAGCGTTTCCAGTTGCGTCGCGTCAAAGGCAGGCTTCCGGCGGCGCACGACCCGCGCGCCGGGACATTCCGAAGCACCGACCAGGGCGAAGCGCGGCTCCAGCAGTTTTTTGGTGAGCCGACCGTCTTCGCTGAAGCAGATGCCGTACTCCACAAAATTTTTCAGTTCGCGCACATTGCCGGGCCATGCATAGGCCTCGAACTTCTTGAGCAGGCCGGAGGAGATTTCGTAACGGACCCCCCTCGCGGCACTGTAAGACTCGAGAAAAAACTCCACCAGAAGGCGTATGTCCCCCTGCCGCTCGCGCAAGGGCGGGACAATCAGCGGAATGACGTCCAGCCGGTAAAAAAGATCTTCGCGGAAACGCCCGGATTTGACCGCGTCGCGCAGGTTCCGGTTGCTGGCGGCGACTATCCGCACATCCAGCTGGCAGACCTGGCTGCCTCCCACACGGCGGATTTTATAATTCTGCAAGGTCCGCAACATCTTGGCCTGCAGGCTGGGCGGCATTTCGCCCGCCTCGTCCAGAAACAGGGTGCCGCCGTTGGCCTTTTCCAGCAGACCGGTCTGACCGGCGCTGTGAGCTCCGGAAAAAGCCCCGCCCTCGTAACCGAAAAGAATGCTTTCCGTCAGCGACTCGGGAATGGCCCCGCAGTTGATGGCCACGAACGCCTTCTGCTGACGCGGGCTTTGCATATGAATGGCTCGCGCCACCAGTTCCTTGCCCGTGCCGGACTCGCCCTGCACAAGGACGACGGCGTCCATGGCGGCGACTTTGCCGATCTGTTCGCGCAATCGGCAAATAGCCGGGCTTTGCCCCACCAACTGCATATTTCCGTTGACGAAAGACATGTCCGCCTTCTCCCGCTCGATTTTTATCATTCACAATTTATATTGAGAAATTTTTTATTTTTTTAAATACTTTTATCTTAAAAAATCAATAGCTTTTTCAGAAATAAACTTTATTTAAGAAAAATGAGAATAAAATTTTAAAAAATGTGAAAAAAATCGCTTCACTGCCCATGGCCGTTATGCGCCGCTATCAAGAAAAAGACTTAAAAAATAGCATGTTATCTCTTGAGAACATTTTTGGCACAATATTTGATTATACACTGGACAGCATATGCTGCGGCTATGGTGTTTTTTCTTTATAGCAAAATACATAAAGCATGCTTGACTACTAGTCCTTATACAAGGAGAAGCCTGTATGGAGTGGAATAAAGAAGTTACACAGCGTGTTCGCGGCGCAATGCGCGACCGCGCCCGTGTAATGGCCTGCCTGTGCGGCGAACTGGAAAAGATTCTGCCTTCCGACAAGGCCGAAGCCGCGGCGAGAAAGGCCATCACCAGCTACGGCTGTATCCGTGCGGAACGCGACGGACACAAAATAACGCCCGACGAATGGGTGGACATCCACTACCGCGACATGGGCGGCGTTTTTGAAACGGAAATCACCAAGAACGACGAGTACAGCGAAATGCGCATGCATTACTGTCCCCTGCTGGAAGAGTGGAAAGCCATGGGACTTTCCCCTGAAAAGCAGGACCTGTATTGCGATATCGCCATGGAGCTGGACCGCAACCGCGCCGCCGAGCACGACATCCCGTGCGATATCGTCGAACGGCTCGGCAAGGGCGACAGCTTTTGCCGCGTCCGCTTGTGGAAAAAAGCCCGGCCCTAATCCGTCATGAGCCGGGGCCTCCGCCGGGAGGCCCCGGCAGAAAAAGAGCCTGAGACTTCCGGGGGAAGGAGACCATGAGAATCCATAAGGACGTCATTTCCGGGATCGTCATCCTGCTTTTCTGCGCCGTGGGCGCCCTGAGCACCAGCCAGCTGCCGCCCCCGTCCGCCGGGGAGTGGGCCGGTCCCTCCACCCTGCCCTATATCACGCTCGGCGCGACGACGCTATGCGGCATTCTTCTCGTCATAACGGGGATTGCGCGTCGTCATGCGGACAAGGCCTCACGGTCGTTCAATCTCGACCCCAAAGTTCTCGCATTCTATGTGTTCTGGGTCTGCTACATGGCCGCCATGGTCTGGCTCGGCGACCTGATCAGCGGTCTGACCTGGCTCGGCATGCCCCATAACGGCGGGTTCATCGTTGCCACCCTGCTTTTCCTGCTTGTAGCCCTGCCCGTGCTCGGCAGGCGCAAGCCCCTGGAAATCATCTGCGTCGCCGTGGGAACCACCGGCATTCTCGTGCTGGCCTTCGGCGGCTTTTTTCAAATTCTCTTGCCCTAACAGGAGACCGGCATAATGGATATCTTCGCGGGACTGCAACAGGCCCTGACGCCGGCGGCGCTTCTCGCCAACTGCTCGGGCGTGGCTCTGGGCATCATTTTCGGATCATTACCGGGCCTGACGGCGGCCATGGGCGTCGCGCTGCTCATACCGCTTTCTTTCGGCATGCCCACGGTGGAGGCCTTCTCCCTGCTGCTGGGCATGTATTGCGGCGCCATTTACGGAGGCTGCATCTCGGCCATTCTGGTGGGCACCCCCGGCACCGTGGCCGCCGCCGCGACCATCCTGGAAGGCCCCAAACTCACGGCAAAAGGGCAGTCGCTCAAAGCCCTGGACATGGCGACCTGGGCCTCCTTTCTCGGCGGCACCTTCAGCGGCGTCGCCCTGGTGACCTGCGCCCCGCTGCTGGCCATGGCGGCCATGCGCTTCGGCGCGCCCGAATACTTTGCCCTGGCCGTGTTCGCCCTTACGGTGGTCGCGACATTTTCTTCCGGCAACATTATCAAAGGCCTTGCGGCCGCCTTTTTCGGACTTTTTCTTTCCTCCATCGGCATTGACCAGGTTTCAGGGGATTTCCGGAATACCTTCAATATGCCGGACCTGTTCAGCGGCATTCCCCTAGTACCGGCGCTGGTGGGCCTGTTTGCCGTGTCGCAGGTCATGCTTTCCCTGGAAGACGTCTTTCGCGGCCAGTTCGGCATAGTGAAATACGGCCGTCTTTCCAACAAGGGCTTGGCGCTCAAGGAGCTGTTGGTCCAGAAATTCAATCTGCTGCGCTCCTCGGTCATCGGCACGATCATCGGCATCATTCCGGCGACGGGAGCCAGCGCGGCCTGTTTCATCGCCTACAGCGAAGCCAAGCGGCACTCGGCCACGCCGGAAGCCTTCGGCACGGGAACCCTTGAGGGCATTGCCGCCACGGAAAGCTCCAACAACGCCGTCACGGGCGGGGCGCTCATTCCCATGATGGTTCTGGGAGTGCCGGGGGATGTGCTGACGGCCATTTTGCTGGGCGCGCTCATGATTCAGGGCCTGGCCCCTGGCCCGCTGCTGTTCAGCGAGCACAGCACTGTGGTCAGCGGCATTTTCGGGAGTTTCTTCGTGGCCCAGGCAGCCATGCTGGTCATCGGCCTGCTGGCCGTGCGCGTGGCGGGCAAGATCGTCCATGTGCCCACCCCCATTCTCATGCCCATTGTCCTGGTGCTCTGCGCCATCGGCAGTTACGCCACCAACAATTCCACCTTTGACCTGTGGATTATGGCCGGATTCGGCCTGCTCGGCTATCTGATGCTCAAGGGGGGCTTTCCGCAGCCGCCCTTGCTGCTGGCGCTGATTCTGGGGCCCATTGCCGAATCCAATTTCCGGCGCACGCTCTCCATCTCCCGCAACGACCTGAGTATTTTTGTAACCAGCCCCATTGCCTGCACCATCCTGGCCGTCAGCCTTCTGATCATCCTCAAGGCGACCTGGGACGAACTGCGCCGCAAACCCGCCACACCGGCGGGATAGCCTGCAACCGTAAGGAGAACAAGCATGTTTGAGACAGTCAAAAGACGTTTGGCGACAGCCGCCGCTTGCCTGCTGGCCCTGTGCTGTATGGCCGCGCCCGCAACGGCGGAAACCTTTCCCGACCGCCCCATTACGCTGATCATGCCTTTCGGCGCGGGCAACGCCCCCGACACGCTGGCCCGCATCCTCGGCGAATACCTGCAAAACAAGCACGGCATCACCCTGCTGGTCACCAGCAAGGCCGGAGGCAGCGGCATTCCCGCCATGGTGGAGCTGTCGCGCGCCCGGCCCGACGGCTACACCATCAGCCTGACCTCGGCCAACGTGCTGACCGTGGTGCCGCAGGTCAAGCCGTGCGGCTTCACCTACGAGAGCTTCACCCCCATCGCGCAGATTTCCGAGTTCACCATGGGCTGGGGCGTGCTGCCCGCATCGGGCATCACCTCACTTGCCGACCTTATGGAAAAAGCCAAGGCCGCCCCTGACAAGTACAGCCTCGGCAGCCCCGGCGCGCTCACAGCACAGCGATTTTTCCACATGCAGCTTATGAAGCATTTCCCCGACTCCAACGTGCCCTACGTCGCCTACAACGGCGGCGGCGAACTGGTGACCGCCCTGCTGGGCGGGCACATCAGCGTGGCCTACACCCCGGTGGCCAACTTCCTGCCGCACAAGGACGCCATCCGGGTCATTGCGGTTTCCAGCGCCAAGCGCGACGCCTACTACCCGGACGCGCCCACCTTTGTGGAACAGGTGGACAAAAATCTGGTTTTCGACTCGGTATACGGCATCGTGGGGCCCAGGCGCATTCCCGCCGACCGCGTGGAGCGCCTCCAGGAATTGTTCAAGGAAGCCCTGGCCGATCCCGGCGTGCAGGCCAAGCTGCAACAGGTCTATATCCGCCCCAGCTATTTGCCGGGCGCTGAATTCGGCAAGGTGCTCAAGCAGTACAGCGACTTCTTCGCCGCTCCGATCCGCCAGTACAAGGAAGAAAAAGGCGCTCAATAACCGCGCGGATGACCTGCTCCGGCATCTCCGTTACAGGCGACCGCTCTGAAAGGAAAAAACATGTATCGCGACCATCTCGTTTCTTTGCTCAAGCGTAACGTCAAACCGGCCCTGGGCTGCACGGAACCGGCGGCCATCGCTCTGGCCGTATCGCGCGCCCAGGAGGAAAGCCGCGGGGACATCAGGGACGTCCGGGTGCGCCTGAGCGGCAACATCTTCAAAAACGCGCGCGGCGTGGGCATACCGGGAACCAGTGAGTACGGCATAGAATTCGCCGTGGCGCTGGCCCTTGCCTGCGGCGACTGGCACAAGGGCCTGGAAGTCTTCGCCGATGTGGACGAGGACGCCGTAAGCCGGGCCCACGCGCTTCTGGATGCCGTTCCCATTCAGGTGGGCCTTTGCGACGCGGAGGAAAACTTCTTCATCGAAGCCGTGGTCAGCGGCGCGCAGGGCACGGGCCGGGCCGTCATCATCGGGGGCCACACCAATATGGTTCTGGTGGAACGGGACGGGAAAACCGTGGAGGAAGCGGCCCCGGCCGTTGCGGAGGACGGGAAGAAAAGCGCCGTCACGCCCATCCTCAAGGACATGACCATCCAGGAACTGCGGCAGGAGGTCGAGGCCCTGCCGCTGGAAGAGATCGCCTTCCTCATCGCCGGGGTGCCCATGAACTACCGCATGGCCAAGGCCGGTCTGGAACAGATGCCCGGCCTGGGTCTGGGCGCGGCTCTGCGACGTCTGATGGACGAGGGCGTCATAGAGGAAAATATGGTCAACAAGGTCCGCATGTACGCGGCAGCGGCGGCGGACGCGCGCATGGCCGGGCTCAAAATGCCGGTCATGTCCAGCGCGGGCAGCGGCAATCACGGCATTACGGCCATTTTGCCGCCCTATATCGTCTGCCGCGAAAAGGATCTGGACGAGGAAAAACTGATCCGCGCGCTGGCCCTGAGCCATCTGGTGACCATCGCCATCAAGGAGTTCTCGGGCCCCCTGTCCCCGGTGTGCGGCTGCGCCATTGCGGCCGGCGTCGGCGCGGCGGTTTCCGTGGCCTGGCTTCTGGGCTGCGACGACAGCCAACTGGCCGGGGTCATCAATTCCATGAGCGGCACCCTGGCCGGCATGCTCTGCGACGGAGCCAAGGGCGGCTGCGCTTTCAAGCTGGCCACGGCGGCCTCCGAAGCCGTGCTCTGCGCCCTTCTGGCCAGCCAGAACATCCATATCGGCCACGGTCAGGGCATTGTCTCGATCCGCCCGGAAACGACCATCCAGAATCTCGGCACCATCAGCACGCAGGGTATGTGCTCGGTCGATAAAACGGTCATCAACGTCATGCTGGCCGACGCTCCGAGGGCCGCCGCCCTGTAGGCGTTCCGGACATAACAATTCGAAAGGGAGACCGGTGATCCGGTCTCCCTTTTTCTGTCAGAAGCGGCGCTGACTTCCTACTGTTCCGGGTCCACGGCGCTGGGCCGGGTGAGTCCGGGCTGATGCCGTCTGTCCGGGGCCGTCGGCGCGGGCGAGGCCACGGGCGGCACGCCGGGC